>ERZ1034755.618-NODE-618-length-11603-cov-6.285764_pt1 | contig 11603 bp, 9 predicted proteins | sample MGYA00520596_ERZ1034755 | MGnify/ENA primary metagenome ERZ1034755 (study PRJEB33766, sample SAMN09781701) | gut metagenome | biome: gut microbiome | host: Homo sapiens | place: Madagascar | study: EMG produced TPA metagenomics assembly of the PRJNA485056 data set... | reverse complement strand
CAGCGATCGGAGACACCGACACGGAGCCGGCGGCGGACACGGACGACGGGAGCATCCCGGCGGGGGCGCGGGTACTCCCCTCCCCACCGCCGGGGCGCGACCACGGGCGCGGGCGGCGGGAGGTACTCCTCGCCCTGCGTCCGTTCCTCTCGGAGCGGCGCTGCGCCTCGGTCGACCGCCTCTTGCGTGCACTGGAACTTTATGAAGTCATTGAAGAAAGCCGGAGATAAAGGAGTGTGAGCCTGATGTACAGCCGTGAATTTCGCTCCGACAGCGTGCCGCCCGGCTACGGCGGAAACGCTTTCGCAAGGCAGGAGGAGTGCCGGGAGGAGCCGGAAAACGGGGCGCCGCCCTGTTCTTCCTGCGAGATACCCGAACCGCCGGAATGCGGCGCACCCAAACCGCCGCGACCGCCGAAGCCGCCGCGACGCGGGCTCCTGCCACCGCGCTGGGAAAAATTCTGTACCGAGAAAATCGGAGAGTTCTGGAACGGTGATCTGCTCCTGCTCGCGGTCGCCATCCTGCTCCTGACCGGGCGCGGAGACGACTGCGAAGAGCAGGACGACGACCTGTGGCTCCTGCTCCTGCTCCTCTATTTCATGAAGTGACGGAGCGCGGGAGCGTAGCCTCGGAGCGGGTGCCGAAACCCGTTAAAACGTCATGGAATCGAAGAACGAGAACTGGTTCGTTTCGCTCATGTTCTTGAGCGCCCCGATCTCACGGAGCAGTTCCACCACCGACTTGGAGAGCCCGGCGCGGTTACGGAGGTCTTCCACCGAGAAGAACTCGCCGTCTGCCCTTGCCTCCACGATCTTCTGCGCGGCTGTCTCACCGAGCCCGCCGAGGGCGATGAAGGGCATACGAATCTTGCCGTCTTCGGGCAGGAAATACTTGTAATCGGACTTATAAAGGTCGGGCGGCAGGTAACGGATCCCTCTCGCGAGCGATTCCTCGACCAGCTGCAGGGTGGACACGAGTTCCTTATCCTTCTGCGTGGTGTCCTGCGGCGACTTCTTACCGATGTCGTCAATGACGCGCCGTACATAGTCCTTACCGCGGAGCACGATGGCGGCGTCGAAGCCGCCGGGCGCGACGGAGAGGAAGGCGGCGTAGAACTCCATGGGATAGTGGATCTTATACCACCCGAGACGGATTGCGGACATGACGTATGCCGCGGCGTGCGCCTTCGGGAACATATATTTGATTTTCTTGCACGAGGCGATATACCAGTCCGGCACGCCGTGCGAGGTCATGAGTTCTTCCCACTCGGGTTTCAGTCCTCTGCCCTTACGCACCGATTCCATGATCTTGAACGCATCGCTGTTCGGAAGCCCGTAACGGATCAGGTCGAGCATGATACCGTCACGCGTACCGATGACCTTGGAAATGTCGCAGATGCCCGCCTTGATGAGGTCCTGCGCGTTGCCGAGCCACACGTCGGTGCCGTGGGTCAGCCCGGAGATCTGCATAAGGTCGGCGAAGGTCTTCGGCTTCGCATCCTCCAGCACGCCCTGAATGAAGTGCGTACCGAACTCGGGGAGCCCGTAGGTCCCCTTGGTACACCCGCCGATATCGTCGGGGGTGATGCCGAGCGGCGCGCAACTCTCGAAGAGCCGATACACCTTCTGGTCGTTCATCTTGACGTCCAGCACGGACGTATTCGTGTACCGCTCCAGCATCTTGTACTTGGTCGGCATATCATGCCCGAGCTCATCGAGCTTCAGAATGGTGTCGTGCAGGTACGAGAACTGGAAGTGGGTCGTCACGATGTCCGAATGCGGGTCGTCCGCCGGGTGCTGAACCGGAGTGAAGTCGTGGACGTCGTACTCTTTCGGGATAACGATGATGCCGCCCGGGTGCTGCCCTGTCGTGCGCTTGACGCCGGCGGTGCGGGAGACGATCTGGTCGACCTCCGCGCGGGAGAGCGAGATCTGCTTTTCGTCGAGGTACTTCATAACGTACCCGTAGGCGGTCTTGTCCGCCAGCGTACTGATGGTACCGGCGCGGAACACGTTGCCCTCACCGAAGAGTTCTTCGGTGTACTTATGCACCTTGCCCTGGACGTCGCCCGAGAAGTTCAGGTCGATATCCGGCGACTTATCGCCGTGGAACCCGAGGAAGGTCTCGAACGGGATATCCTGCCCGTCCGAGACCATCAGCGTCCCGCAGTGCGGACAGGCCTTATCGGGCAGGTCGAAGCCGGAGCCGACCGAGCCGTCGGTGAAGAACTCGGAATAGCGGCACTTCGGGCAGCGGTAGTGCGGCGGCAGCGGGTTGACCTCCGAAATGCCGGACATGCTCGCGACGAAAGAGGAGCCGACCGAGCCACGCGAGCCGACGAGGTACCCCTGCGACTCGCTGTAAGCGACAAGACGCACGGCAATCATATAAAGAACCGCGAAACCGTGCGAAATAATGGCATCCAACTCACGGGAGAGACGATTCTTCACGATGTCGGGGATTTTCGCCCCTGTGCCGTCGTCATAGCCGTAGTATTCCTCGGCACGCTTCCAACAGGAGGACGTGAGTTCCTCCTCCGCGCCGTCCATCTTCGGCTCATACCGCCCCTCGGGGATCGGGCGGAAGTCCTCGGTCATGTCGGCAATCCGGTTCGGGTTCTCGATGACGACCTCATGCGCCTTCTCGTCGCCGAGGTAGGCAAACTCCGCCAGCATCTCTTCCGTCGTGCGAAGGTACAGCCCGATGTCGCGGTCACCGTCCTGGAACTTCATGCCTTTGAGAATGATCTTGCGGTACAGCTCGTCCTCACGGTCGAGGAAATGCGCGTCGCAGGTGGCGACGACCGGTTTCCCGAGTTTCTCCCCGAGGGCGACGATCCGACGGTTGATGTCCCGCAGTGTCTCCTCGTCGGGGACTTTCCCCTCGGTGATCAGGAAGCCGTTGTTACACAGCGGCTGAATCTCCAGATAGTCGTAGAAAGAGGCGATCTCCTCGATCGCGGCATCGGTCTGCCGGTCGAGGATTGCGCGGTAGAGTTCCCCCGCCTCGCAGGCGGAGCCGATGATAAGGTTCTCCCGGTTGTCCTCGAGGACGGAGCGCGGGATACGGGGATAGCGCTTATAGAAATCGAGGTAACTGCGCGAAATCAGCCGGTAGAGCGTTTTCAGCCCCGCAAGATTCTTCGCGAAGATAATCATGTGATAGGGGCGGAGCTTGAGCGGGTCGCTCTTTTCACTCATCGCCTCGGTCATGCGCTCGTAGTTGCCGATCCCCTCGCCCTTCATCTGCGCCTGCATCTTGAGGAAGATGAGCGCGAGCATCCGCGCGTCGTCCGCGGCGCGGTGATGATGGAAGTCGCCGAGCCCGTAATGTTCCGCGAGGTTATCGAGTTTGTGCTTTTTCAGTTCGGGGTTGACAAAGTGGGAAAGCGCGACGGTATCGAGGTAGGAATTTTCAAAGCGGAGCCCGGTTTTCTCGGCTCCTGCCCGTATGAACCCACAGTCGAAGTTGGCGTTGTGCGCGACGAGCATCGCGTCCCCCGCAAACTCGAAAAAGAGGGTCAGTGCCTCTTTCAGCTTGGGCGCACCCTTGACCATTTCGTCGGTGATTGAGGTCAGGCGCGTGATCTCCTCGGGAATGTGGCACTCGGGGTCAACAAAGGTATCGAACTCCTCGATGACCTCTCCGCCCCGCACGCGCACGGCGCCGATCTCCGTAATGGCACAGGCACGCACGTCGAGACCGGTCGTCTCGATATCGAACACGATCACCTCGTCGTCGAAATCCGTCGGCGGCGCGCCGTACACGGCGCGTGCCTTATCGTTTACGTAATACGCCTCCATACCCCAGAGAATTTTGAGCCCGTCGGCTTTCTGCTTCTCGCGCTCCAGCATGACTTCCGGGAATGCCTGCACGTTCCCGTGGTCGGTGACGGCAATCGAGCGCCAGCCCCAGCGGACGGCGGTCGAGACCAGTTTCGCCGGCTCGACATAGGCGTCCATCATGGACATGGTGGTGTGCAGGTGGAGTTCCGTCCGCTTCTCGGGGGCGTTGTCCTCCCGGAGCAGGCGCTTCACGCGCATGACTGCCTCGGGGGAAAACGTCAGATCCCCGTCGAATTTATCGCGGTAAACGCGACCGTAGACGGCATACGACTTCCCGACCCCGAGATCCTTCAGCCACGCGACCTCCTCGGGGGCACCCGTCCGTTTCATGTAAATGGAATAGACCCCGTCGGTGAGCCCGACCGTGATCGTATGTTTATCTTTGTTGCGGCTTTCACGCAAATCGGTCGAAAAGACCTCACCCATGATCACCACGCGCGACGACGCCTCGACGGCGGCGATCGGCGTCAGTTTCTCCATGGTAAAGGGGTCGCCGAAGAGATGCTCCGCCCCGGCGGTCGTAAAGCGCATATGCGCGATACGGAACACCGAGTCGCTCTCGCGCTCAAAGCCCGGCTCGTCCGGGAACAGGACGTCCGCGCGGGCGCGGGGGTAGGTGGGATGCTCTGCGGTCGCCGCGGCGCCGGGCGCCGCAGTCTCGGTACGGGGGCGCTGTGCCTCCGCCTTTACCGCCTCCTGCGCCATGCTCTCATAATCCGCGAGCATACGGTCATATTCCGCCTGTCGCGCCGCCGCCTGTGCCGCCGCGTCCTCCGAGAGTTCCAGAGAAAAGCGGCGGTTCAGCCCGAACCGCACGGACAGGATCCGCGACATGAGATCTTCTGCACCGGAGCGGCGCACGATATCGACGCCCTCCTCGTAAAACGGCAGTCGGACATGGATTGTCTCGCCGTCATCCCGGAAATCGGCGAGGTTGAAGAACCCTTTCGTGACGGCGCCGCCGCGCGTCGCCTCCTCGGCGACCTCCGCGACGTGGGCAATCTCAAAAGACGTCTCCGGGAATGTGGGAATAATCCGAAACGAAACGAGCGACGGGAAACCGCCGTCGCCGCCGTAAAGTGCGAAGCACGCATCCTCCGCGGCGTAGAGCAGTTCCGCCCTCACATGGCGGGAAAAGTGCGCGAATACCTCGACGCGCTGTACCTCTCCGCTCTCTCCGCGGCGCACCTCCCGGCGGGCGTCCGTCACAAAGGACAGTGCCTCGGCGACTTCCCCCTCCGGGTGGTATTTCGGAAATAATGCTGAAAACTTATTCATGTACGTCTCTCATCTTTTTCAGTTCTTCAATCAGCGCCCGGACGATCTCCCCCTCGGGGTATCTTGCCACAATCTCGCCGTGGCGGAAAAGAAGGGCTTCTCCGATGCCGCCCGCGATTCCGATATCGGCGTCACGCGCTTCCCCCGGTCCGTTGACGGCACAGCCCATGAAGGCGACCTTGACGGGCAGATCCCGCAGTCCCTCCCTGTCGAGCGCCGCCTCAAACGCCCCGAGCAGGGGAATCAGATCGATGCGCGTGCGCCCGCAGGTGGGGCAGGAGACGAGCGTCATGCGGCGCGTCGGGTTCAGATCCAGCGCCGCGAGGATTTCGCGCGCCGCGGCGACCTCCCGCACAGGGTCAGCCGTCAGCGAGACGCGAATGGTATCGCCGATGCCCTCGGCGAGCAATGTTCCGATACCGACGGCGCTCTTAACCGTCCCGACCGCTTCCCCGCCCGCTTCGGTCACGCCGAGGTGCAGAGGGTAATCCGTCCGCTCCGCTAAGATTCGGTTCGCCTCAATCATGCGGCGGACGTCCGACGACTTGACGGACAGGACCGTATCATAGAAGTCACAGGCTTCGAGGAGCCGCGCGTGGGCAAGGGCACTCTCGGCGAGCGCCTCTCCCGTAGGGGCGCCGTACTTCGCGAGGATCTCCCGCTCGAGCGATCCGCCGTTCACGCCGATACGGATCGGGATCCCCCGGGCACGGCAGGCGGTCACGACCGCGCGCACGCGATCCTCGCCCCCGATGTTCCCCGGGTTGATGCGGATCTTGTCCGCACCCGCGGCGATACATTCGAGCGCGATCTTATAGTCAAAATGGATATCGGCGACGAGCGGCACCGTGACGCCCGCCTCTTTCAGGGCGGAAAAAGTCCTCGCCGCCGCGATATCCGGCACGGCAAGACGCACGATGTCACACCCGGCATCGGCAAGCGCCCTCACGGCGCGGAGCGTCGCCGCGGTGTCATGGGTATCGGTATTGGTCATGGACTGAACCGTGACGGGTGCCGTGCCGCCGACGGACACACCTCCGACCGTGACGGTACGGGAAACTCTGCGTGCGGAACCGATCGCCATATTGACTTCCTCCTCCGGCAAAGTGACGGGGAGACCGTCACTTAAACACAAGCGTAATAATATCCTTGACGGTCACGACGATCATCAGCCCGAACAGTAAGAACATACCGACGGCGTCGATGATGCCGACCACCTTCGCCGGTAGCCGGCGGCGGGTAATGAGTTCGATGAGCGTATAGAAAATGTGTCCGCCGTCGAGCGCGGGGAGCGGCAGCAGGTTAAAGATCCCGAGGTTGACGCTGATGAGCGCCGTCAGGAGCAGGAGCGTATTGAAACCGCTCTTCGCCGCATTCGAAATGACGCCGGCGGTGCCGATGGGTCCCGAGACGGCACGGAACGAATAGCGCCCCGTCACAAGGTCAATGATGGAATCCCACACCATGCGCACGAGATACCCCGCGCGGTGGAACGACTGGCTGACGACGGTACCGAAGTCCTTACGAACCGCGTAAGGCACAAAGTCGATGACGCCGAATGTCTCGCCGTTCTCCTTCTGGGTCGGGAACGTGATGTCGAATGTTCTGATCTCGCCGTCGCGGCGGACGGTCAGCGTCAGCGCTTCGTCCGTCCCGCCCTGGTGAACGATTTCATAATAGAGTTGCTCGGCAATATACACGTGGCGCTTGCCGACCTTGATGACTTCGTCGCCGACCATGAGCCCCTGCTCCTCACTCGTGCGCGCTTCCCCCTCGACGGGGCGGAACTCGCCGATCTGCGTGCCGCCCGCGGTCATGGTGCAGGTCAGGATTATGCAGATGAGGAAGCCGAACAGCAGGTTCTGGAGCGCTCCGGCGGCATGAACGATCAGGCGCTGCCACGCAGGTTTGGTCGCGAGGGCGCCGAGACGCGGGTCACGCAGGGGCTCCGGCATATCGCGCAGTGCCTCCGCGGCGTTCGCGTCCTCCGCGAGTTCCCCCTCCATACTGACGAACCCGCCGAAGGGTATCATGCGCAAAGCATACACGATGCCCGTTTTCTTGGATTCAAACCAGATGAGTTTCGGCCCCATGCCGATGGCAAATTCAAAGACCCGCACATGGAAAATCCGTGCGGCAACATAATGTCCGAGTTCGTGAATAAAGATCAGGAGCCCGAAAACGAAAATGGCAATTACGATGGTCAAAGAGATACCTCCCCGTTATCGTTCGGTCAGGGCGGCGGCAACGCGGCGCGCCTCCCTGTCCATCGAAAGAATCTCGTCGAGCGTCAGCGCCCGAGCGGCGTGTCCCATACGGGCATAGGTCGTCTCCACGGTGTCAAAAATGCGCAGGAATGAAATGTCCCCCGCAAGGAAGGCGGCGACCGCCACCTCGTTCGCGGCATTGACGACCGCGGGCATCGCCCCGCCGTCGGAAAACGCCCGTTTTGCAAGCGGGAGGAGCGGGAACGTCTCCGGATCCGGTGCTCGGAACGTCAGACTGCCGACGGAAAAGAGGTCAAGTTCCCCGGTCAGCCCCGCGACGCGCGCGGGGTACGTCAGCGCGTGCTGGATGCAGGCGCGCATATCCGGTTTCGACAGTTCGGCAAGCACGGTGTTATCAATATATTCCACCGCGCTGTGGATTATACTCTCCGGGTGGACAAGGACGGTGATGCGGTCGGGCGTGACGCCGAAGAGGTGCGCCGCCTCGATGATCTCGAAGCCTTTGTTCATCAGCGTGGCACTGTCCACCGTAATCTTCGCCCCCATACGCCACGTCGGGTGGCGGAGCGTGTCCTCGACGCGCACGGCGGCGAGCTGCTCACGGGTATAACCGTAAAAAGGTCCGCCCGAAGCGGTCAGGAGCAGGCGCTTCACTTCCCCGTGCCGCCCGCCCGAGAGACACTGGAAAATGGCGCTGTGTTCGCTGTCGACCGGCAGAAGTTCCGCCCCGCGCTCCTTCGCGCGGCGCATGACGATTTCCCCGGCGACGACAAGCGACTCCTTGTTGGCAAGGGCAAGGCGCCGCCCGGTGTCGAGGACGGCGAGGGTCGGGAGCAAACCCGCCTCACCGAGAATGGCGTTGACGAACGTCGCGGCGCGACTCTCGCCGATTGCCGCGGGAATGGCATCGGCACCCGAAAGCACCCGTACCGACGTATCCGCGAGCCGTGTTTTCAGTTCCCCCGCGGCGGCAGGATTCGCCATGACGACCGTGCGGGGCAGGAAGGCGCGCGCCTGTGCCTCCATGGTCGCGACGTCGCGGTGCGCCGTGAGCAAATCCACGGAAAAGCCCTGACGGGCGGCGACCTCAAGAGTCTGCCGCCCGACGGAACCGGTGGAGCCGAGTACGGCAATCACCGGGGTCTCCCCCGGTGCGGTGCCGCTCACGAGAGCAGGGCGAACGTATCGCCCAGAAGAGAGAGATTCGAGAGAATCAGGAGAACGGGAGAAATGGCGAGAACGCTGTCAAAGCGGTCGAGGACGCCGCCGTGGCCGGGGAAGATCTTCCCGTAATCCTTGACGCCGTGTTCCCGCTTGATGAGCGAGGTAATGAGATCCCCCACCTGCGAGACGACGGAGCACAGGAGCCCCGAGAGGAGCAGGAGCGGATAATGCACGGTGAAGTGCCATTTTCCGAACTGCATGACGATCCCGAACAGGACGAACGAAATCATGCAGAAGAGGATTCCGCCGATTGACCCCTCAACCGTCTTTTTCGGACTGATGACGGGATTCAGTTTATGCTTCCCGAAGAAGCGCCCCGTGAAGTAGGCGAACGTATCCGTCACCCACGCGCCGAAGAACACGAGCAGATAGAGGTACCCGCCCTCCGGCGTCTTGTGCCGGAGCAGGGAGAGCGACGCGAACGAAAGCGTGATATAAAGCACCCCCGTGAACACCTCCGCCACCTCGGCAAAGTGCATTCTCCCCTGCCGCAGAACCGCCACGGCAAAGAGATACAGGAGATAGAGCGTGAAGACCGCCGCCGCCGCCAAAAGAAAGGCGTGAATCGACGTGACAAACGCCGTTGCGAGCGGGAGCCCCACGGCAATCAGGTATGCGGGGATCGAGACAACGAAGTCCTCCCACGCAGTCGCGGCAGTGCCCGCCTCGTCCACCTGCGAGCGCAGGCATTTCAGGAGTTCATACACCGCGGCGAGCGCCATGAGGGCGACAAGTGCGGGAATGATATACACGCACTGCCACGACAGGAACAGGAGCGGCAGGAGAATGGCAATCAGCACCACCGCCGTAATGATTCTTTGTAACATACAGCCTCAAAGACCGCCGTAACGGCGGTTCCGTTTCAGATAATCTTCAATGATGGCGTCCAGTTCCCGCACCGAGAAGGACGGCCACGGCGTCTTGACAAACGCGTATTCGGCATACGCCGCCTGCCAGAGCAGGAAGTTCGAGACGCGCGTTTCGCCGCTCGTGCGGACGATGAGATCGGGGTCGGGCATGCCGCCCGTATAGAGCGCGGCGGAGAACGTCGCCTCATCGACCTCCTGCGCGCCGCTCGCAAGCAGGCGGTTGACGGCGGAAAGGATCTCCTGCCTGCCGCCGTAGTTCAGCGCGATATTCAGGGTGAAGCCCTCATACTGTGCCGTCTGCTCCTCCACGTCGCCGATCTTCCACACCAGCTCTTCGGAGAGCGGCGTCAGGTCGCCGAGAATCCGCACGCGGAAACGGTTCTTCTCCCGGTCGCGCAGGATCTCGTCGAGGTAGTCCGCGAGCAGGCGCATGATCTCCTCCACCTCGTGGGCGGGGCGCCGCCAGTTCTCGGTCGAAAAAGCGTAGACCGTCACCATCTGAATGTTGCGGTCACGGCAGGCGGTGAGGATTTTCCGCAGGTTCTTGGCGCCGGCGGCATGTCCCGCCTCGCGCGGGAGCCCTCGGTGCTTCGCCCACCTGCCGTTGCCGTCCATGATGAACGCGATGTGTGTGAGCCGCCCGGAAAGATTCGCGGGCGTCTTTTTACCGAACCATTTCACGATATCACCTCTTTAGGTGTTAAATGGTCATCATTTCCTTGTCCTTGGCGTCGACGACCGCCTCAATCTTCTTGATGTAACGGTCGGTCAAGTCCTGAATCTCCTTATCGGACACTTTCGCCTCGTCCTCGGTCATCTCGCTGTTCTTCTTCTGCTCTTTGACGGCGTCGTTTGCCTCGCGGCGGATGTTGCGGATCGCAACCTTGGCATTCTCGCCCTTCTGCGCGACCTGCTTGGTCATCTCGCGGCGGCGATCCTCCGTCATCGGGGGGAAGGTCAGGCGCAGGACCGACCCGTCGTTCTGCGGATGGATCCCGAGGTCGGAGGTCTGGATCGCGCGATCCATCTCCTTGAGCGTCGACTTATCATAGGGGGTGATGACGAGCGTACGCGCGTCGGCGACGGCGACAGACGCCATGGTCATCAGCGGCGTGGGCGCGCCGTAATACTCAAACGTAATCTTGGAGAGCACCTCGGGGTTCGCCTTACCGACACGCATGGTGGCGAGGTCGGCGGTCAGGGTGTCGAGCGTCTTCTGCATTTTCTCTTCAAATTTCTTGGTATCGAGTTTCATCTTGTTTCTCCTTTGTATCGTAAAATGTCAGCGGGCTGTGCCCGGAATCAACAGGTAATGACGGTGCCGATTTTCTCCCCACGCACGGCGCGTAGAATGTTCTCCGGGTCGTCGAGCCCGAAAACAAGCACCGGGATCTTCGTATCCATCGTGAGGGCGGCGGCTGCCGAATCAATGGCGCGCAGACCGTCTTTCAGAATGTCGCGGCAGGAGATGGTATCGAGTTTCACGGCGGCGGGATTGGTCTTAGGGTCGTCGGTGTACACGCCGTCGATGTTCTTCGCCATCAGCATGACGTCCGCGCCGATCTCGGCGGCACGCATCGCGGCGGCGGTATCCGTCGAGAAGAACGGGAGCCCGATGCCTCCGCCGAACACGATGACCTTCCCGGCGGCGAGATATTCTTTTGCCCGGTAGGAGGTGTACAATTCCGCAAACTGCGGCATCTCGACCGAGGTCAGGACACGGGCATCCAGTCCGGCACGCCCGAACGTGTCTTTGAGCATCAGGGCATTGATACAGGTGGCGAGCATCCCCATGGAGTCTGCCGTGCCGCGATCCATATCGACCCCCTGCCGTCCGCGCCAGATGTTCCCGGCGCCGACCATGATGGCGACCTGCGTGCCGTCATCGACACATTTTTTCACCACACCGGCGATTTTTTCAAGGAAAGCGTGGTCGTAAAGCCCCTCCCCGTCGGCGGCGAGCGCCTCGCCCGACAGCTTCAGAAGTACGCGCTGATAGTTTGCCATACAGTCTGTCTCCACAATCAATATATTTTCTTCTTTATCATACAACAAATGCCCCCGCTTGTAAAGCCCCTTTTCGCCCGCGGGCGCTCCCGCGCGTAAGGACGTGTGATTTTGAGAACGTTTTTGAGGGCGATTTGGGGGGCGATTTGGGG
>ERZ1034755.614-NODE-614-length-11643-cov-16.354418_pt1 | contig 11643 bp, 10 predicted proteins | sample MGYA00520596_ERZ1034755 | MGnify/ENA primary metagenome ERZ1034755 (study PRJEB33766, sample SAMN09781701) | gut metagenome | biome: gut microbiome | host: Homo sapiens | place: Madagascar | study: EMG produced TPA metagenomics assembly of the PRJNA485056 data... | reverse complement strand
ATTATATATATTCTATTTATCATAACACCATAATAGTAAGGATATAATATGATAAGGTGGTTGCAATGTGCAAAAAACAAAAAGTGACGAGTGACGAGTGACTTTATCACTTTTTGGATGCCTCTGAGCTTGCGTCACGAGGGGGATGGAAATACGTCCCGACGCAGATAATGCCACGTCGGGACGTACCGAGAACTGCGTCGGGACGTAGTAAAGTCTGCGTCGGGACGTATTTTTCTTACCATTCTACGCTTCTGCTGCCGTCTTCCTCGGTGGTGATAGTTACCTTGGTGCAGTCCTCAGGCAGGAGGTCTTCGATGAGTTCCGGCCACTCCAGGAAGCAGAGGTTGCCGCTGTAGAAATAGTCTTCGTACCCCATGTCGTATACCTCGTCCAGCTTCTTGATGCGATAGAAATCGAAGTGGTAGATAGGGTCGCCATTACCAGCGGTATATTCGTTGACGATGGCAAAGGTAGGAGAGGTGATGACATCCTCTACTCCCAACTCTTCGCAGATAGCTTTTACAAATGTTGTTTTTCCGGCTCCCATCTTGCCATAGAAGGCAAAGACTTTGCCGTCGCCCATGTTATCCAGGAATTCCTTCGCTGCTACATGAATGTTGTCTAATGAATCAATCTTAATCTTCATATATATTTTGTTTTTATCGTTTTCTCGGTGTCAGCGTGATGAGCGGGATGAGCATTTCCTCCATCGAGATGCCACCATGCTGGAAGGTGTCCTTATAGTAAGACACATAATAATTATAGTTGTTCGGGTAAGCGAAGAAGGCATCACCATAGGCGAAAACATACGAGGTACTCAGATTGGGCGCTGGCAACTGTGCCTTGTGCGGTTCCTTGATGGTGAATACTTCCTTGGCGTTGTATGCCAGATTCTTGCCCAGCTTGTAGCGCAGGTTGGTATTTGTGTTGCGGTCGCCTATAATCTTGATAGGCTTTGATGCGCGTATACTGCCGTGGTCGGTGGTGATAATTACCTTGAAATCGCTCTGAGCCAGTCGCTTGAACAGTTCTGCCAGTACCGAGTGGCGCAGCCAGCTCTGGGTGATGCTTCGGTAGGCTGATTCCGTATTTGCCAGCTCTCTAACCATCTTTGATTCGGTACGTGCATGCGAGAGCATGTCGATGAAGTTGATGACGAGCACGTTCAGGTCGTTGCTCTTGCATTCGTTGTAATGTTCCAGGAACTTGTCGGCTCCTGCCGAATCGTTCACCTTGTGATAGCTGAAGCTGTTGTGCTTGCGGTATCTGTCCAGCTGGGTCTGGATGAGCGGCTTCTCGTTGAGGTTCTTGCCTTCCTCTTCGTCCTCGTCTACCCAAAGTTCTGGAAACATTTCGGCTATCTTGTTTGGCATCAGCCCGCTGAAGATGGCATTTCTGGCATACTGGGTGGCTGTAGGCAGAATGCTCATATACATGTCTTCCTCGATGTCGTACATGTCTCCGATGTCTTTCGCCAGCATCTTCCACTGGTCGTAGCGGAAGTTGTCTATCACGATGAGGAACACCTTTTCCCCCTTGTCGAGCATCGGGAAGAGCTTGGTCTTGAAGATGTCCGGACTCATTACGGGTTTGCCTTCCACCACCTTGCCCAGATTCTTCGGATCTACCCAGTCCAGATAATTCTTGGCGATGTATTTGGCAAAGCCTATGTTCGCCTCTTCCTTCTGCATGGTGAGCATCTCGGTCATCGAGCTGTCGGTATCGCTCAGTTCCAACTCCCATTTCACCAGTCGCCTGTATATCTCCATCCAGTCGCTGCAGGTTCGGCAGTCCATCATCTGCATGGCTATCTGCTGGTAGTCCTGCTGGTATCCGCTCTGCGTTACCTCTGTCACGATATCCTTTCTATGTATATTCTTCTTGAGCGACAGAAGTATCTGGTTCGGGTTCACCGGTTTGATGAGGTAGTCGGCAATCTTGGAACCGATAGCTTGGTCCATGATGTTCTCTTCCTCGCTTTTGGTACACATCACTATGGGTGTGGCAGGCTGAATATCCTTGATTTGCTGCAAGGTCTCCAGTCCGCTCAGTCCTGGCATCATCTCGTCCAGGAGTATGAGGTCGAAGGTCTGCTGCCTGCATTGGTCGATGGCATCGGCTCCGTTGCTCACCGTTACCACCTCGTATCCTTTCTTTTCCAGAAAGATGATATGGGCTCTGAGAAGCTCTATTTCGTCATCTACCCAAAGTAATAATCCGTTGCTCATAAATGTATCTTTTTTTTGAGGTGCTAAAGTACAAAGAATTCTTGAATGACGGAAGAATCTTGGTATTAAAGAATGTTAATTAAAAGGAAAGTATGATACTTTTTCTTCCATCGTTTGTTTCTACTCATAACAAAATATAAAAAGTAGGTTGTCGCATGCTGGTAAATATTGCAAGGAATTTCGGTTTCGTATAATATAAAGGCCGGGAATCCGTTATTATTATCGAAAATAAAAGTAATCAATAATAATAAAAGAAAGAATAGAAGAAACAATGCTCAAGATTGTTATGATCATGCTATGCGGAATAGGTACGGGGTATTTGCTTCGCAACAAGAAAATGAGTTTTATCGGCCGTATCATTACATCGCTTATCTGGGTGCTCCTCTTCCTGCTCGGCATCGAGGTGGGAGCCAATCCCCGTATTGTCAATGGGCTTCAAACCCTGGGACTCGAAGCCATCGTGCTCACGATAGCCGGAAGTCTGGGTAGTGCAATCTTTGCGTGGGCATTCTGGAGATATGTCTGCAGAAAGGAGGTTGGAAAATGAAAGGTAGTCTGATTATCGTTGGTTTCTTCGTGCTGGGCATCATCGTTGGATTGTGTGATGTGATTCCTGCCAGTTTCATGGCGAGTGATGTGAGCTATTATGCGCTCTGCTGCCTGATGTTCTGCGTGGGTATCAGTATCGGTTGCGATACTTCTGTATTGAAAAGTTTCAGAAAGGTGAATCCCCGACTGATGATGTTGCCGGTGATGACCATTCTCGGAACCCTGGCTGGATGTGCTGCTGCCTCTCTGCTTTTGGGACATCGCCTGCTCTCCGACTGTCTTGCCATCGGTTCGGGCTTCGGATACTACTCGCTGTCCAGTATCTTCATCACTCAGTATCGGGGTGCCGAGTTGGGAACCATAGCTCTGCTTGCCAACATCTGCCGTGAGATTCTTACCCTGCTGTGTGCGCCTCTGTTGGCGAAGTATTTCGGCAAGCTGGCGCCTATCAGCGTTGGTGGCGCCACCACGATGGATACCACGTTGCCTATCATCACCCGCTATTCGGGAGAGAGTTTCATTATCGTTTCCATCTTCCATGGCTTCTGTGTTGATTTCTCCGTACCTTTCTTGGTAACATTCTTCTGTTCTCTGTAATACTGTTTTGCCCATAGCGTTGTGCATTGGTTATGCTTCAAACGCTATGGGCCATTCTTTAGAAACCTTCCAGTTCGTAGTATTCGTCTTCCAGTTCGATGCTTTCTGAAGAGTTGCTGTCATCGAAATAGATGCCCGTATCGTTTTCCTTCTTCTCTTCCTTCTTGTTTGGAATAACGAGGGTTCCATCATCTTCCTTCTTCTCTTCCTTCTTGTTTGGAATAACGAAGGTTCCATCATCTTCCTTTTCCTTTGGTGAAGAAGGCATTATGATTTCTATTCCGTTATTGTCTTCAGTTGGAATCTCTTCTTTGTTTCCAGTTATGACTTCTTCATTGGTTTCCAATTTTTCCTGAGGAGGAGTAACAGCAGGAATCTCCAGAGTATTGATCTCTGTTGAAGGCGCTGCCTTTGATGCTTCTTCTGACGTCTCTTCTGATGATGTCTCTTCGGACGTCTCTTCCGCTGCAGAAGTAGGCTGTATAGGTTCGGTGAGCAATGGGAACTTGCTGATTTCCAGAGGGGCGAAATGTTTTGTGTAGAACTTTTCGTACTCCTCGTAGGTATGGCTGGTGCCAAGGAGTTTCAGGTTCTCTTCGCTGATTACATAGGCGTGTACCTTATCTAGCAAGCGCTTGATAGATGCCTGCTGGTATACAGCATTGGCATACTGTCGTGCTTCATCGTAATTGTTGAAACCGCTTATCTGCATGCGATGAAGCCCCTCTATTTCCTCAATGTTGATATCGAAGAAACGTGCCATGTAAGAGGTGAAGTTATACTTCGCCATCTCAAAGAGCAGCTGGTTCTCGTTGGTCTTGTCAGGATCGTATGCTAGTAGGAATATGAAGTTGGCGTTACGGTTGTCCGAGTAGCCTTTCTGCTTGGTAGAATCCTGGTCGTTGAGTTCCACGCTTCTCCGGGTCCATACTTCGCTCAGGTCGAACTTACCTACGTAGAGGCGTTTGCCGGCATCTACACCATTGATAATCATACCTGCCATCTCGCTGAGTCGGCCATTTGGGTATTTGTCTACCACTTCTTTAAGGTCAACCAGGCAGCTATCGATATTGCCATCATTCAGCTTGCTGAGACCTCCAATAAAGAGGAATTTGTCTCGGTTTGCTCCATCAGGGAAGCGGGTCTTGGATATTTCGGCATTGTCTATCACCTTATTATATTGTCCATCCTTGAAAGCCTGATAGGTATGTGTATAGAGAGAATCCTCGATATGGACGCCCATTATGGCATTTTCCTTATAGTACGGATTGGAGAGAAGGACGGTCCACTGACTTCCTGGGTAATCTGCCTTCAGCTTTTGCAGGTATGTTGCTGCCACATCAGCCTGATGCTCTCTGGAATAGAGCAGATACAGGTGATAATAAGCATCGTCAAGATGCTCATAATCAGGGTAGTTGTTGACCAGTCTGAGCAGGGATTTCTTACCCAGTGCCAGATTGTCGAGCTTATCCTTGAAGATAACACCGGCATGATACAGACCGTCTTCCAACAGTCTGTTGCTTTCTGCCAGTTGTTCTGGAGTAAACGGAATTTGAGCCAGATAATACTCACGCTTATGTGGGTCATTGACGGCGCTGTCTGTGGTCTGCTTGAGTGAATCTTCGAGCACGGCTACCTGTGCCAGAGAATCTCTTTGCTGGGTGGTCATCTCTTCGGCTCCTTCTGCTGTAGCCACTACCGTTTTGTTGATGCGCTGCCAGTTGTCCACGTTCTCTCGCTTGCCCCAAAGTTTCTGGAATTGGGTCTTTCCCTGACTTACGGTCAGCGGCGAATAGAAATACCATTGTCCGTTGTTTGCATCATTATAGGTGTTCGTATTATTCTTTTTGGGGGTGTTGCTGGCGAAGTTGTTGCCGCTGTTTTGCTTCTGGACAGCTTCTGCCTCTTCCTCAGCTTTCTTGTTTCTTTCTTCTTTTTCCTTCTTTTTCAGCGCATCGATTACACGGTCGATGGCAGCATTGCGGTCTTTCCCGTTCATCTTGGCGAGTTGCTGCAACGAATCCTGCAACTGTATGGCATCGGTATAAGGTACCAGTTCATCAAGTACCTTGGAGCGGTCGGAGAGGAGTTGATAATCCTTTCTTTCCTTATCGAGCAATCCAATGGCTTCTCCATAGCATCTTCGTGCATCGGCAAATTTTTCCATTGTCCAGTACAAGTCTCCGAGATGAAGCAGCAAGACACCCTTTTCTATACCGTTTCGGGTGGCTTTCTGGTTACCTTTTTCGTATGCAGCGATGGCCTGCAGTGTATCTTTCTTGTTGAGATAGATGTTACCGATGGCATAATATACCTGGTCGAGATACTCTTTGTTATTATCCGAAGCCGCCATTCTCTTCAGCTTGCTGACCATCTTGCTGGCATTGTCTTTTGCCATGACTTCTGTCATGGAAATACGGGCATTGAAGGCTAGTTCGTAAGGAGGATTTAGGCGAATCACGTTCTTGAAGGCCTTATAGGCTTCTTTCTTGTTGCCGATGGATGCCTGCAACTGTCCCATCAGATACCATTCTCGTGCCTTCTGCTTGCAGCGCATCTCATGGCTTATTACCTTTTTGAGGTATGGAATAGCCTGCTCGGTGTTGCCGGTATGGATATAGTAATCGGCAAAGGTATAATCCCATTCTTTCTGGGCACGCCAGTGGATGGAATCGCGCTGCATGTTGCGTATCACGTCTTCTGCATCGTAATTCCAACCCTGTTCAATATAGCATTTGGCAAGCCAGGCTCTGGCTTTGCCATAAATGGCTGGTTGGGTAGCATAGAGGCGACTCATATATGAGAAGGTGGCTGCTGCCGCCTCGAAATCGCCTTTATGAAACTGCGAACGTCCCATCAGCATCCATGCCTTCCAAAGGAATGGATTATATTCCCTGCGGTTCAGCCATTCGATGTCTTTGGCTGTCTTGCGCCGGTTTTTGGTCCATTCCGGTTTTTGCTTGATGCTGTGCTGATGGATGGCTTTCTCGCATTTCTCTATGGCACGGTCGAAGTTGCTCTTGCCGATTTCACGACTGTTCTTGTTGCTTACGGTATAGAGTGGAAGCTGCTCTGTAAAGTTGTCTTTATTGGTCATTTCTTTTTCCAGTGAACCGTCAATATAGGCTAGGGTACCATTATAATAGGTGTTATACTTTGCCGTAAAGGATTGCCACCATCTGTTCTGCGCCGTATTCTTCTGCGTAGAGCATCCGGTAAGGGTTATGGCTATCAGCAGGATGATGAAGCCTAATGTATTATGAAAAGTATTCTGTTGTTTCACCTTATTATATAGTAAAATGTATTTTTAAGAATTTCTGATCAGTTTGTATCCTTTGGCAAGGGCAAAAAGGATGATGCTGACGAAGATGATGGTGGCACCCGATGGCACATTGAGCAGATAGCTGGCGTATAAGCCTATCAGACAGTCTATCCATCCCAACAGGATGCTGACTGCTATCATGTTCTTATAGTTATATGTGAAGAGATTGGCTGTCATCTGCGGAATGGTAAGCAGGCTGATGGCGAGTACTATGCCCACCATTTTCAGCGTGGCTACGATGGTCATGGCGATGAGCGTCATCATCACGTATTCTATCGCTGTAACGGGCAGGTGCTGCGATCTGGCAAAGGTGCTGTCGAAAGCGATGTTCTGGATGGGGCGCAGCAGGCACATGAAAAGTAATGATACGATGAGGGTAAGGCCTCCAAGCAGCCATAAATCTGTACGGTCTATGGCGAGGATGCTGCCAAAGAGGAAGGAAGGCAGGTCGGGCATAAATCCTGGTGTCAGAAAGCAGCAGATGATGCCCACACTCATGCCGAGAGTCCAAAACATGGCGATGGCTGAATCTTTGCGCACATCTTTCTTCCTGGAAATCCATTGTACGCCAAAAGCGCTCAGTATGGCAAATGCCATGGCTGAGAAAATAGGATTGAAGCTTGCATATACACCGATTCCTATGCCTCCGAAAGAGGCATGGGTGATGCCACCGCTGATGAAAACCAGTCGGCGAGTTACGATGTAGGTTCCTATGAATCCGCAAAGAATGCTAGCCAAAAAAGCTCCTATGAGGGCATTCTGAAAAAATGTATATTGCAGTATATCCATTATAATCTATCAACTTAGTCTAACTTAAGAAACTGATGACTTCGTCCTTGAGCTGGTTAGGAAGGTTAATGCCCCGAAGGATGAGACTTCTGTTCCAGCCGGCAACTTCTTCTGGCTGCATCGTATAGAGCACCTCTGAGAATTCCTCTACTTCTTCATCGGTATAGGCATCGGCTTCCCGCCCTGCGAACCGGTCGAGGTCTTCGTCATCGTAGTATTCTATTTCCTTGGTAGCTGCTTCCATCATGCAGTCTTGTTCGCATTTGGAGTTTTCTCCATTGCAGGTGTTGCACGAAACACCTTCCTGCAATGGTTCCTCGTCTTCTCCCTTACGATGAGAGACGATACCGAAAAGGGCACTTATCAAGCCTAATGCCACAAGGGCTAAAATCAAGTATAGCATTTACTTTGAACTTTTAACATTGAACTTTGAGCTTTGAGCTTTTAACATTGAGCTTTGAGCTTTTAACATTGAACTTTGAACATTGAACTTTATGATTAGCAAAGGCCGTTGAATTCTTCACTCTTCACTCTTCACTTTTCACTCTTCATTCTTCACTTATCTCAAATCCCACCTTTTTGAGGTCTTCCCAGTATTGTGGATATGACTTGCTCACTACTTCAGGATTATTGATTTCAATCTGTGAAAACTTCAAGGCGAGAGGTGCGAATGCCATTGCCATGCGATGGTCTTCGTAGGTGTCGATAGGAGCGAATGATGGCTTGCAGGTCTCACCATCCCAGATGAGCGTATTGTCATTCTCATCACGAATCACATAGCCTACCTTCTTCAACTCTGTCTTTAAAGCTTCAATGCGGTCAGTTTCCTTTATTTTTAAGCTGGCAAGACCAGTAAACTTGAACTTGACATCAAGGGCGCAGCAGGTCACAACGATGGTTTGAGCCAGATCTGGTGACCCCGTAAAATCGTATTCGAATTTTGGCAACAGGCAGCGGTTTGCTTTCAGGGTTACATTGCTGAGCGTATCGCGGCTTTCGAATTCGCTCTTTACGCCCAACAGGCTGAAGATATATTTAACCACAGAATCGCCTTGCTTGGAGCTGTCCATCAGACCTTCGAGTTTGATGAGAGAGTCTGGATTGCAGTTGAGAGCCATCATCTCATACCAGTATGAAGAGGCACTCCAGTCGTTTTCTATCTGATAAGGAGTGCTCTTGTAAGGCTGTGGCTTGACGGTGATGGTGTCCAGATCGGTCCATTCTGCATCAGCTCCAAATTCCTTCATCGTCCAGAGCGTCAGGTCGATGTATGGTCGGGATGCAATTTCTCCTGTCAGTTTCAGTTCCAAACCGTTCTTGAGGATAGGGCCAATCATGAGAAGGGCAGAAATGTATTGCGAACTGATATTGCCCACAATCTCCAGATGCCCACCGGCCAAAGATTTGCCTTTGATATGGAGCGGTGGATATCCTTCCTTCTTTTCGTAGGTGATGTCAGCACCCAGATAGCGCAGGGCATCTACGAGAATGCCGATAGGGCGGTTCTGCATGCGTTCTGTGCCTGTGATAGAGTGTTCGCCTTCTGTTGAAGCCAGATAAGCGGTCATAAATCGCATGGCTGTTCCTGCTGCTTTGATATTGATAACCTCAGGCATATTCTTGAGGGCAGCAATAATCACCTCTGTATCGTCACAGTCGCTCAGGTTGTTGGGCTGAATATCACTTCCTGCCATCGCACTGATGACGAGCGCTCTATTGCTGATACTTTTAGATGCAGGCAGATTGATGCTTGCGTTGAGGTGGTTTGGAGCCTTAATTGTATATTTCATTGTTAATGCTATTCTTATTTGTTATGTTGAATCTGATTATTTGCCTCGGAAGGTTCTGGTCTGGATATCTTTCAGCTTGATAGTTCTTCCCTTGGCCAGGATATTCGGAAGGTTGAATTCTTCTTCTGGTATCTCGTTCCAGGCTCTTGTGCTGGTTCTGGCTTTCTTTGGACCCGGGATGAGTGGGGAATAGTACAGGACCTGTCTCATTCTGTAGGCTTGATCGGGGGTGAATCGCATGCTGTAACAGATACTGTAGTCCATCAGATTGTCTGCCTGCCATTCTTTTCCTTTGGTATTGGTTCGCTTGGCAAGCTGCTTCACGGTGAACGCCGTGTCCTTATTGATCTTACGGGCTTCCTCCATATATAGGGTGAGCCATTTGCCATATGCTATTCTGTTGTAGCTAGGAGTATCTTCGCAATAGTCAGAATCATCATCGTCATCTGCTGCTTCTGATTTATCCTTTTTGCCAGCTTTCTCAGAGAATGTATGGAAAAGCCCCAGATAATGTCCTAATTCGTGAGCCAGTGTGGCATTTGGGTCGGCTGTATTATACTGATAATTCTGTTGATGTTTATCGGTTGTATATCTGGTTCCTTCATACTTTTTGTCTACATAGATGGCGTTGAGCGATACACAGTAAGGAAAGCTGCCTGGCTTGTTGAGCGGATAGTTCTTGCTGTTGGTCAAGCCTTCGATGTCTGGATAGCCAGCTACCTTGTAAGGGATATTGCTGATGCCCAATGTTACGGATGTGTGGTCGGTATTCTTGAATGAATAGACCATCACGTTGATGTAGTCGTTTTGGTTCCAGGAATATTTGGCATACGTCTTGCTGTTCATGAAGTCTTCACAGTCTATCGAGTCTTCATTGATCTTGATGTATTCTACGCCTGGTGTGCTCAGCTTCTTGCCGTTAGCATCTTTTGTCTTGCTGTTCATGAAGTCTTCACAGTCTATCGAGTCTTCATTGATCTTGATGTATTCTACGCCTGGTGTGCTCAGCTTCTTGCCGTTAGCATCTTTTTCGGCGAGTTCGAACTGCACATGAATGTTTTCGCTCTCAATGGTGTCAAGGCTGATATTGTATACATTGCCCTGATATAGCTCGTTCACATTGCTCAGCAGTTCCTTGAGTCGGGTACTTGAGATGTATTGTTTCGGATTCTTGCTGTCTTTGTAAAATACATGAAATATCACTGGCAGATGGTAGACATAGTCATCGCCTGTGATGATGTCGCTATCTCTGTCTTGTCCATTCGAAGAGATGGGAGAGTCACCGATAGTTATATCTGAGTCTCTGCAGGAGCCAAGTCCAAGGGCTGTCAATATGATGACGAATATAGTGAAATACTTCATACGCGTACCTTATTTATTATATATTTTCTGCAAAAGTACAAAATAAAAAGAACATAAGCTAGTAAACGGACGAAAAAGTTTATTTTTTTTTGAAAAAACTCTTTATCTGCTATTTCTAGAAGTGAAGGCTTGGTTTACAATGTGTAAAGTAAAAAGGGGAAGAATTAGATTTTATCGTTTTTCCATAGTTTTGAAATGGTAATTTTAAGGGGCAAAAATAACAAATTGTAATTTTGTGCACGTTTTCATGGAAAAAGTAAAACGGGGGTAAAAAATAAAATAAAATAGCGTTAAGAGAATATACAACATTAAGAAAATCATCGTATCTTTGCACCAGAAAAAAGAAATAAACAACAACAAAATACAATCTAAATAATAAGAATATGAAACGAGTTATATTATTCTCATTGATGGCTTTGATGACTGTATCAGCTTTCGGTCGTAAGCACGTAGAGAATGCAACAGTAGTAGCTGACACTATTTTCTATGCAGAAAATATGAGTAACGTAGCTAGTGCAGATCAGGCTAGTTATTACAGACTGCTGATGACTACAGGCACTGGCATCAATAAGAAGGATGTATTCCAAGACTTCTATATGAATGGTAATCTCCGTGCTGAGGGTGGCTACAGTTTCGTAGACCTCGGTAACGATCGCAATACAATCTTCAATGGTGAGGTTACTACCTACTATAAGAATGGTAAGGAGAAGTGGCATGGCAAGTATGTCAATGGTAAGCGCGAGGGCTACTTCACTCTTCAGCTCCGTGAAGGCGGTGTAGCTATCGTTCAGTTCAAGAACGGTAAGTCTATTCACGATTACTTCATGGTAACTTACAAGGATGGTACTACAGAGAAGAGAAATCTCTCTGAAATCCAGCAGCTCATGTAAGATTTAAAACCTTGGAAAAGGTTTCTTCATTGGAATTAAAGAAAATCTCTCTTATATAAATTAAAATTTTATGTTGATATGACCAATATGGGGATGGCTTCCGTGAGGAAGGT
>ERZ1034755.606-NODE-606-length-11742-cov-6.332934_pt1 | contig 11742 bp, 13 predicted proteins | sample MGYA00520596_ERZ1034755 | MGnify/ENA primary metagenome ERZ1034755 (study PRJEB33766, sample SAMN09781701) | gut metagenome | biome: gut microbiome | host: Homo sapiens | place: Madagascar | study: EMG produced TPA metagenomics assembly of the PRJNA485056 data set... | reverse complement strand
CCGACGCGTTTCTCTCCGCCCTTCCGACCATCAAGGAACTGCTCCTGAAGGACATCGAGGCGCTCTACCTCGGCGACCCTGCGGCGAAGTGCCGCGAGGAGATCCTGCTCTGCTACCCCGGCTTTTACGCCATTTCCATTTACCGCATGGCGCATGAGCTGTACCGGCTCGGCGTGCCGCTCCTGCCGCGCATCATGACCGAGTATGCCCACGAAAAGACGGGCATCGACATTCACGCGGGCGCCGCGATCGGCGAATACTTCTTCATTGACCACGGCACCGGCATCGTCATCGGCGAGACGACCGTCATCGGGCATCATGTCAAACTCTATCAGGGCGTGACCCTCGGCGCGAAGAGCTTCGAGACGGACGAGAACGGCAACCCCGTGAAGAACATCAAGCGCCACCCCAACATCGGCAACCATGTCGTGATTTACGCCGGCGCGACCATTCTCGGCGGCTCGACCACCGTCGGCGACGGCGTGACCGTCGGCGGGAACGTCTGGCTCACCCACTCCGTCGAGCCGGGTACGACCGTCGTCTACCGCGAGAAGTAACGGCAGGTGAGAGCCGTCCCCCTCGGAAACGCAAAAATTCCGATCATCTCATCAGACGCCGCATTTCCCACGCTCCCCGAAACGGGGAGCGTTTTTTCGTCCGTGCTTTGCCGTGTGTTCGTCCCCCGGTTTTGCCATATATTTGTCCTTTTTTCTCCCGCCTGTTCTCTTGCCCCCGCTGTCTCTTGCGGCTTTCTCCCGGTTCTGCTCCTGCGCACGCGTGCGTGCATAAAAATCTTCATAAAAATATCATAAAATACCTCTGTATTTCCTATTGACATCATGGGAATTCTATGATACAATCCCTACGGAAACGATAGGAATACAAAAAGGAGCCGACTATGTTGGTTTACGCAGATAACGCCGCCACCACCGCACTCAGCGACGTGGCGAAAAAGGCGCTTTTCGATACGACGGAGCGCGTATGGGGCAACCCTTCCAGTCTCCACACGGTGGGGCAGGAAGCCAAGACGGTACTGGAGGGCGCGAGGGAGAAGATCGCCGCCCTGCTCGGTGCCGACCCGAAAGAGATCTACTTCACCTCCGGCGGGAGCGAAGCGGACAATCAGGCGATTGTCTCCGCGGCACGCAACGGCGCCAAGCGGGGTAAAAAGCACATCGTCTCGACAAAGTTCGAGCATCACGCGGTTCTGCACACGCTCGACCGTCTCGCCAAGGACGGGTTTGAGGTCACGCTCGTCGACGTCCATGAGAACGGCGTCGTGCGTCCCGAGGAGATTGCCGCGGCGATTCGCCCCGACACCTGCCTCGTCTCGGTCATGTACGCCAATAACGAAATCGGCACCATTCAGCCGATCCGCGAGATCGGCGCCATCTGCCGGGAGAAAAAAGTGCCGTTCCATTGTGATGCTGTCCAAGCGGTCGGACACATTCCGGTGAATGTGAAAGACGATAACATCGATATGCTGTCCCTCTCCGCGCACAAGTTCCATGGCCCCAAGGGCATCGGCGTGCTGTACGCGAAGCGCGGGATCCTGCTCTCGAACATCATCGACGGCGGCGCACAGGAGCGCGGTAAGCGCGCCGGCACCGAAAACATTCCGTCCATTGTCTCCATGGCGGCGGCGCTCGAGAAATCGTGCGCGCACATGGAGGAGAACGCAAAGAAGATCGCCCGCCTGCGCGATCGGCTGATTGAGGGACTGTCGAAGATCCCGCACTCGCGCCTGAACGGCGACCGCGAGAAGCGCGTCCCAGGGACGGTGAACTTCTGCTTCGAGGGGATCGAGGGCGAATCGCTCCTGCTCATGCTCGACATGAACGGTATTGAAGCATCGTCCGGCTCTGCCTGTACGTCCGGCTCGCTCGACCCGAGCCACGTCCTGCTCGCCATCGGACTGCCGCACGAGATCGCGCACGGTTCCCTGCGTCTCTCCCTCTCCGAATACAATACTGACGCAGACGTCGATCACATTCTCGCGACCGTCCCCGGCATCGTCACCTACCTCCGGAATATGTCCCCCGTGTGGGAGAACCTCGAGACGGGTAAACAGCCGCACCTCATCTGATACGAAACAGGAACAAGCCTCATCATAAAGGAGATTATCAAATGTTATACAGCGAAAAAGTCATGGATCACTTCCAGCATCCGAGAAACGTCGGTAAGATGGACGACGCCGACGGGATCGGTGAAGTCGGTAACGCCGTTTGCGGCGATATTATGAAAATGTATATCAAGGTGCGCGACGGGATCATCGTCGATGTGAAGTTCAATACCTTCGGGTGCGGCTCCGCGATTGCGACCTCCTCCATGGCGACCGAGATGATCAAGGGCAAGTCCATCGACGAGGCGCTCGCCCTGTCGAACAAAGCGGTGGTCGAGGCGCTCGACGGTCTGCCGGCGCACAAGATCCATTGTTCCGTCCTCGCGGAAGAAGCCGTCAAGGCGGCGGTCAAGGACTACTACGACAAGCACGGCATCGCCTATGACCCCGAGCAGTTCTGTTCCGGCGACTGCGCCTGCTGCCACGCGCACGACGTCCCCGCCGACGCGGATCAGAAGTAACCATCAGCGTCGCGACCTTTCCAAACGACCGAGCGGAGCCTGCCTGACAGGCTCCGCTTTGCCGTCTCGCGGGATCCGACGCACAGCCGGAGGGGGCAAACGCCCGGCGGAATCCGCCCCGCCCTCTTGCCTTTTCGCGACGGGCGCTGTATGATAGTAACAACCAAAACGATACGGGAGGCAACCACTATGACCTTCAAAAAAATCGCCATCGTCACCGGCGCCAGCGGCGGGCTCGGACGTGAGTTCGTGCGGCTCCTCGCGAAAGAGGAACTCGACGAGATCTGGGCGATCGCCCGGAGCGAGGAAAAGCTCGCGGCTCTCCGCGAGGAGATCGGCGAGCGGCTCCGCCCGTTCTCCCTCGATCTGACGGAGAGTGAATCGTTCTCCGTCCTGAGCCACGCGCTCGAGCTCGAGCTGCCCGACGTCCGCTACCTCGTCAACAACGCGGGATACGGGAAATTCGGCGCCTATAACGACATCACCATGACGGATTCCATGGGCATGATTGACCTCAATATTTCGGCGGTCGTCCGCATGGGGCTCATCACCCTCCCCTATATGCAGAGCGGCGCGCACCTCATCAACATCGCCTCGCAGGCGTCCTTCCAGCCACTCCCCTACCTGAACATCTATGCCGCCTCCAAGGCGTTCGTCCGCAACTACACCCGCGCCCTGCACGTCGAACTCGCCGACCGCGGCATCACGGCGACCGCCGTCTGCCCCGGCTGGATTAAGACGGGATTCTTCGCCCGCGGCGACATCGGGGCGGATAAGACCGCCCGGCATTACCCGCACATGGCAGAACCCGCGGCGGTGGCGAAAAAGGCGCTCCGCGACGCGCGACGCGGGCGCGACATCTCGGTGTACAGCGGGTATGTAAAGTTCTGCCATGTTGCCGCCGCGCTCGTCACGCAAAAGACCGCTATGCGCTTCTGGCTCCGCCAGCAGAAACTCCGCTGACGGGGACGGGGGGCACGACCACCACCCCGCAAAGCACCCGCCCCGCTCGAAAGACCCGAAAACGGATGGACAGAAACGAGAGCCGAGCGCCATCATGTCCCCCTCTCAAAGTCTCTCCGCCGCCCCTCTCTGCGCACCTCTTTCTCCGCGCCGCCCCTTTCTCCGCGCCGCCCCTTTCTTCGCGCCGCCCCTTTCTTCGCGCGAGGAGGGCATACCCCCGCCGCACTTGACAAAACGGCGGGGAATTGTTATACTATAAAGAAAGTTAGCCTGTGCTAACCGAAAGGAGTTCTCCCCCGTGCAAAACCATGGTTTGTCATGCCCCGAAATGCGGACGGCAGTCGAAGCGGCACCCGCCGCGAGCCCCCTCGGTGAACGGGAGGGCATGACCGTCACGCCCTATCCCGTATTTCCCGGGATCACACTGGTTTACCGTGACATTCACGCCGTCTCGCAGGAAGAGGAGGGAGCGGGCGACGCCCGCGTCCTCGAGATCCGTCACTGCTTCGAGGGGCGTATGGAATATACCGTCGGCGACGCCACCTACTGCCTCGCCCCCGGCGATCTCTCCGTCTCGGAGATCGCCGCCTGCCCGAGAGAGACGCGCTTCCCGACCGGGCACTTCCACGGCGTCTCGGTGCTCATCGACATCGACCGCGCGCCGGGCTGCCTCTCCTGTCTGCTCGAAGACGTCGACGTCGAGCCGCGCGCCCTCGCCGAGAAGTTCTGCCACGGCGGCAACGTCTATGTTTCGCATTCCTCCCCGCGCGTCGAGCATATCTTCTCGGAGCTGTACGGCGTACCGCAGGAACTGCGGAAAGGGTATTTCAAAGTCAAGGTGCTGGAGCTGCTCCTGTTTCTCTCCTCCCTCTCGCCGGAGAGTGACGAGAGCGCCGCCCACAGGGTCACGAAGACGCAGGTCGACCTCGCCGAGCGCATCGCGCAGTACCTCGACGGGAACATGGACGAGAAAGTGACGCTCGGGCAGCTGCAAAAGAAATTCGGCGCCTCCGGGGCGCAGATACGCAACTGCTTCCGTCAGGTGTTTGGCATCAGCGCCGCCGCCTATATCCGCCGCGAAAAGATGAAACGGGCGGCGAAGGCGCTCACGGACACCGACCGCACGGTACTGGACATCGCGCTGGAATACGGGTACGACAACGCCTCGAAATTCGCCAAGACCTTCCGCACGGTCATGGGGGCATCGCCCGCCGCCTATCGGAGCGGTGCATGGCAGAATACCTACGCCCCGGCGGACGCGCGCCGCGCGGACGCCTAAACACACGCCCGCAAAACCCCTTTCATACGATTCGGAGCCACGAGCCGCCTTTTCGGAGCGGTCGCGGCTCCGTTTTTGGATTATACTGTAGGTGAAAAGAAAAAAGGAGGGGGACATCATGCCGGAAGAACTCATGGTTCACTACTGTGCGCCGACGCTCGCCGGGCTGAAAACGGGCAGTATGTTCTCCTGTGAGGTCGAGGATAAAGCCGCTCTCACGCGCGGTCTTGTTACCTTCAACCGTACCCTCGTCCCGCGGGGACTGCGCGCGGTGCCCCTCCGATTTTCCGATCACAGAGCCCTGATTTACGTCTTCCGCCCGGCGTGCCTCGCGCGCGACCTCGAGGAGGATACCGCAAAAAAGATTCTCGCCGAAAGGCGATACCCCGTCGGAGAGACGGAAAAATGTACGGCGGAGCTTGCACGCCGTATCAGCACGTCGGAGGACTTCCCGCACGAGGTGGGGCTTTTCCTCGGCTACCCACCGGAGGACGTCGCCGGATTCATCCGCAACGGTGCGCGCGGCGCGAAATGCGTCGGCACCTGGAAGGTGTACGGTGACGAGGAAAAGGCTCGGCGGACGTTCCGCCGCTATGCGGCGTGTACGCGGGCGTACCGCCGTGCCTACGGGCAACGCGTCGGGCTCGCGGCGCTGATCCGCGAGAGCCGCCGCACCTGAAAACCGCAGAAAAAGATGACAAAGGAGAGATTCCCATGAAAAAAGTAGCTGTTGTTTATTGGAGCGCTACCGGCAATACGGAAGCCATGGCAGAGAGTGTCTGCGCGGGGGCGAAGAGCGCCGGTGCCGACGTAACCTTACTGACCGCCTCCGAATTTGACGGCTCCCGTCTCGGGGACTTCGATGCCGTGGCATTCGGCTGTCCCGCGATGGGCGCGGAGGAGCTGGAGGACGGCGAATTTGCCCCCATGTTTGATACTTGCCTGCCCCTGCTCGGCGGTAAGAAAATCGCACTGTTCGGCTCCTACGGCTGGGGCGACGGCGAATGGATGCGCAACTGGGAGGAGACCTGCACCGCCGCGGGCGCCGTGTTCGCCGCTGACAGCGTCATTGCCCATGAAGCACCGGAGGACGACACACTCGTCGCCTGCCGTGCGCTCGGAGCCGCCCTTGCGGCATAACAAAAAGAGAGGAGCGTATCGCGCCATGCTGAAAACCGTGAGACACAAAATGATAGCGGTGTTTGCCGTCGCCGCTCTCGTCCTGCTACTTGCCCTCTCGGGCGTCCGCCCTCCGTTTTAAGCCGTCACGCCAATCGCAAAAACAATGACCGCGCCGCGAATATCGCGGCGCGGTTTTGCGTCATTTTTAAGCGGGGGTCGTCGTTTCAGCGGGGGGTTCGTCATTTTGGCGGAGTGGTTTTGCGTCACCTCGGGAAGGACGTTTTGCGTCATTTCGTCAGATGGGTCTGACGTCATTTCGTCGGGTGGCTTTCGGCTTCATGTCTGTGGCGGTTCCCCGCCGTTTCGCGGCGGGCGGTCGTTCTATCAATTCTCCCCGGCGGCGTCCTGCGTCGGACGGCAGAAATACAGCGCCTCGCGCGTCAATCCGAGCTGCGCCACGTAGGTGTCCTCGCGGTGGTCGAGCGTGAAGCCCGCCTTTTCGAGCACGCGGCGGGAGCCGATATTATCGGGGAAAATGACGCCCCACAGGCGTCTGAGCCCGAGATCCTCCCCGGCATGCCGAACGAGCGCCGAGAGCGCCTCGGTGGCGAAACCCCAGCCCCAGTATTCGCGCCCGATCCAGTAGCCGACCTCGGCGTCGCCGGGGCGCTTGCAGTCGCTCCCCTCGAGGGAGAGCATCAGAGACGCGGAGCCGATGACCTCCCCCCTGCGCCGGTTGACGACGGCGTAAGTCTCGGGCTGTGACAGCACGTCGCGAATGACGGCGCGGCTCATGTCGGGGCTTTCGTGCGGGGGGAATCCGGCACCCGCTCCGATCTCGGGCACGCGGCAGAGGCGGTAGAGCCGCTCTGCGTCCTCCTCGCGCCACGGGCGCAGGAGTAGTCTTTTCGTTTTGAGTTCCATCACGGGGCGACGCCCGAAAAACCGGGCACCGCACGATTCACCTCCCACTTCCCCGCCCGGGTTTCCCCCTCACCGCGCGCGGCACATTTCTTGCGCGGTGCGGGCGGAACATACATTTCGAACGGGTTTACTGATGCGATTGTACCACACTCTGCCCCGCTTTGCAAAGACGTCACGGAAAATTCACTTGAAAAAACGCCGGGCGCGTGTTACAATAGACTGTACTTTGCCGGGAGTGTGACTTCCGGTATTTGATTGTCACGGCGGGCGCGCGCCCGCGGAATGAGAAAGAGGTCGCTTATGAGATACGATGTTGTCATCGTCGGTGCCGGACCTGCCGGCATCTTCACCGCCATCGAACTGCTCCGTCAAGGCTCCAAGCAGTCCATTCTGATCGTCGAAAAGGGTCAGCCGATTGAAAAACGTCGCTGCCCCAAGAGCAAGACGAAAGAGTGCGTGAACTGCAAACCCTATTGCCATATCACCACCGGCTTCTCCGGTGCGGGCGCTTTCTCGGACGGGAAACTGTCTCTCTCCCCCGAGGTCGGCGGCGACCTGCCGTCGCTCATCGGTGAGGATCTCGCCGTCGAACTCATCGACTACGCCGACAGGATCTATCTGGAATTCGGCGCCGACGAACACGTCGAGGGCGTCTCCGACCCCGATAAAGTCAAGGAGATCCGTAAACGCGCCATTCACGCGGGGCTGAAACTCGTCGACTGCCCGATCCGCCACCTCGGCACCGAAAAGGCACAGGACATCTACCTCGCGATCGAACACTACCTCCAGCAGAACGGCGTCGACATGATGTTCGGCTACGAATGCGACGACCTGCTCCTGACCGGGAACGTCTGCCGCGGGGTCGTTGTCACGAACGGCAAGGACACGCGCGAGATTGAGGCGGGCGCGACCATCATCGCGACCGGGCGCCGCGGCGCCGACTGGCTCGAGAAACTCTGCGCGGAGTACGACGTCGCGCACCAGCCCGGCACGGTCGACATCGGCGTGCGCGTCGAGGTGCGTAACGAGGTCATGGAAGAGGTCAACCGCGTGCTGTATGAATCCAAACTCATCGGCTACCCCCGCCCCTTCAAGAACAAGGTGCGTACCTTCTGCCAGAACCCGGGCGGTTTTGTCAGCCAGGAGAACTACGACAACAACCTCGCCGTCGTCAACGGTCACTCCTATAAAGATCTCAAGAGCGGAAACACCAACGTGTCGATCCTCTGCTCGCACAACTTCTCCTACCCCTTCAATCAGCCGATTGCCTACGCGCAGAAGGTCGGTGAACTGACGAATATGCTCGGCGCCGGTCACATCCTCGTCCAGCGCTTCGGCGATATCCTCGACGGTAAGCGCACCTGGCCGAAAGAACTCTCGCAGTCGAACGTCCGCCCCACCCTGCCGGACGCCGTCGCGGGCGATATCACCGCCGCGATGCCCTACCGCGCGATGACGAACATCATCAACTTCATTCAGTCGGTCGATATCGTCGTCCCCGGCTTCGCCTCGACCGAGACACTGCTCTACTCTCCCGAACTCAAGTTCTATTCCAACCGCGTCAAAATGGATGCCAACCTCGAGACCAACGTCCGCGGGCTCCATTGCCTCGGCGACTCGTCCGGGTGGACGCGCGGTCTGATGATGGCGTCCGTCATGGGCGTCCTCATGGGCAGAAAACTCCGGGAGAAAGAACTCGCCGAAGAGGCGTGACGCAACCATGAAAACGATCGCCAGTTTCTCGGTCGACCATGACCTGATCGGACCCGGCATGTACATCTCGCGGATTGACGGCGACGTCGTGACCTACGACCTCCGCACCCGCCGCCCGAACGCGGGCAACTATATGTCGAACCTCACGATGCACTCGGTCGAGCATATTCTCGCGACGCTCCTACGCAACAGCGCGCGAGGTGACGAAATCGTCTATTTCGGGCCCATGGGGTGCCGCACCGGTTTCTACCTGCTCGTGCGCGACACGATGTCCCCGGAGGACGTCTATCGCCTGCTCGTCGAAACGCTCCGTCACGTCCCCGACGTCACGGAAATGTTCGGCGCCAAGCGCAAGATGTGCGGCAACTACCGGGGGCTGAGTCTCGACGCCGCCAAGGCAGAGTGCGCCTCATACCTCGACGCCCTGCTCGCGCGCGGCGCGCGCTTTGACTATCCGACCAAGGAGGAAAACGCATGACAGGTCTCATCGGCGCGACGGAAAGCGAAGTGACGCATCTCGTCGCCGCCCTCACGGACGCAGAAGCCGAAACGCACCTCGGCATGACCTTTTACCGCGGGACGCTCGAGGGAGAACCCGTCGTCATCACCCGCGCCGGGGTCGGTAAAGTCAACGCCGCCCTCGCGGCGGGCACCATGTCGCTCCTCTATCACCCCGACCGACTCATCAATACCGGCGTCGCGGGTGCGCTCGCGGAAAATCTCGCACAGGGCGACGTCGTCGTCGCGACCTCGCTCGTGGAATACGATATGGACACCACCCCGTTCGGAGAGCCCCGCGGACTGCTCCAGATTCGGGGGCAGGAGCTCGTCGAACTCCCCGCCGACAGGGAGACGGTCGCGGCGCTGATCTGCGCCGCCGAAGCGTGCGGAGAGACGCCGCATACCGGCATGGTGGCGACGGGCGACCGTTTCGTCGCCGGGGCGGACGCGAAAGCAGCGATCCTCTCGTATTTCCCCGCGCTCGCCTGCGAAATGGAGGGGGCGGCGATTGCCCACGCGGCGTATGCCGCGGGCGTACCCGTAGCGGTTCTGCGCGTCATCTCGGACAGCGCGAACGGCTCGGCACAGCTTGACTACCCCACTTTCGCTAAACTCGCGGCGGAGAAATGCCAGCACATTGTGCGCACCTACCTCGCGTCTCTGCACGCATAAGCGGCGGGAAGTTTCGAAGAATCGCACCGCATATCGCGCCGACAAGAGCGGACGTAACGTCGCCCGCGGCAACACACGATACTGCCTTCGACATTGAGTAACATACCGGGCGGAGCCAAGAAAACAGGCTCCGCCCGGTCATTTTTATGATTCTCCGCGCATTTCTTCAAACGGACAGGCGGGGAACCGTTTCCGTATCTCCTCCGTCTCCCGCCTCGTCGGATACGCGCGGTCGAGCCGCCGATAGAACGATTCACCGTGTCCCGCCACCCACAGGTGCGTGAGTTCGTGCGCGAGGACAAGATCGAGGCATTCCGGGGGATACCACGCGAGCGTGAGATTCAGCCGGATTGCCCCCGTCGCGGGCGTGCAACTCCCCCAGCGGGAGCGCATGAGGCGAATGCCGACGCGGCTCGCCGACCTGCCGACCGCCCGCTCGAGGGACGGCAGGCGCTCCTGCACGCGCTCGGTGAGCGCCCGCTCATAAAAGCGAAACAGGAGCGACCGCCGCGCGGCGTAGTCTGCCCCCTCACCGCCCGGGAGCAGAAGCAATAGTCTCTCCTCTTCGCGCCTTGCGGCGGGGCGTCCCGGCTTGCTTGCAAGAAAGAGCGTCAGCGGCTCCCCGAAGAGATAGACGCGCTCCCCCGAGGTCAGCGCGAGCCGTTCCGCCGTCCGCTCCCGCGCCGCCGCGACATGGGCGCGTATCCAGTCTGCCCGCTCCGAGAGGAGCTGCCCGATTGTCTCGTCGGAGGTACCGCGCGGCGCCGTCACGACCACTTCCCCGTTCGGATACACGCGCAGATAGGTATGCCGGATTTTCTTCCGTATCACGCGGATGCTTTTCTCCGGTTCCATGCGTCTCTCCCACCTCTCTCCGCGATGCGAGCGTGCGCCCGCTGAATATTCTTATTGTAGCACAAGCGCACCGTGCGCGCAATGATGCAAAACGAAACGGCGTTATTCATTTTTTACGCTTGCGCCGGGCGCTCATCTATGGTACAATGTACCCGAAAAAAAGAAACAGAGGCATACCGATGAAATACAAAGCAGTCATTTTTGACCTGGACGGCACCCTACTCAATACGATCGAGGATCTGAAGAACGCCACCAACCACGCGCTCACGGCGTTCGACTACCCCGCCCGCACGACGGAGGAGATGAAGCACTTCGCCGGCAGAGGGGTGCGCTATATGGTGGCAAAGGCGCTGCCGGGCGGGGAGGACAACCCGCAGTTCGAGGACGTGTTCAACTACTTCCGCCCCTATTACGAAGCGCACTGCATGGATCTGACCGCCCCGTACCCCGGGATTGGCGACCTGCTCGCGCGGCTCCGTCAGGCGGGGTGCAAGACCGCCGTCGTCACCAATAAAATCCAGAGTGCGGCAGACGAACTCATTCACGACCTCTTCCCCGACATTCCGCTCGTCGTCGGTGACAGCCCGGCAGTCAAGCGCAAACCCGCCCCGGACGGCGTGTGGCTCGCGCTCGAGAAACTCGGTGTCGACCGTGCGGACGCCGCCTATGTCGGCGACAGCAATATTGACTACGAGACGGCAAAGAACGCCGCTCTCCCCTGCCTCTCCGTCCTCTGGGGCTTCCGCACGCGGGAGGAACTCGTCGCCTGCGGCGCCGATACCTTCTTCGAGACGCCGGAAGCGCTCGCCGATTACCTCCTCGCCTAAACCGACGAACCGAAAATCAAAACAAAACCGCCCGGCGGCACGACTGAAGTCGTGCCGCCGTTTTTCTTATGCCGCCGGTTGCGTTTGAACGGATATGCTCAAAATAATGAGCATTATCCAATGATGAGAAATTGTCGAAAGATAGGGAATTTTCCGATTTTTGAGCATAGATTATAATATAAATGCTCAAGTGCAAATGCGGAAACGGAGATACGCGGAATGATTGTCTACACGCCGCTCTATGAGACTATGCGTAAGCGGGGAATCAGCACCTATCAACTCATCGCCTATCATGGTGTCAGT
>ERZ1034755.603-NODE-603-length-11764-cov-4.168759_pt1 | contig 11764 bp, 9 predicted proteins | sample MGYA00520596_ERZ1034755 | MGnify/ENA primary metagenome ERZ1034755 (study PRJEB33766, sample SAMN09781701) | gut metagenome | biome: gut microbiome | host: Homo sapiens | place: Madagascar | study: EMG produced TPA metagenomics assembly of the PRJNA485056 data set... | reverse complement strand
TTCATGGTGCTTATACTCTGCGCAGGCTCGAGCGAGCAGGCGGTCAGCCAGTGGGCTTCGACTTTCGCTGAAAAGGCGCTCGGGCTCACAAAGACCGTCGGCGATCTGGCGGGTCCCATGCTCTTCTCGATTCTTATGGGCGTGTCGCGCTTTATGTACGGCAAGTTCGGCAACAGAATAAATCTCGATTCAATGATGCTCCTGAGCGGCTGCGTCTGCACGGCTTCTTATTTTCTCATTTCGCTGACTTCTTCGCCCATTCTCGGGCTTGTCGGCGTCGCCGTGTGCGGACTGTCTGCGGGTATACTCTGGCCGGGCACGATAGGCAAGATGTCCTCCGCACTCCACGGCGGCGGAACGGCGATGTATGCTATTCTCTGCCTCGGCGGCGATATCGGCTGCTCGGCGGGTCCGACCTTTGCCGGAATGATGGCGAGCTTCTTCGGCGATGACCTCAAAAAGGGCATACTCTGCGCCGTCATATTCCCGCTGACTCTGTCGATGATAATGCTCGTGCGCGAGTTCATTATTCCGCGCCGCAGAAAGAAGGCGGCTTCATGAAGAAAAATTATAAATCGACCGTCAACGCCTGCTTCGCGGGCTATGTCGTCCAGGCGATAGTCAATAACTTTGTGCCGCTGCTGTTTCTGACTTTTAACAAGAGCTACGGCATCGAGCTTTCAAAGATAACCGCGCTGATAACCGTCAATTTTATTCTCCAGCTTATAATCGACCTGCTCTCCGCGTTCTTTATAGATAAGATAGGCTACCGCGCGGCGGCTGTTGCGGCTCATGTGTTCGCGGCGGCGGGACTTGTTTCTCTGACCGTCCTGCCGGAGATTCTGCCCTCGCCGTTTGTCGGTCTGCTCATTTCAGTTGTACTCTACGCGGTCGGCGGCGGGCTGCTCGAAGTTATAGTCAGCCCGATAGTCGAGGCGTGCCCGACGGATAATAAAGAGAAGATGATGAGCCTGCTCCACTCGTTCTATTGCTGGGGCAGCGTCGCTGTCGTCGGCATTTCAACGCTCTATTTCTCGATATTCACAACGGCTAACTGGAAGTATCTCGCCCTTATCTGGGCAGTCGTGCCGATAGTCAACGCCCTGAACTTTATCCGCGTTCCGATAGCTCCGCTTATCGAAGAAGGGGAGACGGGTCTCTCGTTCAAACAGTTGCTCGGCAACAGAATGTTCTGGATATTCATGCTGCTGATACTCTGCTCCGGCGCGAGCGAGCAGGCGGTCAGCCAGTGGGCTTCGACCTTTGCGGAAAAGGGTCTCGGCGTCTCAAAGACCGTCGGCGACCTCGCCGGCCCCATGCTCTTCTCCGTGCTCATGGGTGTGTCGCGCGTGATATACGGCAATTTCGGCGACAAAATCGACCTCGACGGCATGATGATTTTCAGCGGCGCGCTGTGTATGGCGTCTTATCTGCTCATTGCGCTCAGCTCCTCCGCTGTGCTCGGGCTTGTCGGAGTCGCGATGTGCGGCTTCTCGGTCGGCATCATGTGGCCGGGAACGTTCAGCAAGGCGTCCGCGGGGATAAAGGGCGGCGGAACGGCGATGTTCGCTCTTCTGGCGCTCGGCGGCGATCTCGGCTGCTCTTCCGGCCCCACTTTTGCCGGAATGATGGCGAGCGCATTCGGCGACGATCTCAAAAAAGGCATACTCTGCGCCATATTTTTCCCGGCGCTTTTAACCGTGCTGACAATTTTTACAAAACGCAGAAAAGCGAAAAATTGATATCAAAAAGCGGCAGAATACGGATGATAAACCCGTGTTCCGCCGCTTTAATTTATTTTTGCGGTTTACATTTGCAGGAATAGCTGATAAGATATATATGTGAGATTTTGGCTTTCTTTGAGTCTCATTAACAGGAAATCACAGGAAAATGAAAATGGACAGGAAAACTGAAATAAGGGGACTGAAATATGAGCGTAGCTAATATTCTGTCGATGGCGGGCGGACTCGGTCTGTTCCTCTTCGGCATCAGGACGATGGGCGACGGACTCGAAAACGCAGCCGGCGCCAAGCTCAAGAGAATGCTCGAAGTGCTTACCGGAAACCGCTTTCTCGCAGTGCTCGTCGGCTTTGTCGTCACGGCGATAATCCAGTCGTCAACCGCAACGACCGTCATGGTCGTCGGCTTCGTCAATGCTGGCATGATGTCGCTCGCGCAGGCGGTCGGCGTTATAATGGGCGCGAATATCGGTACTACCGTCACATCACTGCTCATCGCGCTGAACTTTTCGAGCGTAGCGGCGGCGTCGGTGCTTGTCGGCGTTATACTCATGCTCGCGTCGAAAAAGACCGTTGTCAAGAACCTCGGCGCAATATTCACAGGCTTCGGTCTGCTCTTCCTCGGCATCGATATGATGTCCGATTCCATGGCTCCGCTCAGAGATAGCGCAGGCTTCATGAACTTTATCGTCACCGTCTCGGAGTCGCCTCTGCGCCCACTGTTCGGTATTATCCTCGGTATAGTCATGACCGCCGTACTCCAGAGCTCCTCGGCGTCCGTCGGCGTGCTCCAGACTCTCGCCATGCAGGGACTCGTGCCGCTCAAATTTTCCGTTTTCGTCCTCTTCGGTCAGAATATCGGAACCTGCCTCACGGCGCTCTTCTCGACCGTCGGCGCGAAGAAAAACTCGAAGCGCGCCGCAGTTATCCACCTGCTCTTCAATCTTATCGGCACGGGCATATTCATTATTATCGCCCTGCTCACTCCCTATGTCGAGTGGATAGAGAAATTGTCGCCCGACCCGATGGCGCAGATAGCCATATCGCATATCGTATTCAATATCGTCTCGACCGTTGTTATGTTCCCGTTCGCGAAAGCTCTCGTCAAGCTCTCCTGCCTGCTCGTTCCTGGCAAGGACGACAGCGAGAGCGAGATGCACTGCAAGTTCATCGACGACCGTCTGCTCAATACGCCCCCCTTCGCTGTCATGCAGGTCAGCAAGGAGGTCGCCCGCATGGCGAAGCTCGCGCGCGATAACTTTGAGACAAGCGCCCACGCGCTCATAAACCGCAGCGACAAAGATCTCGACAAGGTCATGGAAAACGAAGAGATCATAAACTACCTCAACCATCATATAACCTCGTATCTCGTCAAGCTCAACGCTCTTGATATAACCGACAGCGACTCCGATTATATCGCCCGCGTCTTCCACGCGATAAACGATATCGAGCGCGTCGGCGACCATGCGATAAACCTCGCCGAAGCGGCTCAGCACAATATCGGCGAGGGGCTCAAGTTCTCCGACCCCGCGAGGGAGGAGCTCAACCAGCTCTGCGGCAGTGTTGTTACACTGCTTGAGCGTTCGATGGCGGCGTTTGATAACCAGTCGCTCAGCGACAACGAGGCAAAGGAACTCTCAGACCTTGAGGAGCATATCGACGACCTGACCCTCGAATGCCAGGATTCGCATATCTTCCGTCTCAACCGCAAGGAGTGCAACACCGAAGCGGGTATGCTCTATCTCAATACCATAACCGACTTCGAGCGTGTCGGCGACCATGCCATAAACATCGCTTTTCTTGCAAGATCAAAATAATTTTCAAAATACCCTTGCATTTTGCAGGGGTATGATGTAGAATAAGAACAGAACATTTGTACGAACAAAATTTCAGCTCCCCGAAAGGACGGAATGAACATGGCAGATAAACAGAAAGCGCTTGAAACTGCGATATCGCAGATAGAGAAAAATTTCGGCAAAGGCTCGATAATGAGACTCGGCCAGAACACGGCAATGAATGTCGAGGCTATCTCGACCGGCTCCGTTACCCTCGACGCCGCCACCGGCATCGGCGGACTTCCGCGCGGCAGAATAATCGAGATATACGGCCCCGAGTCGTCCGGTAAAACCACTCTCGCGCTTCATGTTGTCGCCGAGGCTCAGAGAATGGGCGGCGAGGCTGCGTTTATCGATGCCGAGCACGCGCTCGATCCCGTGTATGCCGCGAATCTCGGCGTTGATGTCGATTCTCTTCTCGTCTCCCAGCCGGACAACGGCGAGCAGGCGCTCGAGATAACCGAAGCTCTGACCCGTTCGGGCGCTATCGATGTTATAGTCGTCGACTCCGTTGCGGCTCTTGTTCCGCGCTCGGAAATTGAGGGCGATATGGGCGACTCCCATGTCGGTCTCCACGCGCGCCTTATGTCGCAGGCTCTCAGAAAGCTCGCGGGCGCGATTTCAAAGTCGAATACTATTATAATTTTCATAAACCAGCTGCGTGAAAAGGTCGGCGTTGTCTATGGCAACCCCGAGGTCACAACCGGCGGTCGTGCGCTGAAGTTCTATGCTTCTATACGTATTGATGTCCGCAAGATAGAGCAGCTCAAAGGTCCCGGCAATGAGTTCATCGGCTCGCGCACAAGGGCTAAGATAGTTAAGAATAAAGTCGCTCCGCCCTTCAAAGAGGCTGAGTTTGATATCATGTACGGCAAGGGCATATCCAAGGTCGGCGAAATACTCGACCTCGCCGTCAAATATGATATTATCCATAAGAGCGGCGCGTGGTTCTCTTATAACGAGAACCGCCTCGGCCAGGGCAGAGACAACGTCAAGAATTATATCAGCGAGCATCCCGACTTCATGGCGGAGCTTGAAGCACAGGTCCGCGAGCGTCTTATGGCGGAGAACAACGCCGCAAGAGCCGCCGCAAAGCCTGCGGAGAAGCCCGCGCCTGCCGCCGAGCCTGCACCCGCTGCGATGCCCAAGAAGCCCACGAGCCGTTCCGGCGCAAAGGCGAAGCTTGACATCGTTGTTGATGACGACGATTGATGAAGATAACGGCACAGCAGGGCAGGGGACAAAAAATACATATACTTGTCGATGGGGAGTACCGTCTGACCGTTACCCGGGATTTCTGGGCGAGTCGGAATATACGCTCCGGCGATGAAATTGACGATGCGGAGTTTGCCGCCTTTTGCGAGGCGGCAGGCTCCTGCCGTGCATTTAACGCGGCTGTCGATATTCTCTCGCGGCGCGACCATTCGTCAAGGGAGCTTCAGCAAAAGGTTGCCCGCCGCTCCGGCGCGGAGTTTGCGCGCGAAGCGGTCGAACGCCTTGAAGAGATGGGCTATGTCAACGACGAACGCTATGCCCATACCCTCGCGCAGGAGCTGTATGAGCGGCGCGGCATGGGTAAAAAACGCATTGAACAGGAGCTAAGACAGCGCGGAATATCGCGCGAGACGGCGAGCGAATGTGCCGAAGAGCTCGACGGCGACGATGTTGAGCGGATAAAAAATCTGCTGGAGACCAAATTCGCCGGCAAATTTTCCGATGAAAAGGGCAGACGGCGCACCTTCAACGCCCTGACCCGCCTCGGCTACGGCTACTCCGATATCCGTTCGGCAATGCGCTCTGTGGATGAGGAATATGAAGATACGGACGATCAATTTTCCTGTTAGAAGATAAGAAAAGGAAAAAATAGTGTATAATTTCTGTTATCAAGCGAAAGGAAGAACTGTTTGATGAAGAAAAGAAGAGTTTTATTCGTGTCGCTCGGCTGCCCGAAGAATCAGGTCGACGGTGAGCTGATGCTTGCAAAGCTTCAGAACGCCGGATTTGAAAATGCGGACAATTTCGAGCGCCTCGACGCAGTTATAGTCAACACCTGTGCGTTTATCGACTCCGCCAAGCAGGAGGCTATCGACACAATTCTGGAGATGGTCGGCCTCAAAAAAGACGGACTCGTCCGTGCGGTCATTGTCACCGGATGTCTCGCCGAGCGCTACCGCGACGAGATACTTCAGGAGATTCCCGAGGTTGATGCGGTCGTCGGCATCGGCGCAAACGGCGATATCGACAGGATAGTCGACGAAGTTCTCGACGGCAAGCAGACCAATGTTTTCCCCGACAAAAAAGAGCTCCCCATGTGCGGCGAGCGCGTGCTCACTACTCCCGATTACTGGGCGTATCTCAAGATAGCCGAGGGCTGCTCGAACTGCTGCACCTATTGCGCCATCCCGTCTATACGCGGACCCTTCCGCAGCCGCGACGAGGAGAGCATAGTCGAAGAGGCGAAGAACCTTGCGAATGGGGGCGTCAAAGAGCTCGTGCTTATCGCGCAGGATGTCTCGTCCTACGGCATTGATATCTACGGCGAATACAGGCTCGCTCATCTGCTTGATTTGCTCTGTGAGATCGACGGCATCGAGTGGATACGCCTGCTCTATTGCTATCCCGATAAGATAACCGACGAGCTTATCGACACCATGGCTTCCCAGCCCAAGGTGCTCCATTATATAGACCTGCCGCTCCAGCACGCGGACGATAAAATCCTCAAGGCGATGAACCGCCACAGTACCGCAGAAGAGACCCGCGAGGTCATAAGAAAACTGCGCGAGCGCATGCCGGATATCGCTATCCGCACGACGTTTATAGTCGGCTTCCCCGGCGAGGGCGACGGCGAGTTTGAGACGCTCGCCGAGTTCGTCAACGAGGAGGAGTTCGAGCGCCTCGGCTGCTTCGGATATTCCCCGCAGGAGGGCACTCCCGCCGCGAAGATGGAAAATCAGGTCGACGACGATGTCAAATCCCGCCGCGCCGAGGTCATCATGCAGGATCAGTATGAGATAATGACCGAGAAGAACAACAATATGATCGGCAAGACCCTGCGCGTGCTCACTGAGAGCTACGATGATTATACCGACAGTTACTCCGGCCGCTCGTATATGGACGCGCCCGATATCGACGGCAAGATAATCTTCACTTCGCCCGATTTCATAAAAGAAGGCGAATTCGTCGATGTCGAGATACTCGGCGTCAACGAATATGACCTGCTCGGAAGAACAGTAAAATAAAACCCGGAAAGGGGAATTGACATGCAGAAGCTGAATCTGCCCAATAAACTGACGCTCATAAGAATGTTCCTCGCGCCTATTTATCTCGCGCTGATGCTTATTGAGTTCCCTTATCATTACATAGTCGCGCTCGCCGTTTTTGCAGTCGCGTCACTGACCGATATGCTCGACGGCAAGATTGCACGAAAGAATAATCTTATTACCGTTTTCGGTAAGCTTCTCGATCCGCTCGCCGATAAAATGCTCACCACCGCCGCTCTGCTCGCATTTATGCGCGAGGGCTGGTGCAGCATCTGGATCGTCATGATAGTCCTCACCCGCGAGTTCGCCGTCGCAGGTGTCCGCCTTATCGCCACGGCGCAGGGCATTGTCATCCCCGCAAACTATTGGGGCAAGGCGAAAACCGTCAGCCAGATGGTGTTCACTATTGTTATCATGCTCCTTGCCGAGCTTGACGCGACGTTTGATATTTTCGCAAACGCCGGCTGGTTCACCCTCGCGAGAGTGTCGAATATCATGCTCTGGATAACCGCCGTTCTGACGGTCGTTTCGGGCATCACATATTTTGTGGACAGCAAAAAACTTATTGACTTTTCCAAGTGATTTCAATATAATGATTAGTAGATATGCGAGTCATATCGGCTGACAAAAACCAAAAAATAACATGCGTTTACCGGGAGAAGTAGCCGGATATCCGCGGCATCAGAGAGGGAGCCCGAAGCTGAGAAAGCTCCTTGCCGTATGAAGGCGAAATGCACCCGTCAGCACGCAGGGGGAACAACAGTATCCCTGCGCGGAAGGCACCGTTATCGGCCGGGCGCGTATTTGCGCGCAGAGATATAAACAGGAGTGGAACCGCGCTCAGGCGCCTCCGTTGTCCGCAAGGATAACGGAGGCTTTTTGTATGTTATTTGTATATTGAACGGCTGTAGGGGCGGATATTATCCGCCCGCGAAAATACTCATATGCACTCCAAACAACCCACGCCGCATTGCGGCGGCAATTTTATCCGAGCTCAAGGAGTTGATATTTATGTTTGACAGGCTCAGGGAGGATATAAGCACCTTCAAACGGCGCGACCCCGCCGCGAGAAGCGCGCTCGAAATCTTCTTCCTCTATCCGGGTCTTAAAGCTATAAGAATGCACCGCAGAGCCAATTGGTGCTATCGCCACAGGATGTTCTTTCTCGCACGCTGGATATCGCAGCGGGCGGCGCGGAAAACAGGGATAGAGATACACCCGGCGGCGACCATCGGCAGACGCTTTTTCATCGACCACGGCACCGGCGTCGTTATCGGCGAGACCACCTTTATCGGCGACGATGTTATGATATATCAGGGCGTGACCCTCGGCGGCACCGGCAAGGATACCGGCAAACGCCACCCGACTATCGGCAACAATGTCATGATCGGCGCGGGCGCAAAGGTGCTCGGTCCGTTTAAGGTCGGCGATAACTCAAATATCGCCGCGGGCGCGGTGGTTCTTGATGAGATTCCGCCCGACTGTACCGCCGTCGGCGTTCCGGCTCATATCGTGCGCCGCAACGGAGTCAGGGTCGATGACCTCGACCAGGTGCATATACCCGACCCGGTCGCGCAGGAGCTTTGCAGGCTCGAGCATCAGGTATCCCAGCTGAGAAAACAGCTTGAGGAGCAGGAAAACACACATGAAATTGACTGAAAGGAAGATATAAATGAAAGTCTATAACACTCTCACAAGAAAAAAGGAAGAACTTGTCCCGATAACTCCGGGCGAGATCAAGATGTACGCCTGCGGCCCGACCGTGTATAACTATATTCACATCGGCAACGCCCGCCCGCTGTGCATCTTCGATATCCTGCGCCGCTATCTCGAATATCGCGGCTACAATGTGAAGTTCGTCCAGAATTTCACGGATATCGACGATAAAATAATCAGACGCGCAAACGAGGAGCATGTTGATTTCTCCGAGATTTCCGAGCGCTATATAAAAGAATTCTGGACTGATGCCGACGGACTCAATGTCCGCCACGCAACGATAAATCCGAAGGCTACCGAGAATATCGACGCCATCATTCAGATAATCTCGACCCTTATCGAAAAGGGCTACGCCTATGAGGCGCAGGGCGACGTTTATTTCAGCACCGAGAAGTTCAAGGATTACGGCAAGCTCTCGCATCAGCCGCTCGAGGATCTTGAGGCGGGCGCGCGTATAATGGTCGGCGAGGTCAAGCGCGAGCCGATGGACTTCGCCGTCTGGAAAGCCGCGAAGCCCGGCGAGCCCGCGTGGGATTCCCCGTGGGGAAAGGGCAGACCCGGCTGGCATATCGAGTGCTCCGCGATGAACTGGCGCTATCTCGGCGACACTATCGATATTCACTGCGGCGGTCAGGATCTTATCTTCCCGCACCATGAGAATGAGATAGCTCAGAGCGAGTGCTTCACAGGCAAGCCGTTCGCCCACTATTGGATGCACAACGGCTACATTAACGTTGACAACGTGAAGATGTCGAAGTCTCTCGGCAATTTCTTCACCGTGCGCGATGTCGCCGAAAAATACGGCTATGAGCCGATCCGCTATCTGCTCATCTCCGCTCAGTACAGAAGCCCGATAAACTACAGCACCGATATCATCGAGCAGTGCATCGCCGCTCTCAACAGACTCTATACCTGCCGCGATTCGCTCGATTTCGAGCTCAAGAACGCTGCCGACGCCGAGCATGACGGCGATAAGACGATTATCGACGGATTTGATAAATACAGAGAGCAGTTTATCTCCGCTATGGACGACGATCTCAACACCGCCGATGCCATCGCTTCGATATTTGAGCTCGTCCGCGATATCAATACAAATGTTGTCGGCAAGACCCCCTCAAAGGCGCTTGTTGAGGGTGCGATAGCCATGTTCGACGAGCTGACCGGTGTGCTCGGACTCGTCTATAACCGCAAGACCGAGACTCTCGACAGCGATGTTGAAGCTCTTATTGAGGCGCGCACGAATGCCCGCAAAGAGAAAAACTGGGCTGAGGCGGACAGAATCAGAGATCAGCTCAAAGAAATGGGCATCGTCCTCGAGGATACCGCCCAGGGCGTGAAGTGGCACAGAGAATAAATCTATAGACAAAACGCATAAATTAATGTATAATACTATGTGACTTTTTAATTAAATTGCGGAGGTTGAGTAAGTGAACGATCTGAAAACCCGATTCTTTGACGATGTGGACAAAAACTGTCCTCTTTCGGAGTATCCCCGCCCGCAGCTTGTGCGCGAGGATTGGATGTGCCTCAACGGCGAGTGCGATTATGAGATAACCCCGGCGGGCGACGCCTGCCCGAAAGATTTCAGCGGCAAGATAATCCTGCCTTTCGCCATCGAGAGCCAGCTCTCCGGCGTTCAGCGCGCGCTTCAGCCCGACGAGCGCCTTTGGTACAGAAAGAGGTTCACTCTCGACAGCCGCTTTGATGATAAGCGCTGCATTCTGCATTTCGGCGCTGTCGATTGGCAGTGCGAGGTGTTTGTCAACGGTGTCTCCGTCGGCACTCATACCGGCGGCTATTGCCCGTTCTCTTTTGATATAACAGACGAACTTGTCGACGGCGAAAACGAGCTTGTTGTCAAGGTCTATGACCCGACCGACAAGGGCTGGCAGAACCGCGGCAAGCAGGTTCTCAAATCCGTCGGCTTCTGGTATACCGGAACCTCCGGAATCTGGCAGACCGTGTGGCTCGAGCCCGTGGCTCAGAGCCATATAACCTGCGTGCGCCTGACCCCCGATATCGACGCGGGCGAGATAATCGTTTCCTGCACCGGCGAGGGACTTGACGGATGCACGATAGAGGCTGAGATTTCGCTCGGCGGCGAGCAGGTGTATTTCGGCGAGATGAAGCTCAACGCGCATCTTCCCGTGCCCGACGCGAAGCTCTGGAGCCCCGAGAGCCCGACTCTCTATGACCTTGTACTCACCGTGAAGAAAAACGGCGATGCTGTTGATACGGTCAAGAGCTATTTCGGCATGAGAAAGTTCAGCATCGGCAAGGATAAGCAGGGTCTGCCGCGCCTTATGCTCAATAACGAGCCTTATTTCCAGCGCGGTCTGCTCGATCAGGGCTATTGGAGCGACGGCGGTCTGACTCCACCCAACGACGAAGCGATGATATTCGATATCGCCGAGATGAAGCGCCTCGGCTTTAATATGCTCAGAAAGCATATCAAGGTCGAGCCCCTGCGCTGGTACTATCACTGCGACAGACTCGGCATGATAGTCTGGCAGGATATGGTCAGCGGCGGCGAGTATATCGGAAATATCCTTGCGGGTGTTCTGCCGAATATCGGCATCGGCGTCAAGGATAATAAATATAACTGGTTCAGCCGCGGCGAAAAGGAGTGGCGCGATGACTACCGCCGCGAGCTGTTCGAGATGATAGACAATCTCTATAACTGCACCTGCATCGGCTGCTGGGTGCCCTTCAACGAGGGCTGGGGTCAGTTCGACGCGAAGGAGATCGGCGATGCCGTCAAGGCATACGATCCCTCGAGAATCGTTGACCACGCGAGCGGCTGGTACGATCAGAAGGGCCGCGACCTCAAGAGCATGCACAAATATATCCTGCCGATTCATATGCCGAAGCTTGACGGCAGACCGTTCGTCATAAGCGAATACGGCGGATACAGCATGATTCTCGACGGTCACGTCTGGAACAAGCAGAAGAGCTTCGGCTATATCATGTTCAGGTCGAAGGAGAAGCTCTCCGCGGCTTATAAGAAGCTGCACGAGAAGCAGGTCATCCCGCTGATAAAGAAAGGACTTTGCGCCACTGTTTATACTCAGGTCAGCGACGTCGAGTTCGAGGTCAACGGAATGTATACATATGACCGCAAGGTGTTGAAGCTCGACGAAAAGACCGTGCAGGAAGTTAACTCCAAGCTGCATTTTTAAGGAAGAAAGCAACAGATGAAGTCACTGCTTATAAG
>ERZ1034755.594-NODE-594-length-11899-cov-7.492063_pt1 | contig 11899 bp, 8 predicted proteins | sample MGYA00520596_ERZ1034755 | MGnify/ENA primary metagenome ERZ1034755 (study PRJEB33766, sample SAMN09781701) | gut metagenome | biome: gut microbiome | host: Homo sapiens | place: Madagascar | study: EMG produced TPA metagenomics assembly of the PRJNA485056 data set... | reverse complement strand
TGCCAGCGTGGTGACAAAAATATATGTTATTTAAGCGGAATGATTTTATTTGAAAGTATGCATAGTGGTTGCTGGGCAAAATACGCTCACTACAACACTCACGCCTATAAAAGTTTGCCTGCCAGCGAGATTACAAAAAGTGGAGTTTTTCATAAGGTGGGGGTGGTGGAATTTATTGTTTGTAAGGAAAAAAGTAATTAGGGATTTCGTAAAATACAATGTAATTTTGTTGATTAACGAAACTTATATTGTTATAATTAAATTACATCATCAATAAGAAAGTTATTGAGTTAAAAGGAAGAAATATGAACGAAAAGAAAAAACTCTCACCGGGGTGGGTCGCTTTAATTGTTCTTGCTTCACTTGCTGTAGCGTTTGCAATAATTTTTCCAATTATATATTGCACAGTGCTGAAAGTTGACTTAAAGATTGAAGCAAATCAAGTCGGCGATTCGCAATCTATTCTCGTAAAATGGGATAGTTCTAAACCTGTGGACAAGGTGTCTATTTCTGTTTATCACGGAAATGACCTTGTAAAGAAAGAAGTCTTGTCCAGTTTTGCAGACACCTATGCTGGGCAAAGAAAAATTGATGCCTTTTACGGCAAACTTACTGTTAAGGTGAAGATTGAAAAGGGTATTTACGCTACCACAGAAAAAACAAATGTGAACGTGTTTACCGATGAGTACGTTATTGCTCCAATCACTGCCACACTACCGGTAACGATGTTTACACTATCATTGGACGAAGTGACAAACAAGGGTCAAATACCTACGTATGTTTGGTTCAAACGTAGCGGAGCTTGGGACTGGAATAGTTTGCCAGAAAATGTTTACCCAATGCCAGTGGCTGACACGGATGAATTTTTGTCTAGTGGTCAAGACAAAATGTATGAAGAAACTAGCGAATGGGTAAAAGAATTGTATGAAATGAATAAAGAATCTAAATTCCATTTCTATTACAACGATTATTTCGCATTTGGCTGGTTGCAAGCGACGGTTGCCAACGGAATCCCTGCAAGCAATTATGATGTTGTATTGTTGAGTGATGGCAGTGGTTCGTTCACTGATATTAATAAACACTATGACAATGAAAATGCTGTCGCAGAATATGCTTCAATGAAAGCAAAATATGAAAAACTTAAAACACAAATTGCCAAGAATCGTTCTTTTGACAAGCACGACCGCTTTGCAGTTGGCTCGGGCGAATTGAGAGAATACGCTTACCTTATGGCAAATGAAGAATCTAACGTCGAATGGTGGCTATCTTGGGTGGCAAACACTTCAATTTGTCCAAACAATGCAGATTTCTTCAACGCAATAAAGAATAATCCAAGCGTTAAGGAAAAACGTTTGAGCAATATGCTTAAAAACATCGCTCCTAAGGTTATTGACCCAACTATCACCGATGAAGACGCTGAAAACATTGTTGCTGGCAGATATTTGACAGAAGAAAAGTTGAAAAAATTGTACAAGTTCAGCGACGATATGTTCAAGGCTGCTGAGACCCAAAACAAAAAGATTATGATTATTTTGGGCACATGGTCACCAACTAAACCAAATGAACCATATTTGAAAGAATATGCTGATGCAGTGAAGGCTTTGTATGGCGATGACTATGTATATTACTACAAAGGTCACCCAAAATACCCAACTAATACAGTTAGCGGAAAGTTGGAACAGATTGAGTCTTATGGCTTGATTGATGTGGACTCTACAATCCCAGCAGAATTGCTGTTCTTCTTCAATCCAACCGCGGTTGGTTCGGGTTACCTTTCATCAACATTCACTTCGCTTACTGACGAAAGATGCGGTATGTTGTTCGGTCATTCAAAGGGCGAAACTTTGGACATTGTTTACAAGGATCGCCTTGACGGATTCATAACCAAAGTGGACAAGGGCTACAACTCGGTTGTTACAACAGACAACTGCTTCTTGGTGGAATTTAACGACACAACCAATTATGACTTCGCAATTTTTAATGCGGATAATAATCAACTAACTTATTACAAAACTAATGGTTCTAACTTTGATGTAGTAACTAAATAAGTTGGAGAGAGAAAAAAGCAGAACCCCACTGCTTTTTTTGTTGTTCGATAGAGTGGCGTGGGAAAAATGGTTATCTCTCACTAAGGTTGCTGATGCAAAATACGCTCACTGCAAAACTTACGCCACATAAGAGTTTGCCTGCCAGCGTGGGTGACAAAAGTGTGAGATTTTCATAAGGTGTGGAATTGTAAAGGAGAACACACTTTTAGTGTGTTTTTATGTGAAATTGGAATTGTTTTGTTTGATTAAAATTATAGGTTATGATATAATTTGATTTGGATATGAAGAACAAAAGAAAAGTAAAATTTAATGGCGCAAAAATCTTGATGTTGACCACTACTGACAATATGGTGTGGCAGTTTTTGACACCGCACGTGCAAGACCTTATTGGCTATGGCGCGCGAGTGGATTGTGCGTGTGCCAAAACGGGTTTTTGGTTTGACGATTTGCGTGACAAATTTGGGTTTAATATGATTGAACTGCCTATCGCGAGAAAGTTGGCGGACAAGGGTAATTTCAAGGCGTACAAGATGTTGAAAAATTTGCAAAAGCAAAACGGCTATGACTTGATTTATTGTCATCAAGCGATTGGCTCAATGCTTGCAAGAATGCTAGGCAAAAAGTTTAACATTCCTGTCATCTATATGGCGCATGGTTTCGCGTTTTTCAAGGGCGGAAAAAAACTGAAAAACTTGGTTTACCGCACAGCTGAAAAGTATTTTGCGCGTTCGACGGACATATTGATTACAATCAATCAGGAAGATTATGACGCATGCGCGAAATGGAAGTGCGGACATAGATACAAAACCAGCGGAATTGGCTTGAACCGTAAACGATTCGACAACGCGGAAAGCGTTAGGGCGGAAGTAAGAAAAGAGCTTGGGTTGAAAGACGAATTTGTGATTTTGACTGTTGCTGAGATTATGGATAGAAAGAATTATGAAACAATGCTTAAGACGATTGCGCTTTTGAAAGACAAAAACATCAAATTCGTGGCGTGTGGCACTGGCCGAGACGAGCAGAAATACAAGCAAATGGCCGTCGATTTGGGCATACAGGACAAAGTTATGTTTTTGGGCTACCGAAAGGACATCGACCGACTCATGACCAGCGCGGACATCTTCTATCTGCCATCAAGGCAAGAAGGTTTGACCATTTCGATAATTGAAGCAATGTTTTACGGCTTGCCAGTCGTCACCAGCAAAGTGCGTGGCGCTGCCGACTTGATTGATGACGGAACAGGCGGTTTCGTGTGTGCGCCGAACGATGACGTTGCACAAGCCAACGCGCTTAATGTTATGCTAAACCACAAAGAACTTCGCGACGAGTTTGGCGAATACAACAAACAAAAATCTCAAAAATATAGTTTGCAACATGTTCGCGACGAATTGCGCCAAATCTACAAAGAAAATGGATTTATTGATTAATGTTAGACAAAATAAGAACATTCATAAAAGATAATTATTACTATTTTGCAACGGCGATTATATCTGTGATTGATATAGTATGTTTGGCGTGTAATTTCCAGACAAAATTGGTGCTTGCAGTGTCCGCATTTTTGATGACGACGCTGTTTGCAATCATTGACGAGAGTAAAAGTTTTTACCTTGTGCTGTTTATATTGCCATTTAGATGTTTGGACAATGTCGGCATATTCAAATCTGTTGGCTACACATCTCTCGTTTGCTTGCTGTTTTCGGCGGTGATTTGCGTTAGATATTTAATCAAATTGATAATGAAAAGAGAAAAGATTTTGCTTTTGCCTTTCATTCTGTCGTGCGTTTTGATGTTGTTAGGATGCATCAATTTCGACCGCGCCAACTACCTTGATTTAGTGATGAATTGGGTAATGATTGCCACTTTCTATGTGATGTTCGTCAATTACAAAAAAGTGAACTGCAAGTCTGCGTGCTATTCGATGTTGGTCGGGCTGGCGCTGTCCTTGTGCCTTTCGGGAGTGTTGTATCTCTCTTCTGCCAAGCGCGGAATGGTGATGTATTATGACCGCTTCATCGCGCTAACTGGCGACCCAAACGCTCTGCAACTTTTGTGCACGACCTTGATTGCCGTCTTGGTGTGCTTGTATCACAACAAGAAAGTCCAACTCTACCTATTTTATCCGCTAATTGCGGTGCTCGCAATGGTGGGTTTGGTGACAAAATCTAAATCATTCCTAATCTGCTTTGCGCTCATAATTTTGGTGCACTTGATTTTCACAATCATAAGCATTGAAAAGGTTGAAAAGAAGCAATCTAAAATATTTGAACTGGGAATTATGCTTCTTATCATTGGCGTGGCGATGTTTGCATTCAAAGACCAGATAAACAACATTCTTTACCGCTTCAAGCAAACCGGTTATAGCGGATTTTTCAACAGTATTACGACCGGACGTGTCAACATTTGGCTGACATATTTGAAACATTGGGCGTCAAGCGCGTGGTTCGTCATTTTCGGTGTCGGCATTACGGCAGAACCATTGTTGCCAGTGGCGCACTGTCACAACGACTTTGTATATTTACTCTATTCATACGGCATAGTCGGCGTGGGCGTGATTGTGGCGCTTGTTGTGTTCTATCTAAAAGCCGTAAATGACAAAAAATCTCGTTTCAAAATAATTAACCTTTTGCCAATCGCGACAATCTGCTTGTTGGCGATGATTGAATGTCTTATCACGTCATTGTTGTTCAAATTTTTGTTTATGCTGGCTGTTGGAATGATATTCGCGAGCGACAATCATACGCCAGCCAAAAGCGATTTAACCGTCGCACAAGATAACCAAATCGAAAGTAAAGAAAATATAAAAACTGAGGAAAAAATATGAAAAAGGTAATGCTAGTTTTCGGCACTAGGCCAGAAGCAATCAAGATGTGTCCATTAGTCAACGAATTGAAAAATCGAACCAATTTTGAAACTTATGTTTGTGTCACCGGTCAGCACCGCGAAATGTTGAAACAAGTGCTGAACGTATTCAATGTCGTGCCGGATTTTGACCTTGACATAATGAAAGACAAGCAAACCTTGTTTGATGTGACGATAAACATTCTTAACCGAATAAAACCCGTACTCGAACAAGTTCAACCAGACATTGTTTTGGTGCACGGCGACACCACAACCACTTTTGCCACTGCATTGGCGTGCTTCTATTTGCACATCAAGGTAGGGCATGTGGAAGCGGGGTTAAGAACATACAATCTCGACTCGCCTTGGCCAGAAGAATTCAATAGACAAGCGGTGAGCATTGTTTCCAGATTGAACTTCTGCCCAACCGAACTTTCCAAACAAAACTTGCTGAAAGAAGGCAAGGACGAAAGCACTATTTTTGTCACTGGCAACACCGCCATTGACGCCCTAAAATCCACCGTTAGCAAGGATTACGCTAACGACTATCTGGACTGGGCAAAGGATAGCCGACTCATTATGCTCACGGCTCATCGACGCGAAAACCTTGGCGCACCGATGGAAAATATGTTTAGAGCAATCAAGCGCGTGGTTGATGAGCACGACGACGTAAAAGTGATTTATCCAATACACATGAACCCAGTCGTACGTGAGATTGCCAACAGAGTGCTCAAAGACAACGACCGCGTGAAAATTATTGAGCCATTGGAAGTGGTGGATTTTCACAACTTTTTGGCACGCAGTTATATGATTCTCACAGACAGCGGTGGCATTCAAGAGGAAGCCCCATCGCTTGGTAAACCAGTGCTAGTAATGCGCGACACAACCGAACGTCCAGAAGGTATTAAGGCGGGCACGCTCAAACTTGTGGGCACGGACGAAGAAAACATTTACCGCAATTTCAAACTTTTGTTGGAAGACGAAAACGAGTATAAGAAAATGAGCACGGCACAAAATCCTTATGGTGACGGCTATGCTTGCAAGCGTATAGCAGACATTTTGGAAAAGGAATTGTAGAATGAAAACGATAGTAATTTTGCGTAGTCAGTCGATTCCAGAAGACTCGCGCGTAACGAAATGGATTGGCGAACTTGTCCGACTTGGCTATACTGTCAAAGCGCTGGGCTGGGACAGAATGGATAAATATAATGCGAGTGAAATTCTTGACGTAAACGGCACAAGTGTGGAAATAAAATATTTCAAACAGCCTTGCACGTTCGGTGGCGGAATGAAAAATCTCAAAAAGATGATATCATTTCAGCGCTGGCTCAAAGGTGAATTAAACTCACTAAATGGTGACATCATTATTCACGCGTGCGATTATGATACGGGGCGCGTGGCGGGCAAGATTTGCAAGCGAAAATGCTTCAAACTCGTGTATGATATTTTCGACTTTTACACCGACTCGCACCATCTACCATTTCCGCTTAATGTAATCGTGCGTCGTAAGGAAATCCGCCTAATAAACAGCGCCGACGCTACCGTAATTTGCACAGAACAAAGACAAGCGCAAATCGTGGGCTCAAAACCTAAAAAATTGGTGGTAATCCATAATACTCCGACCTTTAATGTGTCTAACTACGAAAACAAAATTAATGACCGACTAAAAGTATGCTTTATTGGCTCGCTTGGCTATGATAGACTCATCTTGGAAATTATGGAAGAGATTAAGAATCACCCACAATACGATTTCGTGTTTGGCGGGTTGGGCGCGTATGCCGAAGAGTGTAAATGTTTGGCGGAAACCTTGCCGAATGTTGCCTATCTCGGTTCAATGCCATATTCGCAAGTGCTTGATGTGGAAAAGGATTGTGACGTGCTGTTTGCGACCTATAACCCTGTGATTAAAAATCATAAATATTCCGCACCGAACAAGTTTTACGAAGCGGGCTGTTTGATTAAGCCTATAATTGTTTGTAAGGACACTGGCATTGATGAAATCGTGGCGCAGTATGGAACTGGACTGATAATTGACTATTCAGCAAAAGACTTTTTCGACAAACTCGACCAACTCAATGTTGACCGAAATCTGTTACGTAGGCTTGGCGAAAACGGACATAAGGCGTATAACGAGCATTTCTCTTGGAAAATAATGGCTAAAAAGATTAAAGAACTTTACGAAAATTTGTAATATGAAAATTTTGATTATCAACCCCAATATGACAACGGGCGGACTTGAAACAAGTCTGCTTAATTTCATTAACGAACTAAAAGGCGAAAATGAGATTGATATGTTTTTGTTGTCGCATGAAGGCAAATTGATGAGCGCCTTGCCCAAAGATATCACGCTTTTGCCCGAGCAAGACAAGTTGAAACGTTTTGGTGTGGTGCGTCAACCAGTCAATCGCGGTTTAGTAAAGGCTATTGCAATCAAAATGCTCAAAGCCGTTGGCGTCAAAAATATGCTCATTGACCGCGATTTGCGTGCGCTCGCTGACATCAACATTCAGTCATTTGCGGGCGAGTATGATTTGGCAATCAACTTCAATGCTTATGACCACATCTGCAATCAAATTTTAATCGACAAAGTGAACGCCAAACACAAGTTTGCAATCGTGCACAATGACGTGTTTGTAATGCCGTTTAGCCGTAGACTCATTCAGCAACTCGACGCGCTTGACGTGTGTTTGGGTTGCTCGAAGTCGTGTATGGAGCACATCAAGCAAAAGCATTCAAAATTAAAAAACGTGGATTATCTCTACAACTTCCAAGACACGAAAAAGTTTGTAGATAAGTCGAACGAAAAGTGCGATAGCATTAGACGTAAGAAATTTAACTTTGTGTGCGTGGGACGAATGTCAAAGCAGAAAATGCCACTGCGATTATTAAAAGTGATTAAGAGACTAAATCGCGAGTTTGACAATTTCGATGTGTATTTTTTGGGCGAAGGCGAGTTGTTCGATTTGGCAAAGGAATATGTTGAGCGAAACAAACTAAACAATGTTCATCTGTTGGGCAATCAAACCAACCCATATAAATATATAAAGCAAGCAGATATGCTTTTGCTGACGTCGAAGAATGAAGCCGCGCCAATGGTCTATGCCGAAGCGATGACTCTCGGCGTGCCCGTCCTTTCCACGCGCACCTGCAGTGCAGACGAACTGGTGGGAGAGTTGGGAGTAGTTTGTGACAACAATTTCAACGCAATCTACACGGCAATTAAGGACGTTTTGAGCGGAAAGGTGGATTTGACCGCGCTAAAAAATCAATTAGAAAACTACTCTTTGGATAACCTTGCAATCAAACAGAAACTTTTTACATTAACAAAAGAAAACTAATATGTCACGTACTGAAAATATCAAAAGAAACCTAATTTTCAATATGATAAAATTTGCAACACAGTTAATTTTGCAATTTGTTTTGCGCACTGTGCTGATATATTTTATGGGTTCGCAGTATGTAGGCATAAGCGGGCTATACACCAATATATTTTCCTTTCTAAACCTAGCCGAACTGGGCATTGGCGGGGCAATCGTGTTCAGTATGTACAAGCCTATTGCTGACGGCGATGTGGAAAAGGTGAAAGCCTTGCAACAACTCTACAAAAAATTGTATCTAATCATCTTCTTTGTAGTGCTGGGCGTGGGTGGATTGATAACGCCGTTTGTCGAATTTCTCATCAAAGACGCGGGCTCAATCAACATCAACATTTACATAACCTATGCAATCTATCTAGTCAACACTCTGGTGGGTTATTTCTCGGCACACAAACGCAGTTTGCTCTTTGCCTATCAGCGCAACGATGTGGAGAACAAAATCCGCACAATCTGCATACTCGCAATGACGGCGGTGCAAATTCTCGTCATTGTACTGACCAAAAATTATTACATATTTGCCATAACCAATGTGGTGTTCACTCTTTTGGAGGGAGTACTCATCTATCTGGTGGCGAACAAACTCTTCCCAGAAATCAACGGCAAGGCAGAGCCTATTGACTCCGTCACGAAGAAAGAAATCTCCAAAAACGTTTTCGCATTGAGTGCACACAAATTCGGTGGTGTGGTGGTCAACTCAACCGACAATGTCATCATTTCGGCGTTCTTGGGGTTATCCGTCTTGGGCGCGTATTCCAACTATACACTCATTCTTACTAGCCTTACATCTTTCTTTATGCTTTTGTACAACGCACTCACTTCAAGCGTGGGCAACTTAATGGCAACGACGGACGAAAATTATTGTTATGAGAAATTTAAAGTAGTGAATTTCATATTCTCATATTTGGCGAGTTTCACAACTATATGTCTAGTTTGTTTGTTCCAGCCGTTCGTCAAATATTGGACGCACGGCGGGGAATATCTGCTAGGTTTCGGCACAATGATTTTGCTTTGCGTTCAGCATTATGTGTCGCGTATGCGAACGTCGGTGTTCGTGTTTAAGGACGCGGCTGGGTTATTTTGGCAAGACAGGTGGAAGCCAGTTGTTGAGGCGGTTATAAACCTTGTCGTGTCAATCGTGCTCGTGATTTGGCTGGGAATTGACGGCGTTATTATTGGCACAATCGTAAGCACCATTTGCGCTCCGCTTTGGGTCGAACCTTGCGTATTGTACAAATATTATTTCAAGCGTAAACCAAAATACTATTTCCTAAAATATCTTTTAGACGCTGTCATTATGTGCGCCGTTTCTGCTGTGTGTTATCTCGTCTGCTCGTTCATTCCGGACGCTAGTTTGTGGTGGCTAATCTTAAAATTTTTGACCGCGATTGTGCTCTCAAACATTCTACTTATTCTCATCTATTTCAAGACGCGCGAATTTCAAGACGCATATGCGTTGGCAAAGAAAATGCTTCATAAAATGCGCAAGAAATACACCGAGCCTATCCCTGCCACACAGAATGAAGAAGCATCTAAAACCGATTTGTAAATAAAAGCCCTACAAGGCTTTTATTTTTTGTGCTTTGATGGCTTACATTGTTTTTTGAAGCAATTACACAATGGCGCGCCACATAAGGCAGAGCACAGACTGCACCAGTCCGCTTGCTTGCAATTCGGTTTTCTAGATTTTTTGCGTCTTGAAGGTATGCTTACGACTGAAATTATGATTTCGTTGCTTTCATAGACGTTTTGTTTGCCGTTGCTCTTGCAACGAACATATGATTTAAATCTATATTGTGTTTGCATTAATCCACCGACACTTCAAAGGTAACTGTAATCACAGCATTAGGGTCTAGGTCATTTAATGAGATTCCAGTTGCTGGATTCAGCCCTTCTTTCTTCTCGCCGTCAATCGTTACACTATTCGCAACGAACTGTGTGCCCTGTGGAATATCATCAATGAACACAACTTCGGTGTTTTTGATGTTGCCCAGATTTCTGATAACGTTTTGGAAAGTGAGTGTTTGACCAGAAATGACGGCGGTCACATTTGACGTTTTGTCAATCACGATTTGATTGTAACTTATTGTCAATTTCAGTGCGTTGGATTTTTCGTTCAAGCCTTCCACTTCCACAACATCATAGGTGATGTCCGATTGTAAATTGATTGAACTCACAGTCGGCTTGTTGTCTACGACCAGCGTATAAGTGATGACGGTTTTGCCGTTGGCTTGCAACGATTTTGGCAAAATGAACCCAGTCACCGGGTCGAAGTCAGTTTTCTCTTCGCCGTCAATTTTGACGCTTCCCGCTTTGGCTGTCGCACCCTCGCCAATGACGTCTTTTACAGTGATATTTGAAATTTCATAAGGACTATCATTTTGCAAGGTGAGTGTTTGCTCAACTTCTTCGCCGGGCGCACCAAACTCTTTTGCCGATGATCTAATCTTTTGCAACGATGTGGTCATATATTCGGTTGATGATTCGTTACTTTCAACTGTGCTGTCTTGTTTGCTTTGGTCGGGCAAAGTATATTTTGATGTCAGTTTTGATGTGTTTAATATCTTTGACATATTTTCTCCTAGAAAGGCAAAAATGCCTTATTCCATTCTATGTGGTGTAGATAAATTTGCTATAGCAGACATTGAACATAAATATGATGAGCAAAATATACTGAATTTGAGTAGATGGGAGAAAAAAATAATGAGAAGATGCAATGATTTCTGTGTTGGGTCAAATTCCTGTGTAATCAAACCTAGTTGCAATTGTCCTTGTTGCATAGTGGGACCAACCGGACCAACTGGACCAGCGGGGAGAAATGGATTAAATGGTTTGATTGGTCCGACCGGCCCGACCGGTCCTGCTGGCATTGAACTTGCCGTACGTTCCACCACGTCGGTCGGTCCAGAAGAAGGCGCAGTTGTAATGAGCACCGATATTGGCAATAAAACTTTACTAGACTTTTACATTCCGCGCGGTTACGACGGCAATGACGGAATAAAAGGCGAAAAAGGAGATAAGGGCGATGTGGGTCCACAAGGCGAAAGGGGTGCGCCTGGACTGCAAGGACCAAAAGGTGACACCGGACCGCAAGGGGAGAAAGGCGAAAAGGGCGATACGGGTCCACGCGGAGAAAAGGGTGAAACAGGCCCAACTAAAGAAATCAAGGGCGCAATGATAATGTCTTATAACGACGACCCAACAAGTTTTCCAGTGGAAGGCAAAGAAATTGCGTCCAACGCGCGCTTGCCATTACTAAGGCTTGAACTTGACAGTGGCAATTTGGTCACGCTGGACAATGTGAGCAATACCATTCAATTCAATGATACGGGCGTGTATATGCTCACCTTTTCTATCAACGCTTATGTCAAAAAAACGGGCGAAGAATTTGACCAATCGACTGACTTCGTTTCAGTAGTTTTTAGAGAAGTTGACACGGATAGAATTTTGGGTGCGACAAACACTTGGACGCCAATGCAATGTGCGACAAATATGTTCGGCCAAGGAATGTTTGTTGTTGATGATACGACCAAAACTTATGAACTTGTGAACGTGCAAAAAAAGAGCATTTATCTGTCCGGCTGTGACATCACAAAAACGACATCACATTCATACTTTTCCGTGCCTATGGTGTCGATG
>ERZ1034755.585-NODE-585-length-12051-cov-15.179643_pt1 | contig 12051 bp, 10 predicted proteins | sample MGYA00520596_ERZ1034755 | MGnify/ENA primary metagenome ERZ1034755 (study PRJEB33766, sample SAMN09781701) | gut metagenome | biome: gut microbiome | host: Homo sapiens | place: Madagascar | study: EMG produced TPA metagenomics assembly of the PRJNA485056 data... | reverse complement strand
CGGCTGATAGGTCCGTCGGTGAGCACCTTGGAGAAATATCGCTGCCCCAGCTGGATGGTGGTCGATGCATTCCAGTTGAACCGGATGGTGATGCGCTCGGTGACGCTCGATGTGCCCACGCGCGTCTGACCGTATTGGTTGCCCGGGTCGAAGGCAAGGCACATGATCTTGAACTGCTGGTTGCCCTGCCCCTTGAGGGCATCGAACTGGTCTATCTCGTTGAGCGATGTATAGAGGAAATGTTCCTGTGCCTCTGCCGTACGCATGACGAAGGCTGGGTTGGTCATATCGGCGTCTATCTCCTGGATGATGAGGTTTTCCGGGCGCTTGCGCTTATCCTTGTTGGCGCCCTTTCGTGTCACCTCTTCTTTCCATTCCTTCTCCCGTTTCAGGTTCTCACGGTCGCGCTGTCTGATGTCCTCCATAATCATGTTGATGGGCATCTGCACACAGTTCTTGCCTGCGCCCGTGCCCGCCAGCAGACAGCACATCAGGGTAGCCTCGTGCTCTACGTTGTCGATATACTTGAAGGTGGTCTTGCAGAGGTGTGTGGCAAGTGGCGGGAAGATGGCGTGTGCCACGGCAGGCTTGTAGACGTCCGGTGTCTTCGATAGCAGCAGCTCCACGAGTTTGGGGAGATGTTCGGGCATCGGAGGCGGAGCAATTTTATCATCTTCCGCATTGGAATCCGTGCCATCCTCGGAACCCTCGGAACTCACGGTCTTGAACGACACGGCATCCTTCTGGGACGACTTCTCTGCCTGGGCATTGATGCGGATAACGGCTTGCGACATCGGTTTCGAACTGTCACCATATTTCGCATAGAAGTCGTGGATGAGCTGCTGGCAGTCACGCTCCTGCGAGAAGGCAGGCATCTTCTGCGCCACCACCGCCTTCAGTTCGTCTTCCGACATCACTCTCGATGCGCCTGCGCTCATGATCGCCAGGAGCGATGAGTGACGGGAGCCTGGGGTGTTGATGTCTACGTCCTTCAGGCCTGCAGCATTGCGGAAGAGGTCGAAGGCTGCGAGGTTCTTGCCGGTTGCCACAGCCCCAGCATCCTGATGAGCTCCAGCAGGGCTGAGATGAGCAGCATGAGCAGCATTGCTATCACAAGGTTGGGCAGGCTGAATAGCAGAGCCAGAAGAAACAGCGTGATGGCTGTCAGAGCCCGGAAGTCGATGGTCTTGAACATGGTCTTTACTTTGAACTTGGAAATTTGAACTTTGAACTTTATGATTATTATTAACTTTTAACTGTAAACTATTAACTTTCCCAGCCCGTCCGTCAATCGTCAATCCACGGTCCAGGTAGGCTTGTCTGCGCTTCTCCAGCTCTTCCTGCGGCAGCACCTCATACCAATGGGGTGAGCGATAGATTTCCGACTCCTTGTCGGTGATGAAGAGCATGCGCTCAGGCGAGATGCAGCTCTCGTCGTAGGGCACGCCCAGCGCCTCGCAATAGGCTCGCTGCGTTTCCTCGATAGTCATGCCCACGGGCATGCGGATGTCGATGTGCAGCTTCTTGCGGGCAGAGTACTCCAGGTGCAGCAGGGCTCCCTTCCAGATGGTGTCGCTACAGTTCAGCTCACGTGCCTTCTCTATCGCCTTGTCCACATATTCCTTGTCGTCCACGTCGATGGTGGTCTGGAAGAGGAAGCTTTCGGGCACGGCGTTCTTCTGCGAGCGTCTGTTGTCCCGGAACTGGTAATAGTGAGCGCAGCGGAAAGGCAGCTGCTTCTTCAGTTCGTCGTTACCCCCACGGATGGCAGCTATCAGGTCTGCCATCCAGGGATAAGCGATGGTCTTGTCGTAGACCGAGAGTGGCTGGGAGCTTACGCTCCCCATATTGCCATTCTTATACGGATTATATGCTATAATATGTTCCATCGTTTTAATTTTGAGTGTTAAGTATTAAATGTTAAATCACTAATCATTAATCACTAATCACTAATCATTAATCACTATAAATTCTCCTTGAATCCGGCAATCAGTTCCTTGTGCTCTGCCTTGAGGTAGCGCAGCATGTCCTGCTTGTCCAGGTCACGGCTGAAGGTATAGTTCACCTGCACCGTGCGCTTGGTGGTGCGCACCACGGCATGGTTGGTCTTGAAGATTTCCTCGAAGATCTTCTCGCCCGTACGCTCGTAAGGCTTGAAGTCGAACTCGTCGCCTCTCTTCTCGCCAGAGCATACCATTCTGCCCGGTATCACCTTAGGCTTTTCGCAGATAACCTCGGTATCGTTCCATGGCGCCTTGCGGAAGGCGATGGTACCGTTTTCCTCACTGATGATGGCTCCGTCCACCTTCTGGGCGTTAAGGAGCTGCTTCTTTGTTGCTTGCTTCATGATTGCAATAACTTATTTATAAGATGAATAATGTTAGTTGATTCTCATACCGTTGATATACAGGCCGTTGGCAGCATATCGGATGTCAATCGGTTTTATCTGAGGGTCATAATAGATACTATTCATCATGAGACATTCATAACGCCACCAGCAGTCCTTGTCCTCCATCACAGGCTGGATGAAATCCTTGACCCACTTGTAGAACAACTTACGCTCAGGATCTTTCGAACAGCCTATGGTCATATCTCTCACCACCTGAGAATCTACGAATATCATGCTTCTCCAAGCTATTCCACCTTTTCGCTCCACCTTGTCAGCATTGCCAAAGAATTCACCGAAAAACAAACGATGTGCAAAATCCTTCGGAACCCTTATTGTTAGCTCTTCCACATACATTTCTACCACTTTCCCCTCCGTGTCGGCTAATACCGGGAACAATGTATCTCTGCCGATATCTGTGATGGCAACCAGGTCCTCGATGCAAAAGAACAATCCCTCGTCGCTGCGCACTACTCTCAATCCGCCATACTGCGGATGAAAAAACACATAAGCATTTCCTTTCATATCAATATATCATATTAAATGGTTGGGCTGCGAGATATTCGCCAAATTTCTGTTTCAGGAACGGTACCGGATTTCTATAAACAAAAAACGCCCGCAACCAGACTTTACTCGTCTGATTACGGGTGCAAAGATAAGGATATATTTCCATACTTACCTAGTACGTACTATGTACGCGTACTAGTACTATCCTTCAGTAAAGGGGGTAGTTTTCCCAGGAATTTTCTCGTCTTCTTCTGATCCATTCCTCTATTATAAGCAGCTCTCAGGGCATTGGGAGAAACCTCCCAAAGAGTAGAGAATACTTTCCACACATCCTTGATATCCAGCGTTATAGCTATCTGATAGGCAAGGACTGCAGACTCTGAGTTGGACATCTCCAGAGGGCAGAAGTTCTCATCGAGTAACCCATACTCCTGCAGTTCCTTCAAGACTTCCTGACCCTCCTCTCCTTTCAGGTCATCCGACATACGTTCCGCAGGATTGGCATTGTGCTTCTTTTTGGCGATACCATTCTCATAGTAATTCTCCACATACTCTATATAACAGGCATTGCCCGTTACGTTTATGGTTCTTCCTTCTCCAAACATGGCTTCTCCTCCTTAAATTCGTTGTTCATATACTCAACATACTGGCTGTTGCCATTCAATTGAATGTTCACGCAAACAAGGCAGAATCGCCCATACTTCAGTATCAAGCGTACGAGCTTGATGATAAATCTCCCCATAATTCTTAGGTTTATTTGTTAGAAATGTAGTTCTTTGTCGCTCGTTCCTTAGTAGAGGACGATAGAATTTGTTTGCGCTAACAATTTTGCTGGTACAAGCAAATGCCAGGAGGGCTATAAGGGCATACACCCTTAGGGGACTGTTGGTCTCCGAAGTCATCAGATATTACTTTCTTTTTTTGTATATATTTTATAGGTTAAAAATAGACCCACAATGAGTTAGACAAGACATAGTGGACCGGAAAACTCTCACTTATACTTACTTCATAAAAGCCAGCAAATCCTTTCCCTGATGCATGAGGTTGAGAACCACAGCGGCTTGCATTCCGTAAATTTTCTTATATTTTTCTTTCATCTCATACAGCATGGTGAGCCTAGTTTTCCTTTCTCTTACATATTTCCTGTAGTTCTCCACCGCCTCTATTTCCTGGTAGAGATAGTAGCCAATGACGTAGCAGAACAGTCTGATGGTCTCAAAAGATATTGAGGTTTCTTGCTGCCTTAGCTCTCTGGTGGTATCGTAAGAAGCCCCAAAATCCAATTTTATTATTGTGGGGGTTGTGATTTCCTCCACTAGTATATGGTCAAGGAGTGCTCCCACCTCCTTGACAACCTTGCCTCTCATATAGCCGTCGGCATATGAATTCATATAACTACGTCCCTTTCCCATAACTTGTATTTTTTAATTTCGGTGTGAAGTTATGAAAAAGGAACGAAATAGAGGTGCCTACTACGATTCCTTAATTCGTAATATGAGTACTATTATTTTTCTGATTTCTATATTTTTGACAAAAAAAGAGGGAAAAGTGAGCATTTTTGCTGCATCACTTCTCCCTGTTACTTTTATGAAATTTTTATGGTAGGTGCAGCACTCTCTGCACTGCTTATTTTACCTGATTATTAACTTTTAAACCCTAATATGGTCTCTATTGGCGATGAATCCTTTCACAGCTTGGAGCATACCGTATTGGAAGGCCGCGCTGTTCTTGTATTCCTTGTAGAGCGACTTGTCCCCCTTTCGCATGGCTAACAGCTGCTTTTTGATGATATTTGCCAACATTTGGTCGGAGGTTTGCGGGTCTGAATTACCTTCCACAAACTGGTAATCCTCGTCTTCTCTCACCATCTTGGAGAGATTGATGATCTTTGCCTTCTGCTCGTCGGGTGTAGCATCCCATCCCTTGAACCAGTGTTCGTTGAATTGCTTCACGATTTCGTCTAATGGGTCTTTCTCGCCATCGTCTCCTCCTGCGTTTACCATTTTCGGTGCCAGTGGGTCTATGGTGCTTTCACCAGAATCCAGCTCGATATGCTGATTCAGTGCCGTGCGGCGTGCACCGTAGGTATTGAGGTCGATACTGTTGAGCAAGTCTTTCAGTTCATCGTCATTCTTGGATTTCACCTTTAGCTCAGGTATCAGGAAGCGCAGGAACCAGAACAGTCTTTCCCAGTCTGCCACCTCATAGTCCATGATGGCTGCCATTCGGGAATATATCTTCACGAATTGCTTGCACTTCATCTTGAAGTCTGCCTTGCCGTCCTCTTCCCACTCTATCTCTTCGTTGAACCGGTGGGCGCAGGTATCGATGACTGGTGCCCATTCGTCGGCTTTCTTCCCTTGGATATAGAGGTCGGAAAACTGCGTTCCCTCTTCCATGTCGAAAACGTCCATCGTGAGCAGAGTGGTCATCAGTTCGTGCAGCACGTTCACGTCGGTGGCTCCGCTCAGCGTGGTGGCGGTATAGAATGGCTCGAATGCAGCCTTCATGTCATCTACCGAATTGTAGAAGTCGAGCACAAACAGGTCTTCGTTTCGCTTGCCCAACTCGGCTGCCGAACGGTTCAGTCTGGAGAGGGCTTGCACAGCCAGCACGCCAGCCAATGGCTTGTCGATGTACATGGTGCAGAGCTTAGGCTGGTCAAAGCCTGTCAGGTATTTGTTGGCTACCACCAGGATACGGTTATCGTCTTGGTCAAAATTGGTGGCGGTATCCGTTTCGGGGAATCCGTTCAAGCCTGCCTCGGTATAGGCTTTGTCGCACAGCTTCTTCTCACCTGAGAAAGCGATGAGGGCATGGTAAGGCAACTTGTTCTTAGCGATGATATCCTTGATGGCTTGGTAGTAGAGAATGGCACACTCGATGTCCTTGCACACCACCATTGCCTTTGCCTTGCTGTCCAGCTTGTGTGAGTGAAAAATCTTGGTGTCGAAGTGATCCATCATGATTTCAGCCTTTGCCTGGATAGTCTTCGGGTTGCGCTCCACGGTCTGACGTATCTTCTTCTGTGCTTTTTTGTTGTTATATTTCGGATTTTCCTTGATGCTTTTAATGACCTCGTAGTAACCTTGGTAGGTGGTATAGTTGGTCAGCACGTCAAGAATAAAGCCTTCCTCGATGGCCTGCTTCATACTGTAAAGGTGGAAGGGATAGAACTTGCCCTTCTCCCCTCGCTCGCCGTTTATGTCTTCCCATCCGAATCGCTCCAGGGTCTCTCGCTTTGGAGTGGCAGTGAAGGCAAAATAAGAACAGTTGGTGCTCATCTTGCGTTCCTTCATCAGTTTCTCTATCAGCTCATCGGTGTCAGCTCCACCCGTGTCGGCATCCTGCTCTGAGGAGCCGTTCTGCTGCATGGAGGCATTCATCTTGTCGCTGGCAATGCCCGACTGCGATGAGTGTGCCTCGTCGATGATGATAGCGAAGTTGCGGTCGCTCACATCCTTGATGGTGTCGCAGATAAACGGAAACTTCTGTATCGTGGTGATGATGATGCGCTTGCCACCCTCGATGGCATCTTTCAGGTCGCTGCTACTGTTGGCATGGGCGATAATTTTCTGGGTCTGTCCGAATGCTCGGATGTTGGCGGTTATCTGCTTGTCCAGGAGTCTGCGGTCGGTCACAACGATGGCTGAGTTGAAGAGTTTTTCTTCCAAGCCTTTGGCTCGCTTAGCTGCCATGGTGGTTGGACAGGCGTTGATGACTTGGAAGGCGAGCCATGTGAGCGAGTTGCTCTTGCCCGAACCTGCCGAGTGCTGGATGAGGTAACGCTCGCCTACGCCTTTCTCCGATACGTCTTCGAGAAGCTTGGTCACCACGTCGAGTTGGTGGTAGCGTGGGAAGATGAGCTTCTTGGCGTTCTTCATGATGTGGGGCACAGTCTTACCCGTCTTTGCCTCGCCATAGTCGAAGCATACGTACTTGTCGATGATGTCGGCGAGGCAGTCTTTCTGCAACACCCATTCCCATAGGTAACTGGTCTTGTAGCCGTTGGTGGTCACTGGGTTACCAGCGCCCTGTCCGTTTGGCAGACCTTTATTGAATGGCATAAAGTAGGTTTCCTTGCCAGCCAACTTGGTGGTGAAGAAGATTTCATTCTTGTCGCCTGTGAAATGTGCAAGGCAGCGGCCGAAGTTCAAGAGCTTGTCTTTCGGGTTGCGGTCTTCCTTGTATTGCTTCTGCCCATTGTAGCGTGCAGTCTGGTAAGTCCAGGGGTTCTTCCACTCAAAAGTAAAAATCGGCAGTCCGTTTACGTAGAGCACCATGTCAATCTCGTCGCCCGGTTTCAAGCGAGAGTAGGTTTGCTGTCGGGTCACGGAGAACTGGTTCTGCTGAAAGAGTAGCATATTCTCCTGCGCATCGGCTGGAGAAGGTTTCGGATACCAAAGTTTCAGATCAATGTTCTCTACTTTGATGCCTTCACGCAGCACCTTGATGATGCCGAAGGTCTCTATGTCCTTGCTGATACGTTCGGGGATGGCACGCTCCAAGGCAGTTCTTCCCACGTAGGTGTCGAGTATGTCTTGCTGGGTGGCGTGCAGGAACGACATGAGGCGGCGCATGTCTATCGCCCAGTCCTCGTTCTGCTTGTACTTGAAGTCGCCTGGCACGCCCCAGTAGTATTGGTCGGCGGCAGGCTGCTGCGCATCCACGTCTTTCGCCGTGATGCCCAGTGCCTTTCGCTCCTCTATGGTTGAGCCTACCAAAGCCTTTTCTATCAAGGCTTCGAAGGCTTGTTCTTTTGTTTCTGATGTATGGCTCATGATACTTTCACCTTTCCTGTTACTACTTCGTTGATGATGATTTGCTTGCGCTCCTGAAGGAGGGCGATTAGTTTTTCTGCATTCTCAATGCTTTTTTCTATTGCTATAATTTGTTTTTGTATTTGCAAAACAATGCACTTTTGCTCTTCCAAAGGAGGTACAAAAAAATGTAAATTCATAAAATCATCAGGATAAAGTCTTAATCTTGACTCTGTTAAGCCTGTCGAGCAATTGCCATAAACCTCTACTAGTCTTGGCAATCGTAGCATATAGTCAAGATATTTATTATCGTAGCTAAATGCTATTTGACGATATACTCCATAAGAGGGACTTATCACACCATTATATTCTGTTACACCTACTGCACCATGCCACATCCACATAATGTTAGAACAAATATCTCCTTTTTGACATTTTTTATATCCAATCAAAGATTCGGACATGAACATATTGACATTTTTCATACTACGTGGGGTTATACCAGTTCTATCAGATACCGTCAATAGTTCTTCTTGACCTGTGGTAGAATATTCGTTCACTACTCGGAACAAGAACTTTCCTCTACGTACCTTCCAATGCTTCGGAATCATGCCAATCCATTCCACACCACTATCCTTCATTTCCACGTTCTCATCAAGTCCTTTAGTCACGGCATTTTGGATGATAATCTGCTTACGTTCATTCAGCAGGTCTATCATCTTTTGTTGCATGGCAATGGCTTTGTCGATTTTCGAGGTGGCGGCGTCGAGGTAACTGACAATGGCATCTTGCTCTTCTCTTGGAGGTAAGAAAATTTGCATTGACATAAATGATGTTAAAGGAACAGTCTTCCTTAACCCAGAATATAAAGGCTTTAAAGCCTTTGCATTATCTATCGACAAATAGTAATAATATAAATAGCGGCTATGGGCTGTATTTTGCTTTAATACAGTATAAGCACCAGTTATCATTCCTTTGTTTGTGGCAAGACCAATTGCCCTTGGAGTTTCATCAACATCAAAGAAACAAAATATAAAATCTCCTGGTTCAACAATTTTGTATGTATCAAACTCAGCAGGGAATTTGCCTCCATCATCGAGATTTCTAACAATTACACCTTTTTTAGTCAATGACAATAGTGTAAATTTTTTACTGTTTTTACCTACTACAGCTTTTGTCTCTCTAAAAATAGCTTTATTGCGAGAAGGTTCCCAGTGACTCGGAATCTCCCCGAGCCACTTTACTCCACTATCCTTATATTCACTATATCTTTCCATGCTTACCCCTCCTTGCTTAAAAGTTGACGGATGAAGCCATCGTTCTCTTGATCGAGGGCGAGGATATCTGCCTCGTTCTCTTCCAACGTGCGCAGAGGCATTGGCTTGTAGAAATACTTGGTGAAGGAAATTTCGCAACCTATCTTGGTAGGCGGCAAGTTGATCCAGGCATCCTCCACGTATGGACGCACCTCACGCAGGAAGTACTCGTAAATGTCTTCCTTCACAGGTATCTTTTCCGTATCTCTGAGGTCGCTGTCGGTCTCATATTCCACATATAGCTTGCTGTCATCCAAGGATTCCCAATAGCCGTATTCGTTCAGTCGCTCCGCTGGGATGCCATATACTGCCATCAAGCTGGCGATTTCCTTGCTGTTTGACTTGTGCGTCTTCTTAACCACAGGCGCTGCCTTCGGGTCGGTCTCGCTCATGGCTCTTGCTATGGTCTTCATCTCGGCGGCACTGATTTTTTCCTCCATAAATTCAGAGGCGGCTGTCTTGATGCAGCCAAAGAACTTGTTATAGTCCATATATTCGTCGGTACCCACAATCTTCATCAGCTTGTGGGCAAGGTCAACCAAGTGCTTGCGCTCCTGCCATTTCTTGGCAGAAATCAGATTGTTCAGCTGCTTGTCGGTCTTCTTGATGTCCTGCTCCTGGAGATAACTCTTGATGGCTTTCACTTCGCTGTCAAGCCCTGTGAACACACGCTCGCCATAGGTCTGATAGAGCCACTTGCTAAGCTCTACGTCCGACTTATCGTAAAGCAACTCGTCTATCTTGAGCTGCGAGAATTTGCTGCGAAGGCGCAATGGTCGCTCGATGGTAACATTATAGAATCGGAAATCGTCATTATCAAATATCTTCGACTCTACCTTGTTATCCTCGGCAGCATCCTTCTCCTCGAAAGCCATGTAGGTTTCGAGTATCTGCTGGCGATGTAGCGGCGTGATGGTACAGTTGCGAGAACCTTGGTTCTTGCGCAACTTCTCGTAACACTCAGAGGCATTGATGAGCTGCACCTTGCCACGGCGCTCAGCAGGCTTCTTGTTGGTGAAAATCCACACGTAGGTAGTGATACCTGTATTATAGAAGATATTGTTAGGCAACTGCACGATGCAATCTACCAAGTCGTTCTCTATCAGGTATCTGCGGATATTACTCTCGCCACTGCCCGCATCGCCTGTAAAGAGCGACGAGCCATTGTGAATGGAAGCGACACGACTGCCTTGTGGCTGCATATCGAGTGGCTTCATCTTGTCGATTTCCTCCAATACGAAGAGCAACTGACCATCGGAAGTTCTCGGTGTACTGTCCAATGACTCTACTTCGCCCGCAAAATTAGCCAATTTCAGCTCGAATCGGCCATCGTTGAGCACCTTCTTCTTTCCCTCGTCCACCTCGCTGTATATAGACTCCTTGTCAGTTTTCCACGACTTGCCGTAAGGAGGGTTCGTCAACATAAATCCGAAGCTATTCATCTTCTGCTTGGCGAAATAATTTTCCGTGATAGTGTTGCCCTTATGGATGCCGTCAGGGTTTACGCCCTTGATAATCAAGTCAGACTTGCAGATGGCATAAGTCTCAGGGTTGATTTCCGTACCCGAAAGGAAGATGGTGGAATCCTTCACGCCTAGATTCACCAAGTATTCGTAACCCTCGGTGAGCATACCGCCAGAACCGCAGGCTGGGTCGTATAGCGTAATGGTCTTAGGAAGGTCGTCCTTGACAGGCTCGAACACGAGGTGCGACAAGAGCGAGATAGCATCACGTGGGGTGAAGTGCTCACCTGCCTCCTCGTTGTTCTCCTCATTGAATCGGCGCAAGAGTTCCTCGAACACCGTTCCCATGCCCACATTGTCGAGAGGTGGGAGTGGCAAGCCGTCAGGGTCGTCCTGTGGCTTGTTGGTGAGGTTGATGCGTGGGTCGGTGATACGTTCGATGATGGCAAGCAATCGGTCGTTGTCGGCAAGTTTGCGAGCCTTGTTATAATAGTCGAAGTTATCCAGTACATCCTTCACGTTGTCGCTGTATCCGCTCAGGTATTCAACGAAGTTATTATAGAGAATATCATTGTTGTCGGGAGCCTGGTCTTTCAGACGGTTCAATGTCCACTTGGAGGTGTTATAGTAAGAGAGCTGGGTAATGCTGCACATTACGTCCTCATCTATCTCGTCTTCGGGGTCCATTTCTTTCAACTCTTTCTCCACCTCTTCCTTGGTAGGTTCGAGGAGGGCATCCAGTCGACGGAGTACCACCATAGGCAGAATGACATCACGATACTGACCACGCAAGAACACATCACGTAATACGTCGTCTGCGATATTCCAGATGAGCGAGACAATTTGGCTATTATTATTTTCCATTTCTTTCTAAAAGGTTATTTCGTTATATATTTAGTGTAAACACATTTCCCCCTGGCAAATCCTCCAAGGTGATCACCCACTCTATCTCCCCATCCTCTGGGTCGACATCAATAGCATACGCCGTGCCTTCCTGCTGTCCGTCGAAGCGCACGTCGAAGCGCCAGAGACCGTTTTTCAAAATCTGGTCTCTGGTAATCTTGATGGTTGAAATCTTAGAAAAATCTATGTCGAGGCGCTTGGCTATCTCCTGATAGCTAAGCACCCATCGGGTCTTACCTTTAGAAAGATATTCATAGGCTATGCCATCCTTGGTGAAGCCGATACCCTCAGTATCGGTAATGGCATAATAACTGGGAGCCTCGCTGTCGGCAGGTGGGCTGACAACCGGGTCGGTTTCGGAGCTTACATCATCCTTGCTGCAACTGGCAAGGGCAAGCGTAAAAAATGCGGCTACAAGAGCCAGCTTCCCCGATATGGGGGGGGGTAAATTTACTGATAATCATAATGTTATCGTTTTACTATTATTGACGTGGCTATATACCACTCCACAAAGTTACGATTTCTTTTGGAAACTGCCAAGGATTTCGGGAGAAAGTTTTGAAAAAAGTTATTTTTAGCAGGGGTATTATGGACTTGGTGATTGCCATTATATCCAGGGCGAATGGTGCCTAAAGGGTGTTCAGTATTCAGTATTCAGTTTTTTTCGCGATAGTTACTCATTTTGTGGTTATAAATTGTAAGTAATTATTTTATAT
>ERZ1034755.584-NODE-584-length-12064-cov-6.784828_pt1 | contig 12064 bp, 8 predicted proteins | sample MGYA00520596_ERZ1034755 | MGnify/ENA primary metagenome ERZ1034755 (study PRJEB33766, sample SAMN09781701) | gut metagenome | biome: gut microbiome | host: Homo sapiens | place: Madagascar | study: EMG produced TPA metagenomics assembly of the PRJNA485056 data set... | reverse complement strand
CTCCCGCACTTCGGCGGGCTCGCCCAAAAGACCGCGACCGACACGGTGCTGCTCGGCGTCGGACAATGCGGCGGGAACTGGCTGCCCCATGCCCCCGAGAAGTACACCAAGTTTGCCTATTCGGCGCGGTTCGGTTTCTCCACCCCGCGCGGGGATTCCGCCCTGCCGCTCGCGGCGCCGGACAGTATGCTCGCCTTCGAGTATCTGGACACCTTCTTTGTGCGGCGGCGTAACCTTTCCTTTACACTAACCGAAAAAGACGTGACGAGCGTCTGGTCGCCCTTCCCGGGTGTGACCGTGAAAACGACGCTGACCCCGACGGGTGACGGGCATCTCCGCCGCCACGAAATCACCTCGGACGGGATCACCTGCCGCGCCTACGACTGCGGTTTTGCCGTACCGCGCGACGACGAGAATCTCCATGAAGCGGCGCTCGCGACCGAGACGGTCTCGCAGGTCGAGACGCCCACGGCGCGGGAGACGGTCGAGTGCCGTGCCGGGTGCGGGATCCCCGGCTGTACGATCCCGACCACGAACACCAACCTCATCACCCCCCGCACCTACCTGCCCTATATCCTCTACGAGATTCACCCGGGCACGACGGTCGTCGAGACCTACGTCACCGCCGAGTGGCCGGAGCCCTGACCCACCCGTCGGAGCCCAAACCCCGCAAGGTTGGCGGCATGGACGAGCCGCGCGGCTCCGTAAAACCGGGCAATACCGTAAAGCCGTACGATACCAAAATACCGCTCGATGCCAATAGCCGTGCGATGCCGTAAAACCGGGTAACGCACATCAAGCCGCGCGGTGACAAAAACCGTATGGCGACTTAAACCGTGCGGCGACTTAAACCGTGCGGCGACTTAAACCGCACGGCACCGTAAAACCGCGTGGCGCCCGGTTTTTCGGGCGGAACGCCGGCAAGGCACCTCTTTCCGCACAGACGAAAAGCCAAACAAAAAGCCCCGCGGCGCGGTGACTGAAACCGGCGGGCGGGGGTGATACTCTGACAGAACAAACAGAAAAGGCGGCATTTATGAAGATTGCGTTTTTCGATACCAAACCCTACGACCGCCCGGCGTTTGAGCGCGAGGGCGCCAAGGCGGGCATCACGTTCAAGTTCTTTGAGACAAAACTGACGCCGGACACGGCGGGACTCGCCCGCGGATATGACGGCGTCTGCGTGTTCGTGAACGACACGGTAGATCGGGAGTGCATCGACCGACTGGTCGAGGGCGGGTGCCGCATGGTGGCGCTCCGCTGTGCGGGATTCAACAATGTGGACACGCGCTACGCGTTCGGCAAAATCCATGTGTTCCGCGTCCCCGCCTACTCTCCCTATGCCGTCGCAGAACACGCCATGGCGATGCTCCTGACGTCGATCCGACGGATTCACAAGGCGTATATCCGCACGCGCGATTTCAATTTCAGTCTCAATAACATGACGGGGTTCGATCTGCACGGCAAGACGGTCGGCGTCATCGGTACGGGCAAGATCGGGCGGGTGTTCATCGACATCTGCCGCGGGTTCGGGATGCGCGTGATCGCCTATGACAAGTATCCCGCCGAGGGGGCGGGCATCGACTATGTGCCGCTCGACACGCTTTTCCGCGAGAGTGACATCATTTCGCTCCATTGCCCTCTGACCGAAGAGACCTATCACATGATCGGCGCCGACACGCTCGACAAGTTAAAGACCGGGGTCGTCATCGTCAACACCTCGCGCGGCGCGCTCATCGACGCGGAAGCGCTGCTCACCGGCATCAAACAGCGTAAAATCGGCGCCGCCTGTCTCGACGTCTACGAGGAGGAGTCGGACATCTTCTTTGAGGACTTCTCGGGGCATATCATCGAGGACGATACGCTCGCGCGCCTGATCTCCATGCCGAACGTCATCGTCACCTCGCACCAGGCGTTCCTGACCGAAGAGGCGCTCGCCAATATCGCCGAGACGACCGTGCAGAACCTGCTCGAGTTCGAGGCGACCGGCGGCTCTCCGAACGAGCTCTGCTACCGTTGCGGCAAAACGGACGACTGCCGCCGCGACCGCAGCAAAAAGTGCTTCTGACCTTAAAAAGTGCCTCTGACACTTTGAGGTCATATCAATTTGCGGGAGTGCCTTTTCCCAAGGGGCACTCCCGCATCCTCTTTTCAAAACCTTTTTAAAAAACCTTTTGCGAAAGCCATTCGATGTGCGTCGCAGAGGTGTTCCTCTCCCGCCGCGCGGAACCGGCGCCGCGATAGACCCGCAGAACCGTCTCTCCCGCGGGTAGTGACCGCCGGTCGCCACCCTCAGACTTTGAGAGCCTTGGGGCTTTGCGGGTCAAAATTATTCGCTCTTCCGCGCCGCGGCGGCGGCGACGGTGCCGGCAGTCTCGCCCATTTGACAGCAGTCGGCAGTGACGCGATAGGACGCCATCGCCTCATGCGAGCCGGAGATACAGCGCCCTGCCACCATAATGCCCCGATACCCGCGCGGGATCATGGCACGGACGGGGATTTGGTACGGCACGACCCGGCGGAGTACCTGCGCACACCCCTCCCGGTTGTGAATATCCACATTGAAAGCGACGAGGCAGGCAGGATCGGAGATGTCGCCCTGCCCCCCGAACAGATCCTTTTCCGTCAGTCGGTATTCGCCGATGATGCGGCGCGATTCACGGATCCCCAGGACAGGAGCCGACGAGATCAGGTCGAGGTTTCGGAACTCCTCGCACCCCGCCCGCAGGAGTTCAAATGCCTCCAGCATCTGCCGCCGCCCCTCCGCCGTCGCCGCGGCGACATCCTTTGCCGATGTGGGATCGTAGGCGTACATATGCGTGAACTGCACCACCGCAAAATGCGTATTCGGTACGGGTATGATGTACGGATACCGAAAGGGGGAAACCTTCCCCGCCTTCCGGTACAGTTCGTCCAGGAGCGGACCCGCCATGAGCCCGTCGAACGCCTGCGCGTACCGATCCGGCAGGTTGCCGACGAGGAACATCAGCGTCATCGCCTGACACCCTTCGATCCGACCCTCGTCGTCCCCGATCTCAAAGGGGCAGCCTGCCGACGCCGCGACATGACCGTCGCCCGTGCAGTCGATGACCGTCTTTGCGAGATAGGCGCGCCTGCCGTCGATGTTCTCGACGACGATTCCCGTGACGGTTTTCCCATCGGTGAGTGCGCGGGAAAACACGGTCGAGAGCAATACCTCCACTCCGGCTTCCGCCATTTTCTCGTCGAGAATCCGCTTCATGTATTCGTAGTGGAAACTCATCTTGCGGAAACCGCCCCACGCGCCGCGCTCGTCGAGCGCCCGGATCAGTTCACGCACAATGCCGCCCTTGTTCTCGGCGTCGAAGAGCGGATTCATGTAGCCCGCCGTCCAGGCGCCGCCGAGACAGTTCAGGCGGTCGATCAGCAGGGTTCTGGCGCCATGGCGCGCGGCGCCGAGCGCCGCACCGACGCCGGCGGGGCCCGCCCCGACGACGATCACGTCATATTCCCCGGCGACAGGGGTCGAAAGATGTTCTGTAATTTCCGCCATAGGATGTCCTCCCCCCGGCGCGTGCCCGCGCCGTTTGCACCTCCATAGTAACATACTCTCTTGACATTCGGAAGAGAGAAAAGTATGCTTTATATGGACAAAATGCATTTCGGAGGTGTGCCATGCGCGTTGATGCCGTTACGCTTTGCGCCTGCTTTTGCGAAAAGCCCCGTTTCGAGTTCTCCAGGGAAACCTATGAGGACGAAACGATCTTTGCCGTCCTCTCCGGCTCATTCGAGTACGCGATGGGGGACGGCGTCTGGCACCGGATCGGCGGCGGGCAATGCGTCTTTTGCCCGCGGAGAGAAACCTTCCACCGCCGGATGCTAACGCCGTCGACTTTTGCCCTCCTCCATTTCCGGTCGGGCGACCCACTCCCCGACGGCGGGGAGCCTATTACACCGGGCAACGCGCGGCGCTTCCGGGAAGACATCGAACACCTCCTGCGCCACCCGCTCTGCTTTTCACCGGAGGAGGAACCGGAGATTGCACTCTTCGCGCGTGACCTCCTGTGGCTCGCCACAGAGCCCTCGTCCTCTGTCCCCGCCGCTCTCGCCGCCATCCGTTCACGCATGGCGGAACACCCGGAAGAAGATTTCGAGACACATCGCCTCGCCCGCGAGGCGGGTTACACCGAAGCGCAGTTTATCCGCCTGTTTCATCGGTATTTCGGCGATACGCCGAAGCAATGCCTGCTCACACTCCGTATGGATAAAGCAAAATTGCTCCTCCGCTCGACCGATCTCCCCGTTTCGGAGGTCGCGTTCCATGTCGGTTACACCGATCCGCTCTACTTCAGCCGTCTGTTCCACCGCCGCACGGGTTACACCCCGCGTGTCTGGCGCACGCTCGGCGTTTGCTGAAGCGCGGGTAATGCCGCCGCTCCTCCCGGAGCGTGCCCGACTTCTTCGCCACGGCGGCGCCTTTCCGATGTGTCTCTTTGATGCGGTCTTTAATGCGCCCCTTGGTGCGCCCCCTGATACACCCCTTTGTTCCGCCTCCCGCTATCATGCCGGGCGGTCGAGGGGCGTTTCCCCACCGCCCGCGAGGAGGCTTCGGCTTGTCCCGCGGTCAGCAGTAGTCCCGCAGGAGCATCTCGAACTCCGTCTCGCCGAGGTAGCGGCGACACATGGAGAGCCGCTCGGTCGGCGTTTTGCGCCCGCGCAGATTCTCCCAGAACTCGAGCCACGAGATCTTCTTCCGCAAGCGCTTGTGCGTGCGATGCAACTCGTATAGATTTTTCCCCTCCAGATACCGGGTGCGGAATTCCTTGATCGGCAACATTTCTGTACGTCCCCCTTTTGTCTTTCCACGTTCAGTATAGCGGACAAACAGTACAAAAAAGCGGACTTTATCAGATGCACTCCGGGGCATTTGCACCCGCCACACAAATGTACCGTAAAGAACATAAAACAGGAAACATCGCGGGCGACCGGTGGTCGCCCGTTTTTCTCATGCAAAAGGACGGCAAACGGCAACCCGAAGATTTCTCCGACAAAACGCGGGCGACCGGTGGTCGCCCCTACAAAATACACGTCATCTTTAACACTTTTGCGTCAGCCGCCGCCACGGCAAACGTTCTTCTTTGGTCTGAGACACCGTTTGTTTGCCTGATGTATTTTCGCCGGCGCGAAAATACCCTTGCTTTTATATCTGCGCCAGCTATTGCTCAACTTATGTTGCCGAGACAAGCGTGAGGAGATGCAGAAGCCCCGTGCGCGTTGCTGTAGGCGTACTTGGTACGGTAGGCGACGCGCACGGGACTAAAGCGCCCGTCGTTTCTTAAAGAATAGGCAACCGACCCTGCTATACCACTTTACGTTGTATTAGCAAAATCGGTTGCCACTTTTATTTACTTTGGGCGCTTGTTCTGCGCTTCTCACACTTGTCTCGTTCGGACATGACTGCGAAAAGACTCCGCAACCGTATCTTTACCGCGCCGAGATTGGTGATCTCGTCGATCTTGATCTGCGTGTATAGCTGCCCCGCGCTCTCCAGGATTGCCCGCACCTCGTCCGTCGTAATCGCGTCCACGCCGCACCCGAACGACACAAGCTGCACGAGCCCCATGGGCTGTTCCCTCTCCTCGGCGACGCGCTTCGCCGCGGCATACAGCCGCGCGTGGTACGTCCACTGGTTCAGCACCGTCGTCTCAAAGAACGGCACATCGGACGCGAGCGCGTCCTCGGACACCACGACCGCCCCGAGGTCACAGATGAGCCGCGGAATCCCGTGGTTGATCTCCGGGTCGATATGGTACGGTCTGCCCGCCAGCACCACCACCGGCAGTCCGCGCTTCCGCGCGACGGCGAGATACCGCTGTCCCTCATCGTGTACGCGTTTCATATAGGAAATATATTCGGCATAGGCAAGATCCGCCGCGCGCTCGACCGCTTTCGGATCGAGTGCAATCCCGTTCTCCCGCATCATGCGGACGAACAGCCGCGGGAACGCCCGCCGGTTGTGCAGCCCCACGAACCCGCTCACATACTTCACGTCCCGGGGAAAATGCACATTTGCCCCGAGCACCTTCGGATAGTAGGCGACGACCGGGCAGTTATAGTGATTCTTGCCGTGCCCCTCGTCGAGATTGTAGGACATCGACGGATAGAAGATCAGCTTCGCGCCCTTTTCGATCAGCGACTCCATGTGCCCGTGCATCAGTTTTGCCGGATAGCACACCGTGTCGGACGGAATCGTATGCTGCCCCCGCACATAGAGCGCATGGCTCGACGTCTCCGAGACGATGACGCGATAGCCGAGCGAGTGGAACAGCGTGTACCAGAACGGCAGCAGTTCATACAGGTTCAGCCCCATGGGGATCCCCACCGCCGGACGGTCGTCCTCCGGGTCGTTCCGATACGCCGCGAGGAGCGAGAGTTTGTACGCGTAGAGGTCGAACGCCTCGCTCGCCGCTTTGCCGCGCACCGGCTTTTCGCACCGGTTCCCGGCGATATACTTCGCGCCGGAGCCGAACGTGTTCACCGTCAGACGGCAGTGATTCTCGCACCCGTTGCAGGTAATCGCTTTCACATCGTGCGTGAACGCCGCCAGCCCCGAGGGGTCTATCAGGGTCGAAGCCGCCGGGGCATGCCGCTGTGCCCAGAGGGCGGCGCCGTAGGCGCCCATAAGCCCCGCGACCTTCGGCCGCAGGCAGCAGCGCCCTGTCTCGCGCTCGAACGCACGCAGGACGGCATCGCTGAGGAACGTCCCGCCCTGCACGACAATGTGCTCGCCGAGCCGCTTCGGGTCGGCGCACCGAATGACCTTGTAGAGCGCGTTCTTCACCACGCTGATGGCAAGCCCGGCGGCGATGTTCTCGACCGAGGCGCCGTCTTTCTGCGCCTGCTTGACCGAACTGTTCATAAAGACCGTACAGCGCGAGCCGAGGTCAACGGGCGCGTCGGCGCGGAGCGCGCACTCCGAGAACTGCGCCGGGGTATCGCCCAGCACCGCCGAAAAAGTCTGCAAGAAGGAGCCGCACCCCGAGGAGCACGCCTCGTTTAAGTAAATGCTGTCGATTGCGCCGTCGCGGATCTGGAAGCACTTGATGTCCTGCCCGCCGATGTCGATGATGAAGTCCACGTCGGGGCAGAACCGCTCGGCGGCAGTGTAGTGCGCGACCGTCTCGACCAGTCCCATGTCCACCCCGAACGCGGCGCGGATCAGCTGCTCGCCGTACCCGGTGACGCAGGAGGACGTGATACGGATCTCCGGGCAGTCGCGATACAGATCGGTGAGGTACTGCCGCAGGATCGGCACCGGGTTGCCGCTGTTGGACGTGTAGAGCGGACGGAACAGGTTCCCTTCCTCGTCGACGAGCACCGCTTTCACGGTCGTCGAACCGGCATCGATGCCGAGCGAGAGCGCCCCGACCGGGGTGTCTGTCATGCGGGTATTGCCCGTGTCGCCGTCGTGGCGGCGGCGGAACGCTTCGAGTTCCGCTTCGTCGCGGAACAGGGGGTCGCACCCGAGGTATCCGCGCTTTGAGGTATAGCCCTCCGTCTTTTTCGCGAGCTCCTCGGGCGAAACGCGCTGTGCCGTCTTTGCCATTGCGGCGCCGAGCGCAACGAAATACAGCGAATTTTCGGGCAGCACACCGTGGACGCCGAGCGTGCGGTCAAACGCCTCGCGGAGCCCGGAGAGGAAGGTCAGGGGACCCCCGAGGTAAAGGATATTGCCCTTAATCTCGCGCCCCTGCGCCAGCCCTGCAATCGTCTGGTTGACGACGGCGAGGAAAATGCTCGCCGCGACATCTTCGCGGCGCGCCCCCTGGTTGAGCAGCGGCTGTACGTCCGATTTTGCGAATACGCCGCAGCGCGACGCGATGGTATAGGTGCGCTCGCTCCCCCGGGCGAGCGTGTTCATCTCGTCCGGCGTGATGCCCATGAGCGTCGCCATCTGGTCGATAAACGCCCCCGTACCCCCGGCGCAACTGCCGTTCATACGGACTTCCATGGCACCGTCAAGGAAGAGGATCTTGGCGTCCTCCCCGCCGAGTTCAATGACGACGGACGTCTCGGGCGCGCGGCGGCGGACGGCGATGCGCGTCGCCCACACCTCCTGCACGAACGGGAGCCCGAGGTCGTTCGCAATCCCCATGCCGGCAGAGCCGGAGACGCCGAGGAGGAACTCCTCCTCCGGGAACCGCCCGGCGACCTCATGGAGCAGATCGGTCATGCGCTCGGCGATCTTCGCGCGGTGGCGGTCGTAACTCGAATAGAGTACCTCGCCCGCGTCCGACAGCACCACGCACTTGATCGTGGTGGAACCGATATCAATCCCCAGTCGTTTCATCGTCTTTTTCCTCCGATACCGCGAGCATGAGTTTGATGCGGTTCTCCTGATTGACTTTCGATGCCCCGGCGTCGTAGTCGACGGGACAGATGTTGGCGTTCGGGTAAGTCTCGCGGAGCGTCCGCACGACCCCCTTGCCGACGATATGGTTGGGCAGGCACCCGAACGGCTGTACGCAGATGACGTTATTATAGCCGTGTTCGATCAGTTCCGCGATCTCGGCGGGCAGGAGCCAGCCCTCGCCCATCTTGACCCCGCGCCCGATGTTCTTCTCCCCGAGGCGGCGCAACTCCGCAAACGTGCTCGGCACGACAAACTCGGGATAGGGTTCAAGCGCCTTGCGGAACGTGCGCTCAAAGCGCCGCGCGAGCGCCGCGCCGAATTTCGAGAGGGCGGAGGCGCGGCGGGAGCCGTCGCCGTAGAACTCGCGGTCGGCAAGCTGGCAGTCGAACATGAACTGGAAGAACGGGAACACACCCGGCACCATATATTCGCACCCCTGGCTCTCGAGGAATTCCTCGAGGCCGTTGTTCCCGAACGCGGAATATTTGACGTAAATCTCCCCGACGATGCCCACCTTCGTGCGCTTGACGTCGCGCCGCTGCACGTTGTGGAAGTCCTCGGCGATGGCGCGGAGGTTCCGCGCGAGCGAGCGGCCGAAGAGCCCGCGGTTGCGCTTCATCTGCGAGGTCAGTTCGGCATACCACTTGTCGAGGACCCGGTCGGTGTCGCCCGGGTTCGCCTCGTAGGGTTTGACCTGGTTTTTGAGGAGCATCAGCATATCGCCGTAAATGACGGCGACAAGCCCTTTCGCGAGCATCATGGGCGTGACGCGGAAACCGCTCTTCTTCTCCACCCGGTTGAAGCTGAGCGAAAGAACGGGCACATCATCCATTCCCATGTTGTGGAGCGCCTTGCGGAGCATCCAGATATAGTTGGACGCGCGGCACCCGCCCCCGGTCTGGAACTGAATGAGCGCGCACTTGTGCGGGTCGTATTCACCGCTCGTGAGGGCGTAGAGCTGCTGCCCGCACATACAGATGGCGGGGTAACACATATCGTTATGTATATGTTCCAGTCCGCACTGGATCACCTGCCGCCCGCGCGAGCGCAGGATCTCGAGGTTGTACCCGTACATATGGAAGATCTCGGCGATGAGCCGCATATGGATCGGGAAGATGTCCGGCGAGAGAATGGTGTAGGTCTCTTTCATCTCCCGCGTGAAGGGCGGATTCTCGAATCCCCACGGGGTCGATTCCGGCTCCGTCTGTTTCTGTTTCTCTTTCATGTTCCGTGTCTCCGTACTTTTGTCCGTAACGCATACGCACCCGTCGGCACCGTCCGGCACCGGGGGTTTTCGTTCTTTTCTTACATTGTAACAGAATTTTTCGTGAAAATCATTTCACAAAATCGCCCCGTTGCCCAAAAAGCGGGCAACGGGGAAAGATTACCACCGCCGGGCGGTCATTTCCCTTCCGGGGTGCGCTCGGCGTTCTGCACCGCGAGGTGCAGGTTCCCGGCAAAAATGCACTCGATGCGGCGGATGTATTTCACCATTTCGGTGCTGTTCCCGTCGGTATGCCCGTCCTCGAGCCAGCGTGCCATGATCCCGAACAGCGCCTCCTCGTAGAAACTCGTGATGATATATTCGTCACGGGAGGACAGCGGCTTGCCGCCGTTCAGTTTGGTGATATTCTGCACGATGACGCTGTGCAGACGGGACATGATGAACCGTGCCGTCTCCTCGTGCCCGACCGAGCGGTAGAGGTTACGCCAGACGCGCTTGCGCCGCGCGGCGAACTCGATGAGCGAAAAGATGGCGGACTCCCATTCCGCCCCCTCGGCACCCACGAGCCCCGCCGTCTGCTCCTCGAGCGCCTGGTCGATGACGTCGTAAATGTCGTGGAAGTAGTAGTAAAATGTGTTGCGGGTGATGCCGCAGGCGGTCACAATGTCGCGCACGGTGATCTTGCGGAACGATTTTTTCTCCGCGAGGTCGAGCGTACAGTCAATGATCGCGCGTTTGGTGAGCTGTGACACGGCAGTACCTCCTCCGGCGCCCCCGGCGCCCGTCCTGATACCGATTATTGTACCCTTTTTGCGCGAAAAAGTCAACGCGTGCGCGCAGGCGCACAAAAAAGTCACAATTCGGTCGGTAGACAACCGTCAAAACATGTTTACAAATCGGGCAAAATGTGCTATTCTGAAAACAGAGAAAATAAACGGGAGGTTTTACTATGGTTCCTATCATTCTGGTGGCGGTCGCAGTCGTGGTGCTACTCATCATCTTCTTCGCCGCCGGGTATATCAAGGCGCCGCCGGACACGGCGTATATCATCACGGGGCTGACCCGCCGTCGGATCCTCATCGGGCGCGCCGGTTTCCGCATTCCCTTCTTCGAGCGGCTCGACAAGCTGTCGCTGCGCGTCATGCAGGTGGATGTCAAGACGAGTGAAGCCGTCCCGACGAACGAGTTCATCAACGTCACGGTTGACGGTGTCGCGAACATCAAGATTTCCTCCGACCCGAAACTGCTCGAGCGCGCCGCCGAGGCGCTCCTCAACATGGGGCAGGGCGAGCTCATCGCGCTGGTCACGCAGGTGCTGGAGGGCAACATGCGTGAGATCGTCGGCTCCGTCGGGCTCAAAGAGATGGTGCAGGATCGTCAGGGCGTTGCCAAGAAAATTACGGAAAACGTCGTGCCGGATATGGAAAAACTCGGTATTGAAGTCGTAAACTTCAATATCCAGAACTTCAAGGACGGCGCCGGTACTATTGAGAACATGGGTATCGACAACGTGGAGCAGATCCGCAAGAACGCGCAGATTGCGAAAGCGAATGCCCAGCGCGACATCGCCATCGCGGCGAGCCAGGCGCAGGAGCAGGCGAACGCCGTCAAGGTCGAGGCGGAGAAGAAGATCGCCGAGCAGGATGCGGCACTCGCCGTCCAGCAGGCGGAGATGAAGATCCGCGCCGACGGCAAGCGTGCCGAGGCGGACGCCGCCTATTCCATTCAGCAGGAGACACAGCGTAAGCTGATCGAGATCGCGCACGCAGAGGCAGAGATCGCCCACCGTGAGAAAGCCGCGGAGATCGCCGACCGCGAGGTCGCCGTCAAAGAGCGGCAGCTCGACGCCGAAGTGCGGAAAGCGGCGGACGCCGAGACTTACCGCGTCGCCAAGGAGGCGGAAGCAGAACTCATCCGCCGTCAGAAGGAAGCGGAAGCCAAGCGCTATGAAGCCGAGCAGGAGGCGGAAGCCAAACGTGCCGCCGCCGAGGCGCTCCGTTTTGCCATGGAGCAGGAGGCGGAAGGTATCAAGGCGAAGGGGCTTGCCGAAGCACTCGCAATCGAGAAGAAAGCCGAAGCCCAGCGCAAGATGGGCGAGGCGTCCGTACTCGAAATGTACCTCGCGGCGCTGCCCGAGGTGGTCAGGAACGCGGCGGAGCCGCTCGGCAGAACCGACAAGATCGTCATGTACGGCGACGGCAACGCGACCAAGGTCGTGCGCGACGTCATGTCCTCGACGAGCCAGATTGTCGACGGCGTGCGTGAAGCGACCGGTCTCGACCTCACCGAGATCCTCCGGAAAGCCGTCTCCCGCACCGGCGCCGCAGACGCCGCGGGTACCGACACCCCCGCTCCGCCCGAGGACTGACGCGGAGCAGATTCAATCATTTATGCGGGGGAGCCTTTTTAAGGAAAAGGCTTTTCCTCGCAGGCAACCAAGCCCTCCG
>ERZ1034755.582-NODE-582-length-12087-cov-5.636137_pt1 | contig 12087 bp, 7 predicted proteins | sample MGYA00520596_ERZ1034755 | MGnify/ENA primary metagenome ERZ1034755 (study PRJEB33766, sample SAMN09781701) | gut metagenome | biome: gut microbiome | host: Homo sapiens | place: Madagascar | study: EMG produced TPA metagenomics assembly of the PRJNA485056 data set... | reverse complement strand
TGCTGTGACACGTGGTGACGGCGTGCAGGGTGATGATGTGACACACAGAATGTGCGCACCATCCGCAGCGTGCCTCTTGCCCTGCCCGCAGGCGCCGACTGGCCCGAGGAGTTCGAGATAAGGGGCGAGGTGCTCATGCCTTGGGCCTCATTCAACCGCCTCAATGCCGAAAGGGAGCGCGACGGTGAACCGCTCTTTGCCAATCCGCGCAATGCCGCCAGCGGCACTCTCAAGAGCAAGAACAGCAGCACCGTGGCACAGCGCGGGCTGGATGCCTACCTCTATTACCTGCTTGGCGACGACATCCCAGGCGACAGCCACTATGCCAATCTGCAGGCTGCCCGCAGCTGGGGATTCCAGATAAGCAAGCACATGAAGCTGGTTCGTTCGCTGCAGGACATCTATGACTACATCGACCATTGGGACACCGAGCGCAAGTTCCTGCCCGTGGCCACCGACGGCATAGTGCTCAAGGTCAACTCCCTGGCACAGCAGCGCAGTCTGGGCATGACGGCCAAGAGTCCCCGTTGGGCCATTGCCTACAAGTTCAAGGCCGAGCAGGAGGAGACCATACTGCGGCAGGTGGTGTTCCAGGTAGGGCGTACGGGAGCCGTGACGCCTGTGGCCAATATGGATCCCGTGCAACTGGCCGGAACCCAGGTGCGCCGTGCCACGCTGCACAATGCCGATGTGATGGCCCAACTGCATCTGCATGTGGGTGACCATGTGCTGGTGGAGAAGGGCGGAGAGATTATTCCCAAGATAGTAGATAACATCACTCCCGACCGTCCTGGAGCCATCTCCTTCATCACGCGCTGCCCTGTGTGTGGCACTCCGCTGGTGCGCTACGAGGGCGAGGCGGCGCATTACTGTCCCAATGACAGCGGGTGCCCGCCCTTGCTCCTGGGCCGTGTGGAGCATTTCATCAGCCGCAAGGCGATGAACATCAATTCGCTGGGTCCTGAAACGGTGGATGCCTTCTATCAGCGCGGACTCATCTCCGATGCCTCTGACCTCTACCTCCTCACCGAGGAACAGTTGCTCACCATCGAGGGCGGAGGGAGCGAGATGGCCCGACGCATCCTGCAGAGCATCGACGAGAGCCGCCAAGTACCCTTCGAGCGGGTGCTCTTTGCCATAGGCATCAGGTTTGTTGGCGAGATAGCGGCCAAGTCTCTGGCACGCAACCTGGGCAGCATGCAGGCTGTGGCCAGTGCGTCCCTCCAGGACTTGCTTGCCATCAACGGCATCGGCGAAGTGATAGCCCGCAGCGTCATCACCTTCTTCCACGACGAGCGCAACCGTGCTTTCGTGGAGCGGCTTGGTGAGGCGGGACTGCAGATGCAGCTTTCCCAGGAGGAGCAAGAGGCGCACAGCGATACGCTGGCGGGACAGAGTGTGGTCATCAGCGGTGTGTTCCGCCACCACAGCCGTGACGAGTACAAGGCGCTCATCGAGCGGCATGGCGGGCGCAATGTGGGCAGCATCAGTGCCAAGACGTCCTTCATTCTGGCGGGCGAGAATATGGGTCCGGCCAAACTGGAAAAGGCTTCCAAGCTGGGCATCAGCATCGTCAGCGAGGATGAGTTCCTGGCCAGGATAGGGGAATGAAGCCGCTTCGAGGTATTTAGGAATTAAGAATTTTGGATTAAGAAATCCGCCTCGAGGTAATTAGGAATGCAGAATCTCGAATCTCGAATTGGGCTTCTGGACTGATTGGGAACGCGTAATCCAGGATTAGGAATTGGGCTTTTGGGTAGCTGCAAGTTCGGAATCTTGGACGGGGAAACTGGCTTCTTGACCTTAGTCATGGGTGAATGAGGGGTGGCCTGAGCCTCCTCGTTGTTCCCCTCAAGATTCTGCTTGGGAAAAGGCAGGGCGGTGCGATGGCTTATGCAGCGCCCTGCATTGGCCTTCGCAGCGCGCTGCACGGACGCATGCAGCGCCCTGCGTTTTTTTGCCAGAGGGCGTGGATGTTTCTTATCAAGGACGTGTGGGACAGAAAACAGGGAAGTGGGAACCGCCGCACTGGGCAGTTCCCACTTCCTCTGTTATGTGCTCGCCGCGTCGGGCGACGCCTTTCCCGTCACTTGCGAAGCCACTCCATCAGTTCGCGCTCGGTGGTCATCACGTAGCGGTACTGCTGTGCGCGGCTGGCGTTGTAGGTCTTTTCGATGGTCTGGAGCACGCTGTCGGTCTCACCTGCACGCAGGTGCTCGAGTGTCTGCTCCGAGATGACCAGCACATCGGTGCTGTCGTCGATGTAGGGGTTGGCATATATCCCGCGGTCGCCCAGCAGTTGGTAGAGCTCCTCCTGGGGTGTTTCGGTGTCGGGCGCCACGAACAGCTCGTGGGTGTAGAGCGGGTTCATGCGTGCATCGTAATCTACTCGCGAACTCAGGTAGTGCTGTATGGTGAGGTGCAGGTGCTTCTCTATCTGCAGCGGTGTGCGGTACTCCTCCCACTGGCCCTGCATGATGGCATCCCAGTCCTGCTGGGTGAGCACACGCGGGTGATAGCCGTTGAAGGCCAGAGTGGCAAGGTAGTCAATCTGGTCCTGGGGCGCACCTCGTCCCACCAGCACGTAGTGCACATTGCGGCTCACGCGTGTGGAAGGCTTGTAGTCGGCTTCTTGCTCACGCAACTTGCGCTGCATGACGGCATTGCTCTGCGTGAAGGAGCCCAACATGCACACCACCCGCCCCGACAGGGGAGAGCGGCTGTCCTGCATGTCATCGCCGAAGAGCATTCCCTGTGATACGCTTGTCATCTCGGTAGGTGTGTGCTGGTGGGGTCAGTCCCTCTTCTCGGGTTTGCCGAACTGGCGTATTGTAATCTCGTTCTTCACCGTGCCGCTGGTCAGGATGGCCTTGGTCTCGCGGTCCTGTGTGCCGGGGTTCTGTGTCAGGCTCAGTCTGATGCTCTGCTTGCCGGCATTGCCTTGGGTCTTGCTGGCAGCCACCCACGCGTCGCCGCCCTCGTTCTTGATTTCCAGCTTCCAGTCCTTTTGGGCAATGAAGCAAATGGAGTCGGTGCTCACGCTGGCGCTGTCGGCTATGGTGAAGCTTACCTTTGTGGGTACCCTGCTGTTGCCGTAGAATGACTCCACCTTATAGTCTGGGTGGGTGATGTTGATGAAGCCGTATTGGATGTATGCAGCGGCCAGGGTGTAGTACGAATTGAGCTGGATGTGGCCGATGCGTGTGCTGTCGGTGGTATTCTCATCGAACTGCACCCTGTTGGTATATGTGACGAGTGCCATCTCCTCCTTTATTGTACCTTGTGTTTTGCCCTGTATGTGAATCCAGTCATAGGGAGTGCTCAGGCTCCAGGCATCGGATGTGCTGAAGACGATAGAGTCGAGAGTCTGGTCGGCATATAGGATGCCTGTGTAGGGGTAGTTGATTGATGTGGCGTGGAAGGAGTTGTCCTTGTTGCAGGACACCATGCTCAGCATAGCCCCGGCCAGCAGAAGGGCTGAGGCTGCAAACTTCTTGTTCATTCTTTTCTCTTTCTTTGATAATTAACAGGACAAAGGTAGATATTTTGGTGAAGCTGTCCAAGTGTGCGCCCACATTCTTCATCCTTTTTAACATCATCACTCTTCTTGTGCCGCAGAAAGGCCGTCGGGTCTGGACTGCACTTCGAAGTCTCCGCGGCAGAAGCGCTCGGTATCCACCTGCAGGAAAGCGCCCTGGGAGCGGGAGTATTGCATCAGTTGGCTGAAGGTGGTGTTGTGGGCCAGCAGTTGCGGGTTGCCCACCAGGGTGAGTTGGAGCCGTGCACGGGTCATGGCCACGTTGAGCTTGCGGTCTATCCACGCCCCTTCCTCTTTGAAGGTGTTGCTGCTGAGGAAGTTGAGCTGCCAGCGTTGCTGGATGGTGAAACCATATATGATGTAGTCCCTCTGGCTGCCCTGGAATCGCTCTACAGTATCGATGCTGATATTGTGCAGCTCGCTGATGCCGTATTGGTCAATGGCATTGCGGATGGCCGAAATCTGGTTGCGGTAGGGCACGATGATGCCTATGCTCTGCTCGGTGTCGAAGTGGTCGCCGCAGAGCAGGTAGGCCTGGTAGGCGATGGAGGCTATCATGCGTGCTTCCACATCATTGGTCTTGGGCGATGCTATCTGTGTGGGACGCTCTGAGCATACGAATGCCAGGCGGTGGGTGGTGAGCATGCGGGCTATGCCGTGGGTGCTCGTGGTGGTCTGCAGGTGGGCTGTCTGGTGGGGCAGAGGCACGGGCTGCAGCTTGTGGGAGTAGAATGCCAGGCTGGGGAAGTCGGCTATCTGGCTGTGCATGCGGCCCTGGCGGGTGAGCATATACACGAAGCGCGGGTCGTAGCCGTCGGCTGTGCGGAAGCGCGAGAGCAGTCGCTCAAAGAGGGACAGACGGCAGTCGGTGAGCCCGATGGTGCGCAGTCCCTCATCGGTCACGCCGGCTTCCTCCTCGGTCTGCTGCACCACGGCGGGCAACTGCTTGTGGTCACCGATGAGCACCACCTTGCCTATCGAGGCCACTCCCTGGGCTTGCATGCTGAGCAGACCGATGATGTGAGGCTCCAGTATCTGCGAGGCTTCATCCACGATGGCCAGATGGAAGTGCTTGAGAGCGAACAGCCAGGGGCAGGCATTCAGCGAGGCTGTGGTGCCGCAGAACACCCGGGTGCCCATCACCACCTGCCGCACCTGGTCGGCACGCCTGCATTCTGCCACCTTGCTGGCCAGCAGATGCTCGTGGTAAAGGGGCGAGCAGGAGAGTTCCGAGCCGATGCGCAGGAAGTCGATGCCCTCTTCGAGCAACTTGCCACACATCTCGTCCACGGCGCGGTTGGTATAGGACAGCAGCAGGATATCCGTTCCTTCCTCCTGCAGTTGCTCCTTCACCAGGTTGAGCATGCCGAAGGAGGTCTTGCCTGTGCCCGGCGGACCGATGATGAGAAAGAGTTCGCTTGCCTGTTTGGCACGCAGAGCCAGGGTATTGAAGTTGCCATAGTCACCCTTGAGCACCTGGTTGGGGTCGGTAAGCGGCTTCCTTTGCGAGAGCAGCAGAGCACGCCGTTCGGGTGGTGCCGACAGGAAGCGGTGCAGTCCGCAGCACAGAGTGTCGGACGATGAATCGAACAGATCATGCTCGATGGCCCAGCGTGTGTTGGCTCCTTTGGCAAACACCTTGGGGTCGGTCTGTCCGTTGCGCAGCACCAGCCTTATGCCTTCGGGGGTGATGTCGGCTATGCTGGCCCGGCACACCATCTGCGTGCAGGCACGCGGTTCGGTGTCTTTCTTATAAGGGTAGAGCAGCACGAAATCGCCGCGACGGAAGTTTGTGGTGTCGGTCGAAGTCTGCTCGGGGAAGCATGCCATGAGGCCGGTCACGGCTTGCCCGTCCTGCTCGAAGTCCTTGAGCAGCAGCCCTTCATAGATGCTTCCTGCCGCTCGCTTGTCCTCCAGAGAGGAGAGCCATTTGGCTGCAAAGCCGGAGTCTTCCTTGGTCTTGCTGCCTACCTTGGACAGGAGTTTCTCCTTGGCGAGGAACTGCATGAAGCGTAGGTAGTAGGCGAGCTCCAGTGGAGAGGCTTGATGGATGGGCTGCAGCAGCCGTTCCAGTTCGGGTCGTGTATATACCATCCACAGTTTGCCGCTCACATGCTTGCGGTTGAGCCGCTCGGGGGTGAGTGATGCCAGGATGCCGAAACCCTCGTTGGCATAGTTGATTTCGCACCATGCCAGCAGGTTTCTCATGCGTATGGCACGCAGCATCAGCGAGGGCATTTGTCCCACGGAGACCAGTCCGCGGCCATAGCGGGAGTAGAGCAGGAGGATGTGCTTGAGGCTCTCGGAGTGCATCTGGAACTCATATACGAGCAGCGCACGATAGAGCAACAGCTGCACCAGGTGCTTCTCCTGAGGTTTGGGCACCAGAGGGTTGTAGTTGGGAGACGACTGTGGGATAAAGTCTCCCTTGCCGGACTTCTGCTCGATGATGACTGCTTCGCCCTTGTGGGTGTGCAGGAAGTCCAGTCGGCCCTGTATGCCCAGCACGTCGCTGAAGAATGTGGGCTCCAGGGTGACTCGCCGTGCGTCGTACCCCTCGATGCTCTCCTTCAGGTCGTGGCCTATCAGCTTCTTGATGTTGGCCTGTTGGGCGCGTGCGTTCTCATAGAAGGCCTGGGCCTGCTGGCGTGTTTGCAGACCTTCGCAAGCCAGCATCTCCAGCGCATGATGCTGGAAGAATTGCGTCATGCTGTCGGCAAAGGGAACCTCCCTGCCGTGTATCGTATCGTCGAGAAACTGCCCTGTGAGGTTTCCCAGATGGATATGCTCGGTGTTGGGCTGCGGCTTCAGACGGTTGACGAGGCTCACAAAGGGCGACTCGGCATAGGTCTCGAAGCAGGATGCCACCGTGGTCACATTCACCAGGTAATCAGGCTCGTAGATGATGAGCTCGGGCATGCAAAGGTCGTCCTGGAAGCGTACACGTACCAGGTTGACCTGCGTGCCGGGGGTGAGTATCTGCTCCAGATAGCTCCAGTCACCCTGGCCGTTGCGGGTCAGGAAGGTGTTGCGTTCGTCGTAGCACACCTTCAGCAGCTGTGCGTGTTGCTCCTCCTCGGCCTCGATGATGTGCTCATCCACGGTGCGTACAATGCAGCGGATGAGGCTCAGGTCGTAACCTTTCCAGCGGTCGGAGGGCGCTTTGCGGGGGAAGTGGGACTGCAGCTTGGGGGGAATAGCCGCACCGCTGATGAGGAACACCAGCGTAGTGGCAGCCTGCAGATGCTGTGGGAGGTCCTTGCGCAACTGGGTGGCCGAGGGTTCGTGCTCTGATCCCATTTCCCTGAGAGCCTTGCGCGTGAAGTGGAGCAGCGTGGTGTACTCGGCTGTGATGCCGCGTTGCTTGATGATATAATCCAGTTTGGAGAACAGACCCGTGAAGGTGAGTGAGGCGTGGGATACGTATTGGTCGATGCTCTGACGGAACACCTCGCCTATGATGAGCATCCTCTGCCGCTCGCTGAGTCCTTCTGCCAGACTCTCTTCAAGCCGCCCGTAGAACTGCTCGGGCGGGCATTCTTCGTATGGGATGGCGTGCTGCCTCTCCTCTTCTTTCTCCATAATCAGATATTGTCAGTCGTTTGTCGTTTGTTGTCCAATGCGCCAAGTCCTTTGGCCCAACGCTCCAAATTCTTCTGTCTAAACAGCTACTCTCTTTAATCTGGACAACTGGGGATTTTAATCCGGACAGTTAGGGAGTTTAATCCGAACAGTTAGAGAGTTCAATTCGAACAGTTGGGGAGTTTAATCCGAGCAGTTAGGGAGTTTAATCCGAGCAACTACTTTCTTCAGCCCAAACAGTCAAGTTCTTTCCCCCCAACGGGCAGTCTGTTCTGTGCAGCGCCCTTCCCAAGGGCGCCTGGTGCATCAATACCAGTCGATGTTGCTGCTGTAGGAGCTCTGCTTCTTCCATTTGAGGGCGTCGGCAAGCGTTCCCGCCTTGCAGGCAAAGGTGAAGTTGTAGCTTGTGTAGGGCGATATGACCATGCTGCAAGACATCTGGAAGCAATGGAGGTCGCGTGAGAGTGATGCAGTAGTCATGCTTAACTTGTGCATGTTGAAGTCGTAACCCGAGGAGAAGTTGATGTTCCATCCCTCCGAGATACGTATGTTGCCCGAGAAGTTCAGCGTGTGGCTCAGCTTGTAGGGATAGCGCATGCGCTTGTCGTTAAAGCGCCCCTGCGCGTTCTCCCTTATCGTTACACCATATCCTATATTGATGCTCCAGGGCAGGGAGAACTTGAGGTAACCGTCCTCGTCAACGTCTCCGTTGGACTCCTGATTGGCTCCCGTCTTGCCTTTCTTGCGGTCGGGATCTACGTTCTGCATGGTCGGGTCGGTCTCTTCTTCCTCGTCCAGCTCCTCGTCCAGTTCGTCGTCGGAGGTGGTGGTGCGGTGTTTCTTGCCAAAGAGTTTGCGGAACGTCTCATTGCTTATAGAGTATGAGATGTTCTGCGCAGTACCCTGGAAGCGTCCGAAACGTCCCCTCGACCATTCGGTGTGGTCGCCTACATACACTCTGCCGTTCTCGTCCTTCTCGTAGGCATAAGTGGCAAAGACGGCGTTCATCGAGTATGTATATTTCTTGGTAAGCTTGATGCGCGCTCTCAGATTCAGGTCGCTCCAGGGGCGGCGCTTGGCTGCCATGTTGTAGCTAAGCGAGCCTCCCAGCTCATCGATGAGGCTGATTTTGCGATATCCTGTGGAGTCCTTGTCGGTGCGAACCTTCATCTCGATGTTGTTGGCCACATCCATGGTCACACTTCCCGTCATGCCTTGTCCCACGGTACCGTACATCATGCCGCTGAAAGGCGAGTAGCTGACGGTTGACACATTGCCGTTGGCATCGGTCTTCACGTATGAGTCGTAGAATCCAAAGCGCGACTGGCTGAAGTCGGGCGCATAGCTGAAGCTCACGGTGGGCGTGAAGACGTGTCGGATGGCTGCTATCTTCTTGCCTCCAAACCACGGCATGGGGCGGTACATGCCATAGAGCTTGGTGTTGGCGCTTATCGACATGTTGTAGTTGTACACGTTGTAGAAGCCATACACGGTGTCGCGCTGTACATCCTGGCGCTCTGTGTCCCATCCCTGCATCACCTTGTGGGTGTACATACGGTCGGTGAAGGTGAAGCTGGGAGTCACGTTGATGTAGTTGAGCACCGAGAAGGAGGCGCTGATGGGCACCTGATGACGCATTCCGTTACGCCAGTCCTTGACCAGACTGCTGTGGAAGAGTTTGTCCTCCTTGGTGTTTATGCTGTTGGCCAGAGTACCTGTGTAGCTCATGGCTATCTTCTCGTACCACCTCTCCTTGCCTGCTGCCTTCTTCCGCTTGAAGGGGTTGAAGCGGCTCTGCGATATGCTGAGCGTGGGCAGCGTCACCGATATGCTGCTGTCGCGCATGTTTTGGCTGAGGTTGAAAGTACCGCTCAGCGTGAGTCCCACCTTGCTGAACGACTTGCTGTACGACACACTACTGGTGCGGGTACTCTGCGTGTAGCTCTCGGGGTTGTACATGCTGGTGAGGTTGTTGCGCTCATAACTGCTCGTGGCAAAGTTTACACTAGCCGAGAAGCTTTGCGTAGGGTTGGCCTTGGCATCCTGCCTGTGGCTCCAGGTCAGCTTGAAGCTCTTGCTCACGCTGTAGTCAGGCATGTTCTTCTCACCCTCCTTCGTGTTCTGGTAACTGAAGTAGAAGTTGCCTCCGAAGCGGTATCTCTTCTTGTAGTTGGTCTGTGCCGAGAGTCCCCACGAGCCTTTGGTGTAGAACTCGCCCAGTACCTTCAGATCTACCTTATCGTTGATGGCAAAGTAGTATCCGCCGTCGCGCAGATAGAATCCTCGTGTTGTCTCGTCGCCGTAAGTGGGCATGATGAAACCGCTCTTGTAGCTGCTGCTGAAGGGGAAGAAGCCATAGGGAATGGCCAGAGGCAGGGGAACATCCTCGACCACCAGATAAGCAGGACCGAAGATGACGTTCTTGCCGGGGTGCATCTTCGCTCTGGTCAGGCTCACGTAGAAGTGTGGGTGCTCGGCATCACAGGTGGTGTATTTGCCGTTCTGCACGTACATCACGCCCGAGCTGTCGCGCTTGCCTTCGCGGCTCTGCATGAAGCCCTCGCCCTCCTGCGTATATACGTTGGAGATGAAGGCCTTGCGCGTCTTGAAGTTGTAGCTGATGCGGTCGGGTTCGTATTCGTCTTCGCCCTGCTTGAAGAGCGGTTTGCCCTGTATGGCTCCCGTGCTGTCGGGGCGGCCCGAAGCATGCACCAGGCTGCTGTCCAGGCTGAGGCTGATGTCATCGGCCGTCAGTTGCAGGTTCTGGTAATTCACCTGGCTCCCGCCGAAGAGGTGGGCGCGTGAATTGGTGTAGTCAAATGTGATGGAGTCCTTGGCCGAGTAGCTCACCGGCTCCTCCAGTGCCGACTTGCTCTTGCGCACGGTATCCTTATATAGAGAGTCGCGCAGACTGGTGTCGGGCAGTATGGTGTAGGCGCGCTGGGGGATGCTGTCGGCAGCCGCTTTGGTGCCTGTGGTGTCGCCCTCCTGGGGCTTTCCGGCCTGGGATACGACCTTCCGCGCGGACACAGAATCTGCCTTCCCGCGCACCGTATCGGGCTGGGGGATGGTGTTCAATGTGTCTGCGTGTGATGAGCCTTCCCACATCATCCCTGCCACAGAGGCAGAGGCCATGGGGAGAAGGGCACACAGGGCTATGGCTAAGGCCAGTATTCTTGTCTTCAAGATGTGCTTTCTCAAACAGACTGCAAAAGTACGAAATTCAGTCGAGAAAGCATTGCTCTGTGGCGCGAATTATGGTTTTTTAGAGATGCCATCACTATGAAACGTCTCTCTCGTCAGTCAAACTGCTCTCTCCAGCGCTCCATCGTGGCGGCACATTCCGGACCGAATTTCCACAGGCTTCGGAGTGCTTCGTCGAAGGTTTTCTCGTGCTCGGGGTGGCTCTTGCTGAAGAACTTGTCGGCGTAGCACACCACCTGTTCCTCCAGAGTCTCTGGCACGTAGTCGGCCAGCGGCAACGGCAGCCCCTGCTTCTCTATTGCCTCGCGTGTGATGCCTGTGCCCGTGTGGCGCTCGGCCACTCTGGCATGCATGGGCAATCCTTCCTGGCGGAGTATCTTACCACCCATGAGTCCGTGGCGGATATAGGGTTCTGTGCCGTGGCAATGGATTCCGGGGGCATCCACCAGCGTGATGCCTATGTCGTGCAGCATGGCGGCTTCCTGGAGGAACTCGCGGTTCAGCCCCAGTTCGGGATGGCGGTCGGCCACCTGTAGCGCTCTTCGTGCCACATCTCTGCTGTGTTGGAGGAGCAGTTGCTCCAGTTCGCTGTTTCCCGCGCAATGGCGGTGGATAATCTCTTCTGTGTCGATCATACTGCAAAGGTACGGCTTTCGTCAGAAAGGGGAATGGGGTGGAGGAAAAAAAGAAAAGCCCCGAAGCAAATAAGCTTCGAGGCTGCATTCTCTTGGGGGTGACTAGTGGGACTCGAACCCACGACATTCAGAACCACAATCTGACGCTCTAACCAACTGAACTATAGTCACCATCTAAGCGTATCGAGGAGCGTTGCTGCTTCCTTTTCGATTGCGAGTGCAAAGGTACATCAATTATTCCGACCGTGCAAGCATGAGGCTAAGTTTTTCTGCAAATTTCCTTGGAAAATCGCTCTCAGCGCCCCTTCTCCTGTCTCTTTTCGTGCAGTCTGCGCACTTCAGGGGTGTTCTGCGCAATAGTTCGGGGCGAAGGCATGTGTTGGGAAAGACGGTAGGCATGAGTGTTCGATAGGGTGGCTTTTTAGCAGAAAAGCATATCGGTGGGAAAGGCATGGCGGTGCGACGGCCGATGCAGCGTGCTCCGCAGGCCGATGCAGCGCACTCCGTCGGACATCGCAGCGTGCTCCGTCGGGTGGGAAAGGGGCTGCGGATGGCAAGTTGGTCAAATGGCTGCTTCCAGCCACGAAACTGCCCCGAAAAAGTATCCAAGGATACTTCGCAATGTATCCAAGGATAAACGGGCAAGTATCCAAGGATACTTTGGCAAGTAAGCTTGCTTCTGTCTTTCCCCGATTTTGCTGGACGCTTTTTCTCTTCATAATCTGAAACCGTAGTCAGTATTGTAAAAGCCATATTGAATCAGTTGACACTTTCGTGGCAATCGCCCTGTTCCGGTTGTTCGATTGTAATCTTGGCACAATGGAACGGAATCTTGCTGGATGGAAAAAGCAGTCCTTTTGTGTTTCTCGCTTGGGTCCGAATCGGGTGACGGTTTGATGCTGGCACCAACCGCCTCTGCTGTTCCAGTAAATGAAATCTGTTTTTCCAGTAAATGAAATCTATTTTCCCAGTAAAAGAAATCGGTTCTTCCTTCAAATGAATCTGCTGTCCCAGTAAATGAAGTCTGTTGTCCTTTCAAATGGAAAAGGAATGGAAGTGGCGTGTGGCCAAATCCATTCCTTATTATAATATATGCGCGCGAGGGAGTTTGCCCGCTTGGCTAAATCA
>ERZ1034755.581-NODE-581-length-12089-cov-5.261841_pt1 | contig 12089 bp, 12 predicted proteins | sample MGYA00520596_ERZ1034755 | MGnify/ENA primary metagenome ERZ1034755 (study PRJEB33766, sample SAMN09781701) | gut metagenome | biome: gut microbiome | host: Homo sapiens | place: Madagascar | study: EMG produced TPA metagenomics assembly of the PRJNA485056 data set... | reverse complement strand
GGATAAATCGCCAAGTATCCAGTATTACTTTGCCAAGTATCCTTGCTTCGTTTTTCACCCGATTTCATTGGACACGTTTTCTCTCCATGTACTGAACCAGTAGTCAATATCGCGAAAGCCATACGGATTCTGTTGTCACTTCCCACTTTGAGAAAGCACTTCGGTCAGATTTTACGGCTGGAGACAATGCGGGAGAACCATTATCCGGGCAAAATACTCTGGCTGCGGAAACATTTCGCCTTTCCAGTCCTTTCTTTCAAATCATTCGAAACGAGCCGTATTGTTTCGGACAGCTATGTCTTTTCGAATAGGATGGGCTTACTTTTGAAAAAACAGAACCAGAAGTCACAATTACACGGGGCTTCGGGGAGGATATTTGTGTTCTTTAGGGTTTACCGGGCAGCAATAATTACATATATGACAAATCCAGAGTATTTTGATTGGACGGGTGCATAAAATTCACTAACTTTGGAGAGCAGATGATAAGGACAAGGGAGAAACTGTCCCTTCCATATAAAGAGGAGGTGGACTGTTTTCCCCAACATGCCAACTAATCAAACTTAAAACTATATGATGACAGCAAAAGAGAAAATCGAGATAGCCATTGAGGTGCTCAACAAATATAAACTCAATGGCGGTGAGGCAATAGTGGAATCATTGTCTCTCATTCTGCTGGGGATGAAAGAGGTTTCCACTTCCTCTACGGAAAAGGAGAAAACATATTTCCATCTGGAACTAAGAGACAAGGAAGGCAATGTGATATCCACATCGAACAATCACAAGACTTTTCTATCTGCCATAACGACAGCAGGACTAAGAGAAGTGTATAAGTTAGGATTAAGTCATGGGACACGTCCCTTCCTGACCGAAAAGCCAGCCAAGGAATCAACAAACAAATATGTTGCGGTGGATGAGGGACTATATATGTATAAGGTAGGTTCCGCAAAATCCATGAAGCCGCTGCTGGACAAGATTAGCGAAGCCCTTGGGCTTGGCTGGACTGTTTCTCTAACTTGACAAACAAAAACAATCAACTATGCCAACAAACAAGGACATACAAAACGAGAAGGCTCAGTCGGACCGATATGCCAAATCCTATAACCGGTCGGAGGGAAACTACAGGAAGTCTTATTCCAAACGTTCCGCCGGGGATGTTCCTCCATCAGACGGTGGAGGCAAGAAGCCCAATGGAAACAGGAATATGGGGGACGGACCAAAGCCGTCTGCATCCATTCATATCAATTACCTGTGGCTGTTTGTGGGCTTGGCTATATTGCTGGCCATTGCCATCTATCTGGGCAGGAACATTACGCTTTCCTCAACAATGATTCCAAAGGAAGAGGAAGTGGCAGCCGACAGCTGTGCTGTGGATGAGGATGATTCTCTCGAAGACTATGAGGACGAGGATACCATGCTGTACGACCTTATAGATGACGAGAAGGAGGAAACAGAGGTTGAAGAGGAGAAAGGAGATGAAGAGAAGGCGAAAGCAGTTGACAAGAAGGAGAAGATAGAGAAGAAGAAGGAGGAGACAGCAGTTGATAAGAAGGAGAGGACTACTGCTCCTCAGGCATCTGCCCCATCGGCCAAGGCTGACAAGCAGAAGCCGGAACCATCTCCCCATAAATCCACTCCCACGAAACCACAGAAGAGGGAGAAATCGACCTTGGAACTGTTAGAAGAGAAAAATCATGCCGATGTAGTCAAACAGGCCAAGCGGGCTGGCGTGAGCACAGAGGGTTCCACTCTGGAGATACTGGAGAGAATCAACCATGCCGATGTAGTCAAGCAAGCCAAGCGGGCTGGCGTAAGCACTGAGGGTTCCACCCTGGAGATACTGGAGAGAATCAATCATGCCGATGTAGTCAAGCAGGCCAAGCGGGCTGGTGTGAGCACAGAGGGTTCCACCCTGGAGATACTGGAGAGAATCAATCATGCCGACGTAGTCAAGCAGGCCAAGCGGGCTGGTGTGAGCACTGAGGGTTCTACCCTGGAGATACTGGAACGGCTCAACCGAAAAGCTTTGGAGGGGCTATAAACCCCTTCGTTGGCTTCTTCGCCAGGACAAGGACAATCACCATAGCCGTCAGCCCGGCTTCTACTCCGGCCTCTTAGACGATTGCCTTTCCCCCTACCAATATCCAGAAGCAGAAGAAGGTATCTGGGCGAAGATGTACGCTTTCTTTTGAGAATTCCCTCGGCATTCCGATTTTTCTCATTACCTTTGTAGCAGACATCAAGAGCAGTCGCTATGATAGCGAACTCACCAACCGAGCAATGGCTTGCCACGGTGGTAAAGGTACGATGTGGAAGAATCAGACGTGCCGGGGGGAGATGATTCCCGCGAGCGTCAAAACAGTATTTCAACTTCAAAAGAAAGTCATTATGGAAGATTCATTATCACAGTATGCAGCCCGTTTTGCTGCTGCATCCCTCACCTCATTGGTTGATTCGTTCAACTCCCAAGTTGGCAATCGCGGCTGGACATCAGCTCGTGCCTGCCACGACACAGCTCTCATCGAAGAATTCAAGCGCCGCGGCATCGACGTGTCATCTGTCTGTCATGGGGATTCCATTTCGTTTGCCCACCATGTACAGTTGGCTGGCAACCGCCTGGTCACAATAGACTAACAAGCCCTCAGGCTACCACACCCTAAGTCCGCTCCTGCCGTCTGCTCTTGGCATCAGCGGACTTGTTGTATGCCAAAACATACTAATGTGGAACCCATAACGCATTTCTGCAGAGGACAAAGCCATGAAACTCACAGAGAAGACAAGAAGCAAAGCCACACAATCGTTAATTTGAGTTAATCTCACAAACATTTCCTCTGATTTTCTTTTCCTTTTCAAAACATCAAACTACATTTGCGAACGAGCAAACAAACTGAATACCATAAAAAAGCATATAAACATCTCACCATCTTAAAACTGCATCAATATGAAAAACTACATTCGCAACCTCATTCCGCTTATTGCGTTGGTGTTCATCTCGCTGGCATGTCAAGCGCAAAGAAAACGCGTGACTGCTTCAGAGTTTCGCAGCGGATGGAACCATCATATTAGCCCAAGATGCTTTAAATCAGAGCGTGCGTATATAGAATACAATGGTATAAGATATAAAATCTCCCCAAGAATTATAGGCTATTGTGCGGTAGAACAAGAAGTGGATTTTGACTCACACATTGAGATAGCCGACAGCAGCATCAAAAAAATACAAAGCACTGGAGCGTACGGAGTTATCCCTATCAGAAACGGGAAAGGGAAATACGAAGCAGTATGCATGTTCCTAAACCTTGGAGAAGAACTTTGCAAGAAACCTGGCAATACTCTCTTCGTGAGAGTTAAGGCAAAAGTGAGGCTCAAACATAAGCGAGCACCCATTGTCATCACCTATAAATTCTTCGAAGGCGATGAAAAGACTGTCCGTGCACGTGAAAAGGTAGAAAACATCCATTGTCATAAAAAAAACAAATGAGAATGACCTCTTTTCCATCACCTATCAACTCATAGCACCTTACAGAATGCTTTTGAGCAGGAAACCGGTCAATGGAAATGGCGACCACATGCCTTTCCATTGACCGATTTGCATGAATATCATTCCTTGAGAAGCTTCATTATACGTTCTGCCCTACTCTCCAGACTCTCACTGGCATCCTGCCAAATGATGGGAGTACCGCGTCGCTCCATGCCTCGGAACCACGTCATCTGCCTCTTGGCAAACTGATGGATGGCTATCTCCAGCTGGCGCAGCATCTCCTCACGCGTGAGTTGACCCAGGCAGCAAAGGGTCAGGTATTTATATTCCAACCCATAATACATGAGGTCTTCGGCAGGCACATGCTGGAGCAAACCTTCCACCTCCTGCAACATCCCCTGCTGCATGCGGTCGTGAAGCCTTTGGGTAATCTTCTGCCTGCGCAGATCGCGGTCGATATTGACGCCTATCGTAAGGCTACGCAACGAGGGGAATTCCCTTTCATCTATCTTGTGTTCACGATAGTACTGCTGTATCTCGATGGCTCTGATGGCGCGCTTGGGTGTATCCACATCAGTAGTGTTGTGCAGAGACTTGTAAGTGCTGAGCAGCTCGGTGAGTTCCTCCAGCGAACGTCCCTCAAGTTCCTGGCGCAACTGAGGGTTCTCGGGTACAGGCACCATCTTGTAACTCTTGAGGACGGACTCGATGTAGAGGCCCGTTCCACCACACAGGATGGGAAACTTACCCCGGCTGCGGATGTCGTTATAGGCATTCCAGAAGTCCTGCTGGAACTGGAAGAGGTTGTATTTCTCGCCCGCATCGGCTATGTCTATCAGATGATAAGGGATGCTCACACCCTCTATCTCATAGTCGGCAAGGTCCTTTCCCGTGCCGATGTCCATCCCCCTATACACCTGGCGGCTGTCTGCGCTTATGATTTCGGCATTGCCCATCATAAGAGCCAGCCGTGTGGCCAGACTGGTTTTGCCCGATGCTGTAGGACCAAGAATGGTTATGATGTCGTATTTCATTGTGCTTCTTGCGCTTGTATGCTTTGGTTATCATTCATCTTGAGGCTGTTGGAGACTCTTCTGCGGCTGGCTGTCCGCTTCGAGGAACACAGTCCCCTCCATCTCCGTCACCCCTTTCTTCTTCTTGTTCTCCCTGGCTCCAGCCTTGAGCAGGTTCTTGGCTGCAGTGATGATGCTGCGTCCGTCGCTTGCTGTGGTGGTTCTGAGCCTTTGCATTTTATTGCGTGTGTCATCCAAAGCAGACTCCACTTCGAGGAACCTCATGCCGAAGTCCTGAATGCGCTCTATCACTATGTTGGCCGCATCCATCATCTCCTGCTGGTTCTGCAACTGCCTCACCTGTGTCCACATCATCTCGAGCACCCTCAGGTTCATGTACATACTCTGCGGTCCCAGAATCATTACCCCCTGATTGTAGGCATCATGCCAGAGTGTGGCATCATTGAGCAAAGCCAGGCTGAGCGCACTCTCGATGGGAACATACATGATGACGAAGTTCAGCTTGTTGTACCCAGCCGGCAGATACTTGGAATAGTCCTTGCGTGCCAAGCGGGTTACCTGCGCCCGCACACTATCGATATGTGCCCGCAGGAAAGCAGTACGCTCTTCGGGCGATTCTGCATTCATGTAGCGCTCATAGTCGGTGAGCGACATCTTGGAATCCACCACCACGTGCCTGTTATTGGGGAAGTGCAGGATGAAGTCGGGTATCAGTCCCTTGCCTTCATCGTCCTTCAAAGCCTTTCCAAAACGGTCACGAAGCGTCTCCTGCGTATCAAACTGCTCTCCCTCGTGCAACTCCATATCCTCGAGCAGTTGCCTGAGCTTCAGTTCGCCAAAGTTTCCCTGCACCTTCACTTCACCTGTAAGTGCCCTGGTAAGCCTGTCTGCCGTTTCGCCCAAAGCCGAACTCTGCTGCATGTTGGCCTGTATGGTGGCATCCAGTCGGTTGAGTGCCTGGTTCTGCTGTTCCTTGTTCTTGTCCAATGCCTCGCGCATCTCCTTCAGACTGCGGTTTAGCGGGTCGATGATGAGAGACACCTGCTCGCGGTTCTTCAGCGCCAGCTCCTGTTCCCTCTCCTTCAGTATCTGCTCCGACGTAGCCTTCATCTGTTCCCTTATCACGTCGGCCTGGCTCTTCACCTGCTGCTGGTTCATCTCCTTGAGGGCTGCTATCTGCCGCTCGGCATTGAGCCTCACCTCGGCCAACTGGTTTTCATAGGCACGCTTCCATTCCTCCATCTGACGCTGCAGAGACTCCTGGCTCTCGCGCTTCAGTTGCTCGTTACGTTTCTGCTCCTGCATGATGAGGCGCTCGGCATTATCGGCTCTGTTGCGCTGCACTTCACGCTCTGCCGTGAGAGTCTTCACCTCTTCGGTCATTTCCTGGATTCTTTGCTCGCGTACCGAGAGCAGTTGCTTTGTCTTCTGCAACTCGTCCTCCTGCTTCTTCCTCTGCTCTTCCTGACCGCCGGGAGCCGCCAGTTTGCGTCCTGCCAGAAAGCCCAGCAGGGTCATCAACACAACTGCCGCAACGAGTGCGACCAGCAACATATTCATTTCCATCTCGTTTGTCTTATCTATACAGAAACCTCGCGTGAGGCCACACAAATGTACCGCTTTTCTGCGAGATGGCTCTTCTGGAAAGAGCGGAATTACGCATTCTGCCCCAAGAAGCATAGTCCGGGCGACATCTTTTTAGGCAGCAGATGATGGAGGAGTGAGATAAAAAGCGTAATTTTGTGTATCGACATATATATATAATGAGTAAAACAGACGACAAAAGCCCCTTTGGGCATCATATTTCCCGCCGCACCTTCCTTTGTGCAGGAGCGGCTGGTGTGGCAGGAATAGGCGTCCTGTCGGCAGGTGGAAAAGCTGCCTACGACTTCATGAAGACAGTGGATGTGAAGGGCCGCGTACTCATCATTGGCGGAGGAGCAGCAGGATGCAGCATGGCTGCCAGGCTGATGCGACGCATAGAGCATCCCGACATCACCATCGTTGACCCCAGCGACCGCCAGTTCTACCAGCCTGGCTTCACCTTCATAGCATCCGGCATCTTCCAGCCAGACGAGGTGTGGCGACCCCAGCAGGAGTGTCTGCCCAAGGGGATAAAGTGGGTAAAAGACTCTGTGGTGACACTTGACCCCGTAAAGCAGGTGGCAGTTACAGCCCACGGCAAACAGCTCACTTATGATTTTCTGGTGCTTTGCCCAGGACTGCAACTCGACTGGTGCCAGGTGGAAGGCATCTCACGTGAAACTTTGGGACAGGGTAACGCCCACAGCATCTACGACTTCCAGGGCGCCCAGAGATACTGGAAGGCAATGCAGGAGTTTACCTCCAAAGGCGGACGAGGCATCTTTACCGACACCTACACCAAGCACAAGTGTGGCGGTGCACCCAAGAAGATATGCATGCTCACCGAGCATATGGCACGCAAGAAAGGCACACGCGACAGTGTGCAGCTCGACTATTTCTGCTCGGAGAAAGCACTCTACGATGTACCTTACTATACCCCACGCCTGCTCCAGTTGTACGACCAGCGAGGCATCAACCTGGAAGTGAACTGCCGCGTGAAAGGCATCGACACCCAGGCCAAACGTGTATATCTGGAACGCCATGAGACTCTGAAGGAAAAGGTATGGGACCAGGAGGCTGGCAAGGAAGTAGAACAGGAGACTCCCGTAGTGACTCCCTTTGCCGAGGATTACGATATTCTGTCCTTCGTTCCACCACAGTCTGCACCCGACTTCATCAAGGAGAGCGGGCTCTCATGGCAGGAAGGCAAACTGGCCTCAGGAGGCTGGGTGGAGGTGGATAAGGAGACGCTGGTGCACACACGCTTCCCCAACATCATCTCGCTGGGCGACTGCGCAGGCATACCCACCAGCAAAACCTCTTCGGCCATACGCATGCAGCTGCCCATTGCAGAGGGCAATCTGCTGGACATCATGCAGGGCAAAGAGCCCACACACAGCTACAACGGCTATGCGTGCTGCCCCATTGTGACCGACTATGACCACGTGCTGCTGTGCGAGTTCGACTACCAGAAGCGCCCGGTCATCACATTCCCCTTCTCCATTCAAGACATGTCGAAGGAGCGCCGAACAGCCATGTGGCTCAAGCGTTACTTCCTCAAGCCCATGTACTTCAACGCAATGCTCAAGGGTTACATGTAAGTATGACACTCTGCTTGAACGACCATATAGAGGCAATGGACGGCGATGCTCTCCAAAGGGCACTCGCCTTCCTGCCCCTGTGGCGACGGGAACGGGCGCTGGCATACAGGCATCCCGAAGGGCAACTGCTTTCTGCCCTGGCTTATATAGAACTCTGCCGGGCGCTGGCCTTACGTGGTGAGCGAGTACAGAAACCGCGTTTTGAGTGTAACGCTCACGGCAAACCCACTCTGCCTGAATGTCCTGGCCTGCACTTCAGCATGAGCCATTGCCGCCTGGCTGTGGGCTGTATGGTGAGCGAAAAGCCTTGCGGACTGGACATAGAGAGCATACGTCCGTTCAAGCCTGCCCTTGTACAGCGCACGATGAACAGGCAGGAACAGGAGCAGATAATGGCCTCTGTTTGCCCCGAAATGGAATTCATCAGCCTGTGGACACGTAAGGAGGCTGTGTTCAAACTCCTGGGTACGGGCATCACCGACAACCTCCCGCACATCCTCTGCGAGGCTCATGAGCGCGGAATACAATTCAGCACCATCTGCAATCCCGCACGAGGCTACGTGCTCTCCACCGCCCGGCAGGACAGATGACAAAATGTGTATGACAAATGTCACAACATCGTAATGGTGAAAAACACGCTGAGTGAACAAAACGACCTAACTTTGCCGACGAAAAGATAAACACACGAGAATATGAGAATACTGGTAGTTGATGACGAGCAAGACCTTTGTGAGATCCTCCAATACAACCTGGAGACCGAAGGATACGAGGTGCACACGGCCAATTCTGCCGAAGAAGCGCTCAGCCTGCCCCTTGAGACATTCAATCTGATACTGCTCGACGTGATGATGGGCGAGATGTCGGGCTTCCAGATGGCTCTCAAGATGAAGGAGAATCCTGTCACCGCCCATGTGCCCATCATATTCATTACTGCGCTTGAGGGTGAAGACAGCCTGGTGCGAGGACTAAACATCGGAGCGGATGACTATATGGTGAAACCGCTGAGCGTGCGTGAGGTAAAGGCCAGAATAAAGGCCGTACTCAGGCGCAGCGCCAAGCCCGAGAGCGAACAGGTTGCCAAGCAGGACAACTATACCTTCCAGGGACTCACACTCAACAGGGATGCCAAGTCGGCTTCCATAGACGGGGAGCCTGTGGCACTGACCAAACTGGAGTTCGAGATGCTGTCGCTCCTGCTCAAGAACATGGGCAAGGCATTCAGCCGGGAAGAGATGCTTGACCATTGCTGGCCCAAGGATGCCATCGTGCTGGACCGCACGGTGGATGTCAATATCAACCGACTGCGCAAGAAGATAGGCCCTTATGGCAAATACATCAAGACCAGAGTGGGTTTCGGATACACCTTCGAGGGATAATACAGCTACGCGGGGCTAACCGGCCGTAGCTGCAAACCTTAACACGGAGACAAACTTATGATCAAGTCCAAGAGTTTTCAGAAGAACATGTTCTTCAGCGTGGGTACTGTCTTTGTACTCTTCGCCCTATGCTTCAGCATATACCAGTACAGGAGGGAGAAGGAGTACAAGATAGACATACTGCACGCACGGTTGCAGATGTACAACTATGAGATGATGCACTCTCTGCGCCGAGAGGGGTTGCTCAACCGCAAGACCTTCATGGCCTATATAGCCAAGCACAACTACGAAGGTATGCGCGTGTCGGTCATCGACAGCACCGGCCGGGTGGTGATGGACAGCTACGAGAACAACACAAAAGGGCTGGAGAACCATCTGAAGCGACATGAGGTGGATGAGGCTCTGCATCGTGGCAATGGTTTTGCCATCAAACGTCTGTCGGCCTCCACGCATGCCACTTACTTCTATTCGGCCACCAACTTCGGCGGTCTGGTCATCCGTTCGGCAGTACCCTATTCCGTAGAACTCACCCAAGCGCTTCAGGCCGACAACACCTATCTGCTCTTTGCCTTCATGCTCACCATTCTGTTGGGCTTCATTCTCTACTTCCACACCTCGCGCATCAGCCGTCACATCAGTTGTCTGCGTGAATTCGCACGCAAGGCAGAACAGGGTGAGGAGCTGGATCACGAACTGGAACGCAGTCTGCCGGATGATGAGTTGGGCGACATATCACACACCATCATCATGCTCTACTGGAAGCTTCACCATGCAGAGGAGGAGAAGTTGCGCATCAAGAAGCAGCTCACGCAGAATGCAGCACACGAACTCAAGACACCGGCAGCCAGTATCAGAGGGTTTCTGGAGAGCATCATCGAGAACCCCAACATTTCCTGGAAAGGTGTTATGCCCAGAGTCAGCGCATGTGCAAACTGCTTCAGGATATGTCGGCACTCACCAAGCTCGACGAGACACAAGAGCGCATCGAACAAGGAGCCGATCTGCCCGAGATGAAGCAGCAGGTGGATGTGTCGAAGGTAATAGACAATGTGCTGGAGGACACCTCGCTGCAACTGAAGGAGAAAGGCATCGAGGTGGTGAGGAATACGCCGCACGAGATGATAGTCAACGGCAACCCAACGCTCATCTACGGCATTTTCCGCAATCTGGTGGATAACTCCATCGCCTATGCCACAGGAGCAACCAGGATTTGCATCATAGGCATCGAGGTGGAGGAAGGTGACCGCCGCTCTTATGAATTTACGGTAAGTGACAACGGTCAGGGCGTTTCACCCGAGCACCTCCCGCACCTCTTCGAGCGCTTCTACCGCGTAGAGAAAGGACGCTCACGCAAGTTGGGCGGCACAGGACTGGGACTGGCCATCGTGAAGAACTCCGTCACTGCACACGGAGGAACCGTCACTGCCGAACTCACTCCCCATGGAGGACTCACCATCCGCTTCACTCTGTCAAGTTGACATGAGTATCGGGCTTCCCCAGGCATCCATTCGTCTCACCTGAGGAAGCCCTCTTTTTATATAATTTGATTCATATTTCAGGAATCCTTGACTCGCCATTTTTACATCTATATAATTCGCAGATATGAGCTAATCCATCAGATTCGACAACCGCAGTTTCAAGCACTTCTTCATCCATGATGTCGAAGACTCTTGTGATGGAAGCTACCAATTCAAGGATGGTTCCAATATCCTTTCGGTGATGATAATTTTCCATATGAATATAAAAGTACATAGAGGACTTGACCAGATAGGAGGTTGCATTACGGAGATTTCAACTGAAACCTCACGAGTATTTATTGACTTCGGGCAGAACCTACCTGGCAATGGAGAGCCAACGACTCCGGAAGAGGACGAAGCATTGGTAAAGCAGATATTGGGGCTCACCCGAAACTTGAATTATTTAATTTTACCTTGAAATCTTAATATTCTTCTTTGAAGATGCTGTCACAATATTCTCCTTTGATAAATGACCTTTATATTCATAATAATCTTCAGCATCAAATCCCATATTTATTACTTTAAACTCATAATCATTCAAATGCTGAATCAATGTATCAATATATACATATGCGTATAATAGATCATTTTGTTCTTTATACCTGAACTCTCTTTCCTTCAAGACATTGAGAGTTTTGTCCAAAAGAACAGTTTTGGCTGTAAATGTTGATTTATTACAACCAACTGGTGTGGCAAGTGAATTCAAAGCAATCATGTATTTGTCGTCTTGTTTGAATATATATGGTATATTCCAGCCATAGAAGGTAGCTGCAGCTACCTGTATCCCAGATTCAATTTTTATCAATCTGGTAAAATAGAAACTGGAATGATAAAGCTTTTTAGGTGTAATTTTATATATATCATCAATTGACGGAACCTTTTCCACATCATATTCTCGATAGAGGCGATAAACATTTTCTGTCGTCACATCTATAGTTGAATCATTGAAGTTTTCCTCACGATCAACGGCTTTACCAAGGAATTTAAAACTATTGTCAATTTCTAACATATCCTCTTTCTCATGACGGTTTAGGATAAAATCATGTTCTATTTTGGAGGTATCCGCATAATACACGACATCTCCATTTGAGAATCGAACAACGATAGATTTATTAATAACGTGAGAAAGATTTTTCAGATCTAAATCCGTATGAATCAGAAAATTTAAATTATCAGAATCGTTAGAGGCAATATTACACTCAGCAGGCCATATGTTTACATGACTCATATCAATTCCACTGTGATTTTGATAAAGGTCAACCTTTACAATATTTCCCCTTATTGCCTTATTGTGGATAGTAATACAAGCATATACATTGTTGTCACGGACTTCTATATGAGCATTAGTAGCTTCAATGCTAAATAATCCCTTGTACCATTCAAACATGGATGGAGCACTCCATATTAAGACAACTAGTATGAGGAGTAGCACACCCATGCTCTTTTTGAACTTGCCTCTTGAATCAAACATGATTGATTTTGTAAATTTTCCGAGGTTAGAG
>ERZ1034755.579-NODE-579-length-12094-cov-5.679209_pt1 | contig 12094 bp, 8 predicted proteins | sample MGYA00520596_ERZ1034755 | MGnify/ENA primary metagenome ERZ1034755 (study PRJEB33766, sample SAMN09781701) | gut metagenome | biome: gut microbiome | host: Homo sapiens | place: Madagascar | study: EMG produced TPA metagenomics assembly of the PRJNA485056 data set... | reverse complement strand
TCCCTCAAAACTATACATACAGGAGATATTGTTGTCGGCACCGTTCAGGCCGTTACAGATAAATGTGTTTATCTCGACCTTGGCACCAAACAGACCGGTGTGATCGAAGCGGACAAACTGACCGCTGATCCCAACGCCAAGATTACCTCCCTGTATAAAGTCGGGGACGAAATTAAGGCATTCGTTGTCCGCGTGGACGACAAGGCGGGCGAAGTCGCGCTGGACAAACTCCGCGTAGACCGCGATGCCGGCTGGTTCACTTTTGTCGAAGAGGCAAAAGAGAATCCGATCAAAGAAGGTACTGTCACCGCAGTTGTTAAAGGCGGTCTGACAATGGACATCGAGGGCTACCGTGTGTTTGTCCCCGCGTCTCAGAGCGGTGTTCCGAAAGACGGAGACATGACTCCCCTCGTCGGCACTACACAGAAAGTCAAGATTATCGATATCGACGAAGCTAAAAAGCGTGTTGTCGCATCGATCAAGTCCTACCAGTACGAAGCACGCAAACTTGCCCGTGCGGAGCGCGATGCCGCCCGCGACGAAGCATTTGCGAAACTGGAAGTCGGTCAGAGATTCAAGACCAAGATCAAGAACCTTACTTCTTACGGCGCTTTCGTCGACCTCGGCGGTATCGATGGTATGATCCACAAGTCCGAGCTTTCTTGGAAGAATATCAAGAACCCTGCACAGGTCGTTTCCGTCGGTCAGGAAGTTGAAGTCTACATTAAGGAGCTCGATCCCGAGACCCATCGTATTTCCCTCGGCTACAAGACGCCCGAGATGGACGACTTCGCAAAATTCGTTGCGGAGCACAGCGTGGGCGATATCGTCTCCGCGAAGATCGTGTCCATTGTTCCTTTCGGTGCCTTTGCAGAAGTCGCTGACGGTGTGGACGGTCTGATTCACAACTCCCGCATCTCGCTGGAGCATGTCGACAAACCGGAAAACTACCTCTCCGTCGGTCAGGTCGTTGATGTACAGATCACCGGCATTGATACCGAGAAGCGTCAGCTCGCGCTCTCGATCCGCGCCATTCTCGAAGCGCAAAAGAAAGCGGAAGAGACTGCTGCCAGAGAGGCAGAACGCGCTGAACGTGCCGCTGAAGCTCAGGCTGAAGCAGACGAGCGCGCCCGTGAAAGAGCGGAAATGGCTCCCTATATCGTCGGCTCGATCGACTGATAAAATTGCATTAAACCCAATCGACGCGCCCGAGGATCTCGGGCGCGTTTCTTCTTGTTCTATTGATAAAGGTCTGCGTGCCATGAATGCACGCAGACCTGTTTTCAGTCAAGTTCTCTGACACCGGTATAGAGTTCGTAATAACGCCCTTTTTGCGCAAGCAACTGCTCATGCGTGCCGCGCTCAATGATGTGACCTGCTTCCAGTACCATAATGGCATCCGCGTTACGGACAGTCGAAAGTCTGTGTGCGATGACAAATGTCGTGCGCGATGCCATTAAACGATCCATGCCGTGTTCAATATGACGTTCCGTTCTGGTGTCGACAGAACTGGTCGCCTCGTCCAACACCAGAATGGGGGCTCGTGAGAGTGCGGCTCGTGCGATGTTCAAAAGCTGGCGCTGCCCTTGTGAAAGATTGGCGCCATCGCCGGTAAGCACTGTCTGATAGCCCTCAGAAAGCCGACAGATCATGGAATGTGCCGAAGCGACTTTTGCGGCAGCAATTACTTCCTCGTCCGTCGCGTCCAAGCGACCATAACGGATATTCTCCATTACCGTGCCCGTGAACAGATGTGTATCCTGTAAGACCATCGCGACATTCTCACGCAGAGACGAACGCTGATATTTTCTGATATCCACACCGTCGATTTTGATTGTCCCCGCTTTAATGTCATAGAAACGATTGAGCAGATTGGTAATTGTGGTTTTCCCTGCCCCGGTGGAACCGACAAAGGCAATTTTCTGCCCCGGTTTCGCATAGAGCGTCAAATCGTGCAATACGGTCTTTTCGGGTACATAACCGAACGTCACGTGGTCAAAGCGAACGTCGCCGCGCACCGCCGTCATGGGGATGGCATCGGGGGCATCCGGCGTCTCAGGCTCGGCATCCATCACCGCGAACACCCGCTCCGCCCCTGCAAGCGCGGCGTAGATCGTCGACATCTGCATGGACAGGGTATTGATCGGGCGTGAGAACTGGCGTGAATAGTTGGCAAACACGGTCAATGAACCGGGCGCAAATCCTGCCGTTACCATCATTACACCGCCGATGCCTACGGTGATCCCGTAGGAGATCTGCGACAAATTCCCCATAATAGGTCCCATCACGCCGCCCCAAAACTGCGCCTTGAACTGTTTCTCGCGCATGTCGCCGTTCAAGGTATCGAATTCCTCGGTACAGACACCTTCGTGATTGAACACCTTTACGACCTTGACCCCGGAAACGGTTTCTTCTATATAACCGTTCAGCGCTCCGAGTGCCGATTGCTGCCCTTTATAATACTTGGAACTGAATTTCCCAATGAGTCCTCCGCCCCACAGATACAGCGGTACGAATACAACCGTCACCAGTGTCAGAATCCAGTTCGTCATGACCATAAAGACGAATGTACCGATAAGTGTCACAAGCCCTGAGAAAATCGACGTCAGCGAATTTGAGAGCATGGTATCGATATTGTCAATGTCATTGGTAAAGCGCGACATCACTTCACCCGTCGGATGCCCGTCAAAGTATCTGAGTGGCAGGGACTGCATTTTGGTAAACAGTTCCCCGCGAATCTTCTGTGTTGTGCCCTGCGAAACAGTCAGCATGAGTCTGCCCTGCACATACGTCGCGACAATGCCGATCACATAAACAAACGCAAGGATCAAAAGCGCCGTCAATACATATACGAGAGCGGGTGCCAGGTGGAATATCCGCGCCGTGGTGTTCACAAAAGCGGTAATTGCCTGATCCGCCAGTCGTTCCATCGTCGTCAGTTGCAACGTCATATCCGGCTTGATAGCAAGTGCCAGACGATTGATGATCGGTGCCATCATGTAGGAAGCAATCAGTGCCGTCACGGTCGAAAACAGCATACACAGCACAACCAATACCAAGCGAAGCCGATACGGTTTCATGTACGACAGCAACCGAGCGATAATCTTACGCGCGTTCTTCGGTTTCGCACCGCCGCGTGCCCCGGGACCACCGCGAGGTCCCGGTCCCGGACGCATCATACCGCGCTTTTTCTGAACCGTGTCCGATGTGTAGGAAGACTGCAGTTGTTCAAGCGTTCTTGCCATGATCTTCTCCTCCCATCTGCGACTCATAAATCTCTCGGTACTCCGGCGACACCCCAAGTAGTTCTTCGTGGGTACCGACCGCCACAATCTCCCCCTCGTTCATAACGGCGATCTGATCTGCCTCCATGACCGAAGATATCCGCTGTGCGATGATGATCTTGGTGACGCCCGTAAAGTCCTCTGTCAATGCCGTACGGATCTGTTTTTCCGTCGCGGTATCCACAGCGGACGTTGAATCGTCCAATATCAGAATTTTCGGGTGTTTCAGTAACGCCCGCGCGATACACAAACGCTGCTTCTGCCCACCGGACACATTCGTGCCGCCCTGCTCAATCAGCGTATCGTATCCTTTCGGGAAGGAAGAGACAAATTTATCTGCCTGCGCCATTTCCGCCGCACGGCGCACTTGTTCGTCCGTCGCGCTTTCATTCCCCCAGCGAAGATTCTCTGCTATGGTGCCGGAGAACAGCGTATTCTTCTGAAGAACCATGCCGACCCCATCACGCAGATGCCGGAGCGAATAATCTTTGACATTTACGCCGTCAATCAGCACAGCCCCGGTGTCTGGGTCATAAAGGCGGCAGATCATCGACACAAGCGTACTTTTCCCGCAACCGGTGGAACCGATAATCCCCATGGTACTCCCGGGCGCTACAGACAATGTGATATGTTTCAATACATATTCGTCACGGTTCTTGTAATAGCGGAAGGAAACATCACGGAATTCTACCCCGCCCGCTTCAATGAGACGATCCGGGGCGGCAGCATGACTGTCGTCGATATCCGGCACTTCATCAATCACCTGACGGATACGTTTAGCGGACGCAATCGCGCGCGAAGAAGTCATCAGAAGCATCGTCACCATCAGAATAGACATGAGGATCTGGTTGACATATACCACAAACGCGGAAAGGTCCCCGACCGCCATACCTCCGTCAATGACAAAGCCGCTCCCGAACCACAAAACGGCAATCGTCGTCGCGTACATGATAAGGGTCGTGACAGGCTCCATGAAAATCATGACTTTCATCGCCGCCATGCCGGCTTCTTTCAGATTGTTGTTCGCACGGGAGAACTTCTTGGTTTCGTGCTCTTCCCGAACGAAGGATTTGACGACACGGACATTGGTGATGTTCTCCTGCACGGTCGAATTCAGTTCATCAATTTTGGACTGCAACTTGGTAAAACGACGGAAACCGACAAGGATAATACCGAGAATGGAAAGCAGCATCAGCGGAATTGTCACGGCAAATACGACGGCAAGCGAAGGTTTCAGCGTGATTGCCATCATCAGTGCCGCAATCAGCATCCCCGGCGCTCGCAAAGCCATCCGCAACAGCATATTGACAAAGTTCTGTACCTGCGTCACATCGTTCGTCATACGTGTGACCAACGAGCCCGTCGAAAACTTGTCGATATTAGCAAACGAATAACGTTCGACCGCACGATAAGCATCCGCACGGAGATCGGTCGCGAAGTTGACCGAGGCCTTCGCCCCGAAGTAGGCGCCTCCGACACCGCCCGCCATCATCAAAATTGCCACGCCGATCATCGCGAATAGAATGCCGACGCTGAGTGAAACCGTCAGCGTTCCGTCCGTGCCGCGGTTAATGACGGTGGAAAGCAGTTTGGGCAACACAACTTCTCCGATGACCTCGATAATCATGCAGATAGGACCGATGATAAAGTAGGGTAAATACGGCTTTATGTATTTCCACCAATATTTCATATTTTATTCCCTCCGATCTTACCGAGATTCTCCTTTATCCGCGCATAAAATTGACAGGCGGTTTCCAGTTCCTCTTCCGTAAAGCCATCGAACATCGCCCTGTCAACACGATCCAAAATGACCTTCGTGCGTCCGACGACGGCACGTCCGGATTCGGTCAACTCTACGCCGAGTTGCCGTTTATCGTCTGTGACCGACGTGCGGCGGACATAGCCGTCCGATTCGAGTTTCCGCAGAGTCACCGTTACGACGGCGGGCGTAATGCACAGTTCCCTCGCCAGTTCTCGCTGAGACGGCACATCACCGTGAAAATAGAGATGCATGAGCATTCTGTGCTGTGCACGATGAATGCCGATTTCCGACAGTTCCCTGTCGCAGACCGCCCGATGCAGCCGATCCGCTTCAATCATGCGATCCACTGTTTCACGCAATCGCTCAAACCTTTCTTGCATGGTAGCCTCCTATTAGTTAGCACGCTAACGATTATACAGTACCAGCCTCACCCTGTCAAGGGATGAGGCTGTGTATTTCATGGATTTGTTACATTTCAAGGCGTCTCTTCGGTATCGTTTTTTTCCTGTTCCGCGACAATGGTCGAAAACTCATATTCAGCGTCCTGCGGCAAAATGCCCGGCGGTGTTTTTCGCCCCGGCAGATACAGCACATAAAAGTCAAGCGATGTCTCCGGGTCCCCCCCACCGAGCCCGTACTTCTCCGTCAGAATATCGTAATGAGCGGTGGTATGCACGTCGCATGCCCCTATCGGAATATAATCTTCCTTATATAGTCCCGTTGCCACGCGACTCCCCCGTAATTCACTGCGGCACGCATCGGTCGGCACCATACCGCTGTCAAGGCAGTATTCACATTGACGAATTCCCTCGGGAGCGACGAAAGCGGTTTCATCCTCCCCTACTCTGTCTTCTCTTTGATACAACTCATGCAGGATTTTATCCCACGCCGTCAGATGCAGATTGGCGCCCGCCGGGAGCGGCTCCGGCGTATCATATCCGATGCGTATCCCCGCCACATACGACGGCGTATAGCCCATAAACCATTTATCCTTGTCCATACCCGACGTGCCGGTTTTTCCTGCGGTCGCGACAAGCTCGTCGAGTGTGATCCGATGTGCTGTCCCGTGGTCGACTACACCTTCCAGCATTTCGGTCAGAATATACGCTGTTTCTTCACTCATGACACGTTTTTTCTGTACCTCTTTTCGCAGCAACAGTTCTCCGTGACTGTCGAATACGGCGGCGTAAGTGCGTGTTTCCGCCTGTACGCCTCCGCCTGCAAACGCCGTGTATGCGCCTGTCATCTCGCGTACCGTAACCCCCTTCGTCAGCTGCCCGAGCGCCAGAGGCGAAGCGCCGAGATCCGTCTTTCCGTTCTCATCGCGGACAAGCCCCGTCAAGCCGACCGTATCGCGCAGGTAGCGGAAGATCTCCCTTTTTCCCATCAAACCGTAGAGGCGGACGGCTACGGTGTTTTTGGACTTTGCAAGCGCTTCCGCCACTGTGATGCGTCCCTGATATACGCCGGGGCTATTGTGAGGCCATACGCCTGTTTCCGTCGCTTCCGGCAAGTCTTCAAATACTGTACTGTAAGTGATCAGATTCCGCTCCAGTGCAGGTCCGTAAAGCGCTACGGGTTTCAGAACGGAGCCCGGTTGATAGTAACCGTCCGTTGCCCGATTAAAAAGTAATGACCCCTGTTTTTCACCGACACCACCCACAACACCAAGCAGATCACCTGTTCTCGGATCACATATCACCATACCTCCCTGCATGGTCTTCCCGTCCACGGTAAAATTGCCTGTGTCGGAAAAGTACTTCTCCATTTCCGATTGCACCTTCGGATCGACAAGGGAGTAGATTTCCAGCCCTCCCCGATAGACAAGTGCCGTCGCGGCAGATTTCGTCAGCCCGAGTTCGCGCATCAGATCCGCCGTCACGTCGGCGGCGACCGTTTCGGTATACCACCCGCGGGAGCGCTTACTGTATACGGGGTCGGTCACATTCAGCGCAAGCATCGTGTCCTTGGCTTCCTCATAAGCTTCTTTATCCAGATAGCCGTTCCGGTGCATCGCTTGCAACACAAGATTTCTCCGGGTTGCATTGTTTTCGGCATGTTCTTGCGGTTCATAATATGCAGGCGCGTTTGTAATCGCAGCGAGCGAGGCACATTCTACCGGGGTGAGCTCCGAAAGAGTCTTCCCGAAATAATATCGCGCCGCGGATTTTACACCCGTACATTGGTGCCCGAGCGGTACAATATTCAGATAATAGGTTAAAATCTCCTCTTTGCTGTATTCTTTTTCAAGGCGCCGGGCGCGGATGATCTCTTTCAGTTTCCGCATGGCGCTGATGTCTTTTTCTCCGTGCACGTTTTTGATGAGTTGCTGCGTGATCGTAGACCCACCGAACTGCGGCTCAAACCGAAAAATGTAATTGAGTGCCGCTTTCCCCGTCCGTCGCCAGTCAACGCCTCCGTGACTGTAAAAGCGCTGATCTTCAATCGCGACAAAGGCTTTTTTCAGCAAATCCGGTATTTCGCTCCCGTCTGCCCACACCATGTTCTCGTCGCCGTATAAAATATCGTATTCGACAGGAGAATAGTTGTTGGCATCAATACTTTCACCGCCGCTCTCGCGCCTAGGTGCCCAAATACGTGTCGTGCGCGACCCGCGCATCGCCTCCATTACTTCCATATCCTCTTCGGAATCCAGCGTCACCGCCACATATGCCACTACTTCAACACCCGTCAAAATTCCTACCGCAAGCAGTATTGCTATCATGAAGAGCACTCGCCGCGCGATACTTCCATGCCGTTTTTCGGTTTTCTTTTCGATTTTTGTTCCGCCTGTTTTCTTTTCCTTTTTCATATAAATCAAAAAGAGCCGCGAGAAGCGGCTCTCTGCCTCCGCTCATACTAACGTTAGTATCGAACGAAAGCTCTGTTTTCAAAAGCGGGATTTTCGGAAATTGTTGTGAAAGATGACGGTTACTTGTAAAAGACGCGGTAAAGATACAGCCCCTCCGGCGGTGCTGTCATTCCGGCTTGTGTACGATCCCGCGACGCGAGGATCAGCGGTATGTTTTCCGGCTCCGCACGTCCGATCCCGACATCGACAAGTGTCCCGACGATGATGCGCACCATGTTGTAAAGGAATCCGTCCGCGCGAACATGTACACGAATTTCATCTTCGATTCGGCGCACCTTACAGCCCGTTACATGGCGTACCGTGGTTGCGACAGGAGACCCCTGCGCCTGAAAAGCGGCGAAGTCGTGTTCGCCGATCAGATACTCTGCCGCCCGATTCATACGGGCAACGGCTTCCTCGTCCAGATGGCGCGGGAAAAACCACGCGCGGTTTGTCAGGAACGGGTCGTGTACCGGTCGATTGGAGATACGATACAGATATTCTTTTTCAAAAACATCGTGACGGACATGAAAGGTATCGGGACGTACTTCAACGTCAAAGACCGCCACGTCCGTCGGCAGATGACTCTGAACGGCAAGTGCGAGTTTCTCCGGCGGGATCGGAATGGAGCCACCCGGTAATTCCACCGTCAGCGCGGCGGCTATCGCATGCACCCCGCTATCCGTGCGGGAACAGGAGGTCACACGACAGGTGACACCGAAAAGAACACTGAATGCGTCGTTGAGGACCCCCTGCACCGTTCGCACATTCGGTTGTATCTGCGAACCGCAGAAGTCCGTCCCCACATAAGCAAGATGCATGAAATACTTCATAGCGATCTCCCCCACCCGATAAGAGCGGGCAGATAACGGTTTCCGAGGCAGATTCCGACGATGAGCGCGGCAATCAGCAACGGCATGATAAAGTCGCACGCGTGCAAGCGATACGCTTTCAGGCGGGTTCGCCCGTTCCCGCCCCGATAGCAACGGCATTCCATGGCGGTTGCCAGGTCGAGCGCCCGCTGAAAGGCGGATATGAAAAGCGGCACAATAATCGGAATCAACGCTTTGGCGCGTTTCACAAGTCCTCCGCTCGAAAGATCGGACCCGCGCGACTTCTGTGCGTTCATAATCCGTTCTGTTTCCTCGACCAGTGTCGGGATAAAGCGGAGCGCAATAGACATCATCATGGCGAACTCATGCACGGGAACATGGAGCCATTTGAGTGGCGTCAAGAGCGATTCTATCGCATCCGTGAGATCAATCGGCGACGTCGTGTACGTGAGGAGCAGGCTCGCGGAAATAACAAGCAACACCACCCGTACCGCCATAAAGAGCGCACGCCACAACCCTTCTTTATAAATGTGGATGAACTTCCATTCAAACACAATTTCCTCTCCCCCGGTCATCAAAATGTTGATGAGCGAAGTAATGATCAGAATAATCAGGATCGGACGAAGACTGCGGAGTATGGTGCGGAACGGAATACCGCTGATCGCAATCAGAAACAGCGTGAAAAGCAGGATCAGCGCATACGTGAGTACATAATGACAAAGAAAAATTGCGACGATATATGCAATCGCAAGCAAAATTTTAACGCGGGGATCCAAGCGGTGGAGGATCGATCGCCCCGGGAAAAACTGCCCGAGAGTCATTTCCGTTTTCACGGCTTCACCTCCCCACGAAGGAGCGGCAGAAGTGCGTCACGCACACCCGCAACCGTATACAGTTTGCCCGAGAGAGGCACCCCTTTTGCGATGAGTCCCGCCGCAACGTGAGAAATCTGCGGGATGTCCAGCCCGACGGCAGAAAGATCGTCCGCACGACCAAACACCTCATCGGTCGTGCCCTGCGCATACAACTCGCCATGATTCATCACAACGACGTTGTCACAGTAAGTCGCCATATCTTCCATGCTATGCGACACAAGGATCACGGTCGTTCCGGTCTTATCGCGAAAACGTGTAAGTCCGCCAAGAATCTCGCGTCTCCCGCGCGGATCCAGCCCGGCGGCAGGTTCATCGAGGACAAGCACTTCCGGGTGCATCGCGAGAATCCCGGCAATCGCGGCACGGCGCTTCTGTCCGCCGGAAAGGTCGAACGGTGACTTCGACAGCATCTCACGAGTAAGCCCTACAAAATCCGCCGCCTCTTCGACTCTCTCACGTACAGCGTTATCCTCTAAACCTTGGTTACGCGGCGCAAAACCGATATCGCGTTCCACGGTTTCGTCAAACAGTTGATACTCCGGATACTGCATGACAAGCCCTACGCGGAAACGGACGGAACGGATTTCTTTGGGCTTATCCCAGATGTTCACGCCGTCGAGCAGTATCTCACCTGCATCCGGTTTGATAAGCCCATTCAGCATTTGGACGAGCGTGGACTTTCCGCTTCCGGTATGCCCGATGAGCCCTGTGACAAGACCCCGCTCAAACCCGACGCTGACATCGTGCAGAGCCTCTGTCTTAAAAGGCGTTCCCGCACCGTAAGTATGCGTCACATGACTGACTTCGAGAATCTTCACGGCGCCACCTCCCCGAGGAGCGGCAATAGCACACGAATGCACTCTTCCGGCGTCAGAGCATCAATCGGCACGTCAATACCTGCGGCGCGCAAGTCGGAGAGCAGTTCCACGGTCTGCGGCACTTCCAGCCCCCAGCCGCGCAGAGTGTCGATCTGCGTAAACACTTCACGAGGCGTCCCGTCAAGGACGAGCTCCCCGTCATTCATCACAAGAATCCGATCGGCACGCGCCGCCTCTTCCATATAGTGCGTAATGTGTACGACAGTAAGCCCGTCCTCGTGATGGAGACGCTCCATGGTTTCCAGCACCTCGCGGCGTCCGCGCGGGTCAAGCATCGCCGTAGATTCGTCAAATACAATGCAATCGGGTTTCAGCGCGATCATGCCGGCAATTGCCACGCGCTGTTTCTGCCCACCGGACAGTTTGTGTGTCGCGTGATGTGCGTACTCTGTCATATCGACAGCGGCGAGCGCCTCGTCGACGCGACGACGTATTTCCGCACGCGGGAGGCCGAGATTCTCGGGACCGAACGCGACATCTTCCTCGACGATGGTCGCTACCAACTGGTTATCCGGGTTCTGGAACACCATACCGATCCGCCGCCGCACCTCAAAAAGGTCGTCTTCGGAAAAATCGGGAGCTGTGGTATCGACGCCATTCACGATTAGTTTGCCGGACAGCGGCGTCAGAATCATGTTGAGGAGTTTTGCGAGTGTAGACTTCCCTGACCCGTTGTGTCCGAGTATCGCCACATACTCGCCACGCCCGAGTGTAAAAGACACATCTTTTACCGCCGGAATGGCATCGCTCGGCGTGTCGGCGTTATAGGCAAAAGAAAGATGCTCACACGTAATGAGTTTTTCCGTCATAAGTTCCCTTCGAATGTATGGCGCACGCTGGAACCGCAAGGCAAAGCAAAACCGTCATGACCGACGGGCAGCCCGAGTTCATCCGCTTCGGTCACACCGCCGAGGCGTTTGCCAATACGCAACTGTGTAATATATTTCATGGCAGAGGCACTGAGCCCCGTTGTATACGAATTAAGGAGGAAAAACAAGGGTTTGTCACTAAACACGCCGCTGACGAGATCCACAAGTGCGTCGATGTTCTCCTCAATCTTCCAAACCTCCCCGGTGGGTCCGCGACCGTATGACGGTGGATCCATAATGATTCCCTCGTAGCGATTGCCACGTCGCAGCTCCCGTTCGACGAACTTACGGCAGTCGTCGACAATGTAGCGGATCGGTGCCTCTGCGAGCCCGGAAAGCGCAGCGTTCTCTTTTGCCGCCGCAACCATTCCCTTCGCGGCATCTACATGGCAAACCGACGCACCTGCTTTGGCGGCGGCAATCGTCGCACCGCCCGTATAAGCAAAGAGATTCAACACCTTGATCGGTCGCCCCGCCCGACGAATCAGATCGGAGAACCAATCCCAGTTTGCCGCCTGCTCCGGAAAAAGCCCGGTATGCTTAAATCCCATCGGACGAACACGGAACCGCAGATCTCCGTACCGAATCACCCAACTTTCCGGCAGATGATTCTCGCTCCAAGCACCGCCGCCCGCGCGGGAACGATGATAGGCGGCATCCGCCGCGCGCCACATCGGGTGCGTCTTCTCCGAATTCCAAATCACCTGGGGATCCGGGCGAATCAAAGTATACTGTCCCCAGC
>ERZ1034755.574-NODE-574-length-12172-cov-27.768672_pt1 | contig 12172 bp, 9 predicted proteins | sample MGYA00520596_ERZ1034755 | MGnify/ENA primary metagenome ERZ1034755 (study PRJEB33766, sample SAMN09781701) | gut metagenome | biome: gut microbiome | host: Homo sapiens | place: Madagascar | study: EMG produced TPA metagenomics assembly of the PRJNA485056 data set... | reverse complement strand
TCTTGATGTTGCGGCGATAGTGGCGGTAGAGCCAGATGTTGACTGCTACTAGAACCACCAAAATCACCAATAAAACGATGATTGCTAACTGACTATTCATCTAGAAACTTTGAACTTTGAGCTTTGAACTTTGAGCTTTATGATTACTAAAACTATTGTCTTAACTCCTTAACTCCTTTGACTTCTTAACTCCTCCTACAACCCGTATCGCTTAATCTTATTATAAAGCGTCTGGCGGGAAATGCCCAGTCTTGCGGCTACCACCGACAGGTTTCCCTCACATTCCCTGATGGTTTTCTCTATCATTCGGCTCTCCATCTCGTCGAGCGTCTGAACCTCTTCCAGGGGCTTCTCTCTTCTCTGCTGGTTTCCGCCGTCAATATCTTCGGCAGAAATCATTCCGCCATCAGATAGAATCACGGCTTTCTCGATGGCGTGCTGAAGTTCACGGATGTTGCCGTACCAAGGCAAACTGGTAAGTTTTTTCTCAGCTTCTTCCGAAAGACGGAGATTCACCTTATTATATAAATCGCCATATTGACGGAGGAATCTTTCTGCCAATGGAACGATGTCTGATTTTCTCTGTCTCAGGGCAGGCAATTCCAGATGGATGGTGTTGATGCGATAGAGCAGATCCTCTCTGAATTCGCCATCGTTTACCATCTGCTGCAGATTGCGGTTGGTGGCGCAAACCAGTCGTACGTTGATGGGAATCTGCGTACTTCCGCCCACTCTTACGATGCTTCTGCGTTGCAGGGCGGTAAGGAGTTTTGCCTGAAGACCATAGGATAGGTTTCCTATCTCATCCAGGAAGATGGTGCTGCCGTCGGCAAGCTCAAACTTGCCCGGTTTATCCACCTTGGCATCGGTAAAAGCACCCTTCACATGACCGAAGAGTTCGCTCTCGAAAAGGGTTTCCGTAATGGCTCCCATATCCACAGGCAGCATTTTCTTTCCACATCTTGTGGATAAACGATGTATCTCGTTGGCTAACACCTCTTTACCCGTTCCGTTTTCGCCCGTAATGAGGATGTTTGCATCGGTTGCGGCAACTTTTTCCACAATACTTCTCAAATTGTTCATAACTTCGCTATCTCCCCAATACATAGCACTTTGTGCATCTTTTCCACCAAGTTTTCCACCTTTTTTACCAATAGCGTTATCCACAGCCTTGTTCTTATCCCTAGCCTCTATCAGCGTACGGATCATCTTCTCGTTTTCAAAAGGCTTCACGATGAAGTCGGCGGCACCTTCCTTGATGCCTGTTACGGCAAGTTGGATGTCGGCATAGGCGGTAAAGAGCACCACTTCGGTTTTCGGGCTGAGGCTCTTGATTTCCCTGAGCCAGTACAATCCCTCGTTTCCCGAATTGATTCCGCTGGAGAAGTTCATGTCGAGCAGCACCACGTCGGGATGCTCCTCTCTCAGTTTGGCTGGGATGGAGTTAGGGTTGGCGATGGTGATGATGCCATCGAATATGGGTTCCAGCAGCATCCTCACCGTAGTAAGAATGTTGCGGTTGTCATCAACAATCAATATCGTTCCTTGTTTCTTAATCATGGTGCAAAGATATAAAATATCATAGAAAGGCGGCCATGATTGTCTAATAATTAGACGAAAAATGCCGATAGTGGTGTCAAAAGTTATTTTTTCTGCAACTTTTGGCACCCTTATCGGCACTTGTTTATTCAGAATTCAGATTTCTGATGCAGAATTGCTTATCCTAAAAGGGGAGTTACAGCTCTATCGGAACCACTACTTTTATGCTGAAGTTGCGGCCCATATTGTAAACGCCTCTTCTGCCCGTCACCTGGTTTACGTCAAGATACTTCAGGCGGCTCAGGTGGTTCTGGTAAGCACGGTTGGTAAGGTTCTCGCCAGAAAGATAGAGCGAGAGAAGGCGCTTGCCGTGGAACTTCACGTCGGTTCCTGCGTAAATATTCAATAAGGTGTAGGATGGCGTGGCGGTCTCCGTCTCGTTGGCTGCAAAATAATGGTTCTGGGGAAGATTGCAGTCCATCTGCAGCTTAACGAAGAGATGGTCGAAAGTCTTGCCGTCGCAGACAAACTCATACCTTACATCCGAAACCCAGCGAGGGGCTGGGGTGAATGGCAGATACTTTGATTCGGATGGCTGATGCAACTGAACCGAGTTGACATACGAGAAGGTGTTGCCGAAATGCAGATGCTCCACAGGGTGGATGTCGATGCTCGCCTCACCACCCAGAATGCGGGCGTCGCCCGAAGTAAACTGATAGGCTGGCGTGTCGTCGATGAGGACAGGCTGATTGTTCTCATCTGCCAACTTCTCGCTATAGATGTAATGGTTGATGCGATTGGCAAACAGCGAGAGCTCTGCCGAAATGATAGGCGAAGAATAATCCAGACCAAGGTCGAATTGCCAGCTGTTTTCCGGCTTCAGACTGGTATTTCCCAATTCGTATCGCTGGGTTCCCTCGTGCACACCATTCGATGATAATTCGCTGATGTTTGGAGCACGGAATCCTCTTGCCAGGTTCAGCTTCAGATTGAAATCGGGCAGGATTTCATAAGCCAATCCGATGCTTCCGGTTACTCCTTCAAAGCTGCGCTTAAAGGCCTGGAAGCGGAAAGAATCATTCGATTCAGCATCATCCTCTTCTCTCAAAGCCTCGCTGTGCAGATGGCGATGATCGTATCTGATGCCGCCGCTCAGGTTCAGTTTGCCTATCTCCTTGCTCACCGTGGCAAATACACCATAATCGAAGAGATGATAGGCTGGAATCAGAAATTCAGAACCTTTATTAATCGACTGCTGCCACATGCCGTTGATGCCCGTAGAGAACTTCCATCCATTCATTTCCGGCGAGAGATAATGCAGATCGTAATTCATGGTATGGAGCATGAAGTCGAGTCCGCATTCCTTCGGATTCTCTTCCTCCTCAAACTCCTGACGGCGGTTCTGCTGATAACCCAGGAGGAACTTCAGATTGCCGTCGCCCAGGAACCAGGAATTATCAAGTACAGCCTTGTAATGATGAATCTGCTGATAAGGCATCGGCTTGCCGTAACTCTTGGCATCGTAGCCTTCCGGAATTTCCAGTTCGCCCGTTTTCTCATCTCTTTCTCCCTCTACGATGCCTGGAGTGAGATGATAATAATCGAGTGTGAGATGCGAATGCCCCTGGCGATAATTCCAGCCGAGGAGCTGCGAGAATGCCTGCTCTCTGAGTGATGAACCGAATACGTAACCATCGTATTTATTCTTGTAGGCATGCGCCATCTTTCCGCTGTAGCGGGTGTTCCATACAAATCCGCCCTGGTTGCCGGCAAAGTTGAGCGAATAATCAAAAAGTCCGTTATTGGTTTGGTAACCCGTTGAGAAATTGGCTCTCATGTCGCCCTTAGCAAGGGTAGGAGCGGAATGGAAGATGAGGACGCCAGCCATCGCATCCGAGCCATACATAAGACTTGCCGGACCTTTCAGGATCTCTACGGAATGAACCGAAGCCGGGTCGATTTCTATTCCGTGTTCATCGCCCCATTGCTGTCCTTCCTGTCTTATTCCATCGTTTACCACTACCACGCGGTTATAGCCCAGGCCACGGATCACGGGCTTTGAAATTCCGCTTCCCGTGGTAATCTGCGAAACGCCTGGCTGGTGGGCGATGGCGTCGATGATGTTGGTAGAAGGTTGCATTTCGAGTTGGCGGGCAGAAACAAAGGAGATAGGTGCCGGCGATTGTTTCAGCTTCTGGCTGCCCGTTAAGCCTGTTACCACCACTTCGTTCAGTTTCACGCTCGATTCCGTCAGCGGCTGGTGCTTGGTAGAATCGCTTGCTTCCTCTTCATGAATGTTTGCTTCTTCTTTATGAATGTTTGCCTCCTCCTTATCATGATTTGCTTCGTTTATAGCCATAGCAGGGGCTGTAGCCGACGAGCACAGGCTCATCAGTATTATTGATTTCAATATAGTTCTCATTATGTTGTTTGTTTCCTTATTCTGTTAATATTCAGTTATTTATATAATAACAGAGAATAAGGTGGAGCACGGGTAGATTTTACCCCCTTCGCCCCGCACAGGCAAGGAGAGCAGAAGGCACGGCGAGGGGAGAGATGTAGCACGGCGAAGGCAACCCAAACCAAGAGGGATGGAGCCAGATAAGGAGTGCTTTGCAATTGGCAAAGCACACAGTCGTGCATGGTATTCTGCAGGGCTATCAGATGCCCGTCGTGATGAACATGATGGGCGCAATCGGCACAAAAGAAATCGGCCTGAGTTCCCTGCGCTTCACCATGATGGTGAAACGTAACGGCTATGAGCATCGGCAGGTAAACCAATAGCAGCAGCCAGGAAATCCTGATTCTCTTATGCGTTATCCTCTGCATTTAACAGCATTTGTTTATGCAAATTATCTACAGTCTTCTGTATTTTCTGTTTGCAAAGATAATGCAAAGTTCTTCATTTCAGCTGTGGTTATTCTTTGAATTTCGATATTTTAACGAAGATTATCTGTTTTCAGCAGAAAAGCCATGTAGAGGGGAAGAATGAGAGTTTGTGGGGCTGTACCCACATTTACATCTCCCAGTTTGATGGCTTGAACTACGTGATACTTTTCTGGGTTCGAAAGGATGGTCTTGGCACTTTTGATGTTTCCGTTGCTCGCCTTTACTTCTACCAATGTGCATTCGCCTTCGTATCTTGTAACAAAGCCAATTTCCAACCCCGAATCCTTGCGGAAATAATAGAGCTTACGATTCATCTTACCAACAATGTCGGCCACCAGATTTTCAAAGATGGCTCCCTTGTATCCATAGAGATTGCCTTGCAGAATATCAGCAGCCGTTCCTTGTTCGAGCATACTGATGAAAAGCCCCGTATCTGCCATGTAAACCTTAAACTGGTCGGGGATGGCGTTGCCATCAAGCGGGAGTTCGGGCGCAGACAGATTGTAGCAACGGCGGATAATGCCTGCATCTTCTATCCATTGCAAACTGCCCTGATATTCACGTCCTCTGCCGTTGGGGCGTACTGTGGCGTATGCGAATTTCTTGTTTTCCTTACTCAGTTGACGTGGAATTGACTCGAAGCATTCTCTGATTCTCGACTTGTCAGCTTGTGGAGCATATTTCACATATCTACTTTATATTCTTCGATGATGGCTTGCTGCATCCGTAGCACGCTTTGCATATTATGAGTTTCCATAAATACGCTCACGGCTCTTGGCATTCCGCCAACAATGCAATATTGCAGCAGCAGTTGGCGCATTCTTTCGTGGATGGCTTCTTGTACTGGAGTCTTTTCTTCCAGACAGCGATGCAGGTAGTCGATGGTCGTTTTCTTAATGCCATTTGCCCAGAGCCATTCCTCAAAATCCATTGGATACATGTCTATGATAGTCTCGTAACCTACAGGAATTGGAGCCTCTGACGAAGCATAGGTATGGTAACCGCTGACTCCCAGCAGGGAACTCGTACCGATGACATCGTATCTGCCATCAGTCTTGAAGAATTTCAAGGCTGTGCGGGCCCGTGGGCATTCCTGTATCTCGTCAAAGATGATACAGGTCTTGCCCGATACGAAATTGGCATCAGGTATTAAGGTAGAAAGTGTCATGCAGAGGAGATCGATGTTCAGGCCACCATCAAATACCGACTTGTATTCTGGGTGCTGGAAAAAGTCTATATACACAACATGCTCATAATTTTTATGGGCAAAATCGAGTACCGAGAATGTCTTTCCGCATTGGCGACATCCTTTGATGATGAGAGGCATTTTGTGCTTATCACTCTTCCATTCTTTGAGATATTTCTCGATTTTTCGTTTAAACATCTGTTTTCTAATGATTTATGATGTGTTGTTCTCGATGCTGCGCACGTTTTTCAAGGGACTTTTTGTTCTGTTCTGCCACTTTTTCAAGGGACTTTTGGTTGCAAAGATATAAAATATCATAGAAAGTCAATCCTGATTGTCTAATAATTAGACGAAAAAATGCCGATAGTGGCACCAAAAGTTGCTTTTCCTGCAGCTTTTGGCACCCTTATCGGCACTTGTTTTTATAGTTGAGTGCAGCCTACCTTATTAAAAGGTAGTGTAAAACCCTTAATGACAAATGACACTAATGACATAATGACACCGGAGGCTTAACAGCTATAAAAACAAAAAAAGGCAGCAGAAATACCTGTGCATAAAAATACACAAATATGCTATAGTTAACTGCGAAAAAATAATTTCCCAGTTAGGAAAAAATATTTTCCCAGTTGGGCAGATTATTTTTCCCAGTTAGACAATGTATTTTTGACCATTATTGCATAAACATGCGGTATAAATATGCGTTCGTTTGTATCGTTAGGTTTGTCCAAAAGCCAGATAATCTGTCATAGAACCTGCTTTGCTACCATCATTGTGGCTTATTTGACTTTTTTTGAGGGAACAATGTGATTTTTTTATTGTTTTTCTTGTGGTCTTCTAAAATATAATGTATCTTTGCAGTCGACACAACGTATTCATTATTGACTAAAATTAGATTAACTGAATATTAACCATTAAAGATTTTGATTATGGGAATGAACTTTTACACTGTGGGGGGGTAATTAACCCTTTGCGAAGAGTATTAGCATTCGTGCTGTTTTTAGCTTTCGCCTTGCCAGGTTTAGCTCAACATTATTATGTGGACGAAAGTAATGGACTGAAGTATGAGTTGGATGATGAAAAACATACGGCTGAACTGATACAGCAGCGAGGTACTTCGGGTTCTAACTTTGGTTATTCGTCTTTGTATTCTGCAGAGAAGTATGTTGTCCCCAGCTATGTAGCGGATGAAGGGGTAAGATATAAGGTAACAAAGTTGGGTGCTTTCTGTTTTTATAATGCAACAAATTTGAAGGAAGTAGTTTTGCCTGCGACTATAGAGGAAATTGGGGATGGAGCCTTTAGCAGTTGTCGCGAACTTAAAAAGTTGCAGCTGAACGAGGGGCTGAAGAAGATTGGTGAGCGATGTTTTAAGTATACATATTCTTTGGAACAGATTACCATCCCGGCAAGTGTGACAGAGATTGGAAAATTATTGTTTGATTTGATGGAGAATAATCAGCAGCTTACCATCACTTGCCTTTCTCCCACTCCTGCAGAAGTAAAGGGCGACATGTCCATTTACTCTGAGTTTTACGCTCATCATACATTGGTTGTGCCACGAGGATGTGAAGCGGCTTACAAGAAACATCCTATATGGGGCAAGTTCTTTGTGACCGACTATACAGACACGGCGACAGGTTTCAAATACAAGCTGAATGCGACAGCAAAGACAGCTATCTTGGTTCGTAATACTGATGCTGATGGCAAGTCCCTCTACACTGCAACTAACTATGTCCTGCCATCTACCGTAAAAGATGGCAATGGTGTAGAATATGTATTGACAGAATTAGGTGATCATTGTTTTGTTGGCAATGATAAAAGGTATGCTTGGGATGCTGAACTCAACAACGAGATCTTGCAGAGTATCGTATTGCCTCCTACTGTCAAGAAAATAGGATGGGCTTGTTTTAACAGATGCTTAAATTTAAAGGATGTTCAGCTGCCCGAGCAGTTGGAGGAACTTTCCGACTCTTGTTTTGCAGTATGCATAAGTTTGGATGGTGTCACTTTTCCTCAAAGTGTAACCAAAATTGGGGAATGTTGTTTTTACAATTGTGGTTCTTTGCAGAGCGTGAAGTTGCCTAAGAATCTCTCAGAATTGGAGACACAATGCTTTAATTTTTGCAAATCCTTGGTCAATGTCGTTTTGCCAGAGAACTGTGAGCGTTTGGGGCTTTGGTGCTTTAATGGTTGTGAGAAACTGGAAGAAATTACAATTCCAAGTAAGGTAAATTATATAGATTCATCTTTCTCGGGATGTACCTCTTTGAAAAAGATAGTTTGTAATGCGATAGTTCCGCCTGTTTCTTACTGGGATTACTTAGATGGAGACTGGAAGTTGTTTAGGGATTGCAAACTACAGGTTCCTGAAGGCAGTGAGGAAAGTTATAAGGAGAGCGAAGGATGGGAGAAATTCTATCACGTTTATTATACCGCGCAAGATAATGGCTTTAACTATGATTTGAATCCGAAAACCCAAATGGGAACATTAAAGGCATTGGATAGAAATGATAGAGAAAATCTTGTCTCTGGTGAAAAATATGTTGTTCCTGCTCAAATCACGGAAGGGGATATTACTTATTCTATAACGGACATGGATACGCAGTGTTTTTTTTTAGCGAGTAACTTAACGAGCATATCTCTTCCTGCAACTATTGAGAAGCTGCCATATGGCTGTTTCCAAGGGTGTACTAATCTAAGCAATGTTCAGTTGCCGGAAAAGCTGAAGATTTTGGAATCAAGTTGTTTTAACGATTGTGTCAGTTTGAAAAAAATAGCTCTGCCACAAACGTTGGAAAAGATAGGTGATGGTTGTTTTGTGTGTAGATATGAGGGCTTAGAAACGATTATAATTCCTGCAAGTGTAAAAGAAATAGGAAAATCAGCTTTTGGTGATTATAATTCTGAATCAATTAAGAGCATTTATTGCGAAAGTTCGGAGCCCGTACAGGCAAAGGATATATTTCCCAATTATTACAATGGTGAGACATCGCCTCTGTATGATACTTGTATCCTCTATGTGCCTGTCGGTTGCGTCGATAAGTATAAGGCTTCAGAGGAATGGGGACGCTTCGCCAATATCAAGGAATTTACGCCAACAGCAATCCATGGAATTGTAATAGATGCTTATAATGAAAAATCTCCTACAATCTATACCTTGGATGGCAAAAACATAGGCAAGGATATGCAGACATTGTCTAAGGGTATATATGTGAAAGGCGGTAAGAAAATCGTGGTAAGATAAGTGGTTTGCCCCATACAATGGGCAAGGCACATAGTTGTACGTAATGACAAGACTATGCGCATGAGCGTAATGACCTAAAAAAGGCTGGCTTCACCATAAAGCCAGCCTTTTAACATTTACAGGACAGACACTTCGGCAGCGTACCCTCCGAGTCCAGCATCTTCACATCGGCATTCTTGCTGGCTACAGCCACTATATCATATTCACCCACAGGAACCCGCATACTGACATGACCGAAGTTGTCTGCCGTTTCCCTCTTCACCCCTCCTCAATCCTTATTGCCAGCGAATCCTTGTCAAGGTGTATGCCGTTATGCTCGATGAACAGCGAGAGCGAGCCTCGGGCAGCCAGCTCGTGCGGTGTGCCGGTCTCGAAACGGCCTGACTGCATCAGCCAGAGGCGGTCGGAAAGCTGAAGCGCCATTTCTATATCGTGGGTGGAGAGGAAGATGGTCTTGCCAAGATCGTGAGCCAGGCTGCGCAGCAGCTGCAGCATCTCTGCCTTGCTGGGATAGTCTAAGAACGCCGTAGGCTCGTCGAGGAAGAGGATGGGCGTGGACTGCGCCAATGCCTTGGCGATCATCGTCTTCTGTCGCTCGCCATCGCTCAACGTGCTTATCCTGCGGTCGCTGAGATGACTGATGCCGACCTGACGCATGGCCTCGGCGACAAGGGCATGGTCTGCCTGACTCAGACGACCCCAGAACCCGGTATAAGGGGAACGCCCCATGCCGACAAGGTCGGATACGGTGAGACCCGAGGTCTCTGGCTTGGCGGTGAGTACGATGCTCATCTGGCGCGAAAGCTCGCCACGGGTGAGGCTGGAAAGGGGTACGGGACGGCTGCCAGTACCGAGCAGCACCTCACCCTGCAGGGGGCGGAGAAAGCCCGAAAGAGTGCGCAACAGGGTAGATTTGCCTACGCCGTTGGGACCAATGAGGCAGGTCAGCTCACCGGCACAGAGGCAGCCTGTGAGATGACGGGCTACGACCTTGGTTTCGCCCCGATGGCGGTAGCCGATGCTGAGTTCGCTGAGAAGAACAGATGATTTCATGATGCAAAGATAAGTGATTTTTCTTGATAATACTTATCTTTCCCAAAAAAAAGCAGTACTTTTGCACACGATATGGAACAAACATCACCAATACAAGCACTGCTTCAGCAACGTACCCTACTGCAAATAGAGTATTACACCGAGAAAGAAGCCTTTCGCAAACAGACCGAACAGATGGGAATGCAGCGAAAGGTGAAGAGAGGCGATGCCTGGTTTCCGCTACGCATAGGAAAAAGCTTCTACAACTCGCTCAACCAAAACGCCATAGAGGTGTTCCGTACCGAAGACCAGGACATCGAACACAACTTTGAGTTCGGAAGACCCGTCATGTTCTTTAAGGCAGGGGAAAACAAATCCGCGCAGACAGACGGGAAGACAGAAAAGAAGATGTTGAAATACTTCTCCTTCACAGGCACCGTGAGCTATGTGGACGGCGACAGAATGGTGATTACCGTACCCGACTCTGCACCGCTGCTCGAACTGCAGCAGGCAGACGTGCCAGTGGGCGTTCAGCTGTCGTTCGACGAGACGAGCTACAAGATGATGTTCGACGCCCTCGACCGCACGATGAAAGCCAAGAACAACCGCCTGGCATATCTGCGCGACCTCTTCTACTCGCACCGGAAGGCAGAACGATACAGCTTTGAGCCCATGAGATTTCCCTGGCTCAACCTCACCCAGGAACAGGCCGTGAACGAAGTGCTGTGGGCGAAGGACGTAGCCATCGTGCACGGTCCTCCAGGAACAGGAAAGACAACAACACTGGTGGAAGCCATCAACGAGACGCTGATGCGGGAGAGCCAGGTGCTGGTGTGCGCCCAGAGCAACATGGCGGTGGACTGGATCTCAGAGAAACTCGTGGACAGAGGCATCAACGTGCTGCGCATCGGCAACCCGACACGAGTCAACGACAAGATGCTCGGTTTCACCTACGAGCGACGCTTCGAGAGCCATCCCGACTATCCGCAGCTGTGGGCCATCCGCAAGGCCATCCGCGAACTGCGCAAGAACCGCAAGAAGGGAAGCGAGAACTTCCACCAGAAGATGGACAGGCTGAAGAGCCGTGCCGCCGAGATAGAGATAAGAATCAACGCCGAGTTGATGGGCGAGGCAAGAGTCATCGCCTGCACGCTGGTGGGCTCGTCCCACAGACTCTTGGAGGGGATGAAGTTTGGCACACTCTTCATCGACGAGGCAGCTCAAGCCTTAGAGGCAGCCTGCTGGATTCCGATGAGAAGAGCCGGCAGAGTAGTGCTGGCGGGCGACCACTGCCAGCTGCCGCCTACGGTGAAGAACATCGCCGCCATGAGAGCAGGACTGGGCAAGACGCTGATGGAGCGCATCGCCGAGAACAAACCCGAGGTGGTGACGCTGCTGAAGATACAATACCGCATGAACGAGGAGATCATGCGATTCTCGAGCGACTGGTTCTACCACGGCAAGGTGCAGAGTGCGCCACAGATAAAATACCGGAGCATCCTGGACTACGACCACGCCATCACATGGATCGACACAGGAGACACGGAGAATCAGATAACCATCGAGGGGGAAGAGGCTTCCGAGGATTCTGCATCCAGTTCATCGTCGACGGATCATAATACGGTTTCAGCATCAGTTTCTCGGCAGAATGTAGACATGAACTTCAAAGAGCAGTTTGTGGGCGAGAGCTTCGGCCGTATCAACAAGGCAGAGGCGGAGCTTACTCTCCTCACCCTGGCGGAATACTTCACCAAGATAGGCAAGCAGCGCGTAATAGACGAGCGAATCGACGTGGGAATCATCTCGCCCTATCGTGCTCAGGTGCAATACCTCAAGAGGCTCATCAAGAAGTATGAGTTCTTCAAGCCTTACCGCCGCCTGATCAGCGTCAACACGGTGGACGGATTCCAGGGACAGGAGCGCGACGTGATTCTCATCTCTTTGGTGCGGTCCAATGACGAAGGACAGATCGGTTTCCTGAAAGACCTGCGCCGCATGAACGTGGCGATGACGCGTGCCCGCATGAAGCTCATCATCCTTGGCAACAAAGACACCATGACGCAGCACCCTTTCTACAAGAAACTGTGGGAGTATGTGGAGGCTATCAACAACAACGAATAAGATGGGAAAGCGGTTGTCATGACCGTAATACGAGGAAGGTTCGTGTAAAAAAGTGTATGCATACGAGGAAAGTTCGTGTAAAAAAGTGTTGAAAACATTTGAAAGTTCGTGTAAAAAAGTGTATCTTTGCAACCGACAGAGCTGTTTAAACATCATAACAG
>ERZ1034755.570-NODE-570-length-12205-cov-6.774568_pt1 | contig 12205 bp, 5 predicted proteins | sample MGYA00520596_ERZ1034755 | MGnify/ENA primary metagenome ERZ1034755 (study PRJEB33766, sample SAMN09781701) | gut metagenome | biome: gut microbiome | host: Homo sapiens | place: Madagascar | study: EMG produced TPA metagenomics assembly of the PRJNA485056 data set... | reverse complement strand
ACGAACGTCGGCGCACTTTGTGCGGTAGAGCGTGCGAACGCGGTTAAAGCCCCCTGCGTCTCTTAAAGTGAAGGCAACCGACACCGGCTCTCATCTTTCCCGATGAAAAGTCAATATCGGTTGCCCTTAAAATTATTTAGGGGGCTTGGTCTCCGCCCTTATCATGCGCCAGCTGTTGTAAAACCTGTGTACCCGAGGCAAGAGAGAAGGGATGGAGAAATCGCGTTCACACGAACGTCGGCGCACTTTGTGCGGTAGAGCGTGCGAACGCGGTTAAAGCCCCCTGCGTCTCTTAAAGTGAAGGCAACCGACACCGGCTCTCATCTTTCCCGATGAAAAGTCAATATCGGTTGCCCATAAAATTATTTAGGGGGCTTGGTCTCCGCCCTTATCTCTTGCCTTAGGAGTAGAAGTCGGCGAGTTTCTTGAGATGCTCGTACTTCGCCTTTGCCGTCTCGGTAGCCTTCTCGAAGAGTTCCTTTGCTCTCTCCGGGAACGTCTGCGCGAGCCGTGCGTAGCGCGCCTCACCCTTAATGAATGCCTCGTAATCGCCGGTCGGCTCCTTGGAGTCGAGCGTGAATACGGGCTTGCCTGCCGCCTTATTGGCGGGGTTGAAGCGGAACAGGTGCCAGTAGCCTGCATCGACAGCCTTCTTCATCTCGAACTGGCTGTTCTGCATGCCGCCGCCCTTGATACCGTGCATTTCGCAGGGTGCGTAGCCGATGATGAGGGACGGGCCCGGATAAGCCTCTGCCTCGGTCATGGCTTTGAGCAGCTGGTTCATATCAGCGCCCATCGCGACCTGTGCCACATAGACGTAGCCGTAGGACATCGCGATCTCGGCGAGGTTCTTCTTGCCGATTGCCTTACCGGCGGCGGCGAACTGTGCCACCTGACCGATGTTGGACGCCTTGGAAGCCTGCCCGCCGGTGTTGGAATACACCTCGGTATCGAAGACCATGACGTTGACGTTCTCACCGGAAGCGAGCACGTGGTCAAGACCGCCGAAGCCGATGTCGTATGCCCAGCCGTCGCCGCCGAAGATCCAGACGGACTTCTTCGCGAGGTAATCTTTCTCAGCGAGAATCTTCTTCGCGAGGTCACAGCCACAGCCCTCGAGCGCCGCGACGAGTGCGTCGGTAGCGGCGCCGTTCTTCGCGCCGTCCTCGAACGTGTCAAGATAAGCCTTCGCGGCAGTCTTAATCTCCTCCGAAGCGTCGGAGTTCAGAACCTCCTCGACATAGCCCTTCAGTTTGGCGCGAATGGTCTTCTGACCGATCGCCATACCGAAGCCATGCTCGGCGTTATCCTCGAAGAGGGAGTTCGCCCAAGCCGGGCCCTTGCCGGTCTCTTTGTTGACCGTATAAGGCGTTGCGGGAGCGGAGCCGCCCCAGATGGAGGAACAGCCGGTCGCGTTGGAGATATACATTCTCTCACCGAAGAGTTGGGTGATAAGACGTGCATAGGAAGTCTCGGCACAGCCTGCGCAGGAGCCGGAGAATTCGAGCAGGGGCTGTTTGAACTGGCTTGCCTTGACGGAGGTGCCCACGAGTTCACTCTTCTCGGACACATTCGTGACAGCGTAATCAAAGACAGCCTGCTGATCGGCTTCGCCCGCGGACGCCACCATGCGGAGCGCGTACTTGGACGTATCGGGCTTCTCGCCTGCGGCGGCAGCCTTCTTATCGACCTGCTGGTTGACGGGGCAGACCTTCACGCAGTTGGTGCAGCCCATGCAGTCCAGAGGCGAGATCGCCATCGTGAACTTGTAGACGGGTTTCGGCTTGGTATCCACAATCTTCGCGGCGGCAGGTGCATTGGCAGCCTCCTCAGCCGTCATCGCGATCGGGCGGATCGCCGCGTGCGGGCAGACGAACGCACAAGTGTTACACTGGATACAAGCAGCGGCGTTCCACGTCGGTGCAAACACCGCGACCCCGCGCTTCTCGTAAGCGGCAGAGCCCTGCGGCAGCGTGCCGTCCGCCATATCCTTGAAAGCGGAAACAGGGAGCGAGTCGCCGTCCATCTTACCGACGGGGCGGACAATTTCATTGACGAACTTCACGAGGTCGGCGCGCGGCCCGACAGCGGGAGCCTCGGCGGGATCCTCACCTGCGTTTGCCCACTCGGCAGGCACGTTCACCTCGACGAGTGCGCCGGCACCCATCTCGATCGCCTTGTGGTTCTGCGCCACGACGTCCTCACCGAACTTGGAGTAGGACTTCGTCGCCATATACTTCATGTAGCCGATGGCTTCTTCGATCGGGAGCACCTTTGCGAGCGCGAAGAACGCGGACTGCAGAATGGTGTTCTTGACCTTCATGTTGCCGACTTCGTTCTTAGCGATGTCGGTCGCGTCGATGATATAGAACTTGATGTGGTTCTTGGCGATGTAGGTCTTGACAGACGCCGGCAGGTGCTTGTCGAGATCCTCCGCCTTCCACTGGCAGTCGAGCAGGAAGGTGCCGCCCGGCTTGACGTCCTGCACGATCTTGTAGCCCTTGAGAATGTAGGACGCGTTGTGGCAAGCCACGAAGTCCGCCTTGGTGATGTAGTAGTGGGACTTGATCGGGGTGTTACCGAACTGCAGGTGCGAGATGGTCACGCCGCCGGTCTTCTTGGAGTCGTACTGGAAGTACGCCTGAATGTACTTGTCGGTGTGGTCACCGATGATCTTGATGGAGTTCTTGTTCGCACCGACCGTACCGTCGCCGCCGAGACCCCAGAACTTGCAGGCGATAGAGCCGGCAGGCGCGGTGTCCGGGCAGGTATGCTCGGGGAGCGAGTGACCGGTCACGTCATCGACGATGCCGATCGTGAAGCCGTTCTTCGGTTCCTTCGCGGCGAGGTTCTCATACACCGCAAAGATGGACGCGGGGGTCGTGTCCTTGGAGCCGAGTCCGTATCTGCCGCCGACGACGGTCAGATCCTTGACGCCGCACTGCTCGAGTGCCGTGACAACATCGAGGTACAGCGGCTCGCCGAGGGCGCCGGGCTCTTTCGTGCGGTCGAGGACGGCAATCTTCTTCGCGGTCTTGGGGAGAGCCGCGACCATTTTCTCTGCGCAGAACGGACGGTACAGACGAACTTTCAGGATACCGACTTTCTCGCCGTGTGCGTTCATGTAATCAATGATCTCTTCCGCGACGTCGCAGACGGAGCCCATCGCGATGATCACGCGGTCAGCGTCCGGCGCACCGTAGTAGTTGAAGAGACCGTAGTTGGTGCCGAGTTTCTCGTTGACCTTGCCCATGTACTTCTCGACGATCCCGGGGATCGCGTCGTAGTAGGGGTTGCAGGCTTCTCTGTGCTGGAAGAAGATATCCCCGTTCTCGGCAGAGCCGCGGAGCACCGGGTGCTCGGGGTTGATGGAGCGGGCACGGAACGCGGCGACCGCGTCCATATCCACCATCTCGGCGAGATCTTTGTAATCCCAGACCGCGATCTTCTGGATCTCGTGCGAGGTGCGGAAGCCGTCAAAGAAGTTGATGAACGGCACGCGACCCTCGATCGTCGCGAGGTGTGCGACGGCGCCGAGGTCCATAATTTCCTGCTGGTTGGTCTCAGCGAGCATCGCGAAACCGGTCTGACGGCAGGCATAAACGTCGGAGTGATCCCCGAAGATGTTCAGCGCGTGCGAAGCGACGCAACGGGCAGAGACATGAATGACGCAGGGGAGCAGCTCGCCGGCGATCTTATACATATTCGGGATCATCAGGAGCAGACCCTGAGACGCCGTGTAGGTGGTCGTCAGCGCACCGGAAGCGAGAGAGCCGTGTACGGCACCGGCGGCGCCTGCCTCGGACTGCATCTCGATGACTTTCACGCGTTCCCCGAAAATGTTTCTCGCGGGCTGACCGAGAATGTTCTTATCGGTCGCAGACCAGGTGTCGGTCACCTCTGCCATCGGGCTGGAAGGGGTGATCGGGTAAATCGCGGCGACTTCCGTGAACGCGTACGATACGTGTGCGGCTGCCGTGTTACCGTCCATAGAAAGTTTTTTTCTTTCTATCATTGGGTAATCCTCCGTTTATGTGAATTTTAATCGACCAAAAGTCACGCGTCGTCGGCGCCGGAAAGGCGCTACAACGCACCTTTATGATTTTATCACACTCTTTTCATTTTGTAAAGTGCGGCTACACAGTTTTTTCGCCCTTTTTTTGCGGTTTTTGCCACCTTTCCCACCGCCCGGGAACGACGTCGGGGGTCGCACGCAAAATCGGAACGGGAGACGCCGCGGCGCCTCCCTCGAAACGGGTTTTATTTGACGTCCGGATTCTATCGGACGTTCGGGCTCGGCTTTTCACGACGCGAGCCCGCGCCGGGAGAGCCGCTTTTCATGCGCTTCCGGGGCTACTCCGCCGCGAGGACGATGAGGAGCGGATACACGTTGCTCGTGAGATCCGTCGACCCCTCGGGGCAGATCATGAGCAGAACATACCCGTCCTCGCCGAACGCCACGGGAATCTCGACCGTGAGGGTGTCCTGATCCGCCGCGCGGTAGACCTTCCCCGTCGGCGCGGGCTTTTCCCGGGCTCCGCCGAAAAAGAACCGAAACGACGCACATACAGCCCTCCCTCCGCATACCCTGTCGTGAGGGGAAGCCCTCGAAAGTATGGTAAAAAGGGGCTGTCGGCCATGAAGATCGTTGTTGTACATTCCCCCCGTTTCCTGCGCCCGCTTCTGCGGCGTCTGTTCGGGATCGGGAAAGCATAACCGGAACCGAAAACAAAAAAGGACCCCGTGAGAGGTCCTTTTTGTCATGCCGTCCGGTCGGCGGTCATCAATCGGCGACGGGTGCCGCTTCCTCTTCCGGCATCGGGAGCGTCACCGTTTCGCGGCGCTTCGCGACGGGCAGCGGGAGCAGGAGCGTGAGGAGGGAGAAGACCGCCACCACGATCGGCGCCGCGCCGATCTGCATATAAATCATGCGGTGCAGTCGCCCGTTTTCCCCCACCACGGAACCGAACACTTCATTCTCGGCGAGTGCCTTGATATTGGACTGCTCTACCGTGATGTTGAAAATGATGACCGTTACAATCAGCAGCACGAGGAGCAGGAACGAAAGGATGCACGCCGACAGTTTGGCTGCCTTGTACGTCTGCCTCTTGCTGCGACCCGTCGCGAGGTAGAGGAGCCCCTCGCCCAGCATCCACGCGGTGGCGAGTGCGGCGAGAAGCGCGATCGCGGGCAGGAAGGCGAAGACGTCCATGCCGCTGCCGTCGCCGGTCGCCATGTGCAGGACATACGCGGTCGCGGTATGGAGGACGCCGGTGGCGCCCATCGTCCCGCGGGAATAATCGGAGCGTTTGAACGCGGAGAGCGCAGACAATGCCGCGAAGGTCTTCGCATCAAAATCCTCGAGGTCGTTTTCCGTCATGCTGATTGCATCGAAGAACGACCAGTCCAGACGGGCTTTGACGGTGGAGGCGGGCGCCTCGGCTCCGGTTTCGCCGGGCAGGATATCGTTCATCAGCGAGGGGAATTTCCCTGTCAGCTTGACCGAGAGAGGTGCCAGGAGCAGAACGCTCAGCATCACGAAGGCGCAGACGGACACGCAGAGCGTGCGGACAAGCGCCCCTGTACGGAAACGGACGGTGCGGGTCGCGAGCCCGCTGATCATCACGGCGACAACCAGGACGAGGGCACCGGCGACGGACCAGACGATTGTCCCTGCGGGTGCTATGTGGAGGAAGGTGTTACCGAGGCACATACGGGCAACATAGTTCAGGACAAGCGTCGCGCCGGGCACCAGACACAGGAAGCGGAGCGCCGCCGAAATGAGGTCGCGGCGACCGAGAAGGTGGAAAAGGAGGTTCAGAAGCGCAAAGACGAAGAACGCGACGGCGAACAGCATGTAAAGAAGAGACGTCACCGCGGCGAACAACAGCGAGGGGGCGAACGCCGCATCCTCGGAGCGGAGCATCACGCGCAGCGACAGGTGCATCAGGCGTTCGATCAGTTGCTTCTGATCCCGTGTGAGGTCGTTTGTGTTCTTAACGCCCTTGAAGGTCTGTTCGACCTCGGCTTCCGCATCGAGGAGCCTGTCGCAGAGACGGCTCTCTTCGATCTCTTTGGCGGTATCGTTATGTAAGTTATCGAAGAAGAATGTGATAAAGTCCATGCCGCCGAATCGGAACTCGATCTTCACCGGGATTCCGACCAGTGCATTGATCTCCGTGCCGGTATCCCCCTGCACGAGCGGGACGAAGGCGGTCACGAGGACGAGGAGCGAGAGCAGGAGAATCGCGGCGTTGCGGAAAAACTTCACGGAGAGAAAACGGGAAGCGACGGGAGAGCGCGGCTTTCTTTCGTGCACGACCTCACGCGTACGTTCGCCCTTCACAGGATCGAGGGGAAGACCGCAGGTGGGGCAGAACGAATCCCCCGCGAGGCATTGTCTTCCGCAGTTGCGACAGGAGATGTTTGCGTTTTCCGATGCTGACATAAAAACAATTCCTTTCTACGCTCCCGGCAGTTGCCGATTCGAGTCGTTGTATTTTCATTATGACATACCCCGTCGGCTTTGTCAACGAATGATTCACAACGAACGCGCCGACCGGCACTGCCATATTGTCACTTTTGTCAAAATCGACTGCCCCGGCGGCGCTCCCGTCCTTTTCGCCCTCCGCAGAGCGCTCGAAACACAAAGAGGAGCCGTGTTTTCGGCTCCTCTCCGTTTGTTTATTCGGTTTTTCCTTCGGCGTTGTCCCCTGCCCCGTCGGGCGTGCCGCCGTCGGCTTGCGTACTCGAGAGATACACGAGCAACACGCCGATGTCCGCCGGGTTGACGCCGCTGATGCGGCTCGCCTGCCCGATCGAGAGCGGGCGCACGGCGGCAAGCTTCTGCGCCGCCTCGATCCGGAGCCCGCGGATTGCGCCGTAGTCCAACCCCCGGGGCAGACGGCGGTGTTCGAGTTTCTCCTGCCGTTCGACCTCGAGCATCTCGCGGCGGATATACCCCTCGAACTTCATCTGCGTCTCCACCGTGAGCGTCACGGCGCGCGGGAGCGCCGGGCGGTCGGGGTCGAGCGGCGCGGTGTTGTCATAGGTAAGTTCCGGGCGCCGCAGCAGTTCTGCGAGCCGCACACCGGTGCGGATTTCACTGGTGCCGAGCGACGCGAGACGGGCGTTGTTCTCCTCCGTCGGGAGCACGATCGTGTCAAAGAGCCGCTTGGTCTCGAGGCGGATACGCTCCTGCTTTTCGGTAAAGCGGGCGTAGCGGTCGTCGTCGATGAGCCCGACTCGCCGCCCGAGCGGGGTCAGGCGTTCGTCGGCGTTGTCCTGTCGCAGGACGAGCCGATATTCCGAGCGTGAGGTCATCATGCGATAAGGTTCGTTCGTGCCCTTGGTCACGAGGTCGTCGATGAGCGTGCCGATATAGGACGAGGAGCGCGTCAGAATGAGCGGTTCCTCCCCCTTGACGGCGAGCGCCGCATTGATGCCGGCGACGAGCCCCTGCGCCGCCGCCTCCTCGTAGCCGGAGGTGCCGTTGAACTGCCCGGCGCCATACAGCCCCGGATAGTCCTTGCACTCCAGCGTGGGGAGCAGTTCGGTCGGGTCGACGCAGTCGTATTCGATTGCGTAGGCGTAGCGCATGATCTCTGCGTGTTCAAAGCCGCGGAGGGTATGCACCATTTCCTCCTGCACCGAAACGGGGAGGGAGGTCGAGAACCCCTGCAGGTACATTTCTTCCGTGCCGCGCCCGCACGGCTCGACAAAGAGCTGATGCCGCTCCTTATCGGCGAAGCGGACGAGCTTGTCCTCGATCGACGGGCAGTAGCGAGGACCCGTCCCGCGGATTTTGCCCGAGTACATGGCGCTCTCTTTGAGGTGGTCGAGAATGACGCGGTGCGTCTTTTCGTTCGTGTAGACGATGTGGCAGGAAACCTGCGGAATGTCCGCAAAAGCGTCGGGGTCGGTGTCCGCCGAGAAAGGAATCGCCGGGGTGTCGCCCTTCTGCTCTTCGAGGACGGAGAAATCAATCGAGCGGCGGTGGATGCGCGCGGGGGTGCCGGTCTTGAAGCGGCGGAGACGGAGCCCCGCGCGCGTCAGGCATTCGGTGAGCCCCTCGGCGCTCTGCATGCCGTCGGGACCCCCGGGGTAGGTCACGTTTCCGACGAAGATAGCGGACGACGCATAGGTGCCGGTCGCGAGAATGACCGTCTGCGCCTCCCAGGTGTCGCCGAGCGCGGTTCTGACCCCGACGGCGCGTTGTTTGTCCCCCTCTTCGCGGAAGAGGACCTCCGTCACCATGGACTGGATCAGCCGCAGACGCGGGGTCGTCTCGATACGGTGCTTCATGTAGGCGCGGTATGCCATGCGGTCGGCTTGTACACGGCGGGAGTGGACGGCGGCGCCGCGCCCCGCGTTGAGCGTGCGGGACTGGAGCGTCACGGCGTCCGCCGCGCGACCCATTTCGCCGCCGAGGGCGTCGATTTCATAGACGAGATGTCCCTTGCCCGTGCCGCCGATCGACGGATTGCACGGCATGTTCCCCACCGCGTCCAACTGAATCGTGAACAGCACCACGTCGACGCCCAGCCGCGCCGCCGCCAGCGCCGCCTCGATCCCCGCGTGCCCCGCGCCGACAACGATCACCCCGGCGCTCTTTGCCTCTGCCATACCCAAACCCCCCGCTGTTTCCGACTTTCGTTCCCAATCCGCCCCGGCATCTGCCGGCCTTGTATCGTCTCCGCAACACCGCGCCCGGCGGCGTCCGCAGACCGTTTCCGACGGTGCCCACAGCACCGCGACAGGCGACGCCGAGAGACCGCTTTCGACGGTGCCCGACGCGCGCCCCACGCTTTTCGACGCCCGCGCAGTTCCCCGTCCGGTCGCCGTTTTTTGTAACAAAGTTCAGTATATCACAACCCCGCGCGCATTACAAGAATCAAGAATAAAGCAAAGGCAACCGATGCCGCCTGTCATCTAACAGATGAAAGGTCAGTATCGGTTGCCCATAAAAATCATCTAGGGGGCGTTGCCTCGGCAAACTTTTTGATTCATCGGAGAAACCGTTCGTTTGCCTGACGTATTTTCGCTGACGCGAAAATACTTTTACTTTTGGTTTGTCGTCGGCGATACGTTTCGCTCCGCTTCCACGCGCCAGCCATTGTATAACTTTTGCTGTGACGACGGTATAGGGAGATGGAGAAACCGCGTTCACGTCACTGTAGGTGCGTACCGGCAAACTTCTTACTTTATCAGAGAAACCGTTTGTTTGCCTAACGCATTTCCGCTACGCAAAAATGCGTGTTTCTTTGAAAATGGATTGCCCTTGTTGGTACGGTAGGTGGCGTGAACGCGGTTAAAGCCCCCCGTTCCTCTTAAAAAGTAAAGGCAACCGACACGTCTTTTCGTTTACCTTTGAAAAGTCAATATCGGTTGCCTATTATATTTATTTTGGGGGCGTTGCCTCGGCAAACCTTTTGATTCATCGGAGAAACCGTTTGTTTGCCTGACGTATTTTCGCTGACGCGAAAACACCTTTACTTTTGGTTTACTGATGACAACACGTTTTGCTCCGCTTCCTATACCGTCGTCACTTTCGCGATGATGACGGTGAGATCATCCGCCGCCCCCTCTGCCAGCGCCCGCTCGAGGATCGCGTTCGCCGCCGCCTCCAGGCTCGCCCCCATGGGCTTCGACAGCATCTCGACGAGCCACGGCGCGTCCTCGGTCGTCTGGCTCACGCCGTCGGAGAGCATGATGATAATATCGCCCGGCTGGGTATCGAAACGGAGTTTCTCGGCGTCCACCTCGCGGACGAGCCCGATCGGAATGGTGCGGGAGCGCAGGCGGAACAGGTTCCCCTCGCGGCGCACATAGGACGCCGCCGCACCGCTCTTCACAAAGGACGCATGTCCGTAGCAGGTATCAAATTCGAGCAGGTCGACCGTCGCGGAGCTTTCGTCCTCGCGGAGCGAGACCAGATGATTCAGCATCTTGAGTGAGGTCTCCTTGGAGTTCCCCGCCGACAGCATTTTTTCAAGGAAGAGTGTGCAGACCCCCGCCGTGCGGGCGGCACCCCTGCCTGTCCCCATGCCGTCCGAGAGCAGGAGGTAGGAATACCCGTCCGGCGAACCGAACACCCCGACCGCATCCCCGGAGACGTCTCCCCCGCGCGCGGCGCGCGTCACATAGGAGACTTCGAGTGCATAGCGCGGCACCGTGTGACATGACATCGTGACGACCCCCTCGGCGCTCTCGAAGCGCGGTGTGCTGAGCCGACAGCCGACGAGCTCCTCGAGCTTTTCCGTGAGCGATGCCGCTTCCCGCTGCCGCCCGGCGAGGTCGGCGGCGCCGATGACGATCTTCCGCATACGTCCCCCCGTGACGGATACCGCCGCCGGGCGGATGCCCCTGTCGGAGAGGAGCCGGCGGATCTTGGAGGAGAGCGTCATGTCGACCCGGGTCGCCTCCCCTTCCGCGTCGCTCGCCTCGCGCAAGAGTTCCGCCGTCAGCGCATAGTCCGGGGAGGGGTAGTCCGCCCCCACGGCGCGCCGCTGCGTCTGCCACAGCCGCGCCCCCTCGAGCCGCATTTCTCCGATCAGATCCCCGAGATGCGGGCAGTCGGTGAGCAGAGTCGTCGGCAGATCCTCGGGCGTCAGGCTCTCCCCGCGCGCCATTCTCCCGGCGAGGATCCGAAGCGCCCGCTCACCGGGTCGCTCCTCGCTGTCCCAGCAGGAAACGCGGCTCGGGCAGGTGTCACAATGCTTGGTACAGATCTCGTCGCAAAGACGGAAACATTTGTTTTCATCGGGGGCGAGCGGCCGCTCCGAGAAGGTCTTGGCGAGCCCGCCGAAAGCGTCCGCCAGCCGCGCGATCCGGTTTTCGTTCCCCTCGCGCTCGACCGCCTCCCGCACCGCCTCCTCGGCGGCACCGCGCGCCTCTTTTACCTCACCCGCGATCGCATCGGAATACAGCCTCGGCAGGATCGGCATGGAGAGCAGGGTCGCCACCGCAATCTCGGGGCCGACCCCGAGGAACCCGGAGAGCCCGCCGACGTAAGAACACCAGCCGATGCCCGCCGCCGCACCGATCAGCATGGAGTACACCGCGCCGAGCGGCCAGAGGATTCCGGCACACAGCCCCACGAGCCCGAACGCGGGGGCGTAGATCGCGCTCCCGCCGAAGCCGACGATCAGCCCGACGACACAGCCTCTCAGCGCCCCGAAACGGCGCGAGATGAAGAGTGCCGCCGCCGCGGTGAAGAAATACGAGAAGTTGACCCCGAAAAGAGAAAGGTCTTTTAATGAATAACTGAAGAGAAAGAGCAGGAGCAGGAGCGCCCCCTGCATACGGAGTTTCTCCCACCTGCCGTGCGGTACGGCACGCGCCGCGGGGCGACCGAGCACGTCGTCGAGCGTGATGCCGTAGGAGAACAGCCAGGAGAACACCGGCGCGAGCAGGACGCTCCCGAACACCGTCGCGAGCGAGAAGCAGATCGCGCCCGAGGTGAATCCGCTGACCGAGAGTTCATAGACCGCCGTCGCGACGGACGTTACCGCCGCGGCGACCACCTGCATCTGCGGGTACTCGCAGAACACCTCGTGGCTGTCCGGCAGGGCGTGGAGTCTAAGCCCCGGAAGAGAGAAGAGCAGGCGGATCAGGAGCGCGACGAGGTACACCACGGCGTACACCGCCCCCGAGATGCCGAGCGTCGCCGCCCCGGCGAGCGCCCCGACAAAGACGGGGATTGTCCCGCGTCTGGCACCGCACAACAGCGCGAGCGCCAGGGGAAACGCCCCGAAAAAGACCGGTGTGCGCGCGAAGCACAGCCCGACGAGAAACATCGCGAGCGGGGGCAGGAGATCCCGCCCCGCATGGGCGCGGAGCACCGCGGTAAACCTTGTCCGACACCGCGAGAAGAACCCCTGTTTCTCCCCTGTCCCGGCGGCGCCCGTCGTGCCGCCATCATGGCTTGTCTGCATTGTCATACCTCCACGCCCGCGCGGAAACCGTCTCCGGGCTTTTGCCAAAACTCTACCACGCCCCGCCCGAAAAATGCGTCGAAGCGGCGGAGGTGCCGCCCGACGCCCGGGGACATTTCCCGTTTCTTTTCGCGCCGAAAAGCGGTATTGCGACACGGAGAGGTGCCGTATTTGTCGGTTCCTCCCGGTCTTTGCGATGAAAAATACGGGCGTGAGACGAAAGCCGCCGTCCCCTCGGGGCGCCCCCCGACCGCTCCCCCCGACCGCTC
>ERZ1034755.569-NODE-569-length-12243-cov-7.271497_pt1 | contig 12243 bp, 12 predicted proteins | sample MGYA00520596_ERZ1034755 | MGnify/ENA primary metagenome ERZ1034755 (study PRJEB33766, sample SAMN09781701) | gut metagenome | biome: gut microbiome | host: Homo sapiens | place: Madagascar | study: EMG produced TPA metagenomics assembly of the PRJNA485056 data set... | reverse complement strand
GTGGGTGCCGATTTTTTTGTCCACGTCACTGCGGATCCGAACCCGGTCGCGTGCGAAGCCACGCGATTAGGTTCGCATTTTGCGAGTAAGCAGACGGGAGCTCGCTCACGGTCGGCACGAGCAAAAATACTCACCGAAGGCGAGTATTCTAGTGCTTCTACCCCCCTCGTGGGTGCCGATTTTTTTGTCCACGTCACTGCGGATCCGAACCCGGTCGCGTGCGTTTCCGGAACTCGCCTCGAAGTTCGCCCGTGTGAGACTTGACAAAACGGAAATACTCCGCTAAACTCTATTATAAGATGAGAGTTTTGGGGGCAAACTAATGCAGAACGAACTGCTGCCGATCGGCAAAATGGCGGAAATGAATCACCTGACCGTCGCGACGCTGCGCCTGTATGACGAACTGGGGCTGCTGCATCCGCGCCACAGGGATCCCGAAAGCGGCTACCGCTACTATGACATCGCCCAGAATGCGCGGTTGGACATGATCGCCTACATGAAGGAGCTGGGTATGAGCCTGACGGAGATCGCCGACGTGCTGAAGAAAGAGGACATCACGCTGGTCGAGACGATCCTGATCCGCAAGAACGAACAGCTCCACCGTCAGATGCGGGAACTGAAATCCCGCCACAACGCCGTTGAGCGGGCAATCGCCAGCGTGGAACGGTATCGCAAATCCCCGGTGAAAGGAACCATCGCGCTGGAATATATCGACCGCCGCTATCTGTGGGGGCTACCGTGCCGCAACAACTTTTATGATACGGACATCTATGCCTATGAGCGGGAACTGATGTACCTGCGGGAGGCGCTGATGGAGCGCGGATTCTCGCACATCCATTCCTACGCGACCGGCACGAGCATCACGCGGGAAAACTTCCTCGCGGGGCGATTTGAAGCCAAGGACGTCTTTATTTTTCTCGACTACCGTGACGTGGAGCATTTCCGCGACGCGACGGTGCTGGACAGCGGCATGTATGCCTGCATGTATCTGGACCGTTACGACGACGAGATCCGCTATGCCGACCGACTTCTCGAGACTTGCCTCAGCAGCGGCTGGCACATCAGCGGTGACTATATCTGCGAGGTTTTGACCGAGTTCAATGTTTTTGACAGCAACCGACGCAATATGTTCCTGCGCCTGCAGGTGCCCGTGACCTTCGGAGAGGGCTGATTGTGATTTTTCTGTGAATCCCCTTGACTCTCATGTAGCATGAGAGTGTATCATAAAGCCAAAGGGCGAAGAGATAGGATCTCCCCCCGCTACATACAGTTTTCGAAGGAGGCATTTATCATGGAAAAAATCAAAGTGGTACAGTACGGCTGCGGCAAAATGAGCAAGTACATTCTCCGGTATCTGCATGAACACGGCGCACAGATCGTGGGCGCCATTGATGTCAATCCCGCTGTGGTCGGGCAGGACGTCGGCGATTTCGCCGATCTCGGTCTGAAAACGGGCGTCATTATCTCCAACGACGCGGACAAGGTGCTTGACGAGTGCGACGCAGACGTCGCCATCGTGACGTTGTTCAGTTTCATCGGTGACATTTATGATCATGTGGAAAAATGCGTGAAGCGCGGGATCAATGTCATCACCACCTGCGAGGAAGCCATTTATCCATGGACGACCTCCGCGGCGCAGATCAACCGTCTGGACGCCCTCGCCAAAGAGACCGGCTGCACCATCACGGGCAGCGGTATGCAGGACATCTTCTGGATCAATATGGTGGCGCTGGTTGCCGGCGGCTGCCACAAGATCACCAAGATCAAAGGTGCTTACAGTTACAACGTCGATGAATACGGTCTGGCGCTCGCCAAAGCACACGGCTGTGACCTCACCAAAGAAGAGTTTGAACAGCAGATTGCGCACCCCGATTCCTTCGAGCCTTCCTATGCCTGGAACGCGAGCGAAGCGCTGGTCAATAAACTGGGGCTGACCATCAAGTCCATTACCCAGAAACACGTCCCCTGCATCATCGACCACGATATCGAGTCCTCGACACTCGGCAAGACCATCAAGGCAGGCCGCTGCATCGGTATGTCCGCCGTGGTGACGATCGAAACCATGCAGGGCATCACGATCGAGGAAGAGACGATCGGTAAGGTCTACGACCCCGATGACGGCGATATGTGCGACTGGAAGATCACCGGCGAGCCCGATACCGAGTTCCATGTCGTCAAGCCCGCGACGGTGGAGCATACCTGCGCGACGGTCGTCAACCGTCTGCCCAGCCTGCTCGCTGCCCCTGCCGGCTATGTCACCGCCGATCAGCTCGCGCCCAACGAGTACCTGACCTACCCGATGGAATTCTACTGCTGATTCCGTTGCCGTCTAACCGCTTTTGCGGTTGACGCGCCAACCTATATCGCATACAATCCAAAAAACGAAACCGGCGCCCGTTCTTGGGCGCCGGTTTTTGATGAATGGGTGGAAGTTTCGGCAGCACTGTTTTTGAATGGGTGGGAGTGGCGACAGCACGCGCTTTTGCGTGTTCCCTGTTACCGTTTCGCGGGATTATTCCTCCGAGAACACGAGGTAGCCGTGGGCGCCGAGGGTGACGCGCCCGGCGGGGTGGTTCTCGGCGTTGTTCGAGAGAATGATTGTTCCGCCCGGCTGTTCGTCGAGGGTGGTTTCGACCGCCTCGCCGGTGAGGTTCCCGATGAAGGTGATACGCTTGCCTTCCTGCACGCGCGCGAAGGCAAAGACCTTTTCCGCTGCGGTGTGTCCGAGCCATTCCATGCGTCCGTAGCACAGCACGTCGCTCTCGCGCTTGAGCCGATTCAGTTCGGTCATCAGCGTGATGCGGCGCTCGCGCGCCGCGGGGTCGGCGGTCGCGCGGCGATCCGTCGTTTCGTACTTGCCCGGGTGGAAACGGTTCGCGAACATACTGACGCGCGCCGTATCGGCAAGTTCGTTCCCGGCATAAACCATAGGAATCCCGTCGACTAGGTAAGTCATCACCTCGGCCAGTTCCATGCCGTCATGCCCTGCCAGGACTTCAAAGCGCTCGGGCCAGTCGGTCACGGTATCGTGATTGTCGATGTCGAACAGCAGTTTGGCACCTGCCGGCACCTTGACGTCGAGGCGCCCGAAGAGGTCGGTGAGATCCTTCATCGTCGCTTTGCCGGTGAAAATGCCGTACAGCACGTCGTGCCACGCGGAGCAGTAGGAGGAATCAAACCCCTGCAGGAGATAACTCCAGTTGCACCCCTCATTGATCAGGACGGCATCGGGTTTGATGCGGTGCATCCGGCGGCGCGCCTCGAGCCAGAAGTCGATCGGAACGCCGTCTCCCACGTCACAGCGGAAGCCGTCGACGTCGATCTCGCCGATGTAATAGATCATGTTGCAGAACAGGTACTCGCGCAGCCCCTCGGACGTAAAGTCGAGGGCGGGGAAGTGCCACATAGTGTTGAGGATCGTCCCGTCGGGGGCTTGCTTCGCAAATTCGGGGTGGCGCCCAAGGATCGGGGCGTTCGGTCCGATATGCAGATACACGAGGTCGAGCAGTACCTTCATATCCAACGCGTGCGCCGCCTCGGTGAGCGCGCGCAGGTCGTCTTCCGTCCCGTACTCAGAGTCGATCTTAAAATAGTTGTTCATGCGGTAGGGGTTCTTCGGGTTATCCGTCCCCGATGCTCTCTGTCGGTCGCTCCAGCCCGTGCGCTCGGCGGAGTCGTCCTCCTCGAAGATCGGGCAAAGGTACACGATCCGGAAACCCATTCCCCGGAGCGCCGGCAGCTCTGCGGTCACGGCGGCAATCGTCCCCTCGGAGGAGAAGGTCCTCGGATTGATCTGGTAGACTGCCGAGCGGCTGAGCCATTCGGGCGGGCACAGGGCGACGAATTTCATAGCGGTATCTCCCTTCGGACTTGACAAAAAGATATTTGGAATTTACTATAAATATACTACGGCATACGGGCGCGGATTTCATTACTTATATTACGGAAATTCGAAACTATTTTACGATTTGGCAGGGCAGGATATGGAAAGCATCACCAATCCCATCGGCGAAATACTGCTGGAGGACGGCAGGTCGCTGCTCAAAATGTGGCAGGTGCAGATCGCGCCCGGCGAGCGCGGTTTTGTCCGGCACTCGCACACGCGCTTTGAAGTTATGACGGTGAATGGGGGCGAGGGCGAATATACGACGGAGAGCGCCGTGTATCCCGTAAGGCGGGGCGACGTGTTCGTGTTTTCCTCAGGCGAGGTGCACTGTATCACCGGGGCGGCGGGTGAGGGGCTCTCGATCACCAACCTGCATTTTGAGCCGCGTTATCTGGCGGTGCAGCAGGGAAACAATCCGTTTATTGATTTCTGTTTTTCGCATTCGGCGGCATTCCGTAATCGGATTCCCGCCGAGCGTGCCGAGACGCCGCGTCGCTTCTTCCGTCAGATGGAAGAAGAACTGCGCCTTGGCCGGGAGGACTTCCGCGAGGCGGTCTGTGCCTACCTCGGTTTGCTCCTCATCGATCTGCTCCGCAATCATCGGTACCGTGAGCAGGGGGGAGAGGGCGAGCAGCGGGCGGTCTTTGCCCATATGCTGTCGGTCTTTTCCTACATTGACGAGCATCTCGACGAGGACATTCGTCTCGCCGATCTCTCGGCGCTGGCGGGGTACAGCCCGAACTATTTCTCGCACCTGTTCCGTAAAACCAACGGTTTTTCGCTCTGGGATTACATCACCGCGAGGCGCGTGGACAGGGCGGTCAAACTGATCCTCTCGGGAGAGGATCAGACCATGGCGGAGATCGCGACGCGATGCGGCTTCAACAGCACGGTCAACTTCAATAAGGCGTTCCGTAAGCACAAGGGTATCACGCCGAGCGCACTCCGGCAAAACCCGAGGCTGCTCGCGCACTGACGGGGGTTCGCTGACCCGGGGGGGCGACGATTCCACGGTCGGGAGACGGCGACTTGCTGTTGTCTTTTGCGGCGGCACTCACCGAGCACGCCGTCGGCAAAGGTGACGCGGTGGGTGGAGATCGTGGAACAGGTCAGCCGCATCGCCTACCTTCTTGCCGTGACGTTCCTTGTCAGTCGGGAACCGGTGAATGTGCGCAGCATATGGCTGTATCTTGCCGCCCTCTTCCTGCTTCTGTACTATGTCGTGTGGATTCGGTATTTTGTCAATGGGCGGGAGGTCGCGCTCCTGCACCGCGCCTTTCTCTTCGTGCCGATGCCGCCGGCAGTGTTTCCCGTCCTGTACTATTTGTGTGCCGCCGTCTGGCTGCGGAATATCCCTGCGACGGTCATCATGGCAATCTTCGGCGCGGCACATCTGACAGTGTCGTTGCAGTCGTTCCGCTGACGCACTCAAACCGATAAAAAAACAGGCGACCGCCTCGGCGATCGCCTGTTGTCATAGGGAGTACGCGGTCTGTGACGTTGCCGTTTTATGCAGGGGAGTTTCCCGGAAGCAAAGTGCTCCCGCCGATGCGGTTATGCGTCGTGCTCCGCCGCGTTTTGGCAGTCGGGGCAAAGTCCCTCGAAAATCGTCTGATGGCGGAAGATGCGGTAGCCGGTGGCGGCGGCGACTTCCGCGTCGCGCGCGGGGCGCTCGGTGTCCGGCGCGTCCACGACCTTTTTGCAACGGATGCAGAGAATATGGTCGTGCGGGTCGGTGCGCAGATCGTATCGATCCGCGCCGGGGGCGCGGATATGGTAGACGTCGCCGCCGTCCGAGAGCAGCCCCAGGTTGCGGTACACCGTCCCGCGGCTGACCTTGGGATCCTCGGCGTGTACCGCCTCGTAGATGCTGTCCGCCGTCGGGTGGTCGCACCGCCCCTGCACGACCCGGAGCACGAGACGGCGCTGATTGGTTTCTCTTCGTTTCATCTGTCGGTCCCTTTGTAAGGTGCCTCCGAACGGGGAGGTGCCTTGTTTTCTTGGCTCCGCGCCGTCAGTCGGCGTTCGCCGCCCAGAGGCCGTGCAGATTGCAGTAGGCGTAAACGGCTTTGACCTCATCGCCGTCTTCCAGGGGGAAGCGGACGGAGGGCGCGCCCGTGACCGGGAGTTCGCGGCGCTGGTTGCCGTATTTGGTTTCGAGGGAGACCCACGCGATGTGGTGTGCCTCCGTCATCGGGTGCGGGACGGAGCCGACATCGACCGTGACCGTGTTCCCCTCGACCGTGTAGACGGGGATATGCTTTTCCGCCGCCGCCTCGGTGGTGCCGGGAATCAGCTCCCGCATGGGCTCCCCGCAACAGGAGACGGGGGCGCCGGAACGGTGGACAAAAGCGACGATATTCCCGCAGTGCGGGCAGATGAAGAACTGCTGTTTCATGGTTTCTCTCCTTAATCGATCGGTGCGCGCGCCGGGAGGTGTCCCGGCACGCGGTTTTCATCAATAATTCTCTTCGCGGATTTCGAAGTAGCTCTGCGGGTGGTTGCAGGTCGGGCAGACCTCGGGCGCTTTCGTCCCGACGACGATGTGCCCGCAGTTGCGGCACTCCCACACCTTGACCTCGCTCTTTTCGAACACTTCCTGCGCCTCTACGTTATGCAGGAGCGCACGATAGCGTTCCTCGTGGCGTTTTTCGATCGCGGCGACCAGGCGGAAGCGTCTTGCGAGTTCCGGGAAGCCCTCTTCCTCGGCGGTCTTGGCAAAACCGACGTACATATCCGTCCACTCGTCGTTTTCACCCTCTGCGGCGGCGGCGAGATTCTCTGCCGTCGTGCCGATGCCGCCCAGTTCGCGGAACCACAGCTTGGCGTGTTCTTTCTCGTTTTCCGCCGTTTTCAGAAACAGTTCGGCAATCTGCTCGAACCCCTGCCGTTTCGCGACGGAGGCGAAGTAGGTGTATTTGTTTCTAGCCTGGGATTCTCCGGCGAAAGCCGCCCAAAGATTCTTCTCGGTCTGTGTGCCTGTGTATTTGCTCTGTGCGCTCATTTGTAAGCCCTCTCAAATTCTTATTAGGAATGATTCCTGATAAGAGTATACCCGAAATCGAAACGGTTGTCAAGGGCATTTTCGAAAAAAGTCGAAAAAGATCTTTTTTGTGTGCGGCTTTCTGTGCAACGGAACGCGGGAAGACAAACAGACAGACGTGGGGGGGGCAAACAGACAGACGCGGGGAACACAAGCAGAAAAAGACAGCCGCCCGAATACGGGCGGCTGTCTTGTCCGGTTGGTGCTTTATCATCGTTCGGCGCTTTATAATACTTCAAAGGAAAAGACGAAAAACGTGTCCGCGCCCCGGGTGGCGAGCGGGACAAAGCGCACGCTCGTACAGGTGCCGTGCAGGTCGCGCTCGTTGGTGGGGGCGTGTCGCCTCGTATCGGTAAAGCCGGGGCGCGACAGACCTTGCACGCCGGTGCTTGACGCGGAGGGCGGCGGCGCGGTATAATCGAAACGAAAACGCCGTCGGCGCCGGGGGCAACCGGGGCGGTCGGGGGGCGGAGAGGAGACACGATGAGCGATTATCTGACCATCACACCGGAAAACGTCCGGGAGGTGCCGCTCGCGTGCATCATCCGGAAAAAGCCGGGACACCCGGGGATCGAAGCCAAGCGGGCGTGGCTCGCGGAGCGTCTTGCCGAGGGGCACGTGTTCCGCAAACTCCGCGATCCTGCGTCCTGTGCGTTCATTGAATATGCACCTCTGGAAACGGCATGGGTGCCGGTCGAGGGGCAAAACTATTTGTATATCTACTGCCTGTGGGTGGCGGGGGACGCCAAAGGACACGGACACGGGGCGCGCCTTATGGAATCCTGCATCGAGGAGGCACGTCGCTTCGGTAAGTCCGGCGTCTGTATGCTCGGCGCGGACAAGCAGAAGGCGTGGCTCTCCAATCAGGCGTTTGCCGCGAAATACGGCTTCCGCCCGGTGGATACCGCCCCCGGCGGGTACACCCTGCTCGCCCTGTCGCTGGACGGTATGACCCCGCATTTCGCGGCGGGGGCGAAGCGCGGCACGGTCGATGAGAGCGGGCTCGTTGTCTACTATGACGACCAATGCCCGTTCCTCCCGGCGAGGGTGGAGACGCTCCGCGCCTATTGTGAAGAAAAGGGGATTCAAGCCGAGTTCCGCCACGTCGGGTCGCTCGCCGAGGCGAAAGCACTCCCGTCGGTCTTTAATAGCTTCGCCGTGTTCTGGAACGGGCAACTCATAACGGTGAATCAGATCGACCCGAAGACACTCGAGAAAGTCATCGGGCGCTCGGGGGGATAATCGCCGTACCGATGCGGAGCGCACCGCAATTTCGCCGCGCGGCTTGCAAAACATCGGGGCTTGTGATACAATAAGCAAAAACACCGCAAGGGCGTTTTAGATATCCTTTATTTTATCAATTATTTTATCAATTGCGAGGCATCACCATGCAGGAAAACAACACACCGAAAAAACGCGTCATTCTGACCGGCGACCGCCCGACGGGCAGGCTCCATGTCGGTCACTATGTCGGTTCGCTCAAAGAGCGGGTACGGCTCCAGAACTCCGGCGAGTTTGACGAAATCTATATTATGATCGCGGACGCACAGGCGCTGACAGACAACGCCGAACATCCCGAAAAGGTACGCGGGAACATCATGCAGGTGGCGCTCGACTATCTCTCGTGCGGCATCGACCCCGCAAAGTCCTGTATCTTCATTCAGTCGATGGTGCCGGAGCTCACCGAGCTGACGTTCTACTACATGAACCTCGTCACGGTGTCGCGCGTCCAGCGTAACCCCACCGTCAAGGCGGAGATTCAGATGCGCAACTTCGAGGCGAGCATCCCGGTCGGCTTCTTCTGCTACCCCATCAGTCAGGCGGCGGACATTACGGCGTTCCATGCGACGGCGGTGCCGGTCGGGGAGGATCAACTCCCCATGCTCGAACAATGCACCGAGATCGTGCGCAAGTTCAACAGTGTGTACGGCGAGACGCTGACCGAACCGGGCATCATTCTGCCGAAGAACCGCGCCTGCCTGCGCCTGCCCGGCATCGACGGCAAGGCGAAGATGAGCAAGTCGCTCGGTAACTGCATCTACCTCTCGGATACGCCGGAGGAGGTCAAAACCAAGGTCATGTCCATGTTCACCGACCCGACGCACCTGCGCCGCGAGGATCCCGGTCACACCGAGGGGAACCCGGTGTTCATCTACCTTGACGCATTCGCGCGGGACGAGCATTTCGCGGAGTTCCTCCCGGAATACGAGAATCTCGAAGCGCTGAAAGAGCATTACCGCCGTGGCGGGCTCGGCGACGTCAAGGTCAAGAAGTTCCTCTGTGACGTTATGCAGGCGGAACTCGCGCCTATCCGCGAGAGACGCGCCTATTGGGAGAGCCGCCCCGAGGAGGTCTACGAGATCCTGAAGGCGGGCAGCGCCCGTGCCGAGGCGACCGCCGCCGAAACGCTCCGCGAGGTGCGTCGCGCGATGAAGATCGACTACTTCGAAAACGGCAATCTTCTGAAAAACTGATACCGCTCTTACCCTCCGGGGGCGCCGTCGGCGCACTCCTCTGAGCAGCATGGCACAGCGGCGTTGTACCCGGGAAATCGGGCGCAACGCCGCTGTTTGCATTTTGACGCGGCGCCGGTTTCCGGTGGCTGTCGCTTTGCCGTTTGGCGGAACGAAGTCGGCGGGCGCCCGTATTTTTGTCGGGGCGACCATTGGTCGCCCTTACGGGAACGCATGGGTGCGGCTGTCGGAGTTCTCTCGACGAGGGGGAAAAAGGGGGAAGAGCGCGCGGTGTAATCGGTGCGCCGGGTGAACCCGGCGGCGGAGGCATCAGACTTTGGCGGTGCAAAAAAACGGCGTTGCGCCGGGAAAACCGGGCGCAACGCCGATAGAATAAAGGGGTTATGCCTGCTCGCCGGCGGCGGGGAGCAGGTCGGTCATGCTTTTAAGGCTGATGCCGAGGGTCGAGAGGTTATGCAGGAGCGCGGAGGTCGTCGGCGGGATGACGCCCGCGACGCCGAGGGCAATCAGCCCGAGGTTGAAGGACATGATGAAGCGATAGTTGTGCCGGATACGCGCCATAAGCAGGGTCGCGAGGCGGCGCAGGGCGACGAGAGCGTGGAGATCCTCCGAGGAAACGGTGATGTCCGCGATCTCGCGCGCGATTGCCGCGCCGGTGCTGATGGCGATACCGACGTCCGCCTCCGAGAGCGCGGGAGAGTCGTTCACGCCGTCGCCGACCATGATGACGGTGTGCCCTTCGGTACGGGCTTTTTTGATATAGTTCGCTTTGTCCTCGGGGAGGACCTCGGCGTAAAATTCGTCTACGCCGACGCTCCCCGCGACGGCGGCGGCGGTGTCCTTATTATCGCCCGTCATCATCACCACGTGGCGGATGCCGCACGCGTGCAGTGCCCGCACGGCGTCTGCCGCCTCCTCCCGGAGCGGGTCGGCGATGCAGATGACGGCGGCGAGCGTCCCGCCGATCGAAAGATACAGATGCGAGTATTCCGGCGGGAGGGCGGCAAACTTCTTTTCACTGCCGCGCGGGAGCTTCACGCCCTCGTCCTCAAAGACGAAGTGGGCGCTCCCGATCAGCACCTTTTTGCCGTTGACGGTACTGGAAATGCCGTGCGCGACGACGTACTCCACGCGGGAATGGTATTCCTCGTGCGAGAGCCCGCGGCGGCGCGCCTCCTCGACGACGGCGTTCGCGATCGAGTGCGGGTAATGCTCCTCGAGGCAGGCGGCGAGGCGGAGCATCTCGTCGGGATCGTGCTTTCCGAACGTGACGATTTCCGTCACCGTCGGGGTCGCGCGCGTGAGCGTCCCCGTTTTATCAAACACGATCGTGTCAGCCGCGGCGACGGCTTCGAGGAACCTGCCGCCCTTGACGGACACGCGGTGATGACTGCATTCCCGCATGGCGGAGAGCACGGCGAGCGGCATTGACAGTTTCATGGCGCAGGAGAAGTCCACCATGAGGCAGGCGAGGGTCTTCGTGACGTTGCGCGTCAGGAGCCATGTCGCCCCGGTGCCGAGGAAGGTCAGGGGCACCAGCTTGTCCGCGAGGCGCGACGCCTTGTCCTCCGCCGTGGATTTCAGCTTCTCGGACTCCTCGATCATGTGGACGATGCGGTCATATCTGCCGCTCCCCGCCAGATGCTCGACGCGAATGACGCAGGAGCCTTCCTCGACGGCGCACCCGGCGTAAACCGGTGCGCCCTCGCCCTTCGGCACGGGGACGGACTCGCCCGTCATGGAGGACTGATTGACCGTGACCTGCCCCTCGACGACTCTGCCGTCGAGCGGGATCATGTGCCCCGTCCGCACGACGACAAGATCGCCGACGGCGATGTCCTCAATATCGGACAGCACCTCGCCCTCGTCTGTCTTTTTCCATACACGGTCGACGTGGAGCGACATGGCGCTCGCGAGGTCGGCGACGGACTTCTTGTGCGTCCACTCTTCGAGTGTTTCCCCGATTCCGAGCAGGAACATGACGGAACCCGCGGTGCCGAAATCGCGCCGCAGGAGCGAAACGCCGATTGCCGTCGCGTCCAGCACCGGCACCGACAGGTGCCCGCGGAACAGCTCGCGAAGTCCTGCGCGCAGGAAACGCACCGAGCGCACCGTGGCAATCACCGCGCGCACGGGCGCGGGTAGCAAGAACTTGGAAAATGCGCGGCGCGCCACCTGCCCGACGAGTTTCTCTTCATACTCGCGGTTCAGCGCGCGGGCGGAGTGCGCCGGGGTGAGCCCCGCCGCCCTCGCGGCTCCGAAAGAGAAGCCCGCGAGCGTGCGCAGGATCTCCTCTCTGCCGGCGGTGAAGGTGATCACGGCATCGCCCGTGCGGTCATAGATCTTCGCCGAGCGGACGCCGGGCAGGGGCGCGAGCGCCGCCTCGAGCAAATCCGCTTCCTCGAGCGTCATGCCGCCGGGGACGAGGCGGACGCGCAGGCGTCCGCTCGATTCATGTAAAACGGTACATTTCATACGGTTTCTCCATAAAGAAAGCCGCCCTGCGGGGCGGCTCCGGCATTATGCCTCTGTGCTTTCCTCCGCGGTGTCTTCGACAACGATGACATCGTCGGCGGCTTTCGCGGCGCGACGCGTGTTCAGGTCTTTCGCATCGGCGAGAATGTCGCCCGCGTTCTCCTTGACCTTCGTGACGGTCGTCATCACTCCGTCCTTCACGCGCAGGGCGGCGGCAGTCGTGTACGTGTAGACCGTCTTTGCCGTTTTGGTGCAGAGCGCCTTGATGCCCGCAGTGCCGAACAGCACGCCGGCGGCGAACAAACCGAATTTTCCGAGACTCATAAGATGGAACCTCCCTCAAGTCTTTTTTCTTAAATATAGCG
>ERZ1034755.567-NODE-567-length-12255-cov-12.151230_pt1 | contig 12255 bp, 9 predicted proteins | sample MGYA00520596_ERZ1034755 | MGnify/ENA primary metagenome ERZ1034755 (study PRJEB33766, sample SAMN09781701) | gut metagenome | biome: gut microbiome | host: Homo sapiens | place: Madagascar | study: EMG produced TPA metagenomics assembly of the PRJNA485056 data set... | reverse complement strand
GCGCCGATGGTACTGCAATGCAATGCGGGAGAGTAGGTAGCCGCCTCCTTTTATAAGAAACCTCAGTTATCTTTTGATAATTGAGGTTTTTTTTGTATCTTTGCATCCATACTTTGTCACATTTTGATCTTTGATTCGTTCTAATCTTTGGTTCATTCTGTATATGAGTGATGTCCGTTCTTTGGGTGTATCTCTTTTGGGGTTTACACTGATCTTTGTGACATTTCAATTTTGAAATTATATATTTGTTATTCATTCTAAGTGATTATGCTTTATTTTTTGAAATCTTCATGGATTTGGCTGAAACGATGTACTCATTGTCGCGGTTTTGGTGTTCAGTCTCCTTCGGCGTATCGTTTTATCCGTTACGTCATAAATGAGCATTATCCTTATTATGCTTATGAAGAATTGAAGGAGCATATGAATATGTTGTCCAAACATCAACATAAGTTGGGGAGGCTGTTCTTTCGTTTAGCTAATTTTTGGCAGCCAGATTTCTGTTACTGTGATCAACCTCAGTTTTTGAAGTATGCTCAGGCCGGATCTCATCGTATGAAGTCAGGTGCGATTTCTGAATTCTTGGAAAAAAGTGCATTTCGTTGCGTTCCGAACACGGACCGCATCCTGATTTGGGTTGATCTGGAATATGCAGCTGATGTGCTTGATGAATTGTTGACCAAATGCACATCTCAAACCTTGTTGGTAGTTAATGGTATTAACAATAAGAATCATGCTTTGTGGAAAAAGCTTCAGGCTGATGTACATGTCGGTATTACTTACCATCTATATTATTGTGGCATTGTGTTTTTCGATAAGTCCGTTTACAAGCAGCATTATGAGGTGAATTTTTGATTATTGTGGGCAAATATGGATAAAATAATGTAATAATTGCATTATTCTTCTGTTTTATTAAGAAAAAATGCTCCAAATGCTTGCAGATAAAATATATTTTATTACTTTTGCACGCAAATATAAATCTAAAAAAAGACAGCTATGTATTGGACACTAGAATTAGCTTCGAAGCTTGAAGATGCACCATGGCCTGCTACAAAGGAAGAGTTGATAGATTATGCAACTCGTTCGGGTGCGCCTCTGGAGGTTCTGGAGAATTTGCAGGAGATAGAAGATGAGGGTGATGTCTATGAAAGCATTGAGGACATTTGGCCCGATTATCCTTCCAAGGATGACTTCTTGTGGAATGACGACGAATATTAAAAAAGGTCGATGATAGGGCTGCTCATTTTGGGCAGCCTTTATCGTTTGCACTTTGTACTATCTTGTGTTTCCCGTTTATAATATATATAAATAGGTATATAAGACATGTTGTTACTATAAAAAGGTAATCTATCTTTAGTGTGGTTATTATTATTCAGTTTGCCTTATAATGATATGTGATAAATCGAATATTGTCTATATACAATAAAAATCGTATTATTTCGTTATTTAATTGTGTTGAAACGTCTCATTATATTATACGTCCTGTTGCTGGGTGTTCTGTCTGTGAATGCTCAGTATGATCCTTCGTTTAGTCATTATTTCGATATGGAGCCTTCTTTTAATCCAGCTTCAGTTGGAAAACAGGCTAAATTGAACGTAACGGGTGCTTATGCCATAGATCTGGCAGGTTATGAACACAACCCACGAACGATGTATGTATCGGCTGACATGCCTTTTTATCTTTTGAAAAACTATCATGGCGTAGGTCTTCAACTGATGAACGATCAGATAGGCCTTTTCACCCATCAGCGCCTGGCAGCCCAATATGCCTTCAAGCGAAGACTTTTTGGTGGAATGTTGAGTGCAGGTATACAGGCAGGTTTTATCTCTGAAAGTTTCGATGGAAGCAAGGTGGATGTAGAGGAAGGCAACGACCCTGCTTTACCGAAGACTAATGTAAATGGAAATTCTGTTGATATTGGTGCAGGTGTTTACTATATGCATGGCGCTTGGTACGTAGGCGTTTCTGCCCAGCACCTCACTTCTCCCAAGATAGAGTTAGGTGAAACCAATGAAATAGACATCTCTCCTGTATATTATTTGACAGGAGGATACAATATTAAGTTGAGAAATCCGTTTTTATCAGTGAAGCCTTCTGCTCTTGTGAAGTATGACGGAGTAGTTTGGCGAGGAGATGTTAGTTGTCGTCTGGTGTATACTCATGAGAAGAAGATGCTCTATGGAGGCGTTTCTTATAGTCCCACCAATTCTGTGACCGGCCTCATAGGTGGCCGTTTTCATGGTGTTGTGTTAGGTTATAGCTATGAGTTCTATACTTCAGCCATCTCACCAGGTAATGGTAGCCACGAACTCTTTGTAGGTTATCAGACCGATATCAATCTTGTTAAAAAAGGAAGAAACAAGCACAAAAGCGTAAGAATATTATAAGCAAACATGAATATGAAGAAATGTATATTATCCCTCTGTTCGGCAGTAGCTCTCTTGGCATTAACTGGATGCTTTGGAGCCAAGTCAGCCTCGGTCTCCGGTAGAGGCGGTGAGGTAGTGGGCGTCGGTGGAAGGAATTTTGCAGAACCAGCACCTTATGGAATGGTAAAAATCAATCGAGGATTCCTGAAGATGGGATTAGAAACAGAAGATTCGCTGTGGGGAGAGAAAACACCTCGCAAGGAAGTTTCTGTAGATGGTTTCTGGATGGATGATACCGAAATTACAAATTCAGAGTACAAGCAGTTTGTATCCTATGTGAGGGATTCTATTCTTCGTACCCGTTTGGCAGATCCCGCCTATGGTGGCGATGAAACCTATATGATTACTGAGGACAAGCAGGGTAATCCTGTAACTCCGCGTGTCAACTGGAAGAAACAACTTCCCAAGAAACCTAACGAAGATGAGCAGCGGGCGATAGAGAGTCTTTATGCTGTCAATCCTGTTACGGGGGAGAAATTGATAGACTGTCGCCAGTTGAACTATAAATATGAGATTTATGACTATACAGCTGCGGCTTTGCGTCGCAACCGTATCAATCCACAGGAGCGAAACCTGAATACAGATATCAATATTGATCCAAACGAGGTGGTGATGATATCTAAGGATACAGCTTATGTGGATGATGAAGGAAAAATCGTCAGTGAAACCATTAATCGTCAGTTGTCGGGTCCTTGGGATTTCCTCAACACCTACATTGTTAATGTATATCCCGATACTACTTGTTGGGTCAACGATTTCAGAAACTCAGACAATGAGACTTATCTGAGAAGCTATTTCAGCAATCCAGCTTATAACGACTATCCCGTAGTAGGTGTTACCTGGGAACAGGCCAATGCCTTCTGTGCATGGCGTACAGATTATCTGCTGAAAGGCTTAGGCCCTGAGGCAAGGTTTGTTCAGCGTTACCGTCTCCCTACTGAGGCAGAATGGGAGTTTGCCGCTCGAGGCAAGGATCAGAACGAGTTTCCATGGGACAACAAGGATGTAAAGAATGGTGATGGTTGTTTCTATGCCAACTTTAAACCCGATCGTGGTAACTACACCAAGGATGGCAATCTGATAACCAGCAAGGTGGCTATATATTCACCCAATTCCAATGGTTTGTATGATATGGCCGGTAATGTGGCAGAATGGACCAGCACAGTATTTACAGAGGCTGGAGTTGATGCAATGAACGACCTGAATCCTACTCTTGTCTACAATGCAGCCAAGGAAGATCCCTATCGGCTGAAAAAGAAGAGTGTACGCGGAGGGTCATGGAAAGATCCAGAGTCATTTATCCGTTCGGCATGGCGTTCTTGGGAATATCAGAATCAACCACGGTCATATATAGGATTCAGATGTGTGAGAAGTCTTGCTACCACATCGAGTGCTAAACAAAAAACAATAAAAACAAAGAAAAGGAGATAATAGCCATGGGCGAATATAGTAAATTCAATATCGTATACCGTCTGCAAAGATGGATGGACAGTGTGCCTGGTCAGACCTTTCTGAACTATGCTTACAGTTGGGGTGCTTCTGTCGTTATTGCTGGTGCGTTGTTTAAGTTGACCCACCTGCCTGGAGCTAATTTCATGATGTTCCTTGGTATGGGAACCGAGGTTGTGGTATTCTTTCTTTCCGCCTTCGACCGTCCTTTCGACAAGACTGCTGACGGGCGAGATATCCCTACTCATGTGACTGAGGAATATCTCGAGACAGGTAAGGTGACTTATGAAGAAGGACGTGTTGCTTCCTCTCAGGCTTCACCTGTTGGTAATGTTCAGCCTTCTGTCGTTGTCGTAGGCAATCCTCAGGCTTCTTCTGCATCAACTATCAGTATGGCAGATCCTGAGGTAAGCGATTCTCTCGAGAAACCTGTTCAGACTGTGGCCTGTGGCAGTGATGATAGCACGCAGCAGTCTGTAGCCAATGGTGTCTGGATAGGAAGTCAGCAGAATACTACTCCCGAGATGGCCGAGGCTCAAAGCAACTATGTGGAAGAGTTGAAGAAGTTGGTAGAGACCTTGGAGAAGGTGAATGAGCAGAGCAACCGACTTACTCGTGACAGCGAGGAGATGGAGAATCTGAACCGTACTCTTACCGGTATCAGTAAGGTTTATGAAATGCAGTTGAAGGGTGCCAGTCAGCAAATTGGCACTATCGACCAGATAAATGAGCAGAGTCGCAAGATGGCTCAGCAGATAGAGCAACTCAACAAGATCTATACTCGTATGATTGAGGCGATGACTGTCAATATGAGGGCAGCCGCACCCCATGTGAGTGAAGATTAAAAAGCATAGAGATACGAACTCTCTCTACGGACGAAGAGGGAGAAAACAAGTGAAATAAGCAAATTAAAGAATGGCAATAAAGAAAAGACCTATATCGCCTCGCCAGAAGATGATCAACCTGATGTATCTCGTCTTGATGGCTATGCTGGCATTGAACATCTCGACCGAGGTGCTCAATGGATTTTCTATAGTAGAGGAGAGTCTGAACCGTACAACAGCCAACTCTTCTGCCGAGAATGCTGCCTTATATAGTAATTTTGCTGATCAGATGAAGCAGAATCCTGCCAAGGTAAAGGCATGGTTTGAGAAGGCGACACAGGTTAAGGAAATGAGCGATTCGCTCTACAACTTTGCCCAGCAACTGAAGGAAGCCATCGTGCGTGAAGCTGATGGAAGCGATGGAGATGTATTGCATATAGAGAATAAGGATAATCTTGAGGCGGCAGGTATAGTGATGCTGGCTCCTGGTTCTGGTAAGGGTGGCAAATTATATCGTGCCATCAACAGCTATCGTGATCGTATATTGATGATGGTCACCGATGAGCATCAGAAGAAAATCATCCAGAGCAATCTTTCTACCCGTGTGCCTAAGGATGCAAAGAATTTGGGCAAGAACTGGCAGGAGTACATGTTTGAGAATATGCCCGTGGCAGCAGCCGTTACTTTGTTGTCTAAGTTGCAGAGCGATGTTCGTTATGCCGAGGGTGAAGTGTTGCATACCTTGGTTTCCAATATCGACATGAAGGATATAAGAGTCAACAAGCTTGACGCCTTTGTTATTCCCGAGAAGACAACTCTTTATCCTGGCGAGCGTTTCAATGCCAACATCGTGATGGCTGCAGTCGATACAACTCAGCAGCCTGAGATCTATGTCAATGGAGTGAGAGTGAACACTGCTCATGGTCAGTATTCGTTCACAGCAGGTGGAGTTGGCGAGCACCAGTTTGGTGGCTATATCCTGATGCGGAATGCCAGAGGCGATGTGATGCGTCGAAACTTCCTACAGAAGTATACTGTAATTCCTGCACCTAATACTGCCACAGTGGCAGCAGATATGATGAATGTATTGTATGCAGGTTTCCAGAATCCTGTCAGCATCAGTGTGCCAGGAGTTCCTGCCAATGCTGTATCTGCAACCATGACAGGTGGCTCGTTCATATCGAAGGGCAACGGACGTTTTGTGGCAGTACCATCAGCAGTGGGTAAGGACGTGACGATACATGTTACTGCCCGTGACAAGGGGCAGACGAGAACGATGCCTCCATTTGTATTCCATGTAAGGAAACTACCCGATCCAACAGCTTACTTGGCTTTGGGTACCAACCGCTTCCGTGGTGGCGTCTTGTCGAAAGCTTCCCTGATGGGCGCTTCAGGTATTCATGCGGCAATTGATGACGGATTATTGGATATTCCTTTCCGTGTATTGAGTTTTGAGACTGTTTTCTTCGACAATATGGGTAATGCAGTACCTTTGGCTTCGGCTGGAGCCAATTTCTCTGAGCGTCAGCGTGAGGAGTTCCGCAGACTGTCGAGAAACCGTCGTTTCTATATCTCTCACATCAAGGCTGTGGGGCCTGATGGAATTACCCGTAACCTCCCTGCAGCCATGGAGGTGATTGTAAGGTAGAGATATGCAAAGAGTGAAGAATCTTATTGTTTAGAAATAAAGATATTATAATGAGAAAGATATTTTTGTTATTGATGCTTGCGGGGCTGACAATCGGTGCGAATGCCCAGCCAGAAGCTCGTAGACAGGCACAGCAGAAAGCCAAGCAGCAGTCGAATGCCAACAACATGACGACTCGTGCGCAGATAATGTTCCCTACATCGGCCACCATGGGCGATGATGTGGTATGGAGACGTGATATCTATCGTGAGCTCGACTTAAATGATGATGCCAATGCACCATTGTATTATCCTGTGGAGCCTGTCGGTGGTCAGATGAATCTCTTTACCTATATGTTCAAGCTGATGTTGAGCGGTCGTGTTCGTGCCTACCAGTATCGCTTGGATGGTCATGAGAGTTTCAACTACGAGGATCGTGTTGTGCCTAAGGCCTTCATGGACAATTATCACATCTATTATGAGCGTAAGAATGGAGCACTGACCCTCGATGACAGCGATATTCCTTCTCGTGAGGTAAAGTCTTACTATGTGAAAGAAGCCACATACTACGACCAGCATACCGCCACATTCCATACCAAGGTAATCGCCTTGTGTCCTATTATGACACGTGAAGACGATTTTGGTGATGCCGGAACCAAGTATCCTCTCTTCTGGATGAAGTATTCTGACCTTGCTCCCTATCTTTCCAAGCAGCAGATAATGACGAGCAATCTCAATAATGCTGCCATGATGAGTATAGACGATTATTTTGTCAAGAACCAGTATAAGGGTAAGATATACAAGACGACCAATATGTTGGGTAAAACCTTGGCTCAATATTGTCCTACCGATTCAGCTCTGAGCAAGGAGCAGAAGAAGATAGAGTCAGAGCTGGCTGCCTTCGAGAAGAATATCTGGGGCGATCAGGCGCGCAAAGATTCTCTTGACAGTATTGCCAATGCCGACAAGAAGAATGCGAAGGGCGTGAAGGGTGTGAAGAAGAATCGCAGAAGCAGAACTTCTGGTTCTTCGTCTACAGTCAAGACCCGTCGTCAGCGCAGTTCCGGTTCGTCAGGATCCAGTACAGCCCGAGTTTCGGTTCGTCGTCAGCGTCATTAATAATAGGTTTATAATATAAGGTATGAAGAAAGTATTATTATTTATTGTGTTGGCAGTTTCTGTCCTCTTTGCTAATCCTGCTCAGGCACAGATTAAGTTAGGTGTGAAGGGTGGCTTGAATGTCAGCAATTTGAAGCTCAGTAGAGACAACTGGGATGCGGAAAACCGTGCAGGATTTTTCTTTGGTCCTATGGTTAAGGTGACAGTGCCTGTTACAGGCTTAAGTTTTGACGTTGCCGCTTTATATGATCAGAAGGAGGCTAAGGTGAAAGTTGCCGACGATGTTGTGGGCGGAACTTATAATTCAACCACAGTTACACAAAAATTCATTGATATTCCTGTGAATGTCCGTTATGGTTTTGGGCTGAGCAGTCTGGCTAATATCTTCCTTTTTGCAGGTCCGCAGTGGGGAATCAATGTAGGAAATAAGAATTTCAAATGGGATAAATCCACCAGCTATTCCTTGAAAAAGGCAAACTTCAGTGTGAATGTGGGCGCTGGTGTAACTTTGTTGAGCCATCTGCAGGCTTCAGTCAACTACAACATTGAATGCAACAAGTCCGGCAGTATGGATATGGGAGTTTCTGATGCCAATGGTAATCCTGTTGTCGTGAAGGGAAGAAACAATACCTGGCAGATTTCTCTTGGCTATTGGTTCTAAGCATAGGAGATACATATTAAAATATATAAAAGCAGATACCTGATGTTGGGTATCTGCTTTTTTATTGTTACCTTTGCAGGGTATGAAGTATGTCGATGTCATATTGCCCTTGCCGCTACCTGGCATGTTTACCTATTCTGTCCCCGAAGGGATGGAAGGGTGTGTTGTTTTTGGTAAACGGGTGCTTGTGCCATTGGGCAAGAGCAAGAAGTACATTGCCATGGTGGTAAAGGTGCATCAGGAGAAGCCGTCCTTTAAGGTCAAGCCGATAGAGCAGGTGCTGGATGCTACTCCCACACTTCTTGACCGGCAGTACAGGTTATGGTCGTGGATATCCAACTATTATATGTCACCTTTGGGCGATGTATATAATGCCGCAATGCCTGCATGCATGAAGTCTGCAGAGAAGTTCAAACCCAGGATGGAATTGTATGTGGAGCTTACGAGCAAATACCGCAACGAAGCTTCCCTGCATGTGGCTCTTAACATGTTGCAGCGTGCCCTGAAGCAATCTAAAGCCTTTGCTACATTTCTCAGCCTTTCCCATTGGGACAGTTTAGAGAACGATACGCCTCGCGAAGGTATCAAGAAGGTCACCAAGGAAGAGCTGATGAATGAGGCTCATTGCACTTCTGCCATCGTCAAATCGCTCATCGACCGCGACATCCTCTTTACGTACGAGGAGGAGGTGGGGCGACTGAATACCTCAGGTGAGAGTCACTTCGAGCAGATCAAACCACTTTCCATAGCCCAGCAGGAAGCTTACAACAAGATTCTCCTTCAGATGATGAAGAAAAATGTGGTGCTTCTTCATGGCGTGACTTCGAGTGGCAAGACCGAGGTGTATATCCACCTCATCAAGCAGGCTCTCGACAATCACAAGCAGGTGCTTTATCTTCTGCCCGAGATAGCTCTCACGGTACAGATCATGGAACGTCTGCACAAAGTTTTTGGCGATCGTCTTGGCATTTATCATTCCAAGTATAGCGATGCCGAACGAGTGGAGATATGGCAGAAACAGATGTCAGCCCATCCCTACGATGTTATTCTTGGGGCTCGAAGTGCAGTCTTTCTCCCTTTTCAGAATCTCGGACTTGTCATCATCGACGAGGAACACGAAACATCCTTTAAGCAACAAGACCCTGCCCCCCGCTATCATGCCCGCAGTGCTGCTATTGTGTTGGCAGGTATGTATCCCGACTGCAAGGTTCTTTTGGGTACAGCCACACCCTCTATGGAGAGTTATTACAATGCGCAGGAAGGCAAGTACGGATTGGTGGAACTCAAAACCCGATACAAGGACATACAGTTGCCCGAAATCCAGGTGGTGGATGTAAAGGATTTGCGGCATCGCAAGATGATGACTGGAGCCTACTCTCCTCAACTTTTAGCAGCCATACGCGAGGCTTTGTCGCATGGCGAACAGGCCATTCTGTTCCAGAACCGTCGTGGTTTTGCACCGATGGTGGAATGTAAGGTATGCGGATGGGTGCCTAAGTGCAAGAACTGCGATGTGTCGCTTACACTTCATAAGAATATCAACCTGCTCACCTGTCACTATTGCGGATATACTTATCCTGTGCCAGTGGAGTGCCCCAACTGTGGAAGTACAGAACTCATGGGGCGAGGTCTGGGTACCGAGCGCATCGAAGACCAACTGACGGATATCTTTCCCGAGGCTCGTATCGCCCGTATGGATTTGGACACCACCCGTACCCGCAATGCTTACGAGCGGCTGATAGATGATTTCTCGTCGGGTAAGACCAATCTGCTCATTGGCACCCAGATGATCTCCAAGGGACTGGATTTCGACAAGGTGAGTGTGGTGGGCATACTGAATGCCGATTCCATGCTCAATTATCCCGACTTCCGAGCCTACGAGCATGCCTTTATGATGATGGCTCAGGTGAGCGGAAGGGCCGGGAGAAAGGGCAAACGAGGCAAGGTGATATTGCAGACCAAGTCGCCCACGTTGCCTGTCATCTCGCAGGTGGTTCATAACGATTATACAGGCTTCTACCAAGACTTGTTGGAGGAACGAAGGGCTTTCCATTATCCTCCTTTCTACCATCTTGTCTATGTCTTCCTGAAGCATAAGCACGAGCAGGTATGCCATCAGGCGAGTATGGAGTTGGGACAGACTTTGCGCTCCTGGTTTGGCGACAGGGTCCTTGGACCCGACAAGCCAGCGGTGGCAAAGGTGAAGACCATGAACATCCGTAAGATTGTTATCAAACTCGAGAATGGTATCGACCAGAAGAAGGTGCGCGAATATCTGAGATATGCCCAGGAGCAAATGTCGAAGGACCCTCGCTATGGCGCATTGCAGATTTACTATGATGTCGACCCCATGTAGACTGATATGATGGCAATGATCTTGTCTTTGTATGGAGTCAATGAACATAAAAATAAAAAAGGCTATCCCTTTCAAAAGATTGGGATAGCCTTTTGCGATTGTATGTAGTTATGCTTTTGGAATGTTGCTCTTAGAAGTTGATGTCGAGACCAACTGCGAAGACGTTGTTGTTACGGGTATAGTCAGAAGAGTAGTTCAAGCTTCTGTCTGCTGTGAGCTGTACCGTTTCGGTAGTCTTCTTGTGCTGATAGAATGTGTGGAAGTAAGCCACGTTGAGATCCATCTTCTTGTTGATGTGATAAACACCACCGATGGCAACAGAGTTGGAACTTACAACGAATGACTTGTCATCCATATACTCGTCAGACAAACCATAGTTGGTGTTCTGCCAACCTGTACTCAGAGTGATCTTCTTGTTGACGTCTACCTCTACACCGGCATTATACTCCAGAGTACCACGCTTCAACTCCTTGTTGCGGTTGTTGTAAGATGTGGCATTTTTGTCGTCGAACCAGTGGAAACCTGCGTTTACTCTTACTGCATCTACAGGGCTGTAGCCTACTCCCAAAGCCAAGTAAGCAGGAATGTCGCCAGCAATCTTCTTGCCGTCCTCATATTCACCGATGGCCTTGTTCAACTTCTGGTCAAACTGGGTCTTCAAGCCCATCATAGTAGATCCTACTGTTGGGTCATTCAATACTGCATTGGTAGTGTTTTCTGCCTGTTGCTTAGCCTGCTCAAGTGGAAGGCCAGCCTGCTGATATTTTGCAGTCAGGATACCTGTCATCTGATTGGCAAGGTTGGCTGGCAAGTTACCGATACTTGGAGTCTGGTTTACTGACTTGTTCTTCAGGCGAATACGGGTCTTGAACTCGTATTTAGCAGAGAAGTTCCAGCGACCTGTTTTGTAATCTACGCCGATGATAGGAGTGAAGCCTACACCACTCTGGTCGCAGCTCAACTCGATGTTGGCAGAGCTTTCCTTGGTAGGGTCGAGTACCTTATAGAGAGGCATGTTGCCTACATTGATGTTTTCTACATATCCATAGTAGTTGGTCAGGGCATAGACACCGCGAACACCCAAGAATGCGCTGAAGTTATCACAGAACTTATATGCTGCACCTACAGAGAGACCATAGTAATACTGGCGACCGTGCATATAGCTGTTGAAGCTGTATTTGCCGGTTTTGCCGAAAGCCTGGTCTGAAGTGAACATTTCCATGCCTGGCTGACCGATTGTATTGCCCAATACTTGGTCGATGGTACCTGCCAGTCCGCAAGCAGCAATAGCTGTCTCGGCTACAATCTTCTCGAAAGATCCCAGGCCGTCGTCGAAGGTACACTTACCGCCACCACCAGTGAGGGCGAAGCTGGCCTGGAAAGACCATTTGCCTTTGTTGTAGGCATACTGGAAAGAAGGGATAACAGGAGCAAAAGCCGTACCCTTGAAATCACGAGGAGTGATGGGATTGTTTACATTGTTGGTAAACAAAGCATAGTCATTGTTGATAGTACGTGTCTGGAATGCCAACTGCCAGTTGATGGCGAGATGGTGACCTTCACTCATGAATACAACTCCGGCCGGATTGTAATAAACTCCGTCAATACCGATTGAAGCCTCACGGCTCATCATTCTGTCGAATGCTACGTGCTGGTTTGTGTTTGTGAGCAAACCACCTGCCAATGTAGGTGTTGCACAGGCCATCGCAATGGCAACACAAACTAATTTTAGTTTCTTCATTTTAATAATTTTAAATAAAAACGTCCGCAAAGGTAAGAAGAATGTTCTATTT
>ERZ1034755.560-NODE-560-length-12302-cov-4.815302_pt1 | contig 12302 bp, 9 predicted proteins | sample MGYA00520596_ERZ1034755 | MGnify/ENA primary metagenome ERZ1034755 (study PRJEB33766, sample SAMN09781701) | gut metagenome | biome: gut microbiome | host: Homo sapiens | place: Madagascar | study: EMG produced TPA metagenomics assembly of the PRJNA485056 data set... | reverse complement strand
CTATAACAATGTCCGAAACCAGAATGTCAGCAGCACATACGAACCCGGCTCCGTTTTCAAGACCATAACCGCCTCGGCAGCTCTCGATCAGGGCGTCGCGGATCAGTCAACGAAGGTCGATTGCGTGGCGGGCGGAATAAAAATTCTCACCCAGACCTATCACTGCAACGCGCACACAGTTCACGGCACGCTCGACATGGTCGGCGGCCTGAAAAAATCCTGCAACTCTTATTTCATAACCATGGGTCAGCGCCTCGGCGTTGATAATTTCTACAAATATTTCGAGGCGTTCGGCTTCACCGAAAAGACCGGAATCGACCTCCCGGCGGAAACTCAGCCCAAGGCGGGCGTCACCTACCACGCCCACGAGGGCATGACGCTCATCGACCTCGCGAGCTCCTCGTTCGGTCAGTCATTCCAGGTCACGCCCATTCAGATGGTGACTGCACTCTCCGCCATAGCCAACGGCGGAAAGCTGATGAAGCCCTATGTCGTCGCGAAAGTGCTCGACGACAACGGCAATGTCGTCAGCGAGACCCAGCCGACCGTCAGACGTCAGGTGATAAGCGAGGAGACCTCTGCAAAAGTCGCCGAGATGATGCGCCGCGTCGTCAACGAAGGCACGGCGAAAAACGGATATGTTATCGGCTACCGCGTCGCGGGCAAGACCGGTACCTCGCAGAAGCTCGGCAAGACCGGCGAGCACGTCGCGTCCTACGGATGCTTTGCCCCCGCGGACGATCCGAAAGTCGCAATAATAATTATTATCGATGAGCCGCACGGCGGTCAGATCCAGGGCGGTCAGATAGCCGCTCCCGTCGCCGCGCAGGTCATGGAAAAAACGCTCAAATATCTCAACGTTGAGCCGCAGTATACCGAGAGTGAGCTTGCAAAGCTCGACACGACGGTTTCCAACTATGTCGGCAAGAATGTTTCGGAGGTCTCTTCGGAGCTTCGCTCGGCAGGCTTCAACTGCAAGGTTATCGGCAACGGTGACAAGGTTATAAGCCAGCTCCCCGGCGCCTATCAGAGCGTGCCCAAGGGCGGCATAGTCGTGCTCTATACCGAGGGCGGCCCCGTTGAAACAAAGACCAAAGTGCCCGATCTGACGGGACTTTCGATAACCCAGGTCAACCGCACTGCGGCTGCCGCGGGCATAAATGTCAAGATATCCGGCAACACTCTCGTCAACTCCGAGCTCACTTCTTACGGACAGAGCATCGCAAAGGGCGAAAGCGTCGATTACGGCACGACGGTCACAGTATACTTCAAATCGAATACCGGCGTTTCTGATTCTCCGGGCTGATAAAGGAGATTTTCAATGAGACTTTCCGAATTGTTCCGGGAAGTTGAATTTGACGGAAGTATAAAAAACGATGCGGATATAAATCTCGTCACCGACGACAGCAGACTCGTCCGACCCGGCTCGCTGTTCGTGTGCATACGCCACAGGAGCTTCGACGGTCACACGGCGGCTTTGGATGCGCTCGCCTCGGGCGCGGCGGCTGTTGTGACTCAGGATAGGCTGGGACTCGAAAACGAGCTTCGTGTCGCGGATTCCCGCAGCGCATATGCGCACCTTTGCGCGGCACTGTGTAATCACCCGGAGCGCAAGCTCAGAATGATAGGCGTTACCGGCACAAACGGCAAAACGACGGTGACCACGCTTATCAGGAATATACTTTCCGATTCGGGGACGAAAACACTGCTCACCGGGACGGTCTGCAACCGCCTCGGGGATGAAAATCTGCCGAGCGGGCTGACTACGCCGAAGCCGCCCGAGCTTTATTCGCTGCTCTCGCGCGCCGTTTCGCAGAGGTGCAAAGCCTGCGTCATGGAGGCTTCGTCTCAGGCGCTCGCGCAGGGGAGACTCGAGGGTATAGACTTCGACGCGGCGGTGTTCACAAATATCACGCGCGACCACTTGGATTATCACGGCACATTTGAAAATTATATTTCTGCGAAGAAAAAGCTTTTTGAACATTCTGCTCTATCAATAGTCAATCTCGACGACCCGCGCGCCGGCGAGATAATCGCTGCGTCAAAGGGAAAGATAATTACATTTTCAACCGTGCTCGACTGCGCCGACTATACGGCAAAAAACATCTCGCTTCTTTCGGACTGTGTCCGCTTTGAGCTTGTTTCGAAAGGGCACATAGAACATATAGAATTTGCCTCGCCCGGACTTTTCAGCGTCTCGAACGCTATGGCGGCAGCTGTCTGCGCGATAAATCTCGGCATCGAGCCGAAAGATGCCGCGCAGTCGCTCGCAAAGTCAAAAAGCGTCTGCGGACGGCTCGAACGCGTGGAGTGTTCAGCACCGTACAGCGTCATTATTGACTACGCCCACACGCCCGACGGGCTTGAACAGGTTCTGCGGGCTCTGCGCCCGTCCTGCCGCGGGAAGCTCATAGTTCTTTTCGGCTGCGGCGGAGACAGAGACAGAACCAAACGCCCGCTGATGGGCGCCGCCGCGTGCAAATATGCGGATAAGATTATCGTCACGAGCGACAACCCGCGCTCGGAGGACCCGATAAAAATAATCGGCGATATATTAAAAGGCACGGACAAAAAACGCCGCGATCTGTTCGTTGAACCGGACAGACGCAAGGCGATAGTGCTCGCGCTTAAAACAGCCGAACCCGGCGACACAGTTTTGCTCGCGGGCAAGGGACACGAAAAATATCAGCTTATCGGCGGCGAAAAATTGCCGCTTGACGAGCGGGAGACCGTAAGAAAAATTCTCGGGCTTCCGCACGATACAGGGAGGAAAAAACAATGAACACTATCGCAGCATTGATAATGGGCGCGGCGGCCGCGGCGCTCGTCACCGCGTTGCTCGGGCTTGCCATAATTCCGTGGCTGAGAAAGCTCCATTTCGGGCAGACTATTCTTGAAATCGGTCCGAAGTGGCACGAGAAAAAGCAGGGCACGCCAACCATGGGCGGACTCATGTTTATCTTCGGCACAATAGCCGCAGTCGCGGTGACTGTTATTACCGATAAGCTCCTCGGCGGCGATATCGTCGACAGCAGCGCTACCGGCGCGTCGATAATCGAGCTTTATACGAAGTTCTACAGCGGCATTATCTTTGCTCTCTGCGTGGCACTCATCGGTTTTGCCGATGACTATATAAAGGTCGTCAAAAAGCGCAACCTCGGTCTGACCGAGAAGCAGAAGACGGTGCTTCAGTCGCTCGTTATAATCGCTTATCTCGTCTCACTCTATATGGGCATGGGCAAGGAGCCCTATATGTTCATTCCGTTTGCCGGCAATGTTCGTATGGGCGTATTCTTCTGGATCTTCGGCTTTGTTGTTATCTATGCCGCGATAAATGCAGTCAACTTTACCGACGGCATCGACGGACTTTGCTCGAGCGTTACGATAACCTTCGGTCTTTCCATGTGCGTTATCGCTTATATGCATAAATTTTTCGGCGTCTCGCTCATGGCGAGCGTACTTATAGGCGGATGTGCGGGCTTCCTCGTCTGGAACCACAACCCCGCAAAGGTGTTCATGGGCGACACTGGCTCGATGTTCCTCGGCGGCATGGTCGTCGCTATCGCGTATGCGCTCAACTGCCCGCTTATTCTGCTCCTGACGGGCATAATATATGTTATAGAGGGCGCGTCAGACGTGCTTCAGATAGGCTATTTCAAGATAACTCACGGCAAGCGCATCTTCAAGATGGCTCCCATTCATCATCATTTCGAGATGAGCGGCTGGAGCGAGAAGAAGATAGTCGCAGTGTTTTCGATAGTCAACGCCATCGGCGGAGCCGCGGCGATCGCGCTGATGTATTTCGGCGGCTACGCACTTTAAAAAAACAAACGCAGACGAAAGGGGGATCGGGATGACGAAGACAAAAGGAAAAACAAAGAACACAAAGAGCGAAAAAACAAAAAGAGAGAGCGGGGAAATGTCTCCTGCAAAAAAGCTTTTTCGCCAGTACTATCCGTTCTATAAGTATACCCCAAGGAATATCAAAAGGCTCGACAAGCGCGAAGTGTTGGCTTTCGGGAAGATAGACACAAAGTTCTTCCTGCTCGTCGTCATCCTGCTCATCATCGGACTGATAGCCCTGTTCTCGGCGAGCTATATCAACGCCATAAACAGACATAAGGGCAACGCGTATCATTATATCGAGCGTCAGCTGATTTTTGCCGTAACCGGCGTTGTGCTGATGTTCCTGGTGTCGAGAATAAATTACAGAGTGCTCAAGGACTTATCATTTTTGGCGATAACCGTCGCGTTCTTCTTCCTTGTTCTCGTGCTTATTTTCCACGGCGACGGCGATTTCAAACGCTGGCTCGTCATCGGCGGCAAGAAACTGTTTCAGCCGTCCGAGCTTGCAAAGGTCGCGCTTATAATGTACTGCGCGTGGAGCATGGACAGACGCAAAAAAGCCATATGCTCCGACTGGAAGATGATGTTCCTCTATATGATAGTCGTTGGCGTTATGTGCGGACTTATCGCGCTCGAAAAGCATGTCTCGGCGACCATACTTGTCGGTCTTCTCGGCATAGCGATGACCTATCTCGGCGGCATTGACCGCAAGTGGTACCCGCTCGTCATAGCCTGCATCGTCGGCGGCGCGGTGCTCATGGTCGTTTTCAGAGATAAAATGCCCGCCTATGCGGCGGAGCGAATAATCGCATGGCTCGATAAGAGCTATGACCCCGGCGACGCCCGCTGGCAGACAAACAACTCCCTCTATGCTATCGGCTCGGGCGGACTGTTCGGCGTCGGACTCGGCAATTCACGCCAGAAGCACATGTATGTTTCCGAGCCGCAGAACGACTTCATCTTCTCGATATTCTGCGAAGAGATGGGTCTTGTCGGCGCGCTCGTTGTTATCGTGCTGTTCGTGCTTCTTGTCAAGCGCGCTTTCGATATCGCCATGCGTACCAAAGACACATTTGCATCCCTGCTCGTTATGGGCATCGCGGTTCAGGTCGGGCTTCAGGCGGCGCTCAATATCGCGGTCGTCACCGATCTCATTCCCAATACCGGAATCAGCCTTCCGTTCTTCAGCTACGGCGGCACATCACTGTGGATATTGCTCATAGAGATGGGCGTTGTGCTGAGCGTATCGCGAAGCGCAAAAATAGAGAAAATATAAAAACAACGGAGGAGTCAATATGCTCAAAGCAAAAAGAATTCTTATCGCCGCAGGCGGCACAGGCGGCCATATCAACCCGGCTCTTTCTGTTGCCGGATATATCCGTTCGCAGGATCCGACTGCCGAGATACTCTTCGTCGGCACTGCCGATAAAATGGAGGCGAAGCTTGTCCCCCAGGCGGGTTACCCGATAAAGATGATAGATATCAGCGGTTTCCGCCGCGACCTGAGCCCGGCGGGTATCGTTCATAACATAAAGACGGTTTCAAAGATGTTCAAATCGTCCTCGCAGGCGAAAAAGATAATCGAGGATTTTAAGCCCGAGCTTGCAATAGGCTTCGGCGGCTATGTCAGCGGTCCCGTTATCAGAATGGCGGCGAAGCTCGGCGTGCCGACCGCTATTCACGAGCAGAACGCCTATCCCGGCGTGACAAACAAGACGCTCGCAAAGCAGGTCGATGCTGTTATGCTCACGAGCATGGCGGCGGAAAAATACCTCGAGCCGAAGAATCCCTGCGTGCTGACGGGACTTCCCGTGCGCGCCGAGTTCTTTACAGCGGATAAAGAACACAGCCGCCTTGAACTTGGCGTTGACAGCCGTCCGCTCATTCTCTCCTCCGGCGGAAGCCTCGGCGCGGAGCCGATAAACAGAGCTATGGTCGAGCTGATAGCGGCACGAGCCCCAAAGGGCGACTGCTGCTTCATCCACGCCACCGGACACAGCGGCACATGGGTCGCGGACGAGCTTAAAAAGCGCGGAGTCGACCCGGACAAATTCGAGAATGTTACAATAAGAGAATACATAGACGATATGTCCCGCTGCATGGCGGCGTGTGACCTGTTCATCAACCGCGCCGGCGCATCGACTCTCTCGGAGATAGAGGCGCTCGGCAAGCCGTCGATACTCATTCCCTCGCCGTATGTCGCGGAGAATCATCAGTATCACAACGCGATGACTCTCGTTGAAAAGAACGCGGCGGTGGTTATCGAAGAGAAAGACCTGACGGGCGAAAAGCTGACCGAAGAGGTCGAGAAGCTTCTCGCGGACCGCGCAGGGCTCGATAAAATGGGTGAAAATGCCCGCGCGATGTGCGTCAGCGACGCGGCGCAGCGTATATATGACTGCCTGTGCAAGGTGGTCGGGTAACAGAACAAATCATTTTCGCATATGATAGCACGCAGTTACTAATTGAGTTGCGCGGGGTGCGAAAATGGAAACGGTGAGGATCACAGGGAAAAACAGACTCTCGGGCGAGGTGCGCCTCCAGGGCGCAAAAAACAGCGCACTGCCTATCTTGGCGGCTGCGGCGAGCGTTGACGGCGTGAGCGTTATTCATAACTGCCCGCGCCTTTCCGATGTTGACGCCGCGATAAAAATTCTGTGCTTTATCGGCTGCAAAGTCGAACGCGAGGGCGACACGGTCACAGTAGATGCGACAGATGTCAGCCGCTGTGACGTGCCGCGCGAGCTCATGTGCGAGATGCGCTCGTCCGTTATATTTTTGTCGCCCCTGCTCGCAAGGCTCGGTATGGCGGAGATATCCGCGCCCGGCGGCTGCGAGATAGGACTGCGTCCGATTGACCTTCACCTGTCCTCCCTGCGCCTTATGGGCGCACAAATCGAGACCGAGGGCGGTGTGCTCTCTTGCAGATGTCCAGACGGTCTCCATGGAGAAAAGATAACTCTCTCGTTCCCTAGCGTGGGCGCGACCGAAAATATACTTATCGCCGCGGCGTCCGCCGATGGCGAAACGGTTATACTCAATGCTGCGCGCGAGCCGGAGATAGCCGATCTTGCGGATTTTCTCTGCTCCTGCGGAGCGCATATATCGGGTGCGGGCAGCGGCGAGATAACCGTCTGCGGCGTGAAAAAGCTCCATTCTGCCGAGCACACGGTCATTCCGGATAGAATAATCGCCTCGACCTATATGGCTGCCGCGGCAGTGACCGGCGGCGACGTGCGGATTTTAGACACCCGCGCCGAACATATAACTCCGGTAATCCCCGTGTTTGAGCAGGCAGGGTGCAAAGTTGACTGCGGCGAAAACAGCGTGCATATTTTGGCTCCCGTTCGCCTGCGCAGTGTACAGACCGTGCGGACGATGCCGTATCCGGGGTTCCCGACCGATTCCCAGGCGGCGGTCATGGCTATGCTCAGCGTGGCGCACGGCACGAGCGTTATGATAGAAAATATTTTTGAAAACAGATATCGCCATGTGCGCGAGCTCTGCCGACTCGGCGCGGATATAATGACCGAGGGCAAAGTCGCGGTGATAAAGGGCGTCGAGACGCTCACGGGAGCGTGCGTGTGCGCCGCCGACTTGAGAGCGGGCACGGCGCTTGCCGTCGCAGGACTTGCGGCGCAGGGCAGCACGACGATAGAAAACGTCAGCCTCATTGACAGGGGCTGGCAGGATATGGAAGAAAAGCTTCGCTCACTCGGTGCGGAGATTGAAAGAGAAAGTTGAAAAGGGGTGTCCCGCATGGAAAACAAAAAAGCACAGCCGCAGAAAAATAAGACTCCGAAAAAGAAAAGACTGAGCAAAAAAGCGAGACGCCGCCGTCGCGTGAGAATAGCGATAGTGACTCTGCCTATTGTTATTGTTGTGCTCGCGGCAGTCGCGCTCATCGGCAGTGCAGTGCTGTTCCGCGTGGAGGGCTTTTCTCTCAGAGGAGAGGGCAGATATGACGGAGACGAGATAGTCAGTGCGTCCGGAATAGATATCGGCGATTGCCTGATGTGGATTAATCTCAACAAAGCCGAGGACAGGATAACGAAGAAGCTGCCGTATATTGAGACGGTGACGATAAAGCGCAAGCTGCCGCACACGGTCTCTATAGAATATAAGCAGGCGAAGGTGCTCTACGGCGTCTGCGTTGACGGCACATGGGCGCTGACCGATACGAAATATAAAGTTATCGAGCTGCTCGATTCCGAACCCGAGAATGTGTCACAGAAAATAAAACTGCCGAAAGCAAAAACTTTTGAACCCGGAAGCGTTCTTGCATTTGAAGTCAAGGACGGCGAAGAGTCTCCGCTTGACACATACAAAAATCTTTTGACCGAGGCGGAAAAGACCTCGCTCAAGGGCAAGATAACCGGCGCGGATGTAAGCAATTCCGCCGCGCTGACGCTTACATATGACGGCAGAATAACAATAAAGCTCGGCACTTTTGCTGATATTCCGGCGAAGCTCAAGCTCGCCGCCGGCGCGGTCGAAAAAGAGGACAGGATCGACTCGACCGAATACGGCACGCTCGACGCAACAATAACGGACAAGGCATATTTCAGACCCGAGGCAAAGAAGAGCGAAACGCCGTCTGCCGAGCAGACAACGGCTGAGATATCGCCGGAGCAGGCGGTAGAGTAAGACAGGAAATTTGTTTTGATTTTTTGCTTGTCTTTTTATTGAATGTATGCTAAAATTAATCTATCTGAAAACTAACCGTTTTTTATATATCAGTTTGGGGGTTACGAAATGGCGTTTGAACTCGACAATGACTGCGAGATAACCACGCAGATAAAAGTTATAGGCGTCGGCGGCGGCGGCGGAAATGCCGTCAACCGCATGGTCGAAAGCGGTGTGCTCGGCGCAGAATTTATTGCTGTCAATACGGACAAGCAGATACTTACTCATTCCAGCGCAACGCACAAGATCCAGATCGGCGAGAAGCTGACAAAGGGTCAGGGCGCAGGCGGCAGACCCGAAATAGGCGAAAAATCGGCGGAGGAGAGCCGCGATGTTATCTCCGACGCGCTCAAGGGCACTGATATGATATTCATCACTGCCGGCATGGGCGGCGGAACGGGCACAGGCGCCGCTCCTGTCATTGCAAGAATCGCCAAGGATATGGGCATACTCACCGTCGGCGTTGTCACCCGTCCGTTCAAGTTCGAGGGTAAGAAGAAGCAGCTCCAGGCTCAGAAGGGCATAGAGAACCTTGCCGAGAATGTGGACAGCCTTATTGTCATACCCAACGAACAGCTCAAGGCGATGAACAACGGTCAGAAGATGACTTTTGTCGAGGCGTTTAAGATGGCGGATGAGGTTCTGCTCCACGGCGTCAAGAGCATCTCCGAGCTTATAAAAGTTCCCGGCTTCGTCAACCTCGATTTCGCGGATGTCACTTCGATAATGAAGGACGCCGGCTATGCTCACATGGGCTTCGCCAAGGCCTCCGGCAAGGACAAGGCTACCGAGGCGGCAAAGGGCTCGATTTCCAGCCCGCTGCTTGAGACTTCGATCTCGGGCGCAAAGGGCGTTATTATCAGCTTCACCGCCGCTCCCGATGTTGACCTCGATGATATCGAGGGCGCAGCTGCGCTCATCACCGAGCAGGCGCATCCCGATGCGGATATCACATGGGGCATTGCGTTCGACGACAGCATGGACGACGAGATGATGATAACCGTTATCGCAACCGGCTTTGAAGATAAGCCGAAGTCGGCGATGTATCCCGAAGAGCAGCCCAAGGCAGAGGCTCCCGCAGCTCCGGCAGCGCAGACCGAGTATGTTCAGACGAGCATCGCTCAGCCCGCAAAACCCGCAGCTCCCGAAGAGCCGAAGAAGGAAGAAGCTCCTTATATCGCCAAGAGACCTGCCGAGATAAATCCCGATGATGAGTTCAGCATCATTCTTGACAGCTTCAACAGATAAAAATAAAACTGCACCGCTGAGTTTTTCGGCGGTGCTTTTTAATATTGACTGCTATATGCTTTTAGTGTTATACTAACTGCGTTCCGTGCAATCGGCACGGAAGGGTATATAGGAGATAAGGTTTGGGGAACCGCCGGAGAGCTTCTTGCTTTCCGGCGGTTTCCCTTTTTATATATTATTTTATTCAGCGGCAGATTCAACTACCTTTTTCGCTATCGCTTCAAGCTGTTCGAAGCTTTCGAGCGTGCCGAGCTCGCGGCGAAAAGCCGCCGCCCCGTGTATGTCGCGAATGTACCACGACGAGTGCTTGCGCGCCTCGCGGATCCCGATATAGTCGCCCTTGTTCGCTATCAGCGCGCTGATATGCCGAAGCATTATGTCCATGCGCTCGTCTACCGGCGGGTCGGGAAGAACAGTTCCGCTCTTTAAATATTCGCTTATCTGAGTGAATACCCACGGCCTGCCGAGCGCTCCGCGGCCGACCATTATTCCGTCGCATCTGGTTTTTACGAACATATCCGCGGCACTTTTGCCGTCGACTATGTCGCCGTTTCCGATGACGGGGATACTTTTTATGCGTCTTTTCACTTCAGCTATCACATCGAGATCGACGGGCGGCGCATACATCTGCTTGCGAGTCCTGCCGTGTACGGTTATCGCTGCCGCACCTGCCTGCTCGCAGAGCACGGCAAGCTCCGGCGCATTGATATTTTCCGCGTCCCAGCCGACGCGCATCTTGACCGTTATCGGAACTGGGGAGACCTTCACACACTGCGCAACTATCTCTGCGGCGAGCTCCGGACGCTTCATCAGCGCACTGCCGCCGCCGTTTCCCGCAACCTTCGGTGCGGGGCAACCCATGTTTATATCAATGAAATCGGGCGAATATTTCATGCAGGTCTCAATGGCTTTTGCCATTATCTCGGGCACGTCGCCGAATATCTGAACGCCCGCCGGGCGTTCGGCATCGCTCAGACTCAGCAGCTCGGAGGATTTGCGGTCGTTCATGCTTATGCCCTTTGAGCTTGCCATCTCTCCGATGCAGCCTATTGCGCCGAACTCCATGCACAGCTCGCGCATGGATCTGTCCGCCACGCCTGCCATCGGGGCGAGCAGAGCGCCGCTCTTCAGTTTTTCAGCCGATAAATACAACTTGTCACCTCCGAAAGATACTCAGTAGATTTTAGCATAAAAACCGCGCGGTTGCAATGATTATGATTATAAAAATAAAGCCGCACAGCGGATACTGTACGGCTTTGAAAATCCGATATTGCTTTTATTTGTCTGTTGAAGAGACAGTTTCCTTTTCTTCTGTCTCTGCGCCGGGCTCGTTGAACTGCTTGAGGGACTCCATGGCGGCGGTAGCTTCTCTTGCGAGTTCCGCAGCCTCCATGGCCTTCTTCGCAGCCGCATCGACTGCCTGGGCGGCAAGCTGAGTCTTGTGACCCGCGTCGGAAGCGCCTGCAGCTTCTGCGGCCTTCGCCTCTGCGGAGAGCTTCTCTGCCTCTGCTTCGAGCTTGTCGGCCTCTTCCTTTGCCTTCATGGCGAGCTCGACCTTGTTGTTTGCATCGATCTCTGCCATCATCTTTCTGATAGCGTGGGTGCTCATGCCCTGCTTGACATATTCGAAGTATTCCTCAGACGGGATACCGCCGATGAATGTCTCGGTGTACTTGACCTTCACACCGACCTTCGCGATAACGATGTTGATGACGAGCAGCGCGACGATCGTTCCAAGATACACATATGCGCCGAAACCGACCGAACCGCTGAAAACATCAGGGAAGAACTTCGTGAGATCTTTCGAGAAAAAGTTGAAGCAGACTATCGAGACCGTCGCGAGCACAAGCATGATGCTGTTGAGGGCGATGTTGCGGGGATTGCCGCGCTTTGAGCATGCCATCGTGAGCATAATGAGACTGACGAGGATGAGCACTGCCGAAAGCAGAATCGTCACAAGCGAAATGAAATAGAGCAGGAAAGTGTTGCCGAAGAAGCTCGAGCCGATATACTTGAACAGTGCGTCAAAATCGAGCGCTGACACCGCATTGTATATCGTGATGGCGTTAACCGACACTTTCTTCTCGAAGAACGGTCCCCAGAAGGACACATTCGCCAGCGGAAGCATGAGCGCTCCGATGGGAAGAAGGCTGAGCACGATTCTGATTATTGTCAGGGGAGATCCGATGAACGAAGCCTTGAGCCTGTCAAGCTTCTTCTGGAATACGGCGTGTTCGCTCTCGGCCTTGTCGGCATCCTCGAGCAGACGCTCCTCCATTCCGTAGTAGATAAGATTGATGCCGCAATGAGGGCAGGTGGGGCGCCAGTCAGTCAGCTTGAGATGCGCGCCGCACTTGGGGCAGTTAGCCATATCGTTTCCTCCAAACAGATTTTGTTGCCGCGAAAAACCCCTCCGCGGCTTTGTTTGTGTACATTTCAATTGATTTTAACATAAAAAGAATGAGAAATCAAGAAGAATTATACAAAAACTATAAAAATGAACGGAAAAATTGAGCACAATG
>ERZ1034755.559-NODE-559-length-12319-cov-11.104452_pt1 | contig 12319 bp, 8 predicted proteins | sample MGYA00520596_ERZ1034755 | MGnify/ENA primary metagenome ERZ1034755 (study PRJEB33766, sample SAMN09781701) | gut metagenome | biome: gut microbiome | host: Homo sapiens | place: Madagascar | study: EMG produced TPA metagenomics assembly of the PRJNA485056 data set... | reverse complement strand
GAAATATGTATTTCGACGAATTAGATTTAAATGACAACGTGCTCGATGCGCTCTACGATATGCGTTTCGACACTTGCACCCCAGTACAGGAAAAGTGTATTCCAGAGATATTGAAAGGCAACGACGTAATGGGAGTTGCGCAAACCGGAACAGGCAAAACTGCTGCCTATCTGCTGCCAGTGCTCAGCAAACTCGACGACGGTGGTTATCCTTCTGATGCCATCAACTGTGTTATCATGTCGCCTACACGCGAGTTGGCTCAACAGATAGACCAGGCCATGCAGGGCTTCGGATATTACCTGCAAGGCGTAAGCAGCGTGGCTGTATATGGAGGAAACGACGGAAACCGTTACGACCAGGAACTGAAAAGCCTGCGCATGGGTGCAGACGTGGTGATAGCTACACCAGGCCGACTCATCTCTCATATCAGCTTGGGCAATGTAGACCTCAGCAAGGTAAGCTTCTTTATTCTTGATGAGGCAGACCGCATGCTCGACATGGGATTCTCGGAGGATATCAAGACCATCGCAGCCAAATTGCCAAAAACTTGCCAGACCATTATGTTCTCTGCCACAATGCCCGAGAAAATAGAAGAACTGGCAAAGACTCTGCTCAAGAATCCTGTAGAGATCAAACTCGCAGTAAGCAAACCTGCCGAGAAGATACAGCAGAAAGCTTACGTATGCTACGAGACACAGAAGATGGACATCATCAAGGACATCTTCAAAGCTGGCGACCTGCAGCGAGTCATCATCTTCTGCGGAAGCAAGATGAAGGTAAAGCAAGTGGCAGGATCACTGCAGCGTAAACATATCAACTGTGGCGAGATGCACTCTGACCTGGACCAGGCTGAACGCGACAATATGATGTTCAAATTCAAGAGCGGACAAATCGATGTGCTCGTAGCTACCGACATCGTGGCACGAGGCATAGACATCGATGATATCGCATTGGTTATCAACTATGATGTGCCTCACGATACTGAAGACTATGTGCACCGTATCGGACGTACTGCACGTGCCGACCGCGACGGAGTGGCTATCACCTTTGTGAGCGAGGAAGATATCTTCTATTTCCAGCAGATAGAGAAGTTCTTGGAAAAAGAAGTGGAAAAGGTTGCTCTGCCCGAAGGATGCGGAGAAGGACCTGCATACACCAAGCAGAACAAGCCCAGAAAGGCAGGAAACAACAGCGCAAAGAGCAGACGACGCAAAGATCGTGAACAGACTGCACACAAACGCAAACCTGCCAATAAAACTGCCAACCGACCTGAAAAGGCTCAGCGTCGTACAGAAGACAACAACCCACAGGAAAACAGCAAGCAAGGCAACAACCAGCAAGACAACAACCAGCCCAGGAACAAAGACAACAAGAAACAACAGGGCAACGCCAGACAACAGGGTAAGAACGCTCCTCGTACCAAGGATGGCCAGCAGCAGGGCAACAGCCAGCAGCAGAACAATGGTGGCAAACCAGAAAACGAGAATAAGCAAAATCGCAACAACCGACGTAAAGGCAATAATCGTCCTGCAAGCGATCAGACAGAAAACAAGTCACGCAACAGACAGGCACAGACTGACAACAAGCCAGGCAGCCAGGACAACAACGGCAAGCGTCGCAATGTACGCCCAGGCAGCAACGGCAGAGGAAGAGGTGTCAGCCAGAAGAAGACTTCTGAAAAATCAACAACACGTAAGGTTACGCCTATCGTAAATCCTCAGAAGAAAGAAAATGTAGTCAAGAAATTCATCAAGCGCATTTTCGGCTTCAAAAAATAGCAACTGCTCCAGTTTCTCGTCTACCAGAAGCAAGAAGAAACTGTAGTTGAAAACAAAAAAGTATCTTAAGTTACATGCAGATGTTTCTTAAGATACTTTTTTTGTTTTAAGATGATCCTGCCAATTACTTTTTTAGCTGCACTTACCTCTATCAGTAACTACTTTGCACCCCTATAGCCATGAATAGTCAACTGTAAATAAGACTAATAATTAAGTAACTGAAGTTTCGCAAAGTGGTTCAAGTACAGGCTAAGGGCTTCTGCCCCTTCTGGGCGTGTGGAACATATTTGCGAAAGTTGAGTAAGTCTACGCGAATTATAAATAAGTAATAACTGAGTCAACTCATATTATCAATAATACTTAGAGTGGTCAACTAAAATCGTTAAACCACAGATAAATCTATGTTCGATAGTTTAGAACATAAGTTCGATACTTTAGAACATAAGTTCGGTACTTTAGAACATAAGTTCGATACTTTAGAACACAAGTTCGATACTTTAGAACATAAGTTCGATAGTTTAGAACATAGATTTTTACAGGCTTAAAAAGAAACATTTATCTCAGTCATATTCATAGTTGACTACTTATGCTGAGTAATTACCACCATCAGTAACTACTCATGGCTGAAAAGAATACAGGGCTGTTTCCCTATGTATAATCGGGCTGTTTCCCTATGTATAATCGGGCTGTTTTCCCTATATATAATAAGGTGTACGCCCACAATTCTATAATAAAAGCCTCTTACAAACTGTTAAAAACTTACCTTTTTACACCTTTTCTTCATTTTTTCTGTCTTTTTGTTCTTTTTTTCAAACTTTTTCTTTAACTTTGCAATCGGAAATAACAAAATAGAAATTTTTAAACCCAATAAAAGATATAGATTATGAAAGCATCAGAAGTGATTGCGAATCTTCAGAGAAGATTCCCTAATGAGCCTGAATACATCCAGGCAGTTAGTCAGGTTCTCGGTACTATCGAGGAAGAGTACAACAAGCATCCTGAGTTTGAGAAGGCCAACCTCATTGAGCGCCTTTGCATTCCAGACCGCATTATCGAGTTCCGTGTTTCATGGGTAGACGACAAGGGTAATGTACAGACTAACATGGGTTACCGAATCCAGCACAACAATGTCATCGGTCCTTACAAGGGAGGTCTTCGCTATCATAAGTCAGTAAACCTGAGCATCTTGAAGTTCTTGGCTTTCGAGCAGACATTCAAGAACTCTCTGACAACCCTTCCTATGGGTGGAGCCAAGGGTGGTTCTGATTTCTCACCTCGCGGCAAGAGCAACAATGAGGTTATGCGTTTCTGCCAGGCTTTCATGACTGAGCTTTATCGCCACATGGGCCCAGACGAGGACGTTCCTGCAGGTGATATTGGTGTAGGTGGCCGTGAGGTAGGCTATCTCTTCGGTATGTACAAGAAGTTGACTCACCAGTTCCAGGGTGTCTTGACTGGTAAGGGCCAGGAGTTTGGCGGTTCACGTATCCGTCCTGAGGCAACAGGTTATGGTAATGTTTATTTCCTCTGCAACATGCTCGCCACCAAGAACATCGACATCAAGGGCAAAACTGTCTTGGTTTCTGGTTCTGGTAACGTGGCTCAGTACACTATGGAGAAGTTGCTTCAGTTGGGTGCAAAGCCTGTCACATGTTCCGACTCAGATGGTTACATCTACGATCCAGACGGTATCGACCGCGAGAAACTCGACTACATCATGGAACTGAAGAATGTAGAGCGTGGCCGTATCAAGGAATATGCCGAGAAATATGGCGTGAAGTATGTTGAAGGAGCTAAGCCTTGGTTCGAGAAGGCAGATATCGCTCTTCCTTCTGCTACTCAGAACGAAATCAACGAAGAGGCTGCAAAGGCATTGGTTGCCAACGGCGTATTCGCAGTGAGCGAGGGTGCCAACATGCCTACTACTCCTGAGGCCATCAAGGTATTCCAGGATGCCAAGATCCTCTATGCTCCTGGTAAGGCTGCCAATGCTGGTGGTGTAGCTGTATCAGGTCTTGAGATGAGTCAGAACTCTGAGCGTCTGAAGTGGAGCCGTGAGGAGGTTGATGCTAAACTTCACGAAATCATGAACGATATTCACGCCAACTGTGTGAAGTATGGTACCGAGGCAGACGGTTACGTAAACTACGTAAAGGGTGCCAACGTTGCAGGCTTCCTGAAGGTTGCCAAGGCTATGATGGCTCAGGGTATCGTATAATAAAATGACAGATATTTAATTAAACACATAAAAAAATCCTAACTTCTCTTCGTGAGAGGTTAGGATTTCTTTTTTTAAAGCAACAACAAGACTATTGTCGTGGCTGATAAAACAACACAGCCTTGATGTAGGTTTCAAACTTCAGGTCGGCATGGCGCGCCAGCCGAAAGCGGATAATGGCTTTCAGTACTGCATATAGGCACAATGCCAACATCAGGCCGACAGCGATAGCCAAAACCGTAGTTCCCATCTTACCATAAATATAGGCACTGTCGGGAAAAGCCGAAAGAACGATAACAGGCAACAAAGTGATAATGCCACCCACCGTCAGCTTATTGCGACTGCTTCCTCCCATATCGAGAATAGCTTGCTTGTCAAAAAGATAATCATCCAGTTCCATACCCTCGATACCATAGTCTTCCATCTTGGGGAAGTCGGGATAATTGCCATACAACTTGATTTTGCTGGTCACTTTATGCTCAAAATCGTTGAGGATTTGCTTTTCTGGTTCTCTGATGTTCATGACTTTAAATAATTAAGTGGAGATTAAAATAAATATATAAAAAGAAAGCAGTGCCCCTATAAGCCGAGTTCTGTTCCTGCAACAAAGTGCAGGTGCATGTCATTTATCTAATCCCTGAGTCACCCCAGGGCTTGAGCACTCTACCCTCCGCAGCTGCCATAAAAGACACTCGGGCGAGCAACCCTCTGTCTGCGGTATACATGAGCTTACAGCTCCCAGCCGACACAGCATGACGATCACCCGTCATCTGGTGGTCTCTTACACCACCTTCTCACCCTTACCCTGCTTTCATCTAAAGACTCAACAAGGCGGTTATTTTCTTCTGCCTACACCTACTGTCACCAATAGCTTCTATTTTCGGAAGTGGGATGCTCTGTGCTGCCCGGACTTTCCTCTCGTCTTACCATGAAGACCAGCGACACGCCGGGGCACTGCTTTCTGTATCTTACTAAAGTGCAAAGGTACAAAAAACTTTTGAAAAGAAAAGGACTTTTCTTACTTATTTTCTATATCTTAACCCTATAAGGATAACAAAAGCCCTCTTATCAGTACACAAAAAGGGCTTTAGCAAGACTGTTTTGTTAATAGTTTTTTGCACATTACAAAATATTAATTCCATATTTACAACTATGTATATCAAGCAAAGTATTGAACATTTGTAAATTTAGGCACATTCTTGTTTAAGAGCCGTTAATATGTTAATTTAGAATGTTAAAACGGGATAAAAATACATGTATAATTGACTGTTTCTCGTTTTTTGCACCTATATTTGCAACCGAAATGAAAAGTTGGCAACACCAACAAAGCAAACATTAAAATTAACAACAAAAAATTATACATTATGAGAAAAGTAAGCAAATATGTTTTGGCTGTGCTCTGCATCAGCTCACTCGCATTCTCAGCAGGCGCATTCATGAAAGTCAATGCAGCCGCACCATCAGTGACTTCGGCCGCTCCTGGTCAACCAGTAGATTTAACCTATGCTGCCGAAAAGGCTCTGCCAGCAGTTGTCCATATCAAATATGTACAGAACTCAAAGGTACAGACAGTAGATGTTCAGAGCAATCCGTTTGGAGATTTCTTCGATCCATTCGGTTTCTTTGGCAACCCTGGCGGTGGACAAGGCGGAACACGCAAACAGAAAGTGCAGACTCCCAAGAGAGAGGCTACAGGCTCTGGTGTCATCATCAGCAGCGACGGATATATCGTCACCAACAACCACGTGGTAGAAGGAGCTGACGAACTGACGGTAACACTCAACGACAACCGCGAATTCTCTGCACGCATCATTGGTACAGACAAAAGTACAGACCTTGCCCTGATAAAAGTCAACGCGAAAGACCTCCCTACTCTTCCTATTGCCAACAGCGACAACGTCAAGGTTGGCGAATGGGTCATTGCAGTAGGCAATCCTTTCGGTCTGAACAACACTGTCACAGCAGGTATCATCTCTGCAAAGGCTCGCTCGTTAGGTGCCAACGGTGTGGAGAGTTTCATACAGACTGATGCCGCCATCAATGCAGGAAACTCAGGCGGTGCACTGGTCAACACACAGGGCGAGCTGGTAGGTATCAACGCCATGCTCTACTCGCAGACAGGTTCATACGCAGGCTATGGTTTCGCCATTCCTACCTCTATAATGAATAAGGTAGTAGACGACCTGAAGAAATATGGCAGTGTACAGCGCGTGATGCTCAGCATTCAGGGAAGCGATGTGCTCAACTACATCAACTCGCAGAAGGAAAATGGAAAAGAAGTAGATTTAGGCACCAATGAAGGTGTATATGTAGCCAAAGTGGATGAGGACGGAAACGGAGCCGACGCAGGCTTGAAGGAAGGTGACATCATAACCAAGGTAGACGGCAAGAAGGTGACCAAGATGGCTGAACTCCAGGAAGCCCTCAACGGCAAACGCCCTGGCGACAAACTCTCTATCACCTACTTACGCAACAAGAAGAGCTACACCAAGAGCATCACACTCAAAAATGCTCAAGGCAACACTTCGGTCATCAAGAGTGCCGATCTGGATGTATTGGGTGGAACCTTCCGTCCTGTGACAGAAGCACAAAAGAAGGAACTTGGCATCAACTATGGTCTGGAGGTATTGAAGGTTGGAGCAGGCGCACTCAAGGATGCCGGAATTTCGCGCGGACTTATTATCCAGCGTGTAAATGATACCAACATCACCATGCTCGATGACTTGCAGAAGATAGTAAAGAGTGCATCCACAAGCAAGGAACCAGTACTCTACATTCAGGGTGTATGGCCTACAGGCAAGAAGTCATACTTCGCCGTGCCTCTTCAGAAAGACTAAGCAAAACAAAGTCAATTATTGAGGGGCAAGACCAAGCCTGAGAAATGATAATAAATAAGTAAAACAGTTCTATAAATAAAAAAATAGCAGATATTTTCTCAAATATCTGCTATTTTTTTTGCACATATCGACAAAAAAGCGTATTTTTGCATCTACGAACAAAAAATAATGCTAACCATGAGACAACTGAAAATATCAAAGTCGATAACCAACAGAGAGAGTGCATCACTTGAAAAATACCTTCAAGAAATTGGGCACCAGGATCTTCTCACAGCAGATGAGGAGGTGGAACTGGCTCAACAAATCAAAAAGGGTGACCGCAAAGCACTTGAGAGATTGACGAAGGCCAACCTTAGATTTGTCGTTTCCGTCGCCAAGCAATATCAGAACAAGGGTCTGAGCTTACCCGACCTCATCAACGAGGGAAACCTCGGCTTGATAAAAGCAGCCGAAAGATATGACGAGACAAGAGGATTTAAGTTTATCTCTTATGCTGTATGGTGGATTAGACAAAGCATTTTGCAGGCCATAGCAGAGCAAAGCCGCATCGTACGCCTCCCGCTCAACCAGGTGGGAAGTGTCAATCGTATCGCCCGCGAACTGAACAAGTTTGAGCAGGAAAACGAGCGCAAGCCCAGTGTGGAAGAAATGGCCGACCGCATAGACCTTCCCGAGGAAAAGATCGCAGAGGCGATGAAGATCAATACGCACCATGTAAGCATGGACGCACCTTTCGCCGACGGCGAGGACAACAGCCTGCTTGACTTCCTGCCCAACACCGACTCACCTTCTACCGACAACGTACTCGATCAGGAATCGCTACGAACAGAGATAGGAAGAGTGCTCGATGTTCTCAACGACAGAGAGCAGAAAGTGATAAAAGCTTTCTTTGGCATCGGCATGCAAGAAATGACCCTCGAGGAAATTGGAGACAAATACAACCTCACCCGCGAAAGAGTAAGACAGATTAAGGAGAAGGCAATTCGCAGGCTGAGATACAACACGAAAAGTAAAACGCTGAAGACCTACTTAGGCCAGTAAGCAATATCCATAACAGAAGAAACAGAAAATGAAACTTAGAAAATCAGTATTTGCAGCAATTGCTGCCACATTGCTTATCGCTGTCAGCATGCAGGCCAAAGACGAGATGAAGCGAATTTATATCTTTGGATTTGCATCATCGTTCAACGATTCTATCGTATGCTTCACCGATGTGCAGGCAGTAGACTCTGCCTGGCTCAACAGCAAGAACCACTTCCTGGTAAGCAGAGAAGATTACTCTTACCAGTTGCGCGACTATTTAGAGGGAGAAGGTTACAAACACCCCACCTGCATGGTAAGCTACAGTACAAACCTGAAAAAGCTGACCAAGAAATATAACAAAATGCGCAACAGCTATACCGCTCAACCCAAGAAATCCAAAAACAAAAGCGGTATGATAGAGGATGCTGCACCAAAATATCAGGTAAAAATCATCGGTATGGACCGTTTCATATTCTCGGGTATTAAGCCCGACTATGAGGTCAACGAAGAGGTAGCTCAGAAGCCAGCCAAGAAGATTAAGGCAAAAGACGCACTGAAACAACAAAAGAAAAAGAAGCGTAATGCAAAATGAGAACTTCTTTAGCATAGCCGAACTCGACATCAAAATCTGCTTTGCCGAGTCACCATTCAACGGCATGCATCTTATCCCATCATTAGAACCCTTCAGAGAGAAAAATCTGAAGGGTGAACTTTTTTTTCAACTCTCGGTTGACGATACCCTGAGCCCCTACCCAAAGGAAAAACGCAAACGCATCAGAGCCTTTGATACAGGAAATGGAAACACCATCGTCGATAAACTCGACAATGGCGGATACCAGTACATCATCAAGGACATACAAGGTGCCAACTGTTGCCTGTTGCTGACCAATAAAGACTTCAGCGACTGCCAATGCGCACTGAACGGTAACTACAACATGCGAAAATTCGGACTCAACAATGCCCTGATGCTCATCTTTGCCTTTGCAGGAAGCAAGATAGAAACACTCTTGCTGCATGCATCACTTGTAAGGCAAAACGGATATGGCTATGCCTTCATTGCCAAGAGCGGAACGGGAAAGAGTACACAAGTGAGCATGTGGCTGCGCTATCTGTCGGGGTGCGACTTGATGAACGACGACAACCCTATCCTACGAATCATAGACGATACACCTTATATATATGGTAGTCCCTGGAGCGGAAAGACACCATGCTATCGCAACGTAAAAGCAAAACTCGGTGCCATCACCCGCATAGACCGCGCACAAAAGAACTATGTGGAAAAGCTATCACCAGCAGAAGCCTTTGCATCCATACTGCCATCTTGTTCTTCTATGAAATGGGATCTGGATATTTTCAACAATATCTGCAATACCATCAGCCATCTTGTTGAGCTGTCGGATATCTACACCTTGCACTGCCTTCCCAATCGCGAGGCTGCCATTGTATGCAACCAAGCCATCAGAAAAGCATAACCCCATTCTGTATAAGATTTTATATGATGAAAGAGAATACATTACAAGTAACTGAAATACAGTTTCCTAATGCGCAACTACTGCCCGAAATCATTAAGTTGCTTAATGAGGGACACACTGTCACCCTGCAGCTCAGGGGCTTTTCCATGCGTCCATTCCTGGAAGACAAGCGCGACAAAGCCCTGCTTGCCAAACGCGAGATATACAATATCGGTGAGCCTGTATTGGCAGAAATCAGTCCTCGCCACTATGTACTGCATCGCATCATCAAAATTGAGGGCGAGGACGTCACACTGAAGGGCGACGGAAACCTCACAACAGAAAGTTGCAAGATGAAAGACATCAAGGCTATAGCTGTGGGATTCTACAGAAAAAGCCATCAAACACTCGACAGAATTGACGGCAGGAAATGGAGAATCTACTCTGCCATCTGGACTGCCTTGTCGCCTTGCCGAAGGTATTTGCTGGCCTTTTATCGCAAGATATGGATTCCTATTTTCGGAATCATGTAATACAAGTAGTATAAGTGAAAGAGTTGAAAAGAATCTATTTTCTAAACTCCTTCACTTCTTCTTTTATACGTTGAATTTACACCTTATTCTATTATCTCAGCCTGTTTCCATTGGTCTACCAACAGCCGAGCATCACGAGTGGCAGTTTCCTCATCCACCTCGTACATTTCTATCAACAGATCAACCAGGTCTTTCACCTCAAAGTCTTTTCCTTGAATGCTGTTCCACAAGTAAGCAGAACTTTCATTCATGCTGATGATATTGCTGAAATCAATATTCTCCTCGCCTTCTGCCACGAGGATGTTTTCCCCACAAACAGTACGAAGATTGAATCCGTTCTTAGCTTTCATACTCTAATCGTCTTTATTTCATATTGTCGTTAAACCAATTCACAATCTGGCGCAAGAGATGTCTGCGGCTGTTGCCACCATATATGCCATGATTACGATTGGTATAATATATCTCCTTAAAGTCCTTGTCTGCCTGAACCAAAGCCTCGGCATACTCGAATGTATTCTGTGGATGAACATTATCATCAGCCATGCCATGACACATAAGCAAAGCTCCATGCAAGTTGTCAACACGCTCTATGGGATTGGTCAGATAGCCAGCGGCATTCTCCTGAGGTGTACGCATATAGCGCTCAGTATACACCGTGTCATAATAGCGCCAGTTGGTGGGAGGTGCCACAGAAACACCTGCCTTGAATACAGGACGGCCCTCACTCATACTCATCAGTGTGCAGAATCCACCAAAGCTCCATCCCCAGATACCGATGCGGTTTTTATCTACGAAAGGAAGACCGCCCAAATAAAGAGCTGTCTCTACCTGATCTTTTGCCTCTAAGTCACCCAGTCTGAGATAAGTACATTTCTCAAAGGCTGCTCCTCTGCCTCCAGTGCCACGACCATCTACACAAACGACAATATATCCTTCCTGGGCCAGATAATAGTCGAAGGCTCCTCCATTACCCATACTTCCTGTACTCCATGCATCCTTTACCTGCTGGTTACCCGGACCAGAATACTGGAACTGTATAACGGGATATTTCTTGTTGGCATCAAAGTCTACAGGTTTCACCATCCATCCATCCAGTTTCACTCCCTCGGATGTGGTGAAAGAGAAAGGTTCACGTTTTCCCCAATTATACTGGGCAACCTTGTCGAGCAACTCCTTATTGTCCTCCAACACTCTTACCACCTTTCCACGATTGGTACGCGAGGTGAAGACATAAGGATGACTGTAACTGCTCCAAGTATTGAAGAAATAACGATAATCACCCGAGAATATGGCAGCATTGTTTCCACGTGCATCGGTAAGTCTTTCGGTCGTGCCGTTGGCATGCGCCACATAGACCTGTCTGTCGTGCGGACTCAACATGCTTGACTGGAAATATATATCACCCGTTTTCTCATTCATGCCATATACATCAGTCACCTCATAGTCACCCTTTTCTACCTGGCGAATCAACTTTCCCTTAATGTCGTACAGATAAAGATGCATAAAGCCGTCGCGATCACTGGGCAGCAAGATGTACTTATTGCCTACACGAGTCCATTCCACCACTTCTTCCTTCACATACTTGGGCACACTCTCTTTAATCACCAGCTTCGCCTCACCCGTAAAAGGATTGAAAGAATAAAGATTCAGTTCGTCCTGATGTCTGTTCATCGTAAAGGCTATCATACTCTTGGCATCAGGAGCCTGCTTTACGCGAGGAATATAACCGTCCGAAGCCAAAGGTACATTCATGCGTACAGTCTTGCCGGCTTTCACATCATAACTCCAAAGGCTCACCACAGAGTTGTCCTGACCAGCCTTGGGATACTTATAGGAATATTCACCTGGATAATCGGCATACTGTTTCAAGGCAGGCTTCTGACCGCAGAACAACTGCAGGGAGTAAGTCTTCACCTTCGACTCATTATAACGAATCCAGCTGAGTGCAGTTCCGTCAGCATTCCAAGCAAAAGCCTTATTGAAACCAAACTCTTCTTCGTTCACCCAGTCAGGGATACCATTAATGATTTCATTGAACTTGCCGTCGTTTGTAACCTGTACCTCCTTCTTACCATCTGTGATAAAAAGATTGTTCTCTCTTACAAAAGCCACATGGCGGGAGTCTGGTGACCATGTAGCCACCTGCAGGTTCTCTCCATCCGACAACTTGAGCAAAGACTTGCTGGCAATGTCGTAAATGAAATACTCTGCTGTAAAAGAACGGCGATAAATACTCTTACGCTTGGTAAGAATGAGCATTCGCTTTCCGTCAGGACTCAGTTCGTAACCATCTACCGACTCAAAGGGAGCCTTGCATACTGCAGCATCAAACAAGACTGTCACCTGCTTGCCAGTCTTAAACGAATAACTCACGATTTGACTTCCATCGTTGCTGATAGAAGCATACAGGTCGGTGCCTTCTATCGGATTCACTCCGCTGACATAAGAAGCTGTGAAACATCTCGAAGTAATATTCTCC
>ERZ1034755.546-NODE-546-length-12434-cov-7.861217_pt1 | contig 12434 bp, 4 predicted proteins | sample MGYA00520596_ERZ1034755 | MGnify/ENA primary metagenome ERZ1034755 (study PRJEB33766, sample SAMN09781701) | gut metagenome | biome: gut microbiome | host: Homo sapiens | place: Madagascar | study: EMG produced TPA metagenomics assembly of the PRJNA485056 data set... | reverse complement strand
GAATAACGGAATAAATTGAGATTTAGTCTAAACCACAAAATCGCGGGCAAATATATATAAATATATTTTTCAAAAATTTGCGAATAATTATTTGATAATTATTTTTCTAGGTGGTACACTAAAAGTGTATGAAATCCCTAATGAAAAAAATAAGAATTTGCATTTTGGCAGTTATCTGTATGATACCGGCATTTATGTTGGCGGGCTGTACCGATGACGTGCCAGTAACGGCGATAAATTTTAGAGAAGAACGCATTGAGATGTTGGTGGGCGATAGTTACGAACCACAAGTTTTTTGCAGTCCAAATTCTGCTAGCAACAAACGCTATGGTTTGAAGTCTAACGACACGACAATTGTTACCGCTTCCGGCACGAGTTTGACGGCGCGCTCAAAGGGTACAGCAATCGTAACCGCGGTGTCGAGTAGCGAGAGCAAAACCGCCAGCATTGTTGTTATTGTGTATGACAAGAGTGTGCAACTGGGCGTGCCTAGTGACATTAAATATGACGGCGAAGCCTTGACTTTTTCTGCCAGCGAGAACGCGTACAACTTTGATATGCGTTTGAACGGACAAATTATTCATTTGGGCAACACAAACACCTACCGCAATTTTGATGCGGGCAGAGTGAACACGATTGAGATTATGGCGGTCGGCAATGGCCGAGCCACCATTAGTAGCGCATTTAGTGAAGAATACAAATTTTTCCAAATTGCACAACCAACCAATTTGAGAGTAGAAAACGGAGTACTAACTTTTGACGCTGTGGAAAATGTGTCGAAATACAAAATCACTCTCAAAACTGATAATAACGAAGACGCTGAACAAATTGTTGACACAAATAGTCTAAATTTGAGCAATCTAATTGAAAGCGGAAAAGAATACAATATCAGCGTGAAAGCGCTAAAAGACGGCTATACAAACGAAAATTTGGACAAAAATGTTGAGATTTTCGCCAGCCGTGAGTCAGCCAGCATCGTGGTGAGCAAGTCTAACGCTCCAACAAACTTACGTATTGACAAAAATAAGTTGATATTTGACAATGCGGTAAGACAATCGACCTTTGAGTTGGAAATCTATTCGGGCTCAAACCAAGTGCTAACTACACAATTTAATGAGGATTTTTATGACTTGTCGGTTCTTGACGCGGGCGAGTACAGCATTAAGGTTAGACAAAAGACAACTGGCACGAATGCATTGTTCAGCGACTGGTCAACCCCACTTGTTGCGACCAAACTTGTTAGTCCAACCGTGACGATTACGGACGGCGTAGTGAAGATTTCGGCGGTTACAGACGCTGTTGGCTACAATGTGGTAGTCAATGGCGCTGTAATCGACATTCGTGACGCCAGTGAATTTGTTTTGGGTTCATCTTTCGGCGTTGGCGCATACACAATCGGCGCGCAAGCCTATGGTGACGCGCAAACCATTATCTCAAATGTTTCGACCACAATTAGTGCGACCAAACTTGCCACACCAAGAAATCTCGCACTCAACTATTACGTACTCTCGTTCGACGATGTGAACGACTCTGCTAGTTTCAAACTTACTGTTTCAGCCGATTTGGCTAGCGAAGTTAAGGTCAACGATATTATAGATGTTGAAGGCAATAGTTACACATTCGCGCCTTCATACTTCGCCGAAACAACCAAGACGGACACATACAGATTGCAGTTGCAAGCATACAAGGCGGGCAATTACCTTTTGAGCGAGAAAACCGAGATATATTTGGTATATAAACTCGCCACACCACAAAATGTTAACCTAACCGACGAAAAGATTACTATTGAAAACGAGAAAATCAACATCGTGGCGGTAGAATCAACAATCGGTTACAAGATTGAATTCTACCTTGCAGACACGAATGTTTTGGTGGACGAAAAGGCCTTTACCCCACCACAAACATACTCCGACCTACCAGCACTTGACGCGGGCAAATATTCGGTCAAGATTATGGCAACGGGCAATAACGCCAACGTGCTTGACTCGGGCATTGTTCAGTTGGACGATATCGATGTCTTGGCAATTCCAACCATTAGAGCGGAAAGTAATGCAATCATTTGGAATGCGGTGGAGAAAGCAACGGGCTATTTCATCACTCGCGACGAAGTATTAGATGACAAACTTATTACCGACCTATCTTACAATATAGATTTGTTGGAAGCGGGCGTGTATAATTTCAAAATTCGTGCTTACGGCGACGGACAGAAAATCATCTCTTCAAAATATAGCGAAAATCCACTAGTTATCACCAAACTCAGCCAGCCAACCGACCTTGACTACCAAAACGGCAAACTCACGTGGAGCGCGGTTGAGGGCGCAACGGCTTACGATGTGTGCTACAAGAATGAAGAAACGGACAACATCGACTCATTCCGCGTTGGCACCAATTCGTACGACATAGATTTCGCGAGCAAACTTGCGGGCAGTTACAACTATTATGTCATTGCGCTTGGCAACTCAAACACAGTGTTTGACAGCAAACCAAGCCAGGACATCACCATTGTTAAACAAGCCAAGGCGACCGATTTGCGCCTTGAAGGCAACACGGTCAAATGGAATTATGACATTGACTCAACCTATGAACTGGTTGTGAACGGCATTGTCATAGATGACCTAGCAAACGGCTCGTTCGACCTAATCAAAGACTATTTGCCAATCGCGAACTTTGAAACTGCGCAAGAATACACAATCACACTCATCACCAAGGGTGAAAGTCGCAAACTAGTGGCGGACGGCGTAGTTGTCAAGGTTGATAGTGACCCAACCGACAGCCTAGTCATCACCAAATTGGCACAAACCACTGACGTCAGCCTGTCAAGTGGTGTGCTGAAATGGAAGATTAATACATCGGCAGTGTCATACTCACTAGTGGTGGACGGCAACGTCCTGATTGAGAATGTTGCCACCAACGAAAACAATGACGCGGGTTACCAAACTTACGATTTGAATGCAAGTTTGACGGCGGGGGAACATACTGTGGCAATCATTGCGAACGGCAATGGCGTAAACAGTTTCGATTCTAACGCGTCCAACTATTTGGCTAGCGAGATAAGACTCACAAAATTGCCAGCAGTGGAACTCAAATTCAACCCAAGCGTATATAACGCGAGCGATAATACCTACACAATGCCATTCATCAGTTGGAACGCCATAACCGGCGCTGACCATTACGCATTGTACATAAGGTTTGCGGACGGCAACGACGAATTGACCGACAGTCTTGGCTCAATCACGGGCACAAGTTACAGCCTTGAAAACATCGACAAGGCGGGCGATGTGACCTTTATGGTTAGGGCTTATGGTAATAGCAACGACATTTTGTACAGCGATTTCGCCGAAATGAATATCGAGCGCCTAAACGCACCAAAACTGATTGTCGCAAATGGTAAACTCAGTTGGGAAGGAGTTTTGAATGCCAATAGTTATCTGTTGTTCGTTCAAAACCCAGCCACCAGCGTTTACGAACTCGTTGACGAATACGCCGGCATTGCAAGTTACGACTTTGCAGACCGCACGGCAGGCGCGTATGACGTGCGCTTGATTGCGCGCAATAGCCTAGCGCAAGCCGAAATCAAATATGCGGACAGTGTAATGGCAGAGATGACTGTCACAAAACTTAACACTCCAATCAACTTCACCGTTTATGACGGCAAGTTCAAGTTTGATATGGTGACGGGCGCAGAAGGCTACGAAATCACAATCGGCAAATACAAGCACAAAATCGGCGCCGACCAAACCAGCGATTTGGAATTACATTCAATGCTAGCCGAGCGCGTTGAGGACGCCAAACTTGTGGCGACCGCCGACGGCAAAATAACCAGTTCACCAACCACAATCAAGGTGAGAATGCTCAGCAGTCCACTTGGTGTGAAAATGGTGGGCGGAAACATTGTTTGGGACAAAATCCAGTTGCCAGAAGGCAGTAGCGACGCAGAATACGTGGTTACCATACAAAAGGGCACTGATGTAGAAAAGTTTGATGCGGGTGTAAACACTTCACTTGCCTTCCCAGACTTAAATTGGGGCACGGGCGAATATTACATCTACATTCAAGCCAAATCGGGCGTCTATCTGGACAACGGCGAATTGGTTTACCAGACCATAAGCCCATACTCCACAACCTACACAGTTATCATTCAAGACTCGGTGTCCATCATTCAATCGGTTGACGGACTTCTCAGTTGGGGAAGCATTTCCACAGCGGTTGGTTACAATGTGAAAATCGTTGACGCCAGCGGTCACGAAAACGTGGTTTATGTGACAGACGCAAGTTTCGATATGAGCGATTATGTCGGGTTTAGAACGGTCAGCGTTATGACCAAAGGCAATGGCGAAAACATTCTAGACAGCGACTATTCAATGCCAGTGCACGTCATCACAATGTCAAAAGTCGAAACAATCGGCTTGGTTGACGGCAAGGTAACTTTCGATGCAGTCAGCATATTTAACCGCGCTAAACTCACATTCACCAGTGTGGACAATAGCCTATTATTCTACGAATTTGATTGCTCACCAAGTTTGTTCGACGGCGCAAATAACGCTAAGACGTGGGCAAATATCGTAGAAACATTCGGTACAGATTACACCAACTGGAATTACACTAATGTATTTAACACTATTAACAATAGTTACATTCTAAATAAACAAATCAACATTCCTAAGGGCTCATATAAGTTGACTATCAAGTTGATAGGCAACACCCACGCGGGCAGTGTTGACTTGGCAAAGGGCAATATCATTGTTGCTTCCAGCCAGACCAGTGTCGCCGTAGAAATGGAAAAACTCGGCACACCAATCGTCAATGTCGATGACGGCATTATCTCTTGGGCGTCGAGTGCAAGTTATGCCGAATTGAAAACATTCAATGTTTACGTTCAACGTGTTTACAAAGAAAATAACGAAAGTAAGACAGAAATCCACACCTTCCAAACAAATGTGGATTGGGCATACAACAACATTAGTTCAATCGACTTCAAACAAAATAGTTTCGCTTACACCGACCTAAACGGTCAGTCAAGGACAATTACTTTTGGCGAAGCGGGCGAATATAAGGTTTATGTAAGTTTGCAAGGCGACAGCACGAAATATTTGACAAGTAATGATTCAAATATTGAGAGCGTACGCATTCTTGAAGACCCAGAAATCAAACAGATTGCGGGCGAAATGACTTGGGAGACAATTCCTTATGCCACCGAGTATAGAATTGACTACACAATCAATGAATCGTCAAAATCATTGTATGTAATGGGCGACAGAATCAACTTTGTCACAGACTTCACTGACACCAAGGGCATTACTCACACCTTCCCAGCGGGCGAGTACGATTTGAGAATCTTCGCTGTCGGCAATGGCAAAGACATTCTCAACTCAAAATCGGGTAAGCGTTACACCAAGCGTAAACTCGACATCACCGACGCGCAATTTACACTCACAGAAGGTTTACTTGAATGGAATATAGTAAGTAATATGGCTTACTACTATGTAGATATTGACAACGCATATACCAGCCAATACGGTGGAATCATTGTCAACGCGAACGAGCCAAACGAGAGTTTGAAGTTCGACAATGTAAACAACGTGCTGACCTATGAAATCCCTACCAACCTTGTGGTCGGCATTCACAGTGTTCGCATTTACGCAATCGGCGACAATGAAAGTCTGTTGAGTTCAAGTTTCTCGAAAGTTATAACAGCCGAAAAACTTGTGGCACTTTCTACTCCGTCACTCAATGGTGGCAGATTGGAATGGCTTCCTAACGGCAACAATAGGTCGGGCTTCGATGTCAAAGTGTCATTCATTGACGACGAAGGCGACACAATCAGTTTCATCAAGAACATCAACGAATCAACATTTATCTTGCCAGACAGCGTCACACTTTCAAATGGTATCGTTTACCAATTGAACGGACGCGACTATACTGTTTGGGTCAAGGTTCGTGGCACGAGTTATCGTGAGACGGGTGAAAACTATTTCAATAGTGACTACTCGAACGAACTAGGCTTCGCAAGATATGACGACATAACCAATGTTCACACCACCAAGGGCGAATTGACTTGGACGGAAGTGAACAACGCCGACAACTATTACATCACAATCGGTGGACTCGAAGTTTACACCGACAGCACTTTGCTTGCACAAGACAATTTGTCATCACTTGCGGGCGGTCAATATTTGGCAACTATTTGTGCAATGGGCAATCGTCAATATATGACTTCACGCATAACGACAACTAGTTATTTGACCAAGTTTGACAGTCCAACAGGACTCAAAACAGACGGAACAAAGATTGTCTGGGACGCAGTGGAGAATGCAACCGGTTATAGAGTGGAACTCGGCAAATTGAACGACGCTGGCGAGTATGAAATTCAGCCTATTGAAACCACTACTGACAATAACTTCACCTTGCCTAGCAGTTATGACGGACTTACTTTCAAGGTTCGTGTAATGGCGATTTCGCTTGAAGATAATGACAATTATCTCAACAGCGAATGGTGCGAAGAATGCATTGTGAATAAGGCAGAGCCAATCAGTAATTTGCGATTTGACGATGTCAACAAGCAATGGGTATGGACAGCACCAGAGAGCGTGGATAAATACGTCATCAGTTATCGTCTAAACGGCAACAATACGGAAACCGAAACAATCAGCGGAGCGTACGCATACTTCAAACCACAAAAACTCGGTGTTTACAGTGAGTTCGGCGTGCAAGTAGCACCTCCAACCACTCAGACGACAATGCTCCTATCCGACATTGTTTACTGGGAAAGCACGGACGACCAGGGCGTCGTGTATAAACCAACCTACAATTTCAATATGTTCAATGCGGGCTACGGCACAGCAGAAAGTCCATACGAAATTGTGAGCGTGGAACAATTCATCAACATCAACTATTACAGCGACAAACATTTCATCTTGAAACGTAATATCGAATCAAGCAAAACTTATTTGAGCGTGCTTGTTGACGAGTTTACAGGCGTATTCAATGGAGATGGTAAGACTATCTCCAAGATAACCATTTCGACCGACAAATCGAACGCAGGTTTGTTCGGCATACTAACGGACGCAACGATTAAGAATTTGACTTTGGCGAACATTAGCGTAACCAACACATCATCTAGTGCAAACTATGTCGGCGTGTTGGCGGGCAGAATCGAGAAATCAAACATCGACGCGGTGACAATCAACGCGGGAGTTGTGGCTAGCGAAATCAAGGTTCAAAGATACGCTTATGTAGGCGGTTTGGCAGGTATGATTAGTGATAGCGTAATCAACAATATTGGTGTGAATATCACCATCAACAATAACGTCAACAATGAAATCGCACTTGCTATTTACTCGGCAGGTTTGACCGCGATGTCAACCAACAGCACACTCACAAGCATTAGAGTGGGCTTGATAGACCGTTCACAAGTCAACTCAACCTATCGTCTTGCGGGAATTGTCACAATGCTTGACGGCGGAACGTTGACCGATTCTTATGCAACTCTCGATAACGCGTCATCTAACTATGCAGACCATATCGGTGGTGTAGTTGAAACCAACAAGGGCACAATAGATAGTTGTTTCGCAACTGGTAAAGTGACCGTTCGCGGTATTGCAAATGCTAACTATCAGCGTAATGGCTATGCAGGCGGTTTGGTCGGCACAAACGACTCTAACGGCACAATCAAGAACTGCTATGCTCAACTCAGCATTGTGGTAACGACCAACATTTCTGCAACATCTGGTGATTATAGAGTGGTAGTTGGCGGTTTGGTTGCAGTCAACGCGGGCTTAATCGATAACTCTTGGGTTGTCATCGCCAACGGTTATGCAACACTCACCAAGAGCGCAGAAAACACAGAATGCGTAATCAATGCTTTCGTTGGCAAAAACACTACAACCTATTCACAAGAAGGTTACACTTATGGCATCAAAAACTGCTATCAATATATTGACGGTGGCGCAAATTCGGGTGGCATCAGTCAAATGGATAGCGTGGCAAGTATGATGACAGAAGCGTTCAAGAAAACACTCAACACAAACGCTGGCAAAGACATCTACAATACAACAAATTCAGGTTTGCCAGAGTTCTTGTGGCAAAGCAAATTAATCTAAAACCAAACCAACCCGTAAACTCGGGTTGGTGGTTTTGGGCTTTATACATATAAAATAAAAAGTTGAAAATACTAAATTAAAAGCGAGCAAATATGGATTATAGTTATCAAAACTATCGCGACAACGAAATCAATCTACCTAAAATGTTGAGCGACTGCTTATGGATTATTGTCAAAGCCGTGGTCTTCACCTTGGCTTTACTAGTGCTTTTTGGCTTAGTTTTTGGCTATAAGCCATATCTGGTCATTAGCGGAAGTATGACACCTACGCTTATCGAGAACCGCGACATCGTAATCGTGAAGAAGATTGATTACGACAAATACCAAATTGGCGACATCATCACATTTACCAAAGACGACGGCAAAACAATGTGCACGCACCGCATTGTCACAATCGACTTTGACGAAGACGGCAATCGCACAGGCATCAACACGCAAGGCGACTGGAAAGACAATTCGCCTGACAACAATCATCTCACCGACGACCAAATCGTAGGCAAAGTGGTGGCAATCTATCGTGAATGGGGCGCGGTATATTTCTTTATTCGCAACAACTTATATCTCTGCATAGCACTCGTGCTTACCATATATATGGGGGTAACCTTGCTGGAAGCCAATTACGAATATTTGAAAAAACCGGTCAAATTTGAATAATATCGCTTTACAATTTTATGTCTTATTTTGTAGAATAGATATAAGGAAGGACTATGCACACATCAAGCAAAAGGAACAATAGGCTATTATCAATACTATTGATGGTTATGGCAATAGTGCTTCTTTTGGGTGGACTAGGCTTCACTTTGGCGGGCAAACGCACAAGTTTTGTGACGAAAAAGGCCTCCAATACGACCTACACCAATGCAAGCACCAAGACATTTTTGGATAACTCTACACTTGAATATCCTATCGATTACAAAATCGGTTCGGTAGCAAGACAGATTTCGGCTTATACCTACTCAACCACTGCGCAATATTTGGCGTATAGCGTAAGTTTTAGATATGTCACGGTAACCGCCAGCACGGGCGCTGTGACCAATGCGAACAAGGCGGTCAACAATATCAATATCATTCCATTCATTGACAGAGATTGGTATTTTGACCAAAATCATTCCATTCTGTATAGACGTTCGGCATTGCAAGCCACCAGTTCGACTAAAAAAGCAATGACTACAATCTTAACCGGTGTTGAATTCTTCAACAACACCAACGGCGTAGATTATTCGGGTTGCAAATTGCAAATCATTCTCACGCCAACCACATATAGTTCATCGGCAATTCCAACAAACGGGGTTACGGTTTATAATGTTTCAACCAATGTAAACTATGCAATTGGCTCATTCCGCACACCAATCTATGTGCGCAACAATAGTTCGTCTGCACAAGGATTGACATTCACGATTGACGCCGGTTGGTACAATTCTTCTGACACTGCAGTTTCTGGCTTGCCAAGGAACAAAATTAAACTAAATTTGAGCAACAACTATTTCACAGGCTACAATGGTGGGAATAATACTGAATCAAACAGCAGTCTTTACACTTCGTCTTACGCTCCATCTGGCAATGCAAATGCAAATGAAATCACCGATTCGGACGCATTGCAATATGGCGGTAGTTACACATACAGATGTAATGTTCTGGCTGGCGAAATTGTTCCAATCATTGATAGCATTGAAATCATCAATGTCAACTGGACGGGTAATGGAGAATCAGATTACGCTGGTACTCACGTGAAGATTTCACTCGGCAGTTGTTCACTAACCACTTTGTCTAGCCCAAAAACAAGTTTGACAGGTGGGACGACTTATAATGTCACTAACGGCGCTACCGTTCTGCCAATTGATTTGACAGGCGTGACAAGTGGTTGCACTCTCGAAAGAAGCGCCGTGTATTCCACTTTGGCAAATACGACATTATCAGTTAGTTACAATTACTATATCGCTTATTGGGTGCAATACATCAGTGGTAATAGCAGCGATAGTACTAATACTTATGATATCGTTGCGGGTGAATATGCAGTCTTGTCAGTGACAGAGGGCGTGTCAGTTGCCAAACGTCAAGGGCAGGCTTGGAGTGATAACAATTACAAACAAAGTCTTACAAAGGGCAGAACAGTATCGCTCTTTGATACAGTGACCATTGCTTCAACGATGACTGTGAACGGCACCAGCGTAACAGTCAATTCCAGTCTTGCTACTGCACTCAAAAATATCAAAGTAAGCAGTAGTACAAACACTTACACAGATTCATTCGGCATTTCGGGACGTATCGTTCCTAGCAGTTATACTCCACGTTGTTATTTGATAATAAAACCTACTATCACAACCAATTCCAGTGCAACAACTGCAACTGACTTTGCAAGTGAAGTTTTGATTTCACAATCAGCAATGAGTATAAGTACAGCAGCCGTGCCATACACTGTGGCAATCAAAAATACTTCAACACTAGTTTATTCATCGGCAATAATCACTCTTACAGGTATAAATATAAATTTGTTTACATTCGGGCTCAACACTGGTTGGAGTTGGAATGGTAACCAAGGACAACTTACCTATTCTGGCGCGATTAAACCAGGACAGACAGTCGTAGCAGTCGGCAGTGCGACCGGTTCATCAAGCGTAATTAACTATGGTACTGCAAGTATGACAACCAGTTCAAGCGAAACGATTGACAACGTCGTAGTCATTGACGAAACTCAAACCAAGGGCGTGTATATGCAAAACGCCACTACTGGCATAAACTACACGGGCGATGCAAATAGTTCGACCAAGAAAATTCACATTATCAACACATCATCGAACATGTATTATATTCGTGTGATGATTGCACCAAAATATATGAAAGCGGGCGCAACTGGAACGGGAACACTTACATTCACAGCCACTGACTACACAAAGTTGTCGGGCGCACACACCTATTACTACAACAAAATACTTCTTCCGGGTCAAGAAATTGAACTTGGCGGAGTGACAATCACTGCCAACTCTAGCAACACGGGCACAAGCGTGATTTACAACCCAACCGTTGCTTCATCAGTGGTAAGCACGACGTCGTTTGCTGTGCCATCTGGCTGGGACGCATCTTCGATGTCCAAGGTTCAAAGTTTCTACAGAATCGTATTCCAAAAATAAAGGGTAAAAGATGAGAGATAGTAAAAACAAAGCAAAGTTTGTTAGCGTATTCACATTGACAATGTGCTTTGTTTTAGCACTCATAATTTTACCTGTTACATACGCATATTTGACTAAGCACAAATATGTCGGCGGAGCAATCACTGTTGCTACGATTAGCCTAGACGCGCAGAACTCGTCTAGCACAACGATTGTTGGCAAAACTGTTACACTAGGCGAGGCTGATTCCAGCGATATCTATAATTATACTGCCAAGGTAAAAAACACCGGTAGTGCAAGCGTAATTATTAGATTTTATGTTGGACTCATCAACAGTTCGGGCGCCGTGGTAAAGACCACCGCAATCGAACCAGTGCTTGCAGATAGTTCAAATTACACTTGGGTTGGTGATGGAAGCGGTTACTACTATTTATCAACCACAGCGGGCAAAAGATTGACCGTTGCGCATAACGGCACGTACAATATGCTCACAGGCTTCCAAATCAATGATCCATCGGGCACATTAGATAGCAGTATTGATAGTGACGGCAATGTTACATTCGGCTTGCAAATACAAGCCGTGCAATACAATATCGGTTCTAGCCTTTCTAGCGTTTGGACGAGTATTCCATCGAACTGGTAATTAAAAGGAGTAGCAGATGAAAGCAAAAAATATTCTTGGCAAAGTGTTCACATTAGTTGCTTTTGTTTTCGTGTGCATAATTGCCATTAGTTCGACGAGTGCCTGGCTAACAACCAATCCAAACAAAACCACATTTGTCATCACTTATGGTGAAGTAAACTTCCAGTTGATAGGTAATAGCACGGTGGCGGGTTATTCCACCTCCGCGAGCGACATTATCGCTGACTCAAAGACGCCTAGCAATGACAAAGGCTTTATGTTGCCAACTAGCATTAACAGGAATGGTACATACAATCAAAGATTCGCAATCAAAAATGTAGAAAGTTCGACAATTTACGTTCGCGTAAGATTTACAACGTATTTGAACGACTCAACGACGGCAGCAGTTCATGCTCAGTCGTTGACCCCAGATACAAGTTGGACATACAATTCATCTAACAACTATTATTCAGCAACAATCTCAGCAAGGGCAACTACCAACATTTGTACTCAAATGAAAGTTGGCTCGATTGCAAATAGCACTTTTGTTAGACTGAAAATCGAGATAGAAGCAGCCTCTGCAACCAATAAGTTTACTAGTTTAGTT
>ERZ1034755.545-NODE-545-length-12459-cov-18.961222_pt1 | contig 12459 bp, 10 predicted proteins | sample MGYA00520596_ERZ1034755 | MGnify/ENA primary metagenome ERZ1034755 (study PRJEB33766, sample SAMN09781701) | gut metagenome | biome: gut microbiome | host: Homo sapiens | place: Madagascar | study: EMG produced TPA metagenomics assembly of the PRJNA485056 data... | reverse complement strand
CGAGCAGCCCGACCATCAGTATTCCATCGGTTGGAACTACACTCCAAAGAGCAATCGTCCATGGATTCGTACCGGTTCTCTTGCCGGCACCTCCGCTATTGTCCTGAAGTACCCCGACGGCCAGTGCTGGATTCTCATCACCAACACCTCCACCTGGAAGGGTCACGGCTTCAGTAACGACTCCATGGCATTCTTCGAGAAGCTCCGCAAACAGTTCATGGCAGATATGCCGAAGAAGGATTTGTTCATATAAATAGGATTTTCTATATAGAAAAAAGATATAGAATGCAAAAAAGTCCCTGGAGATGTTTCCATTCTCCAGGGACTTTTCTTTTGTCGTATCTGTTCATATCTGTTGTATGAACTTGTGTATATCAACATGAAATATATCTTTTAGAAAGTGTACTTCAAACCTACCTGACCACGCCAGCGACTCATGTTTTTATATAAGGGACACAGAGAAATGAATGATCTATTGTAGAATATCTCTATTCTTTTGGAAAAGAAAAGCGAGAACATCACCTGTTCGGCAACATTCTCGCTTAACCTTATTTATTAAACTTACTCTTCAGTTTATTCACCCTTAGAAAAGAGGAATGCACCACCTACCTGAGGAGCGTCCTTGTAAGATGTATGATAACCGATGATGGTAATCTTATCACCAAAGTTCAAGCCAAGCTCACCAGCCTTCTTGCCTTCACCACCCCAGCCTGCAGTCAAGCCATAGACGTAAGCAGAACCAGTTGCATCTGTCAAACCGAAGTTACCGTATGTCTTCAAATCATTTCTCTGACCGGCAAACTCTGTGATGGTACCTTCCAACATATAATATACGTTTTTGTCATCTTTCTTAGTCAGGAAGTCAGCTACAGAAATCTTGGTTACTACCTTCACTGCCTCCAAAGTAGCATTCTTCATCTGACCTGTACCTTTATAGATGTCCTTCACACCAGTAAGTGTTACAACATCGCCTACCTTCAAGCCCTTCTTCTCGAAGTCGCCCTTGGCACCGATACCGTAAACGTATGTTTCGCCAGTAGCATCCTTGATGTAGCAATTACCGTATGTTGGATTAGCAACCTTGGTAATGACACCAGTCAGACGATAAACGGTAGAACCAGCCTCTGCCTTGTTGAAGTCTGCGATAGGGCACTCGATGATAGAACCCAACTGATAAACTTTAGCAGTAACAGTAGAGCTCTGCTTGCCCTTGGTAGAAGTGAAACCGATGCTGGAAGAACGAGCACCACCAGCATTGGCATTGGCATGGAATGTAATCTCAGCCTTTGTACCACTGGTAACGATACCCTTAACAGACAACCAGCTCTGATCAGCCTCAGGGATATCAACAGTTACGCCTTCACCCTTTACGGTCAGAGGAACCTTGAAGTCCTCACCAGCCTTGTCCAAGGTATCCTTGTCAAGCTTTCCAACCTTGATTAAAGACTTAGTATAGCTCAAAACGGTTACATTTTTCAACTGAGGTGAACCTCCAAAAGTGGTTCTAGGACCCTGGATAGTAACCTCATCACCTTCCTCCAGCTTCAAGCTGGCGAAATTTTTCTCATTACCATTGGCATCAAGTGTACCATAAACATACACTTCACCAGTACCATCATTGATATACCAGTTACCATACTGAGTATTAGAAAGCTTGGTGAGAGTACCCTTTACCTTATAAGTTTCTCCATCATTACCTGCCAGAATGTCAGCACAGGTAGAGAATGGAGGATTCAATACACCCTGAATAACAGTGATATACTGAGTAAATGCATCACTTACCAACTTGAAGGTACTGTTGTAAGCACCCTTTGTTGCAGCAGCACTGAACTCAACATGAGTTGTACCTGCACTACCGCCCGTGCAATTGGAAGTAATCCAGGCAGGAATAGAATCCACAGGATTGCCCTTCTTGTCATTGGTAACAAACTTCCAATCAGCAACAGAAGTAACATCAAATTTAACCTTTCCACCCTCTTGAGGAATAGAGAGAGATGACTGAGAAACCTGAATGCCATCAAGCTGACCTAAGTCCTTGTCATCGCTACAACTTGCAAAGAAGCCTGCAACGGCAATCAATGCGATGAAAAAATATTTAAATTTCATAATTTCGATACTTTATTTATTAGAAGATGTAACGGAGACCCACTGATGCATACCAGCACTGACCGATAGCGTGATATGGTACGAAAGTCTTGGTGTTACCATTGATTGACTTTGGAGTTGAGAAGGTTGCATAACCATCTGCATCCTGACCCTCGTAACGCAAGATACGTGGATCTGAACCAATCTCTGGGTTCAAGTACTTCATGACACCCCAGCTAGAGTTGAAGAAGTTGAGCACGTTCTTCATATCGAAGCTCAACTGGATTGTGTTGGTGTGACCAGCCACATCAAACTTGAAGTCGTGCTTGTAGCTGAAGTCGATACGATGTACCCAAGGGTTGTAAAGACTGTAAGCCTCTGCATACTCACCCTGATGATTCTTCAGATAGCTGTTGGCATGTACATAATCCATGAAGCGAGTCTTATCATCCTCAGACTTGAAGCGGAACTCATTATCAGCTACCTGCTTGTCGGTTGGAATATAGATAGCATCATAGTTTAAACCATCACCATTGATATCGTTTACAGTCATGTAAGAGTAGTTGTAACCACCACGCCATGCCTCATAGATGAAGCTATAGTGGTTGTTGCTCTTGTCGTGGATCGTTGCAGAAGCAATGATACGATCAGGAGTTACATTCTGTCCGTTGTGCAACTTGATGTTGTTAGGACCATATACTGTAGAAATGTAGTTCAATACAGAAGATGCGTTAGAACCTGGAAGTGAAGTAACCTCCTTAGATACAGTATGAGTATAGGCAGCCATCAAGTTCAACCACTCCCATGGCTGAGCATTTACCTGTGCAGAGAAAGACCAACCGTAACCACGGCTTGTGTTCTCAAGAACATAAGCACTTGTACCTACGGTAGAACCCTTAGGATATACAGGACGGTTGTCGGCACCATTGAAACGTGGGAAGCCCTTGGCATCCTGTACACTCCAGTCGGTCAATGTAGCTGCGTTCAAAGTCTTGTTGAAGATACCTTCCACAGAAACAGACATTGGGAAAGACACAGGAATCTGATAATCGATAGCGAAAGATGTCTTCCATACCTGTGGCAACTTAAAGTCTGTATCTACAGCAGAGATTGCTGAAGGAACAGTACCCTTTTCCGGAGTGATGTTCTCTGGGTAACCCATAGAAATCAACTTATTAAGGAGAGCTGCAGCTGTTGGCTTACCATCCTTATCAACAACCAAACCACCCTCAAATGGTTTCATATCTACACCCTCTTTCTTACCAGTCTTAGGATTCCAAGCCTTTGTTGCATTCAGCTGTGCCTGATACTGTATCATACCAGAGTTGGTTGGCAAGTTGGTGAAGAATACCAATGGCAAACGGCCCTGGAAGAAACCTGTACCACCACGGAACTTCAATGTCTTGTCACCAAATACATCATATACGAAACCGATACGAGGAGAAACAGTCAAAGAGCTGTTTGGCCACTTACCAGAGTCGATGTGACGACCATTATAGTCGAGACCGAGAATGGCATTGTTAGTCATCAAGTCAGAATTGTCGAAGAACAGACCATCCAGACGAAGACCATAAGTCAACTTGAACTGAGGAGTCATCTGCCACTCATCCTGAGCGTAGATACCAGCCTTGTTATACTGTACGCGGGCAGCAGGATTGTTATTGCCACCATAACCATAGGTCAAACAAACTACCTCTGGAACTTCACCATTCAGGAAGTCGTCGAGACTCTTGTAACGATAGTAGCCAGTACCATTACGCTGATAAGCATTATCAGCCATCTGGTGCTCATAGTTGAGACCGGCGATGATCTTGTGCTTACCGAGATAGTAAGTTACGTCATCCTTGATATTCCATACAGTATTGTGTACGGCATTGTTCCAGGTAAACAACTCATAACCCAAAGCCATATAGTTGTTGGTACCATCAGCATCAGCAGTTCCATCTACACTCTTCTGTCCGCCATCGAGGATATCGATGAATGGGAACTCAGAAGATTTGGTGTAACGGCTATCATCCAACTTAGAGTATGTGAACAGGAACTGGTTAGACAGATTATCTGTGAAACGGCTGTTCAAGTCAACAGTCCAAGAGTTGACGAGGTTGTCATTGGCATACATACTGTTGGCAAATGACATAGAGTACTGAGACATACGGCTACCAGATGCACGTGTACCACCATCCATAGATGATGCGTTAGGAGCCTGCCAAGAACGGTTCTTGGTATAGTTGTAGCGTACAGCCAAGTGATGCTTGTCTGTGATGTTCCAGTCAACACGGAAGAGGAGCTTGTAGTTGCTCTCGTCTGCAGGGAAGTTGGTCCATGAACCTGTATCGTAACCATACTTTTCCTTTACGAAATTAGAAACTCTCTCCAAATCAGCAAGCTTGGTACGAGAGATATAGTTCGCAGCATCACCGATACCATCCTCAGAACCTCTCCAGCGGTTTACCACTGTAGGAGTCTTGACCATTTCACCGTTAGCGAAGAAGAACAACTTGTTCTTGATGATAGGACCACCGAGAGAGAAACCCCATGTAGTCTGCTGGTCCTTCTCACGTGCACCAGAAATCTGCTCACGCTCGATAGCATCACCACGCATGTTCTCATTCTTGTGATATACGTAAGCGCTACCCTTGAAGTTGTTGGTACCAGACTTGGTAATCGCATTGACACCACCACCAACGAAGTTAGTCTGACGAACATCATAAGGAGAGATAACAACCTGCATTTCCTCGATAGCATCCAGAGAGATAGGAGCACCACCACCAGGAAGCTTTGAGCTCAAACCGAAGTTGTTGTTGAAGTTTGCACCATCCACAGTGAAGTTGGCTGTACGGCCATCAGCACCTGCGAATGACATTCCGTTTCCACCATAAGGAGAAAGACGGGTGATATCTGTAATGCTACGGCTAACGGTTGGCATGTTAGCAATCTGCGCATTAGAGATATTGGTAGAAGCACCTGTCTTCTCTACACTAAACTTTGAGCCCTTGGCAACAACTACAACTTCGCCAAGCTGCTTAGCATCCTCATCAAGAGTTTCTTTCAAGTTGTAGGTTTCACCAAGCTGAAGGGTGACGTTCTTTACGACTTTAGTCTTGTAGCCGATGTAGCTGATCTTGACTTCGTAAGGACCGCCGACACGCATACCATTGATAGTGAACATACCATCAATGTTGGTTACAGCTTTGTAACGAGTTCCAGAAGGAACGTGAACGGCCTCAATCGTTGCGCCAATCACGTCTTCACCACTTGCAGTCACAGAACCACTTAAACCAGAAGTAGTAATCTGTGCCATGGCTGTAGTAACCATAAAGGCCAGCAAAGCCATTAATAAATGCAATCTTTTCTGCATACCTTTTTTATAAAAATTAATTAATAATACGGGGAAAGGATCCCCAAATATCGTTTTCGAGTGCAAATATAAACAAAAAAATCGATATAAATGTTACATCTGCATGAAAAATTGTGTTTTATAACATAAAAAAAATCTGCATTAAGGAAATAATGCAGATTTTCTTTAAATTATTATTTATAACGGGGGTTTGCTTATAGTTTTCGGAGAGGGGCTGGCGAGGGACTGACCTCCCTACTCCTTTCTTTGCCAAATGCTCATTACCTTGCGACGGATGGCGAGGATATTCAGGATAGAGACTATCAGGAACAAAAGCAAGCCTAAGCAGATGGATGGGAGCATGGTACCTTCTTCGATGTCAGGGAAGATGGCCTCGATAAACTCCATGTAGTAGCCACGGACGAAGAAGAGGATGACCCAGGCAATGATGAGCACCACCAGGTTGAGCGACATGGTGAGCACCTGATATGGCTTCGCCACATTGGCAGGACTATAGCCTATCAGAAGCAGGTTCTCCAACTTGGATGAGTTCTTCTGTACCAAGAGGTAGATGCTGAGCATCAGAATGTAAAAACTCAGGATAGAGATGACCAGTCCGATAATCATTACCATGGATACCATCATGCGAAGGAAATAGGTGGTTTTCTCGGCATCAAGCTTGTCGGTTTCCACCTCATATCCGTTATCATCCAGGTATTTGGTGATGTTCTCGTCTCCCGGATTGCCTACCTCTACGATGAGGCGGTTAGGATCGCTCTTCTGGTTTGGAGCAAACTCCTGGTTGCTCCAGTCCATAAATGCCTGTGGCACGAGGATGGTGTTAAGACGGGAAGAGAAGCCGATGACCTTTCCCTTGAACTGCTCCTTCTTGCCGGCTGCCTGAATCTGGATATTGAAATCGATCATTCCCATCAGTCCATCGCTGATTTTCGGGAGCGAATGACTCTGGGCGAATCCGAAGTTATACATATTAATATAGGTACGCGGGAGGATGATTGGCACTTCCTTGGCTCCTGGCGTATACTTCCAGTCCTTGAGCGGCACATCGACGAAGCCGTCGGGCACGCTCTCAAAGAAGAGTTCGCTGTTCAGTACATTCACGCCGTTGACGCCCATCTGGGCATCTACCTTATATTCCGTAGAGGTGAACTTTCCCACCTTCTTCACGAACTTCTGGTCTCTGACATCATCTATCTCAGCACCCGTGAAGGTATTGGAGCGGCCGCTGATGGTATTTCCCATACCTATCTTCTTGCTCATGATGAGATAGTCGGCTTTCATGAAACTGTCTTCCTGTGTGAAGACAGGCAGCACGTCCTTGTAAAACTGGAAGCCGAAAAGGACGATGAGCATACCGAAGAGATTGGCGAAGGCGAAGCCTGCAAACTGCGGTATACTGATATGCTGACGAAGTAATTTCCAAACTAAATTCATTTTTGAATTGTTGAATGTTAAGTGTTGAATGATAAATTACAACTTAAAAGTGTGCTCGTAAGGCAAGTCCATGTGCTTGCCGATACTTGTTACGATGACTCCTGCCCCCTGCTCCTTGGCTTCTGCCATCATGATTTCCGCCATGATACGGGAGTTGTTGTCGTCGAGGTGACTGATAGGTTCATCTGCAAGGATGAAGTCGAAAGGCTGACAGAGCGCTCGCATCATCGCCACACGCTGTTGCTGTCCGAAGGACATTCTTCCAATCTTGGCATCCACCTTGTCGGCAATACCGAGCATATCAAACCATTTCAAGATCTGCTCACGGCTTTTGAATCCGGTAATCTTGTTCTTGATTTCTACATTCTCCAGAGCGGTAAGCTCCGGGAAGAGACGAAGTTCCTGAAAGAGGTGGCTGATATGACGCTTTCTCATTTCCACCCAATCCTTTACCTTATAATTAGCGGTAACATCCTTGTCGAACATCACGCTTCCGCTGTAGTCGTGACGATAGCCGAGCACATAGCTGCAGAAAGTACTCTTTCCGCTGCCACTCTCTGCCTCGATAAGATAAAGATGCCCTTTCTCGAAGGTGACATCCTGCTTCCATATCTCCGAATCCAGGTCATTGCGCTGGGCGAAGACCTGTGGGAGAACGGAATGAAGCTGAATCTTTTCCATTATTTCAATGTATATACTATTGAGTTTAAATTGCCGAATACTGGAGACAGCAGACCGGTTACGGTAGAGATGGCATCATCCTTGCCCGAACCGTTACCATCAGAACTCTTGGCGAGATTGATGACCATCGCCAGCTTCTGCCCCACGATGAGCTTCTGAATCTTAGCATCTATCGGATGATTGCTTGGCTTCACGGCATACTGGGCAGTGAGTTCATCGCTTCCGCTGTAGAACTGCTTGTCATCGGTTACGCCGAAGTAGAAAGACATCTTTCCGTCGGTATAGAAATAAGCATTCTTAGCCCAGTTGGCAATCTTTGCTCCCGGAGGACATGATTTCTTCCAGTAATCTACATCGTCCAACCACTTGCTGTGAGCCAGCTTAGCCGCCATCATCATCTTCATGTCGGCATCGCCCAAGGTAGGCATCACGAAAGCCATATCTCCATCCACGCTTCGGATGATGTTATCCATATCCACCGCCTGGTTGATACCCATGAGGAGGGTCTGCAAACCACTGTTACTCTGCATCATAGGCAGGAACTGTTCGCCCTTTACATTCATGAAAATACCTGCCAGAGCATCGTCCGGCATCGACTTGACGTAGTTGCCCTTAATAGGACGATAGTTAGCAATTGCCTTCTGCAAGGCAGCATCGATGGTTTTATTGAAAGAGAATGTTTCGCCATGAATCTGCAGGATACCGTCCTTGACATTCATCTCGGCAGCAATCACCACCTGAGAAGGATCGGTATCCTTCGGAGCACCGAGGGTAAACGGAGCGATGAATTTCTCAGGCAATGCCTGTGCCTGAGCCACCATTGCCATCGGAGAAGTGATGGTCTGCAAGCGTTCGAACAATGGCGAAGCGGTAATACCTTCCTCTTCATCAGCCTTGAGATATCTTACCATCTGCTGCTGTAGCTGAGCCTGTGCATCAGCCACTACCGGTCCCATGACGAGGAGCGCCTTGTCAGAGAAGCCTACGAGCCATGAATCCTTCAAGACTGCAAAATGGAAGCCCTTGCGTTCCTTTACTTCGGATGCGATATGCTGCTTGGCAAGAGAAGCAAGCCAGTCCTCTACATCACTCTCGCTGCTGACCTTGGCACAGAGACCGAGGTTTCCGTCAGCACTTTCGAAAAGGTACATCTTTTCGGATATGTCGATACCACACTTGTCTACATCCTCTACATGAAGGAGTGATTTGAGCATACCCGCCTTGTCTTCCGCATGAACATCGGAAGCCATCTGCTGCATATCCACCGAAATAAGTGCAGTACTTTTCTTAGGAATGGCATTGAGATAGTCGCTGCCAGAACATGATGTGAGCATCCCGACAAGGCATGCCAAGCACATCATAACCAAATTCTTATACAATCTTTTCATCTCATTTAGATAAATATTTTAAAGCTTTTGCCCTTACAGGGCGTATTGGAGCAAACTTGCTATAATCTCCTTGCGATATGCGCCATGTGAACCGCTACAAGGCCGGCGGTTTCGGTACGGAGGCGGCTGGTACCCAGGGATACGCTCTCGTAGCCGTTCTCCAGGGCAAGGCGAACCTCATCGATGGAGAAATCGCCCTCAGGACCTACCAATACAGTAATATCAGCTGCATCTGCAGTTGGAGATTCAGAAGCAGCAGTGGCTACATCTGCATTTGGAGATTCAGTAGCAGGAGCAGCAGTAGCAGTAGCAGCAGGAGCATGAGCTTCATTCAGAATACCAGAAATCTCGGTAAAGAAGTCTTTCTTCTCTACCTCTTCGTAGCAATGGCAGATAAACTTTCTGCCGGGACGAGGGGTTTGGATAAACTCCTTGAAACTGATCAGCTCATTGACCACCGGTTTCCACGCCTTATGACTCTGCTTGACGGCAGAAATCACAATCTTGTCAATTCTTGGCGTCTTCACCACCTTGCGCTCAGAAAACTGGCAGTTGAGGAACGAGAGTTCATCAAAACCGATTTCCGTGGCTTTCTCAGCCATCCATTCGATACGCTCCATCATCTTGGTTGGCGCAATTGCCAGATGGATATGTCCCTTCCAGGCACGCTGCTGCGGCATCTCTTCCTTGATTTCATAGAGACATCGCTTGCTGGATGCAGCAGTAACCTCAGCACGGAAAAAGGAGCCTTCTCCATCCATGAGGAATATCTCGTCCCCACCCTTCAGTCGCAGAACGCGCAGGGCATGGGTAGCTTCCTCGGCAGGCAGTTCCACCTGATTAGCCGCATCCGGCACATAGAAATATCTAACTTCCTTCATTATTTGCTCGCATTTTTCGCTTTTTCCTCACGGCGCTTGATTTCATCACGGATATAAGAAGCATCTTCATACTTCTCATCATCTACAGCTCTCTGCAAAGCCAGTTCCAGCAGTCGGTCTGGCAGAGTAAGGATAGGGATAGCCACACGCTGCATCCCTCCCTCGTAAGGAGTAGAGAAGTTCTTGATTACCTCTTCAGATGTCAAGATTTCATACCCATTCATCAAGGAAAGCAGGATGGCATCTTCTATCTGGAGCAAGTAAGACTGGTCGGTGTCAACATTCACCAGCTTCGTCTTCAGTCCCACTCCCTTGATGCCCAAGACCTCAATCTCATAACGAGCAGCGTCGTCTTCCTTGAGAATCTTCGCCAGTACATCAATGGCACCTATTCTCTCTTCATCCTTGTTCTGCTCATACTCCTTGATTTTCATCGCCACCTCCGGAATGGTGAGGATGGTAAGCACACGGGTTTCTTCCTCATTGGTGAGGGCAATGACCCCGGCATCTACCGACTCAGCTATTGCAAAAGATCCTTTATATACTAACTTTACCATTTATTTTGTCTCCTTCTTAGGTCTGAACAAGATGGCGAAGGCAACTCCGACCAAAAGAGCATAACCTGCGAAGATAAACCAGCAGGTCTGCCAATCGCCCATTAAATACCCATTTTCCCAATGACAGTAATGATTGATTACCTGTCCGGCAAGGATGGTACCGATAGATGCACCCAAACCGTTTGTCATCAGCATAAACAATCCCTGTGCCGAAGCTCTGACCTTAGGTTCGCACTTCTGGTCTACGAACAGACCACCCGACACATTGAAGAAATCGAAAGCCACACCGTATACGAGGCATGAGAGAATGAAGAGCACAACGCCAGGGAACGCCGGATTGCCCATTCCGAAGAAGCCGAAACGGAACACCCATGCAAACATGGCGATGAGCATCACGATCTTGATGCCATAACGCTTGAGGAAGTATGGAATCAGGAGGATGCAGAGCGCCTCAGCAATCTGAGAGATGGATACCAGAAGCGTAGCATTATTGGCAGCAAAGGTATCCAGCATGGCAGGATCACCCTTGAAACTGGTGATGAAAGGTGTAGCATAACCGTTGGTCACCTGCAGGCTCATACCGAGCAGGCAGGAGAAGATAAAGAACAATGCCATCTCGCGGCTCTTGAAGAGCTTGAAGGCATCGAAGCCCCATGTCTCCACCCAGCTGCGCGCCTGCTTCTTCACCAGCTGGCACTGTGGCAAGCCGAAGCAGTAGAGGAAGAGTACGATACTCAGGATTCCCGATACGAGGAACTGGAGATGGGTATACTGGAACTTGTTGGCATTCTCTGAGAAGAGGAACTGGAAGGTTCCGTTGTCCCAGGTAGCACAGTTGACAATCCACATGGTGGCGATGAAACCTACGGTTCCAAAGACACGGATAGGTGGGAAGTCCTTGATGGTATCCCGTCCATGGTTCTTCAGAATGGTGAAAGCTGCGGTATTGGAAAGCGCCAGCGTAGGCATATAGAACGCTACGCTGAAGGTATAGACAGCCATGAAGAGCGCCTCGTTAGGAGTGGCACTCGCCTGTCCCATCATGAAAAGTCCTATCATCGACAGGCCAGCCAGCAGATGGCAGTATCCCAGAAGGCGTTGTGGCTGGACATATTTGTCCGCAACAATACCCATCAAAGTAGGCATGAAGATGGAAACAATCCCCTGGATGGTATAGAACCATGAGATTTCTGCACCCATTCCGGCTTTGCCGAGATAGTTGCCCATAGATGTGAGATAGGCTCCCCAAACAGCGAACTCCAAGAAGTTCATTATTGATAAGCGTACTTTCAGATTCATATTCTTTTTTCTAATTTCTATTGGTATTAAGATTCTACTTGAACTGCTCAGAATGCAACCGTTTTTGGAATTGTTTTCTGCAGTTTATAGTGTGCAAAGATACATATTTTATCGAAAAGAGCGTAATTTTTTGCAGATTATCCGCCGTAAAGCTAGTTTATTTAACAAATAATGTGTAATTTTGCAGTCAAAAACAAAGAATCAATAGAAAATGTTATTAAAGTTTTTCCTTACGTGTAACAAGATTGGTGCCTTCACGCTGGGTGGAGGCTACGCCATGATTCCTATCATGGAGAGAGAATTCGTGGATAAGAACCGGTGGATGAACAAGGAGGAATTCATGGACATTATGGTGGTGGCTCAGGCTACTCCGGGTATCTTTGCCATTGATATGGCGAGTCATATCGGCTATAAACTGAAGGGCGTATGGGGCGGCATCGTGGGTGCCATCGGTATTGCGCTGCCTTCCATCATCGCCATTCTCATCATCGCCATGTTCTTCCAGCAGTTCAAGGACAATTACTGGGTGGCGAAGTTCTTTGCGGGGGTTCGTCCGGCTGTGGTAGCGCTGATTGCAGCTCCCTGCTTCAAGATGGCTAAGACTGCCAGCATCAACCGCTACAACATCTGGATTCCCTTCGTCTGCTGTGCGCTGATTGCAGTTTTCGGCATCTCGCCTATCTATATCATCATTGCTGCCGGCGTGCTTGGCTGGCTTTATGGCAAGTACAAGAAGCAAAGCTAATCATAAAGTTCAAAGTTCAACGATAAAAGTT
>ERZ1034755.543-NODE-543-length-12473-cov-6.524239_pt1 | contig 12473 bp, 9 predicted proteins | sample MGYA00520596_ERZ1034755 | MGnify/ENA primary metagenome ERZ1034755 (study PRJEB33766, sample SAMN09781701) | gut metagenome | biome: gut microbiome | host: Homo sapiens | place: Madagascar | study: EMG produced TPA metagenomics assembly of the PRJNA485056 data set... | reverse complement strand
GTTCCGTCGTCCAAAACGAACTTTAAGAGCTTTTTGGACTTCTTCACGGCTTCGCATTCCTTAACCTTCACGGCACGGAAATCGCTCTTGGAGAAGGTGTCAAAATCCACCTGATCCTGGAACAGTGGCTCGATCTGAACATTGGAAAAATCGATTTTTTCCTCCGCAACCGGAGCCGCCTGAGTAGCCTCCGCAGGAGCCGAAACTTCCTTGGAAACCTTCTTGTCGGAGTCCAAAGGTTTCATTGTGGGGAAGAGGAGGACGTCGCGGATCGAGGGGCTGTCGGTCAGGAGCATGACGAGGCGGTCGATCCCGAATCCGAGCCCGCCCGTCGGGGCAAGACCGTATTCGAGCGCGGTGATATAATCCTCATCAACCTGTGCCGTGGTGTTCGGATCCTCGGCGCGCTTCGCCTCGACCTGCCGCACGAAGCGGGCTTTCTGGTCGATCGGGTCGTTCAGCTCGGAGAAGGCGTTCCCCATCTCGCGGCAGTAGATGAAATACTCAAACCGTTCGGTGAATGCCGGGTCGTCGGGCTTGCGCTTGGCGAGCGGGCTGTTCTCCACCGGGTAGTCGTAGATGATTGTCGGCTGGACGAGTTTGTCCTCGACGTATGCGTCGAAAAATTCGACAAGGCAGGTGCCCTTCGTTGCGTTTTTCGGCACCTCGACGTTGTGCTCGGCGGCTGCCTTACGGGCGTCCTCATCGGTCGCCCAGTCGCGGTAATCGACGCCGGCGTACTTCTTCACCGCCTCGACCATCGTGAGCTTCTCCCAATGCCCCATGTCGATCTCGACCCCTTGGTAGGTGATCTTCTTCGAGCCGCAGATGCGCTCGGCAAGGAAAGTGTTAAGGTCGATGACCAGTTGCATCATGCCCTTATAGTCGGTGTATGCCTGATACAGTTCAATGGTGGTGAACTCCGGGTTATGCGACGGGTCCATGCCCTCGTTACGGAAGATGCGCCCCACCTCGTACACGCGGTCGAAACCGCCGACGATCAGGCGCTTCAGATACAGCTCCGTCTCGATCCGCAGGAACATGTCCATATCGAGCGTGTTGTGATGCGTCTTGAACGGACGTGCCGCGGCGCCGATCTCGAACGGGGTGAGGATCGGGGTATCGACTTCGAGGAATCCGAGGTCGTCGAGGTAGCGGCGGATCTCCCGCAGAATGAGCGAGCGCTTGACGAACGTCTCCTTGACCTCCGGGTTGGCAATCAGATCCACGTAGCGCTGGCGGTAGCGGGTATCGGTATCGGTCAGCCCGTGGTACTTTTCCGGCAGGGGGAGGAGCGACTTCGCGAGCAGGGTCAGACTCTGTGCATGGACGGAAATCTCGCCCGTCTTGGTGCGGAACACAAACCCTTCCACGCCGATGATGTCACCGACGTCCAGTTTCTTGAAAGCGGCATACGGCTCCTCGCCGATGTCATCGCGCCGCACATACAGCTGGATCTGCCCGCTCCCGTCCATCAGGTGCACGAACGATGCCTTGCCCATGACGCGGCGGCTCATCATACGGCCGGCGATGCGCACGGTCTTGCCCGTAATGCCCGCTTCAACGTCGGTTTTGATTGCCTCGAAATTCTCGGCGATTTCCTTCGCCGTATCCGTCACATCATACTTGGTGATCTCAAACGGGTCCTGTCCCGCCGCCTGCAGGGCGGCGAGCTTCGCGCGGCGGACTTCCAGTTCGTTCGTCGACGCGGGCGTGTTCTGCTGCTGTTCCATGGTATTGTTCCTTTACTGTTAGGCTTGGGTGGGGGTACGGTCAGGCTTTGGCTGCGGCATCGTGGCTGACCTTCCTGATGACAAGATCCACTTTGGCGCCGGTCGCGAGAACGGCGGTGACGGTCTCGCCCTCTTTGTGTCCGAGGAGCGCGGCGCCGATCGGCGACTCGTCCGAAATGGGACGGAACTCTTCGTCCGCCAGGGGGTTGGTCTCATAGGAGCCGACGATGCGGTATTTCTTTTTCGCGCCGCTGCGGTCGACGACGACGCAGGCACCGATGCTGACTCTCGAATAGTCGACCGTCTCTTCCGTGTTCAGGGCGGCGTGGGTGATCTCCTCCTCGAGTTCGGCGATCTGGTTATTGAGCTTCTCCTGTTCTTTCTTCGCCTCGGTGTATTCGCTGTTCTCGGACAGGTCGCCGTAGGCGCGGGCGGAAGAAATATCTTTCTTGTTCTTTTCAAGGTCGAGTTTGCGCTGTGCCAGCTCTTTCATCTTGGAGAGCAACTGTGCCTCGGAGACTTTCTTGACCTCACCGCCCTCGGGGCCGGTGTAGGGCTCGACCTTATGTTTCTGCATCTTCTCCTGCAGGTGGCAAATCTTCTCGCGAATCTGCGTCACGTCCTCTTCATGCGTGGCGGCGGCGGAACCTTTCTCCGCCTCGGAGACATCGCCGGAGGCGATCAGCGCCTGATAAGCGCGCTCTTTCTCTTCCAGCTGTACTTCCCAGTACGCCAGATCTTCCATGAACTTTTTGTATTCGCTTTGGGTATAGACTTTGGTTTCGGACATGGGTTCTATCTCCTCAAAATATAGAAATAAGCGGGGGTTCTTATAGAAAATCAGTTGAAATGGGCATTCAGCGCGTCCAGCGCACGCACAAGCGTGACGTCCTGCGAGCCGTCGGGGAGGGTGGTCGATCCCTCGGCGGCTTTCAGATACAGGTCGCCGACGCGTTTGTCGGTCGCTTCTTTTTCGGTGTTGTATCCCGCCGTGGGGGCGATCCCGACGCCGTGGTAGTTTTCGCCGAACGGCGGGTCGTAAAGCCCGACGGTCATTTTGAGATAACTGCCGTCGGAGAGGGAACGCGCGGTCTGCAGACAGCCTTTGCCGTAGGTATTGCTCCCGACGATCGTGACATCGGGGAAATCGGGGTACGCCTCGTCATTCGCGGCATAGTCGCGGAGCGCCGAGGTGAACAGCTCCGATGCGGAGGCGGTCGAGCCGTTGACGAGCACTGCCATGGGGAGCGTTACTTCATGGGCAATCTCCTCGGCGGTGAGCGTCGCCGCGGCGCCGGTCATCTTGCCGTCTTTTGCACTGATGTCGTAGTCTTTCAGCGCCTCGGAGCGGTAGCGGATATGGGAAATGTCCCCGTCGGGGAGCAGGTAGGCGAGCATCTGTGCGACGGTGTCCAGATAGCCGCCGCCGTTATAGCGCAGGTCAAAGAGGAGCCCGGAAACCCCGGCATTCTCTGCCGCGGCAACGGCGTCGACAAACTCGCGGAGCGTCACGGTGTTGAAAGCGGTGATACGGATATAGGCAGCGGTTCTGTCGCCGTCCAGCGGAACATAAGCGGTATAGACCGTCTTTTTGGTGCAGTCGCCGCGCGTCACGGAATAGTCTGCCGTTTTGCCGTCGCGCAGTACGGTCAGCGTCACGGTAGTACCTTCCTCGCCGCGGATGCGGTCGAGCGCGGCGTTCGCGCCGCCGAGATCCGTGAGGCTTGTGCCGTCGACGGCGACGATGAGGTCGCCCTTTTGCAGTCCCGCCGCCATGGCGCCGGAACCGGTAAAGACGTCGAGCAGGCGAATGGCGGGTGAGCCGTCCGCTGTTTCAAAGGAATCAACGGTGACGCCGATACCGTAAAACTCGCCCGAGAGATCGGCACGGTATTCGGCATATTCCGCGGCGGTGAAATACTCGGCGTACGGATCCTTCGTTGCCGCGACGATCGCGCGGGCGAGGAGCCCGTCAAAATCGGTATCTTCCGGCAGTCCGTAGTAGGAATACAGGCGCAGGAGCGCGCAGAGTTCCCGATACCGGTCGGGCACACCGTCGACGGCGGGATATTCGACCGGCACATAGCGGATCTCGGGCTCCGGTTTCGCCTGTCGCGTAAAGACAAACGTCAGTCCGAACGTCAGCGCCGCGACAAGAAGGAGCGACGCGATGAAGAGCCAGAACTGTTTTTTGGTGAGTTGCATGGGGACCTCCCGGCGTAAAGCCTTATATAACCGACAGCACCCCGGCCGCGGCAGACGCCGCGGTCGGGGAGTGGTCACGCCCCACGTAGTATGACACAGAACGGGCGCGAAAATCGTCGATTCAGAACTTTGTCGGTTTGCTAGTCAGATATTTCTTGACCATGAGCGCCACCTTGAAGGTGACGGCGTGGTCGAACTCGCGCAGGTCAAGCCCCGTCAGTTTACGAATCTTCTCGAGCCGGTACACGAGCGTGTTACGGTGGACGAACAGTTTACGGGACGTTTCGGAGACGTTCAGGTTGTTCTCGAAGAAGGCACGCACGGTATCGAGCGTCTCGTCGTCGAGCGACTCGAGCGAGCCGCGGCGGAACACTTCCTGTAAGAAGACCTCACACAGCGTCGTCGGCAACTGGTAGATCAGCCGCCCGATGCCGAGGTTCTCATAGGAGATCGGGTTCTTCGCGGTATCGAACACCTTGCCGACCTCGAGCGCGATGCGCGCTTCCTTATAGGCGCGGGCAAGATCCTTGATGTTAGTGACGACGGAGGAGATACCGACCGAGACGTTCACAAGGGATTCCGCATTCAGCGTCTTGATGATGTTCTCGGCGATCTCGCGGATGTCCGCCTGCGTCGTGCCGTCCGGCAACTCCTTCACCAGCGCGACGTCCTGCTCCCCGATGTTGATGACATAGTCATGGGCGCGGTCGGGGTACATACCGCCGATGATCTCATAGGGGAACTGCTCCGAGGTGCCCTGGTATTTGATGATGTACACGACGCGCTTTTCCTCGGAACTGAAGCGCAGTTCCTTGGACTTCGCGTAAATGTCGCTCGGCAGAATATTGTCGAGCATGATATTTTTAATAAAAGAAGCCTTGTCGTACTTCTGGTCGTACAGGTTCTTCATATTGCCGAGGGCAATCGAGAGGAGCGCCGCCGCCTGCTCTGCGGGTTTATCCGCGCCTTCGACAAAGACGATCAGGTCGGGCTTACCGCTCGTGACAAGAGAGCGGTAGGTCACGCCGCCGGTCACGACCCCCTCGGGACGGAAGGTGAGATCCTCACGGATGCCCTGGCGCACCTCGCCGATATGCTGCAGGTCGCTGCACGCGACGACAATATCGTTTTTATCAATGATGCCGATGACGCGCCCGATGGCGTCCTTCATCTGATGGATCACGCTCTGAAACATTCTGTTAAACACAGCCGAGTCTCCTCACTTTTCCGCGGAATTGTTCATATCGGACTATATTTTAACTGATTTTTTGTGTTTTTTCAATAGAAATTTGAAAAAAGTTCTCGAAAAGTGTAAAAAATGCTGTTAAATATGGCAAAAATCTACAATCCGTCAGTCACGCGGGAGTTCGTAAGCATAGGAAAGAGCGGAGAGGGCATAAGCGGGGGCAGTCTCGCATCGGAGGATCCGTTTCCCGAGCCCGACGGCGATACAGCCGGCGTCCGTCGCCGCCTGCGCCTCCTCCCGGGAGAAGCCGCCCTCGGCGCCGATGATGACGCTGACGGTGCGGGCGTCCGGGCGGCGCTCGAGCACGGCGCGCAGGGATTGCGTGCCCGCGCCCTCATAGCAGAAGAGGGGCAGGTCTGTGCTTGCCGCCGCACGGAGAGCGTCCGCAAAGGTCAGGGGGGTGTCGACCGTGGGAATCACGCTCCTGCCGCACTGCTTCGCCGCCGCCTCCGCAATCTTCGCGTGGCGCTCGGCAAGGCGCGCCTGTTTCTCGAGCGGGGGGCGCTTGACGCACCGTTCACTCTCGAAGGGGGTGATACGGGCGGCGCCGAGTTCCACCGCTTTCTGCAGGACGGTCTCGAATTTATCGCCTTTGGGGTACGCCATAAAGAGCCGGATCGAAAGCGGGGATTCGGCGCTCTCCTCGCTCTCTGCGAGAATCTCCGCCGTCACCTCGTCGTCGCGGATACGGGTAAGGCGGCAGTCGTAGACCGTGCCGCCGTCGTCGCAGACGGTGACGGTATCGCCGACGGCAAGCCGCAGGGCGCGCGCGATGTGGTGTGCGTCCGCGCCGCGGAGGGTGAGCGTCCCCGCCGCGGGGTCGACCGCGTCGCGGGTGATGAAGAAACGGGGCATAGCGGCTCCTTTCCGCCGTTTTGGCAGGGGCTTTAGGGTTTTAATAATAAAATGAGGGACTTTACGGCTTGTGAGGTTCGGCTCGTGGGGTTCGGTTCGCCGGAAATTTCTCTTCAGGGGGGCGCACTCCCCGCGCCGGGCTCAGTCGTTCTTACGGTAGGCGAGGGCGACCCAGTCGCGCTCCGCCATTTCGTCAATGCGCGTGAAGCCCGCCGCCGTCATGGCGTCCTCGACGAGCGGCGCCTTGTCCGCGACGATGCCGGAGACAATCACGGTCGCGTGCGGGGTCAGGTATCCGCCGAGGTCGGGCGCCATGCGGCAGAGAATCTCCGCGACGATATTGGCGAGGCACAGGTCGAACTTCCCGCCCGCGAGCGAGACACCGCGGAGCAGATCGGATTCTCCGACCTCAATCTCGGGGCAGCCGTTCTCGCGGCAGTTGTCGCGCGCGACTTTCACGGCGACGGGGTCGATGTCATAGGCGGCACACGAAGCGGCGCCCAGTTTTCTCGCGCAGATGGAGAGAATCCCCGAGCCGGTGCCGACGTCGAGAACGCGCTCGCCGCCCGTGAGGTGTTTCTCGAGAAGGGAAATCACGAGGCGGGTCGTCTCGTGCGTGCCGGTGCCGAACGCCATACCGGGATCCATGCGGACGATGACCTCGCCCTCCGCCGGGGAATAGGACTGCCATGCGGGGACGATCGTCACCCTGCCGAGGGGAATCGGCTGATAATACTGTTTCCACGACTCTGCCCAGTCCTCTTCGTCCAGCCCCTCAATTTCGAAAGTGACGGGGATCCCGAGCGCGGCAAAGCGGTCGCGAAGAAACGCGAGCGTGTCTTTCGGGTGCTTCTCCTCGGGGAGAAAGCAGGAGACCGCGACCTTGGTACGGTCGGCGGCGAGCAGTTTCTCGTCGATGAGTTCGCCGTACATGCCGTTCGTCGAGAGGTCGCTGTAATCCTCAATCATCAGTCCGTTATCGACCATGCTCATCACGGCGGTGATGCGGTCGAGGTCTTTCGTTTCGCCTTTCGCCGTCAGGCGTGTCCATGTGCCAGCCATATCGTTTTTGCTTCCTCTATGTTATGAAGTATTTCGGTTTTCAGGTCGTCGAGCGATGCGAATTTCCGCTCGCCACGCAGGTAGGAGAAGAGCCGCACGGTCGGCGTCTCTCCGTAGAGGTCGCCCGAGAAACCGATGATGTGTGTCTCGAGAGACAGACCCTCGCCCGAGACGGTCGGGCGGGTACCGACGTTCGTGACCGCGGGATAGGCGCGCCCGAACACGAGCGTCTCCCCGGCGTAAACGCCGCGTTTCGGCAGGAGCAGTCCCGCCGGTATCTCCTGATTGACGGTCGGGAGCCCGACCGTGCGCCCGATGGCTCTCCCGTGAATGACGGGGAGGGTGAGCGAATAGGGGCGCCCGAGGAGCGCCGCGGCGAGGGGCATATCGCCTGCCGCCACCGCCTCCCGCACGCGGGAGGAAGAAACGGGGGATCCGTCCGGGAGCGTCTCGGGGGGGAGGCACAGGGCGTCTCCTCCGGCACGGCGCATCAGCACCGCGAGCTCTTCGGCGCCTGCGGCGGCGCCGCGCCCGAAGCGGAAGTTATACCCGACGACGGCGAGGCGGGCGGAAAGTGCGCCCGTCAGTATCCGCTCCGTAAAGGCTTCGGGGGTCATATCGCGCACGGCGGAAAAAGGCAGTATCACCGCCGCGTCCATGCCCGTGTCGCGGAACAGCGCAAGCCGCTCCGGGAGGGTGGTGATGCGTGCGGCACCCGGCTTGAGCCCCGGGTCGTCGTCAAAGGTGAGGACGACAGCCGAGAGCCCCCGCCGCGATGCCTCGCGGCGGCAGAGGGACAAGAGCGCCCGATGACCGCGATGCACTCCGTCGAAAAGCCCGACGGCGACAGCCGAGGGCGGGAGCGGGGAACCGCCTTTTTTCGCCCAAACGGAAACATCGGAAATAATCTGCAAAACGGCTCCTCCTCTCCTGCGGCGATTTCGCGGGTGCACCGTGGCGGCACCCGCGTGACTTTCTTTAGTATAATAGTTTTAGGTAGGCTTGTCAATTCATTATGGCACCCGGGCGGGGCGGAAAAATGTCGGTCCGGGGCGGAATTGACAGGCGACACGGAATCTGCTACAATAGGTCGGTAAAAATGAGGGGAGGCGGGCTTATGAAAATCCGCTACACCGCGACCTGTCTTTTCGGGCTCGAGCATCTGCTCGGCGAGGAGATTGATGCCCTGGGCTACGACCGCGAGGAGACGATGGACGGACGTGTGACCTTCCTCGGGGACGAGGAGACCGTCGCGCTCGCCAATATCTTTCTGCGCTATGCGGAGCGCGTCTATATCACGCTTGGGTCGTTCCCGGCGGCGACCTTTGACGAGGTGTTCGAGGGCGTGCGGGCGCTCCCGCTCGAGACGTGGATCGGGCGGAACGACGCTTTCCCCGTCAAGGGGCACAGCATCCGCTCGGGCTTGACCTCGCTCCCCGCGCTCCAGAGCGTCATCAAGAAAGCGGCGGTCGAGCGGCTCTCCGCGTGCTACGGGCTCACGCACTTCCCGGAGGAGGGCATCAAATATCAGTTGGAGTTCTTCCTCTTCAAAGACCGGCTGACGCTGATGATTGACACGAGCGGTGTGCCGCTCCATAAGCGCGGCTACCGCCCGGAGGCGAACGCTGCCCCGCTCCGCGAGACGCTCGCCGCCGCCATGGCGGCGTACAGCCGCCCGCGGGAGGAGGTATTGCTCTGGGACCCGATGTGCGGCTCCGGCACCATTGCCATCGAGGCGGCGATGCTCGCCAACCGGATCGCCCCCGGGGCGAAGCGGCATTTTGCCGCCGAGCGCTTCCCGCAGTTTTCGCCTGACGTCTGGCGCGCGGCGCGCGAGGAAGCAGAGGAGGGGCGGCTTTCGACCGGCATCGAGATCTATGCGTCGGACATTGACCCCGCCTGCGTCGAACTCACCCGTGCGAACATCGCGCGCGCCGGGGTCGGTCAGTGGGTCAAGGCGTTCCGTGCGGACGCGCGCGGCATCGAGGCGCCGGGCAGGCGCGGCACCATCGTGACCAACCCGCCCTACGGCGAGCGGCTGATGACCCCGGAGGTCGTCGAGACGCTCTATCGGGAGCTCGGCGTGCATTTCCGCGCCCTCGCCCCGTGGCAGGTGTATATTCTGACCTCGCACCCCGACTTCTGGCGTCTGTACGGTCGCCGCGCCGACAAGGTGCGGAAACTCTATAACGGCATGATCCCCTGCTACCTCTACCAGTTCTTCAAAAACGAGCGCTGACCCCGCCCGCCGTGCGGAAGAGGCGGAATTGCGCCTCGTCGGATGTGCGCCTCGGCGGATGTTCGACGGAGAACGGAATCTTCAACCAACAAACAGCGTTGTGCCCGGTTTTTCGGGCGCAACGCTGCTTTTTACGGTGATTTGCTTTGACGGACGGTCTGAACGGTGTTCCCGGTGATGAGGGTGTCGGGAGCCATCGGGACGCCTGTGGAGCGTCCTCAGCGGAATTCGCCGAGTGCCTCCGGCGGGCAGGTGTAGGTCAGTTTCTCGCCGTAGGTTTTTTCGTAGATTTCCCGCCAGACGCGGTAGTTCTCCGTCATCAGGTAATGGGTGTTCTCGCAGATGGTCTTGTTCGGGTCGGGGTAGATCGGCGGGGCGATATGGACGGTGTAGATCTGCACCGGAAACCCGTCCTCGCCGACGGTATCGCTGTCGCGCATGGTAATGAAGCAGGGCAGGACCGGCACATGGTTCTTCGCCGCGAACCGATAGGCGCCCGGCTTCAGGGGTTTCGGCTTGCGGTAGTTCCACCACATACTCTGCTCGGGGTAGAAGAGGACGAGGTCGCCGTCGCGGAGCAGTTCCCCGGTCGCCTGCACGAATTCGGTCATGACCTTGGTGTTCGAGGAGAGCGGCAGGGTATTGCAGTTGCGCATGAGGAGCCCGTAGAAGCCCGGGAAATTCGTGTAGTTGCCCTCACGGATGACGCGGAAGAAGCGGCGCTTTTTCTGCCCGGAGGCGTCATAGGTGAGGTGCATTGCGAAACTGTCGAAGGCGTTGAAGTGGTTACAGGTGATGACGGCGCCCGAGCGCAGGGCACGGAAGTTCTCGATCCCCTCGAACGCGTCGATCTGCATTTTGCCCTCTTTTAAGAGTTTGGCGACGAACTTGCGCGCGGCGGCAAAGGCAAGGCGCGCGCCGGCTTTCGCCGCGGGGCTCTTACGCAGAAAATCGACTTCCCCCGGTTTTAGCGTCCGCGTGGGCGGATCGTCTTCGACGTCCTCGTCGAAGCGCCCCTCTTTTTCGTATTGTGCGATCTTTTTGAGAATCCGCACGCGGTCGAGGTCGCGCCCCGGATTCATCATGCGGAAGTAGGTGTCCTCCCGCTTGGATTCCTCTGCGGCGAGGGTGGCGAGACGGTCGCCGGAGGCGAGATCCTCCCCGCGTTCAAGGTCGGTATAACTTTTCAGTTCTGCCTGAATCTGACCGTAGACCGGCGTCTCTTTTGCATAGTGCCAGAAGTAATCTTTCAGGCGGCAGTCGGGGAAGTGCCACGGTTTCGACACCATGATATAGTGGATAATCTTCATTTCGCTCTCGGGCACGGGCAGGGTGCCGTAGACCTCGGTGTTCCACGCCGGGGAGAGCCACAGAACGCGCCCCTCGCAGAGTACGTTCAGGTAGTCCTCGTCCTGCGTGACGCGGAAGGTGTAGGCGCCGAGAAGTTTCGTGAATTTCTCGAGGATTTTATCGCGGCGGAAGAGCGCGCAGTTGATGAGCAGGACGCCCGCGTTGAAATAGTGCATACGGTCGATGCCCAGCACTTTCTCGACGTAGGTGCCGAACACGTCCGTCTGCCGCATCACCTGCTCGGGGGCGGCGCCGACATAGTTGTCGCCGAGGTCGTGGTCGTACATCTCGGCGATGTTGCCGAGGACGATCGTATCGCTGTCGATATAGATCGCCTTGTTGTACTTGGGGTACATTTCGGCGATAAAGAGGCGGTAATAGGTCGTGCGCGAGTAGTAGTCGCGCACATGGAGCGCGTCGCCGTACCGGCCGAGGTAGGCGGAGACGTCGACAAACTCGATGCGGAAGTTACGCGACTCGAGCGACTCGAACGCCTCGCGATACCGCTCCGACACGTGTGTCTGCAGAATGTAAATCTGATAGCGGCGGCTCGGGTCGGCATTGGCTTTGAGGGAGGTGAGGGCGACGAGCGTGTACTTGACAAAGGCGTCGTCGGCGGCGAAGAAAATCGGTATCAGTTCATTCATGCGTTTGTTTGCTCCTGTTCTTGTTGAAAAGACGCTTTCAGCGTGAGATATTCGTCGAGAAGGGGGTCAAGCGCGCGGTAGCCGAACACGCGGCGCACGCGGTCGACCTGCCACTGTTTGATATTGTCGGTGTGGGGATAGGGGAGCCAGTAGAGACGCTTGGAAAAATGGCGGACGATCGTGGATCTGTGCAGGAATTTCTGGTCGTTGTATTTTTGCGGGAGCATCTTCTTCCGCGTGGTGGATCGGATCAGCGCGCTCTGGTCGGCGAACATCAGTTTCCGCCGCCGCAGCCACTCCCGCGCTTTCGGGAACAGCCCGGTGCGGAGTGCCTCCGGCATGTTGAAAAGCAGAATGCCGGCGTTGATATAGTTCGGCTGGATCAAGAATTTGCCGTAATGGTCGCGCGCGGCGGCGTATTCATACCCGGTAAGATCCTGCCCCCACCAAAGGTCGATGTCGCGGTTGAAGAGCAGATCGCAGTCGAGGTACAGCAGTTTTTCGAGCGCGGCGAGTTCCGGCACGAGGTCGGCGAGCAGGCGCAGGAGGGTGTAGGGCGAGCAGTAGGCGCCCTCGTTCGGACAGCCGGAGAATTCCCGTAGATAGAGGTCGGTCACGTCGAGTTTCGTCACGGTGTTGTCCGCGCCGAACGTCTTGACATAGCGGTCGAGAAAGGCAATTTCGCGGTCGTCAATGGGGAGATAGGCGGGGTTCAGGTGGCTGGCGTCCATGGTCATGACCCACACGTGTACCGCCTCCCGGGACGATGTGCGGCGGAACACCGAGACAAGACAGGAGAGAATCCCGTCAAACACTTTTCCGTTCCCGGCAAAGAGCAGATGTTTCATGGCTGTTGATCCTTTCTGACGTAGCGGATGACGTCAACGGTGCTGTTTGCGGCACGCTCGCACATTTTGGCATACACGCGGTCGCGTAAGTCCTTGCGCTGTGCGGCGCCGCGGAGGGCGGGATCCGGCAGGAAGGGGCCGTCCACATAGGTGACGATGCGCGGCTTCCTGCCGTGCCGCCGCTTCTGGTAGGTGTTCGTAAAACAGTAAACGGGGACGCCGAGACGGATGGGATAGGAAAAGGCGTCGTCCGGGAAAGGGCGGATGCCCGTGTAATAGGGCCAGATG
>ERZ1034755.542-NODE-542-length-12497-cov-6.371966_pt1 | contig 12497 bp, 12 predicted proteins | sample MGYA00520596_ERZ1034755 | MGnify/ENA primary metagenome ERZ1034755 (study PRJEB33766, sample SAMN09781701) | gut metagenome | biome: gut microbiome | host: Homo sapiens | place: Madagascar | study: EMG produced TPA metagenomics assembly of the PRJNA485056 data set... | reverse complement strand
CCGAGGAGCCCTGTCAGAATCCCGGAGAGCACGTCACCGCTCCCTGCGGTCGCCATACCGGCGCCGCCGCGGTCGACCGTATAGGTTTCGTGACCGTCCGTCACCACCGTCTGATGTCCTTTCAGAAGTATGGTACAGCCATACTCCGCGGCAAACGCCTCGGCGAGCGGCACGGGTTCCGCCGTGACCCTCTCCACCGGGAGCCCGGTGAGCCGGGAGAACTCTCCCGGGTGCGGCGTCAGGAGAACGGATGCCCGCGCATCCGAGAGGAGCCGTAAGTCACGGCTCAACGCCGTGATGCCGCCCGCGTCAACGAGGAGCGACAGCACCGCTTGCGCGAAGAGATCTGTTAGGTAGGCGCGATACGCATCGTCACACCTCCCCGTATCCCAGCCCATGCCGACCCCGACGGCGCGAAGCCCGCGGGTAAAATCCTCTGCCGCCCCCGCGTCATACCGAAGCGCTCCGTCCGCCCCGATGGGCATCGGGCAGAGCGTGCTTTCGAGCAGATACGGGAGCACCCCGGCGACAATGCTCTCGGGGACGGCAAGACGCGCGATGCCGCAACCCGCGCGGAGCGCGGCACAGGCGAGGTTCGCCAGTTTGGCGGCACCGCTGTACGCGACGCACCCGCCGAAAAGTCCGACCGTGCCGAACATCCCCTTATGACAGTCCCTCGGACGTGCGGCAAAAATCTCTGCCAGCCGTGCCGGGGTCAGCATCCTCTCCGTTGCCATGGGTGTGCCTCCCGCTTTCCGTTCATACGTTGTTACCCCGATTGTACCACAACGCACCGCCCGATGCAAGCGACTGTCCGGGGATCGTTATCTCGGGCACTGCCCCCCCGCATGTGTAACGGCGCAAGAACATTTTTGGACGAAATATGGGGAACCGATTGACACATTTTTCCCCGATTGCTATAATGAACATGGTGACCGCGAAAGCGGAAATAACCATCATGAAAGGAATTTGACCATGAAAAAATTTGCTCAGCTCATTTCTCTTGCTCTTGTCGCCGTCATGTGTGTGGCGCTCCTCGCCTCCTGTGCACCGGCATCCGATCCCGCCAAGGCAGAAAAGGCACTTAAAGACGCCGGCTACACGACCGTCAAAGACACGAGCATCACCCCCGCCGCTTACAAACTTCTGACCGGCAAAAACGTTAATACCGTCCTGACCGGCACCAAGACCGACGGTGACAAGAATGTACAGCACATCACGATCGTGTACTTCGACAAAGCCGAAGATGCCAAGACTGCTTACGAGAAACTCGCCGATGAGTCCGACAAGGAAAAGAAAGACGAGTCCGACTGGGTTTTCGCAAAATCCGGCACGATGGTCTACTGGGGCACCAAGACCGCTGTCAAGGACGCAAGATAACATAACCCGATACATCAAAAAGACGGCACCCGTTCGGGTGCCGTCTTTTTTGGTTGCGGTCGTTTTTTGTGGCGGCATCACGGGAGCGACCTCCCGTGATGTCCGTTTTCCGTTTGAACCGATGCCGTTTTACTTGTTCTGAGCCGCCGCAATCTTCTCGAGCAGTTCGGTCTGACGGCGCACGTTCTCATAGAACTGACGCTCGGTCTCTGCACGCTCTGCCGCTGCCCGGGCTTCCGCCGCCGCCTTCTCGGCAGCCGCCGCTTTTTCTTCCGCCTCTTTCCGCTCTGCCTCTGCCTTTTCCTCGGCGAGTTTCGCGGCGTTCACGGTCTCCGTAAACTTCTTATGTGCCTTGGTCGCGACACGCAGAATGATGAACAGACACATCGCGATGATCAGGAAATTGAGGATCGCGTTGATGAACGCACCCCAGTCAATGTAAATGGAGTTCGCAAGGTCGACCGTCCCGTCCTCCAGCGTCACGCGCTTGAGGAACGTGTAGATCTCCGAGAGCGAATTCTGCCCGAGGATCAGGGCGAGAATCCAGTTGACAATCGGCTTGATGATCTGGTTGCTGAGCGCCGTCACGATCGCGGTGAACGCGCTCGCGACGATGACGCCAATCGCCATGTCCACGACGTTCCCGCGGGTGATGAACTTCTTGAAGTCGCCCCAGAAACTCTCTGCCTGCTTTTTGCGTTTTTCTCTTTTTGCTTTTTTGACACGTTTTTCGCCCTCGGCGATTCTCTCCGCGAGGACTGCTTCGTCTTCCCGACTCATGATTTTCCTCCTAAGTTGACGGGCTGTGCCCGATATCTCCCATATTATAATAATCGCGCCCGTACGTGTCAAGCCAAAGCCGTGTGAAAATCTTTCGGAGCGCGTCCGAAAAAATATTTTACAAACCCCTTGACAGATGCCATTCTGCATGGTATCATAGTGTCACTTTAGCAGATTAAAGTTTTATCAAACTAAAGCATTAAATTGTTTTATCTACATAAGGAGACTTTGCCATGAAAAGATTTTTAACGATTGCGCTCTGCGCACTTCTGGTCACCACCATCGCGCTGGCCCTCGCGTCCTGCGGGAAGAGTGATACCAAAGCACTGGAAAAGAAAGGCTACTTTGTCTGCGGCATCACGGTGTATGATCCCATGAACTACTTCAACGAAGACGGTGACCTTATCGGTTTCGATACCGAGTTCGCACAAGCGGTCGCGGCGGAACTCGGGCTGGAAGTCAAATTTCAGGTCATTCAGTGGTCGTCCAAGTATGCAGAGCTGAACAGCGGCTCGATCGACGCCATCTGGAACGGCTTTACCCGCGGCAGTGAATCCGACGGTACCTCCCGTGCGGATTATGTGGATTTCTCCTACGACTACCTCAACAACTCCCAGTGCGTGGTGATGAAAGCCGACAAAGCGGCACAGTACACCTCGCTCGCTTCTCTCGCCGGTCTGAAGGGCGCCGCAGAGGCAGGCTCCGCCGGTGAGGCGGTCGCCAAGGAAGCCTCCGCCAATTACATGGCAGTAGACAGCCAGGCAAAAACGCTGATGGAACTGAAAGCCGGAACGATCGATTTCGCCGTCGTGGACGTCCTGCTCGCCAACTCGCTCGTCGGCAAGGGAGACTACGCGGACCTCGCACAGTGTACCGGCATCGCACTTGACCCCGAAGTATACGCCATCGGCTTCCGCAAGGGCAGTGACTTCACCGCTAAGGTCAATGAGGTGATTGTGAAACTCTCCGAGAACGGCAAACTTGCCGAAATCGCCGAGAAATACGGTCTTAAAAACGCACTCATACCGAATATCGGCAAGTAAAAAATACGCCATGAGTTTTGCATCTGTAAACGCCCTGCTTTTGCAGGGCTTTGGCGTTACCTGCCTGCTCTTTCTCCTGACGCTTGTCTTTTCTCTGCCACTCGGACTCGTCGTCATGTTCGGCTCGATTTGCCCGTTCCGTCCCCTTCGTATCGTCACCCGCACTTTCGTGTGGATCATACGCGGCACGCCTCTTATGCTCCAGTTGTTTGTGGTCTTTTATGTGCCCGGTATGCTGTTTCATGTCCGTCTCTTCGGCGGGGATAACGGTCGCTTTATCGCCGCTCTTGTCGCTTTCGTCATCAACTACGCCTGCTACTTCTCCGAGATCTACCGCGGCGGGCTCGCAAGTATCCCGCGCGGTCAGTACGAAGCGGCGCAGGTGCTCGGCATGACGCGGCGTGAGACCTTCTTCCGCGTGATTCTTATGCAACTTGTCAAGCGCATCCTCGCTCCGATGTCCAACGAGGTCATCACGCTGGTGAAAGACACGTCGCTGGCGCGCGTCATCGCCGTCGCCGAGATCTTCTACATGAACGATGTCAAAATCCTTTCCTATGGTATCGTCTGGCCGCTTTTCTATATCGGTGTATTCTTCCTTGTTTTCATCGGTGCCCTGACGCTACTCTTCCGCTTCTGCGAAAAGAAGTTGTCCTATTATAAGATCTGACGGGAAAGCCGTCTTTTGAGGTTACTATGTCTCTTTTACAAGTAAACGGGCTCACAAAACGCTTCGGCGCGACCGAAGTGCTCCGCGGGATCGATTACAGGCAGGAGGCGGGCGAGGTCGTCTCCGTCATCGGCTCGTCCGGCGGTGGGAAAACCACCTTTCTCCGCTGTCTGAATTTTCTCGAAAAGCCGACGGAGGGTACTATCCGTATCGGCGATGCGCTCTATGACGCGGGCACGACCTACTCCGAACGCGAGATCCGGGAAATGCGGTTGCATTTCGGGTTGGTGTTCCAGTCCTTCCACCTCTTCCCGCAGTACACCGCCCTTGAAAATGTGCGTATGCCGCTCTGGCTCCGCACGGCGGAGGCGCTGAAGCGCGAATGGCGCGGCAAAGAGCTTCGTGCACGCCTTGCGGACGCCAAAACCGCGTGTGATACCCGCGCGCGGGAGCTGCTCGCGGAAGTCGGGCTCGCGGAGCGCGCCGCGCATTACCCCTGCGAGCTTTCGGGCGGTCAGTGTCAGCGTGTGGCGATTGCCCGCGCCCTCGCGCAAAACCCGGATATTCTCTGCTTCGACGAACCGACCTCTGCCCTCGACCCCGAACTCACGGGAGAAGTCCTGCGCGTCATCCGCGCGCTCAAAGACGCGGGCAGGACGATGATCGTCGTCACGCATGAGATGGAATTTGCCCGCTGTGTCTCCGACCGGGTCATGTTCATGGCGAACGGCGTCATCGAAGAAGAAGGCACGCCGGACGAGGTGTTCGGCGCCCCGAAGAGCCCCCTCACCCGCGCGTTTCTCGCCGCGTCTCCCGGAAGCGGAAATTCCTGATTTTCAGAACAAAACAAGACAGCCCCCGGTGCAAAACGCACCGGGGGCTGTTTATTTCCCGGGGAATGCCCGGAGGGGATCGGAAAAAGCGCGTCAGACGGGCAGCGGCTCGCCCGGGTGCTCTTTCAGAAAACGCGCGATGTTCGTATTTTTGTAGAGCGGCTCCTCCGTCACTTCACGGATGACGCACACCTCGGGGGGGAGCGGTGCCGTCTCGTCCTCCGCCGAAAGTTCCACCTCAAGTACCGCCGTCGTGCTCCAGAACGGATAGACATCGATCTCGAGCGTGTGTCCCGCGTAGGGGATCCGATAACGCGTCTTGACGACCTCGGCACTGTCCGGGCGGGCGTCCGCGAGGAGCGTGCGGTATGCCGCGAGGTCAATCTCCCGCTCGCGCTCCACCGATGTCAGGGCGGAGACCCGCTCCTTCTCCGTGTAGATATACTGCGTCTTATCGCGGGTGCGGACTTCCCGCACGCGGCGGTTGCCTTTGGCGGCGGTCAGATATGTCTGCCGTATCTCCCAGACCTCCCCGCGGGAAAGAAACGCCGCGTCCGGCATACGGATCAGGTACTTTCTCTCTGTTTCGAGTCCCTGCGTGTTCATCGGATCTCGTACTCCCCTCCCGCGAGCTCGAAGGTCATGGCTGCCCCCCGGCACTTGCCGCAGAGCTGCCCGGCGGTAAAGGTCACGTCGCTGATCGTGACCGTCGTGCGGGTCGGATCCGGCGCATAGTCGGTCACAAAGGGGAACCGGATGGTTGCTGTTTTGCCCTGCGGGATCCGACAGCGATAGACGAATGTGTCGCCCACGTATTTCCACGTACTCTCGATACGCCCCGACAGACTGTCAAACACGGCGGAAACGCGTTTCAGGCGCTCCTGCCCCTCGGGAATGTCCTCGGGGCGCCGCAGATCCGGCTCCGGCGCAAGGATCAGGTGCGTAAAGCCGGGCGCCTCCGGGTCGGGGCGGATGCCCGCCGCCGTGGCGAACAGCCACTCGGCGACAGCGCCGTAGGCATAGTGGTTGAAAGAGTTCATATTGACGTCGCCGAAACCGCGCTCCCGCGTGTAAGAGTTCCAGCGTTCCCAGATCGTCGTCGCCCCCTGCCGCACGGAGTACAGCCAGGAGGGGTCGCGCGTCTGCAAAAGCAGCGAATAGGCGAGGTCGGTGAGCCCCACCTCCGAGAGCGTCTGCAGGAGGATCCCGGTTCCGAGGAACCCGGTCGACAGTGTATAGCCGTTCTCCCGTATCTTCTGCGCGAGTGCCGTAACGGCGTTCCTGCGCGGCTCCCCGTCGAGCAGGTCAAAATGCAGCGCCAGCAGATAGGCGGTCTGCGACGTCTCGGTGAGGCGCCCCTCCCGCACATACCGGTCGGCAAACACCCCCCGCAGATGGCGGTGGAGTGCTTCATAGAAGGCGGCGCGCTGTGCGTAGAAGTCGCCTGCCTTTGCCGTGAGGATGCGGCTGTACTTCGCCATCAGGCGCGCGTCATTGGCATAGTACGCGAGCGCAATATACGGCTTTTCGGTCGGTTCGTAGGCGAGCCAGTCGCCGTAGAAGGTGCGCCCGCCGTTGTCCCCGCCGAAGCGGGCGAGGAAATCCATATACCGCTCCATGGAGGCATAATGCTCCCGCATGGTCTCGGTATCGCCGTACATACGGTACAGCACATCGGGGATGATGATGCCGGCGTCGCCCCAGCCGGCGTTGCCGCCGTTCTCGGGGCCGAGTACGTTCGGGATGACATCGCCGTAGGCGCCGTCGAGGCTTTCCTGCGAGTCGCGCGCGTCACGCAGCCACTGTTGCAGAAAAGAGCGGATATCCGCAAGATACGCGGCGGCACCCGCGAAGATCTGCGTATCGCCGCTCCACCCGAGCCGCTCGTCGCGCTGCGGGCAATCGGTCGGGATATGCAGATAATTCCCGCGCCGCCCCCACTCGATGTTGGCGCACAGGCGGTTGCACTCCGCGTTGTCCGTCCGCACGTGTCCTGTCTCCGCGAGATCCGCCGTCAGCGCACAGCCGAGGACGGACAGAATTTCGGTTTTCTCCGTTACCTCGATCTCGAGATAACGGAAGCCGTAAAAGGTGTGGAGCGGCTCCAGCACTTCCCCGCTCCCCCCGGCGGCGGTCAGACGGAGGAGCGCCTTGGCGGTACGATAATTGGCGAGGTACAGGCTCCCGGCAGGGCCGTCATTCCCGCGATCCCGCCTACCGGAGTCGTTCAGCATCTCGGCGAAGCGGACAGTCATTTCCGTCCCCGGCGCCGCGTCCATGCGGATGCGCGGGCGCCCGACAATGTTCTGCCCGAAGTCGAGGAGCAGATGCTCGCCGGGATAGAGCGTCGCGTGTCCGGCATCGTCGCCGACGCGCTTCCATCGCGGCACGATGTGACCGAAATCGGTGCCGTCCTCCTCGATCCTGCGCCAGAGTACGGCGCTGACCGGGCGGCGCGTGAGATTCGGGAGGAGCCGTACGGGGCGGCTCCTCCTCGGCGTCACCTCGCCGGGATAATCATAGCGCTCCGCCGGCGTCCATACATAAGCGTTACTTTCCGCATACGGCGGCGACAGGCGATGGTCGATCGTCTCCCCGTCGTAAAGATCGGCGAAGAGGACAGGACCCGCGACCGTCGTCTCCCATGCCTCGTCGGTCGTGATGACCCGTGTTTTTCCGTCGGCGAACGTCAGTGTCAACTCCGCCGCAATCGCAGGTGTGCGGAGCCCGTAAACGCCGAACGAAATGCGCCCGGCATAGTAGCCGGGAGACACGACAAAGACAAGGGTATTCTCTGCCGCGAGGTACGGCATAAGATCATAGAAATCGCTCTCGGCGCGCACGCGATAGTCCGGCGCCCCGCCCTTGAGCTCGTCATACACCGTCCCCTCCTTCGTCGGGAGCCCGACGCGATCGCCGTTGCAGTAGAGGTCAAAGAGCCCGAGAGAAGCTGCCTCGAGCACCGCCCGCTGCGGTTGTTCCCCGAGACGGAAGCGGAGACGGAACGCGGGGAGCCCTGCCCCCTCCGTCGGCTCGTCGGCATAGCTGTGCCGTTTCTCCCCCCATGGACGGCTATACGGCTGTCCCCGATAGGCCGGGCAGATGATAAACGGTGCTTTCACGGGCAGTCCCTCCTTATGATTCGAGTGCTTCGTAAACAAGTCCGCGGATCGCGGGATGGTACAGATAGTACCCGGTAACACAGCCGAGCACGTGCGTCGCGTAGAGGATTCCGATCTTACGGGTGGGGTCTATCAGGGCATAGGCATTTGCCGCGCTGTCCCAGCCGAACTCTCCTACAGACGAGGGCGACAGAGAAACTTCGGGGCGCAGGTGCGTGCGACAGCAGAGCCCGAAACCGTACCCGCCGAACCGCCCGGCGGCGAATTTGGCGAGCCCCTCCGGGCAGAGTTGGTTCTCGGCGAGCAGTTTGATGGTCTCCGGGCGGAGCACCTGGTACCCGTCTGCCGACGTGCCGCCGTTCGAAAGTGCGGCGATCAGGCGCTCATAAGAGGACGCCGTAGAGACGATCCCCGCCCCGCCGCTGTCATAGTCGTGCCCGAGACGGAAGAGACGCACGCTGTTTCTGTCTTCCGTATGGGAGGTATATGTACGTTCATCGTACCGCCAGAGCTCGGAGAGGCGCGCGAGCTGCTCTTCGGTGGGATGATAGGTCGTGTCGGTCATGCCGAGAGGCTCGAAGATCTCCTGCCGCTGATAATCGGCGAAGCGCATCCCGCTCGCCACCTCGACGACGGCAGCCAGCACATCGTGGCACAGGCTGTATTCATAGGAAGTGCCGGGCTCAAAGAGCAGCGGCTTCTCGGTGAACGACGCGACGGCAGAGACGGTAGCGGACGGTCCGTTGTCGCGGATGGCGTTGATGGCAGGCGTCCGCATATCGTAATCCAGCCCCCCGGACATGGAGAAAAGGTGCCGCACCGTCATTGTCTTCTCGGCGGGCGTAACACTGCCGTCCGGGCGCTTGACCATCAGATGCCGATAGGCGGGCAGATAGTCGCCGACCGGGTCGTCGAGGTGGATGAACCCGCGTTCAAGTGCGCGGAGCGCGCCGGTGCAGGTCGCCACCTTGGAGAGCGAATAGAGATAATACATATCGCGGTCGGAGGCGGGACGCGTTTTTGCCTCGTCGGCATAGCCGTAGATGCCGCGATAGACGGGTCTGCCCTCCACCATGACCGTCAGGTCACAGGCAGGGATCCCCCGGGATTCCATCTGCGAAAGAAATGTGTCGAGCTTTGAAAAATCCATGGTACACCTCACCAAAGTTTGAATTGACCGCCGCTGTAGTACCAGTATCGCCCGGTATCCGTCGGGCGACGGTCGCTGTAGAGATAAAGGACAGAGGTCATCGCAGAGTTGCCGCTCCCGACCCTCACCCCGCCGAACACCGTGGCGTCACCGCGGAAGAAAGCGTAGGCGAGTGCGGAGCAACCGTAGAAGGCACCGTCGCCCACCTCACGGAGGGCGGAGCCGAGATACAACTGCCTGATGCCGGAACAGCCGGAAAAAGCGTAAGCCCCGACCTGCGTCAGCTTGTCCGGAAATGAAAAGGAGGTCAGCCCCGTGCATCCGGCGAACGCACGCGCCCCGACGGTCACGACCGTGGCAGGCAGCCGCACGGAAGTCAGATCCGCTTCGTTCTCGAAAGCGTTCGCGGCGACCCCGACAACCCGTTTGCCCTCCGGGGAGACTGCCGGAACGATGAGATCCGTCGCGGTCGCGTCGCCGCGCCCCATAAGGGCACAGGTATCGGCATCCAAGGCTTCAAAACGGAGCCCCTCCGTATAGGTCACGCCGGGCTCGTCCGCCCCGCCGCCGCAAGCGACGCACGTCAACATAAGAAGCAGCACACACAGGGCAACGGAAAGATACCGTATTTTTTTCATGGTTGTCCTCCCCCCGCCCGGTTTGCCGGGAACGGTCTTCTGAACATCTACTTGTTTTGTATTGTATCACACTCGCGCGCGCATTACAATCACCGCCCGCACTTTTTTAGGGGCGTTCGACCGGTAAAGACAGACGAGAAAAACGGCGCTGTTCCCGATTTTTCGGGCGCAACGCCGCTATTGTCTCTGTCTGTTTCGCACGCGGTCCGCACGATTTGCAAAGCCGCCCGCACAATCCGCAAAAGTTCGGCAGGTGAAAAAAGTGCCACGCGGATAACGGCGGCATTTACTTGCGCCGACGGCGACGGATGGCGGGCCACAGAATAATGATGGTCTGCCCGGGGATCCCGATCAGAAATACCATCCAGATGGAACGGACGGGGAGCAAAAACGTAAACGATAGAAATACCGAGAGGATTGTTCCCCACAGCAGAACCGAGAGAAAAATATAGTGCGGAATCAGGTGCCCCCATACGCAACTCAGGATGAAAATGACCAAGGCAGAGAGCGGGATCGCGTAGATAAAGAGCAACCACGCATCGTCGAAAGCCGGCGCCGCGATGGACAGGATAACGAACGCCACAGTCGCGATCAGCCAGACGAGCAGAGCGGCGAGAACGGTGATGATCGCACGACGGCGCGGCATACGCTGGACCGGCTCCTCTGTCGGCTCCGTGTGCGGCGTCAGCAGGTCGTCGACCGTCACGCCGAACTCTTCCGCCACCCGGGTCAGCACCCAGATGTCCGGCACGGCGTCTCCGCACTCCCATTTGGAGACCGCTTTGTCCGTATAGCCGAGTTTTTCGGCAAGCTGTGTCTGCGTCATACCGGCGCGGCGCCGCAGGCGTACGAGGTTCACCCCGATGAGAGTCTTCAGTTCTTCCATCGTCCGTGCCATAGCCGTCTCCTTTCTTCGGTCGTTCTGTCGCATCTCGGGGCACCCGACAGGCTTCCGGGAGCGAGCCGACCGTTCGTTTTATATTTCCTATCTTACCATACAATTCCTGCCTTGTCAACCGCGCGGAGCCACGATTTTGTGCGTTTTTTGTCACTCTCCGCGCGTTCGACCCCGGCTCTCCGCATATTCGACCCGCCGCTTTCCCCGTTCTACCTCCCTCTCTGCGGCTTCTCCCGCCGTCCCCGACCTTTCGGGTGACTCCCGCGCCCCTGACGCATAAAATAGCCTTGACAGGTGAAGAGTCAGGTACGGTCACCGACGGATTCGCGCACGATGTCCCCCGACGGGCACCGACCGTTCTGCTACAGCGAAACACAATTCTGCTTGCGGCATAAATAAAGCACGATCCTGCTTGCGGCATCATTACCAAATGGATTATGTGATAAAAAGGAGCACCCGAGTCATGGAACGTACACCGCTCGCCATGCGAACCCTCCCCGCCTATTCGCGGACGGAAGAAAAATTCAATATGATCTCTCACATCGTGGGCGGTGGCTTTTCCATCGTCGCAACGGTTCTTTGCATCGTGTTCGCAGCGCTTCGCAGTGACGCCTACGCGGTCGTGAGCGCCGCCGTTTACGGCGTCTCCATGATCACGCTCTACGCCATGTCGAGCATCTATCACGGGCTCCCCGCGCGCCTGCTCGGCAAGCGGGTGCTGCAGGTCATGGATCACTGCGCCGTATTTTTTCTCATCGCAGGTTCCTATACGCCCTACTGTCTCTGCACGCTCCGCCGCGTCTCGCCGGCGCTCGGCTGGACGTACTTCGGCATCGTCTGGGGGCTCACCGCCCTCGCCATTACCCTCAACGCGATAGACCTCAAGCGCTACGAGGTTTTCTCCAACATCTGCACGATTCTCCTCGGCTGGTGCATCATCGTGCAGGCGCCCGTCGTCATGCGGGAGATCGGGCAGGCGGGCTTTTTCCTGCTCCTCTCCGGGGGGCTCGCCTATACCGCCGGCGCCGTCCTCTACGTCCTCGGCGCGCGGCGCCGCGGATTTCACGCCGTGTTCCATCTGTTCGTCCTCGTCGGCTCCTTCCTGCAATTCCTCTCAATCTTCTTCTTTGTGCTCTGACCCGGCTTTTGACTGCCCGTCAAAGCCGAAAGCGTCATCGCCACCGCTATCCGACACCTTGTAAGCGCCGCCGCCCGCGGCGCTTTTTGCTAAGTTAACCTTGCAATTCTCTAATTCCTATGTTATTATAGGGATATCAAATGATTCGGAGGGATCCGCTATGATGATCTCCACGAAGGGGCGCTACGCGCTCCTGGTGCTGACCGACCTTGCCCAGCATGAGAACCAGGGGAACATTTCCCTCAAAGCCATCGCCGAGCGTCAGCACGTCTCTATGAAGTATCTTGAAATGATCGTCTCGCTTTTGCGTGAGGGCGGACTTGTCACGTCCTGTCGCGGGAAAGAAGGAGGCTACCGCCTCGCTCGCCCGGCGACCGATATCCGCGTCAGCGAGATCATCCGTGTGACGGAAGGGTCGCTCGCCATGATGGCGTGCCCCGACTGCGGCACGGAGGGCGTCACCTGCGAGAGGGCGGATATGTGCCTGACTCTGCCGATGTGGCAGCGGCTCGAGGGCATCATCGACGACTACCTCTCGAAGATCTCCATTCACGACCTGATTACGGGGCATATTCCCCCGGCGTAAGCGAGGACTTTCATGAACAAGACTGACATACTGCAATCGCTCGAGGCGCTCGACCGAGACAGCCGCCTGACCACCCCTGCCCCCGGCGCCCCCGCACCCGATCGAAAAACCGTCATCGGAGTGATCAAGGATCTGCAGGCGCTTCTTTTCCCCGGCTACTACCGATGCGAGAGGGCGCTGCCCCCGGCGGAGCTCCTCACCCGCGTCGAGACGCGCCTCGGCGGGGAGATTGCCGCTGCCCTGTGCTTTCGCGGCGAGG
>ERZ1034755.538-NODE-538-length-12524-cov-21.962307_pt1 | contig 12524 bp, 9 predicted proteins | sample MGYA00520596_ERZ1034755 | MGnify/ENA primary metagenome ERZ1034755 (study PRJEB33766, sample SAMN09781701) | gut metagenome | biome: gut microbiome | host: Homo sapiens | place: Madagascar | study: EMG produced TPA metagenomics assembly of the PRJNA485056 data set... | reverse complement strand
ATCTGCGATATCTGATTCAACAGATTTACAGCCTGCCCTACTGTCTTCACATCATTGATGCGAAGCATTCGCTTGTTGAATTTTTCCTTCAGAACACAATCTTGAATATGACTGGTAACGTAAGCGAGTATGCGGTTAAACATCTGACTTCTGTAGAACGGACTGTTTACATTGCTTACAAACTGCATCTGCATATAGCCCTGCTTGAGAATAATCTTCTCGCAACCTAGCTTCTTGCCTACCCTACGCAGACCTACCACATGCATCAGTTCGTCTGCTTCATGAGGCACAGGACCAAAACGGTCTATCATACGCTTGCGGTAAGCTTCTACTTCATCATCGCCCTCCAGACGGTCCAGTTCACGATAAAGAAGCATGCGCTCACTATCACCCGGCACATAAGTCTGAGGAAAATACATCTCCAGATCGCTCTCTATGCCACAATCGTCAACGAAATCATCACCCGTAAGCTGGGCGCCTTCATCCATCTTCTCCTGATAAAGGTCACAGAACTCCTCGTTCTTCAACTCTGTGACAGCCTGAGAGAGAATCTTCTGGTAGGTTTCATAACCCAGATCTTCCATAAAACCGCTCTGCTCAGAGCCCAGCAGATTACCCGCACCGCGGATATCCAGGTCCTGCATGGCGAGATTGAAGCCGCTACCCAGTTCGCTGAACGTCTCCAGAGCCTCCAGACGGCGACGCGCCTCAGGAGTAAGTGCACTCTTAGGTGGCGCCATCAGATAGCAGAAAGCCTTCTTGTTGCTTCTTCCTACGCGTCCACGCATCTGATGCAGGTCACTCAATCCGAAGTGATGAGCATCGCTCACGATAATCGTATTGGCATTGGAAATGTCGATACCGTTCTCTACAATAGTGGTAGAAAGCAGTACATCATAATCGTAATTGATAAAGCCCATGATGATTTTCTCCAAATCCTCAGGCTTCATCTGTCCGTGACCGATTGCTACCCTACAGTCTGGGATATGCTTCTCGATGAGCATCTTGAGCTCCGGAAGCTTGGATATTCTGTCGCATACGAAATAAACCTGTCCGTTTCGGCTCATCTCGAAATTGATGGCATCGCAGATAACTTCACTACTAAACGTTACCAGTTCGGTATGAATCGGATAACGGTTAGGTGGCGGAGTGCGCATGATACTCATATCCCGGGCGCCCATCAGAGAGAACTGGAGGGTTCGCGGAATCGGAGTGGCACTCATCGTGAGTGTATCGACATTTACCTTGAGCTGACGGAGTTTCTCTTTGGTAGACACACCGAACTTCTGCTCTTCATCGATGACGAGCAGTCCCAGATCATGCCATTTCACGGTCTTTGATATCAGCTTATGCGTACCTATGAGGATATCAATCTTACCCTCTTTCAGGGCGTCAAGCACCTCTCTGGTTTCCTTCGTTGTACGGGCTCTACTGAGATAGTCTACCCTTACAGGCATGCCTTCCAGACGCTTTTTGAAAGTCTGATAGTGCTGGAAAGCCAGAACGGTAGTAGGCACCAGCACCGCAACCTGCTTGCTGTCGCACGCAGCCTTGAAGGCTGCACGGATGGCAACCTCTGTCTTGCCGAAGCCCACATCGCCACAAACCAGACGGTCCATCGGTCTGCCGCTCTCCATATCCTTCTTCACCTCCTGAGTAGCCTTATTCTGGTCTGGCGTATCTTCATACAGGAAGGAAGCCTCCAGCGTATGCTGCAGATAATTGTCGGCACTGAAGGCGAATCCCTTCTCCCGTCGGCGCTGGGCATAGAGTTTGATCAGGTCGCGCGCAATGTCCTTAATTCGCTTCTTAGCTTTGTCCTTGAGTTTATCCCAGGCACCTGTACCCAGTGTAGACAGGCGAGGCGGAATACCGGTATCGCTGCGGCGATATTTGCTGATTTTATAAAGCGAGTGGATAGAAACATCCACCTTGTCATTGTTCGTATAGACGATGCGGATCATTTCCTGATAGCTGTTGCCCGTAGGAACCCTAACCAGACCGCCGAACTTGCCGATACCGAAGTCTACATGCACGATAAAATCTCCCACTTCCATCTCCTGCAGTTCCTTCATGGTGAGTGCCATCTTGCCGGCTCTCGCTTTATCTGAGCGCAGGTTATACTTATGGAAACGGTCGAAAATCTGATGATCGGTAAAGAAACAGCACTTCTTGTCATGGTCAGTAAAGCCTTCATGAAGCGTCTTGTCTACCGGTGTAAAACGGATGGCGTAGCGCTTCAGCTCTTCGCTTTCAAAGATATCCTTCAGGCGCTGTTGCTGCTTCTGGCTATCTGCCAATATATATAAGGTGTAACCCTGGAGCAGGAAATCCTCCAGAGTCTGACAAAGCAAATTGAAATTCTTATGGAAAAGAGGCTGTGGAGCAATATTGAAAGGTATCACAGCCGGACTCTCTGACGGAGCGACCTTGCCGAACTCGATACGGAGATGAGCCGCTACTGCCTTCTTGAAATCGAGCGGAGAAACGAGGTTGAGCTCGGTCTTCATGTCATGTCTGATGCGCTCAGCCTCTACCTCAGTAGCTCCCTCCAGCTGCTCGGTAAGGCTCTGCGATGAGAAGCCTTCGGTATAGATCTGACCGATGCGGTCGCAAACGAAAGAAAGGTCTTTCGCCACGACTGGCGTACTTTCGGAGAGGAAATTGAGGAAACACTGCTTGTTGCTCTCGATATGGGCGAGTTCGGGCACGATTTCTATCTCTGTGCGCTTCGCCTGCGAGAGCTGGGTCTCAACATCAAAGGTACGGATGGTGTCAATCTCATCGCCGAAGAAGTCGATACGGAACGGATATTCGCAGCTGTAGGAATAGACATCGAGGATGCTTCCACGCACGGCAAACTGGCCCGGTTCATAAACATAATCGGTTTCTTTGAGTTCGAAATCGCGCAGGGTATGAACCACATCGGTTTGGGCAATCTGCTGGCCTACAGTCAGTTTCAGAATCCGTTCATCCAGATTCTGCTTAGCCACAACGAGTTCTGCCAGTGCATCGGGATAAGTGACTACCAGGAAATGTCCTCCCGAAGAGAGGCGCGCCAGCACCTCTGTACGTAGGATTTCGTTCGCTGCATCACGCTGACCGTATTTCACGGCACGCCGGTAGCTGGAAGGAAAGAAGAAGACCTTCTCCTGCCCCATCATCTGAGTGAGATCGTGATAAAAATAGCCTGCTTCATCGGCATCATCCAGTACGAAGAGTACCGAACGCCTCATCTTCCCCTGCAGAGAAGCAAAGAACATCGGAGCCGAAGAGCACAGCAAACCCTGGAGAAAAATGGAATGAACCGACTTCTTCCCCATCAAATCAAAGAGGGCATCCGCCTGTGGCGAACGCCCGTATGTTTTTTCTATCTTTTGGATTTCCATCCAAGTACTGATTAGTGATTACTGATTACTGAGTAGTGATTACAGAGTATTAATCCTTCTTCGGATATTTCTTGAACCAGCCATCCAGGCGCAGTCGCATCACGCCAAAGAAAGCCTCACCAAAGATGCCACCACTCATCTTGCTCACACCTTCACGACGGTTAACAAAGATGACAGGCACCTCCTTGATCTTGAAACCTATTCGATGAGCCGTATATTTCATCTCTATCTGGAAAGCATAGCCCTTGAAGCGGATAGCATCCAAATCTATGGTTTCCAATACCTTACGTCGGTAGCAGACGAATCCAGCTGTGGTATCATTCACCTTAAATCCGGTTACGATACGTACGTATTTAGAAGCGAAATAGCTCATCAATACGCGTCCGATAGGCCAGTTGACCACGTTCACACCCGAAATATATCTTGAGCCTACAGCCACATCATACCCCTCATCGTGAGTTGCCGCATAGAGACGAGGCAAATCATTAGGATCATGACTGAAGTCGGCATCCATCTCGAAGATGAAGTCATAGCCCTGCTTCAATGACCATTTGAAACCCATGATATAGGCAGTACCCAAACCGAGTTTACCCGAACGCTCCAGAATATGCAGACGACCGGCAAACTCATTAGCCATCAAGCCCTTAACAATGGCAGCAGTACCATCAGGACTTCCGTCATCGATAACGAGGATATCAAACTGCTTTTCGAGACCGAAGACAGCACGGATGATTTTCTCGATGTTTTCCTTCTCATTATATGTAGGAATGATTACTATGCTATCACTCATAACTTCTTCTAATTTTAATGATTCTGATTCTATATAATGTAATACAGATGCAAAATTACAACTTATTTTTGAAATAACAAGCAAAAACCCGAAATTATTGGTCCGGATTCTCTACAAAACCCTGATATTTCTTGTCAAGTCCGTTCATGATTGCCTCATAGCTCTTGTTCATCTGGTTCTTGATATTGTCAGCTCCCTTGCCTATCGGCTCGATAGGCTCATGAATGGTGAGCTTCAGAGGATGCCAGAAAGCCCAATAGATGTCCTTCATGCGAGGCTTCACATCAAAACTGCCATTGATGGTAAGCGGACATACCGGTAACTGCAGTTCATCGGCAAGCATGAAAGCACCGCGGCGGAACACGCCCATGTGCCCCGTAAACGAACGGGCACCCTCTGGGAATACCACCAGCGACATACCCTCTTTGAGCACCTCGCGAGCACGGTCATAAGAAGCGCGGATCTTAGAAGGTCCGCTCTTGTCTACAAAGATGTGGTGCGCATACTCACAGGCGATACCGATAAGAGGCACTTTGCGCAAGCCCTTCTTCATCATCCACTTGAAGTTTCTGCCCAGAAAACCGTATATCAGGAAGATATCGAAAGCGCCCTGATGATTGGCCACGAAAACATAACTCTGGTTCTTCTTGAGATGCTCACGTCCCTCCACCTTTACAGGCAGAAGGAGAATGCGGACCCAAAGCCAGGACCAATACTTACCAGGATAATAGCCCCAGAAATGGCCATTGCCCAGCATGCATCCCAAAACGGTAAACAGACTGGTTAAAACGCTAGCCACCAACAGGATAGGCAAGCATATTACAAGCTGATACAGACGATATAAGTACTTCATTTTCTAATTAAGAATTAATTAAGAATGAATAATTTAACATTCAACATTCAACACTCAACATTTAACACTCAACACTCCTCATTTCCTCTTCAGTGTGATGACCACGATTTCTGCCGTAGCCCCGATGCGGATTGGAACGGTACCGCCCAGCCCCGATGTGGTATAGAGCTGGCAACCCTCCTCCTCGAAGAGGCCGTAATCATAAGGAGTAAACATCGACGGACGCAAGCCCAGGATACTGATCTGCCCCGCATGCGTATGACCGCTCAGCGTAAGCTGCGGTGCTACGACCAGCGAATCCTTCCTGTCAGGTCCTATCACATCGCCATCCTCATCCTTCTCCTTATTAATAGTAGAAGGCCAGGTTTCGCGCCATTGCTTCGGAATATGCTGCAGCATCAGCACGAAAGAGCCCGGTCTGATGCCATACAGCGCCTTCCTTACATTGGTGCGCTTTGGTTTGTCATAGTTCTCTGTACCAGCCACATAGATGCTGTCAGCGCCTCTATGCACCGCCACATGCTCATTCATCAGCAGGCGCCATCCGCAACTCCGCTGGAAGTCCTGCATCCGCTTCTCTAATGCAGCTATCTCCTGCTCGTCATCTACATCCATATAATAGGTGTAATCGTGATTGCCCAGCACACTCATCACGCCGTCTCTGGCTTTCAGACTGCTGAGCAGCGCCTGATATTTAGGCAGCTCATCGGGTGTAACATTCTGTAAATCACCCGTAAAGCAAATCAGATCAGGCTTCTCGGCATTGATGCTGTCGATATCGCGCTGAGGCAGATGACCACGCCAGCCATAGTATGACCCGAGATGGATATCGCTGAACTGAACGATGCGATAGCCCTCGAAAGACTTCGGCAGATTGGGCACATAGATGGTGATTCGCTTGACCTGCATCTCAGGAAATCCCTCGGTAAATCCGTAGATAAAGCAGAAGAACGCCAACGCTCCCACTACCAGACCGAGGAGCTTGCCCCAGTTGCGATGGCCGTGGAGGAGCCTCATGCAGCACCAGCCGAAGCCACTGAACAGACTGAAGACGAACTGCGGAACCGCACAGACTGCCATCACCACAAACCAGATGTCGATGAGCACCGGATTGCGGGGCAGAAAGTTGGGCAGCATCGTGATATACGCGCTGTAGGCGATAACCACCAGAGCCGGCAACCAGAAGAGCGCCCGCTGCCAGAGACTCTTCAGCCGTAACTTGCCATACCTTTTATATATCCACAGATACGGCAACAGGGTGAATACCACTACGGGTATCAATATTCTTGCTATCATTTCTTGATCAAACTTGATTGAAGATACGTTTTCATTGCCTGCACGGGCACTCCTCGGCGCTGTGCATAGTCGCGAAGCTGGTCGTCTCCTATCCGTCCCAGTTCGAAATACCGCGACTTGGGATGCGCAAACATCAGCCCCGAGACACTGGCATGAGGCGTCATCATTCCGCTTGTGGTGAGCCGGATGCCCACCTGACTCATATCGATGAGCTGGTCGATGATGAAGTTGGCACTGGTATCGGGCAACGAAGGATATCCTATAGCCGGACGGATGCCCTGATAGCGCTCCTGATGCTGGTCTTCGATGCTCAGCTGCTCGTCGGGAGCATAGCCCCAGATGCTGCGTCTCACCTCTTCGTGCAACTTCTCTGCCGTGGCTTCAGCCAACCGGTCGCAGAGTGTCTGTGCCATCATATTGAGGTAGTCGTCCGAGCGATATTTCTTCTCCAGACCGCCATCTACCGTCGTGCAGAAGATACCCAGCCGGTCTGTTATTCCACTGCCCAGAGGACGGATGAAATCAGCCAGACAGAGATTGGGTTCTCCCTGAGCCGCCGGATGCTGCTGACGGAGCATCGGGAAGCGTACTTTCTGCCCTTCCAGCCAGATATCATCCCCCTCGCTGTTCGCCTCGAAGAGTCCGAAGACGGCATAGGTATGATATTCGCCTTCCCATGAATGGAGCATATCGAGCGCCTCAGCCTTCATTTTTTCCTTTTCCTCTCGAGGTTTGCCGCTCAATCCCCAGGCATGATAGAAATATAGCCAGTTGATATATGGCTCAATTTCGCTTATATTGTATACTATTCTTCGCATCCGATACGATATTTTATTTTACAATTCCCGTAAGACTTCTCTTTTTTCAGGAATTGTTTCTGAACTCCAGTTCCTCTCCTCTGCTGGCGGCATCAAACACGCCTTTGTCGTAGATAAGACGACCGTTACAGAAAGTCTGTTCCACTTTCCATGCAAACTCATCACCCTCTACAGGGCTCCATTTACACTTGCTCTGAATCACCTCTGCGGTCACCTTCCAAGGCTCTCCCTTGCGCACCACAACGACATCTGCCTTATAACCCGGACGCAGGAAACCGCGCTGACTGATATGGAACAGACGGGCTGGATTATGGCACATCAGTTCAACCAGACGCTCGATACTGATTACCTTTTCGTCAACAAGTTTCAGCATGCTTACCAGCGAGAACTGTACCATCGGCATACCTGATGCAGCCTTGGCACAACCGCCCTGTTTATCCTTCAACTGATGAGGAGCATGATCGGTACCTACTACAGTTATCTTACCATTACTCAGCGCCTTACGCAAAGCTTCGCGGTCAGCAGCGGTCTTTACTGCAGGGTTGCATTTGATGCGTGCGCCCTTCACAGCGTAATCTTTATCCGAGAACATGAGATGAGCCACAACAGCCTCTCCTGTAATATTTTCATCCTTACCGAAGAACTCCAGTTCCTTAGCCGTAGTAACGTGAGCGATATGGAGATGCGCCCCGCTTTCCTTAGCCAGCTGCACCGCCAGACGGCTGCTTTCATAGCAAGCCTCCTCGCTGCGTATTTCCGGATGATGTTCTACGGCAGGGTCCTCACCCCATTTCTGCTTAGCCAGCTGCATGTTGCGATTAATGATTTCGGTATCCTCACAGTGGGTCATCACCGGCAAATCCAGCTCTTTCGCCTTCTTGAAGATAGCCTGCAGCGCCTCATATTTATCCACCAGCATATTGCCCGTACTGGAGCCCATAAAGAGCTTGATGCCCGGAACGCGATGCGTATCGAGCTGCTCAAAATCATTTACATTGTCATTGGTAGCACCAAAGAAGAAACTGTAGTTCACATGACTCTTCTCAGCGCCCAGCTGCCGCTTTGCCTGCCAGGCCTCCAGAGTGGTAGTCTGAGGCACCGTGTTAGGCATCTCGAAATAGCTGGTCACACCACCAAAGGCAGCTGCACGGCTTTCGCTCTCGATGTCAGCCTTCTGCGTAAGTCCCGGCTCACGGAAGTGAACATGATCATCAATCACACCCGGCAAAACAAAACACCCCGAGGCATCGATGACTTCATCGTAATTGCCACGGGGTGCCTCGCCTTCATATATCTCCTTGATAAATTCACCATCCAACAAGAGGTCGCCCACAAAAGAGCGACCCTCATTTATAATGGTTCCATTCTTGATTAATTTCATATTACTAAACTTATAAAATGAAGAGTTTTACAAGATGTTAATGCCCAAGACTTTGAAAGAGCCCTGTTTCTACTCCTGACCTTCCTGTTTTTCAGGAATCGTAGGCGCAGCCAGTTCGTTGGCTGTAGGTGCCGGAGCCGCATCAGGATTTACCTGTGGAGCCGCTTCCATCTCTGGCTGCATGCCGCTCTGCGCATCTCGGGTACCATTCATAATCTCCTGATTTTCTTGAGCTTTCTTATAATAGTCCTTTACATAAGGATCATTCTTGAAATAGTCGGTAGCCTTGCTCATGATATCCTCAATCCAAGGAGAGAGCATCGGATACTGGTTGCCCATTGTAACGAGGAAGAAGACGCCCGGTCCCAGCACATTGTTGAAGTTGTCGGTAACAAACGAAGTGATGAGCTTGTCTTCCTGCTCAGAGAGGCGGATGGATTCCTCGTTCAGATGCTTGTTGACAGCCACCATATCGCTACCGTTCATGATAGCCTGGTCGTGCTTGTGTACCAGTTCGCGCAACTGATTCTGAATCTGCTGGTATTTCTTGAAGAATCCGAAGAGTTTATCGTTCATAGGAGTACCGCTTACCACCTGCTGTGTATCATCGAGCTTCACCGTAATGCTTCCACTCTCCAGCACCAGCGGCAGCACAGGGTCATCATCCATGAAGATATTCGCCATCTTCATAGAGTCGACAGAACCCTGAAAATGGAACTGTCCGTGCACTACATCGCAAGAATCCACGTTCTTGAAATCGTTGTTTTCCAGTATCTTAAGGTACAGCATGCGTCCGTCCAGAGTACTTACGTTAGAAGTACCCGAGATATCGTAACTGTTGGCACAAGATGCAAGTGCCATCAAGGCAATGAATGCGTAAAATATTCTATTCATAAGCTATCTATATCACTTTCGGTGAACAAAAGTACAATCTTAATTTGAACTGACGAAATAAATCGCAGCAATTTAATTCATTCTTACAAGATTTATGTTTTGTTTGCACTCCTATTGGTCACCGAAAGCTTTTTTCTCGTCCTTTCTATATTACTGATTGTTTTCCTTCTTCAGTTCATGAGAGATGCGATGCGTGGTATACAGTTCCAGCAGGGCTGCGATGAGGAGGAAGACTACCCACTTATTATAGAAATAGGTGATATAGGTCTCATAATTCTCAAACCAGCGGCGCAGGAAAGCATACACCGTATCTACCATCGAGATGCCTGAGAGCACGAAGAAGATGTCTGCTACATACTGCATGCGCTTCAGGCGGTGGATAACCAGCGAAGGTCCCTCATAGAACTGCATCGCCTGCATCACGCTGAAGAGTATGGTGCCCAGCAGGAACCCCCAGCTCGTTACCTGCACCAGCTGCGGATGTGAAAAACCAAATGCGAAGCAAGCCGCACCGACAACCATCAGCACGCCGCCCAGCAAGAAAATAGCACTTTCCAGTTTACTCAATTGTTTCATTTTCGTCTTGTTCGTTAGTTTTTTCCGGAATATCCGAACTCAATACAAAGATGTCTTCATCATCAGCCTTCATGAAATAACGCTGGCGGGCTATCTTCTCAAATGCCCGCGCACCATGCTGCATATCACGCAGGGTATGCTTGTCGTTTTCATACTGCTCACGATACTTTTCTATCTCCGAACGGAGCGTAGCTATCTCTATCTGGTACTTAATGTGCTGTCTTACACTATTGTCGTCAACTACACCAACTACCAGAACACCCGCTACAATCACTATAAGATACTTATAATGAGCGAGATAATTCCATATAATACCAAGTTTTTTACTCATTTCTTCCGAATTTGTTTGCAAAGATAATATTTTTTTGTTATCTTTGCATCATCAATTAAGAAAAAATAATGGAAGAGTATATAGTTTCTGCAAGAAAGTACCGTCCGATGACCTTCGATTCGGTTGTCGGACAGAGTGCATTGACCACCACTTTGAAGAATGCAGTGAAGAGCGGCAAGCTGGCGCACGCCTATCTTTTCTGCGGTCCGAGAGGTGTGGGAAAGACCACTTGTGCCCGCATTTTTGCGAAGGCAATCAACTGCGAGCACCCTCGCGAAGACGGCGAGGCATGCAACGAATGTGAGAGCTGCCGTGCCTTCAATGAGCAGCGTTCCTACAACATCTTCGAGCTGGATGCCGCCAGCAACAACGGTGTTGACCAGATTAAGGTTCTGATGGAGCAGACCCGCATTCCGCCTCAGGTAGGCAAGTATAAGGTGTTTATCATCGATGAGGTCCACATGCTCTCTACAGCCGCCTTCAACGCCTTTCTCAAGACGCTGGAGGAGCCACCTCAGCATGTCATCTTCATCCTCGCCACTACCGAGAAGCATAAGATTCTGCCTACCATCCTGAGCCGATGCCAGATTTACGACTTCGAGCGAATGACGGTAGCCAATACCATCAACCACCTGAAGATGGTGGCTGAGAAGGAAGGCATACAATATGAAGAGCAGGCGCTCGCCGTGATAGCCGAAAAGGCTGACGGAGGTATGCGCGATGCCCTCTCTATCTTCGACCAGGCTGCCAGCTTCTGCATGGGCAACATCACTTACCAGAAGGTGATCGAGGACCTGAACGTGCTCGACAGCGACAACTATTTCCATCTGGTAGACCTGGCTCTGGAGAATAAGGTGCCCGAGATGATGGTAACGCTCGACGGCATTCTGAGCCGCGGTTTCGATGGCGGCAACATGATACAGGGGCTTGCCCAGCATGTGCGCAATGTGATGATGGCGAAGGACCCTCAGACCCTGCCTCTGCTCGAAACCAGCGACGACCAGAAAGCCAAGTTCCAGGCTCAGGCCCAGAAGGCACCTACACCTTTCTTATATAAGGCGCTGGAACTGATGAACCAGTGCGATATCCATTACCGCGCCAGCAGCAACAAGCGATTACTGGTAGAGCTCACCCTGATACAGATAGGCCAGATTACGCAGCCCGAGGATCAGGATGTGCCTAGTGCGGGGCGTACGCCCAATAGATTAAAATCCCTGTTTCAGAAACTCCTGGCTCAGTCTAAGCTTGCCTCTCAGGGTGCAGGTTCTGAGCCTTCTGGCAGCAGCGAAAACCGGTCATCACAGCCGGGAGCGTCTGCTGCTACAGCTACTGTTGTGCCTTCGTCAGGGGCACCGACAGCCGCTTCTGCAGCCTCTAATGCTGCATCTTATTCTGCATCTGCCACCGCAGCCGCATCTGCCTCTCCAGAAGGCTCAGCCGCTGCCGGAGCTGCTACTGATGCTGCATCGCCTCACAAGCCACGACTCAAGAATATCAAGCTGGGCGGCATAGGCATGACTTTCTCTAACCTGAAGAAGAGGGAGGAGAACCAGCGCCGCCTGCACAGTCCGTATGATGATACCAATGAGGAAAAAGCGACCATCACGGGCGACCAGAACGAGTTCACCCAGGAGCAGGTGGAAGCAACATGGTTCAGTATGTGCATGAGAATGCAGAACAAGCTGGATTTCATAGGCTTAGCCAACCGCATGAAGAGTATTGTACCGAAGATAACCAACTATCCGCAGATAGAGGTTATCATCAACAACCAGCTCTTACTAGACGACGTTTTGAACATCAAGAACCGCATTCTCAAGACTTTCGTCTTAGGCCTTCACAACAGCGAACTGAGCATCACCTACCGCCTTGCCGACCAGGAAGAGGTAGGCAAGGTTCTGACCAAGAATGAAGTTCTGGAACTTCTTATGGAGAAGAACCCTGCGATGAAAAAACTCACAAAGGACCTGGATCTGGTCATGACATAGAAGATACTCCACACGATACGAAATTCTCCACTCCATGTAGGACAACCTATACGGAGTGGAGAAACTAGTACTATCTTCCCCAAATGCTGCCATTATACCCGGGCGTATGATGCCCAAGAGGTTATTCAGTATTCAGTATTCAGTTTTTTTCGCGATAGTTACCTTTTATATGGTTACAAATTGTAAGTAATTATTTTATATTATATATATA
>ERZ1034755.535-NODE-535-length-12579-cov-6.381907_pt1 | contig 12579 bp, 9 predicted proteins | sample MGYA00520596_ERZ1034755 | MGnify/ENA primary metagenome ERZ1034755 (study PRJEB33766, sample SAMN09781701) | gut metagenome | biome: gut microbiome | host: Homo sapiens | place: Madagascar | study: EMG produced TPA metagenomics assembly of the PRJNA485056 data set... | reverse complement strand
GCCCGCGCACCGTGATCAGCGCCGGCGGTACCGGCGCGAGCAGCGTCCCCGGTTTCAAAGTCCTCTTTCCCATGCGTCAAAGCCTCTCTTTCGCCTGTTTTGCGACAATACTTTCTTATTGTACCCTATTTCGCCCCAAAAAGCAACCGCATTTCGCATTTTCTGCGAAAGCAGAACGGATTCACTGAGCACTCCCGCACCCCGCAAGCGCCGCCGCTTTCCTCCTTACCGCTACCGCCTCTCCCTAATCTCTGTTCCCGTAGGGGCGACCATCGGTCGCCCGCGTTTTCCCCCCGAAGCCCTCTCCCGCTTGCCCCGTACATCATAAAAGCAAAGGCAACCGACACGGCTTTTCGTCTTACTTTGAAAAGCCCCTGTCGGTTGCCAAAAGGATCGAACCCGGGCGTTGCCCCGGTTGTTGTCTTGTCTTAACTGCGGCCGCTGCTGCGTCCGCCGCCTCCGCCGCCTCCGCCGTGGGAACCGCCGCTGCTGCTCTCCGTCGAGATCGGCACCTTCGTCACCGTATGGTAGAGGAAATTCTCATGCTCCAGCGTGAGCGTCAGATTCGCGAACTGCTCGAGCGGGTAGGACGCGGAGCGGTTCTTCTTCCGATATTTCAGCACGACGATGAGGACTGCGATCCCGCCGCCGACAACGCCGAACACGAGCCCGAAGAGGAGCGACGACAGCACCTTTTGTCCGCGCGTCTTGGGAGGATTCTCGAGTTTCCCCTCCGACATCATCTCCGCCGAGCGCACGATCAGCGTCCGTGCCGCCTCGTACATTCTGCCCGCCTTGGCATCGGCATCGACTTCGCTTTTGAGCGTCTTGATTTCGCTGTCGCTGATATACCGCGACATATCGCCGTATGTATAAATTTCCGTCTCATATTTGGCGCCGTTATACCAGATGACAAGACCGATGACGTTCTGTTTTGCCGACGAATATCCGTTGCGGCGCAGCTCCGTTTCCGCGTCGCTGATCCAATCGGCGGCAAACACCACCAGAAAATCGGTGTCCCCGACCTTGGCGGTCTCTTCTGCGGCGAGTGCCGAGAGGTCGGACATTTCCGCGTCCGTCAGCGGAGTCGTGTAACTCCACTGGTTATCGACCTTGAAAGCCGCCTGCCCCTCGAATGAGCAAAGGCACAGGAGTGCCGCCAGCACCATGAGGAGCGCAATCAGTTTTCTCATTTTCATCACAGCAGCCCTCCGATGATCCCGATGACAGCCGTCACGGCGGCGCAGATGCCGCCGAAGAGCGCCCACAGCTTCCCGTGGCTGACCGGTAGCTCTCCGTAGATCTTGCCGGTGTGCCCGTTCATCGCGTAGGTGTAGTTGCGCTTTTTACCGCGGTAGGTCAGGATCCAGATGGGCATCAGCGCATATTCCCAGTTCTCCCGATAAACGGAGAGCCCCGCGCTCTCGGGCGTCACCGTCGCATACCCCTGAATGGTGTTGCGGAGCATATCGCGCGAGTAATTGCGCATCCGCCCCTCGACTTCCTCCGCCAGAGTGGCAGGCTCGATATCCCGTTTCTTGGTTAAGAAACCGGAGAGATACGGCATCGAGAATGCTTCCAGCGCGGCGGACGGAAACGGCAGGATCCCCTCCACCATTTTTTTATCCGCCTCGGAGAGCGCCGAGGTCGTCAGATCCTCGAAGTGAATTTGCCCCTCGCGAATGACTTTGTAATGCGACGTCTCGGTGTAGCGGTAATTGCCGCTCCGCCAGACGCGGATGCGCGTCGCGTGCGCCTCGAGCCCCGCCTGCGTGTCGGCATCCGTCACCCAGAAGGGATAGTACACACCTTGGATCCGCTCGAGCTGCTCTTTCGAGAAGAAATCGCGCGGCACGAACTTGTGCTTCGAGACGAACTTCAGAAACGCCGCCTGCGCCGCCTCGCGGTCGAACTTGAACGGTACGATCCTCGCCGGGCGCATCTGCCCCGAGAGCTTGCCGCGGTGGATGACGGGCGTGTGGCAGTAGACACATTCCGTCGCCACCGTGTTCCCCTCGCAGGCGACGGTCGCCCCGCAGTTCGGGCAGGCGTATTCCTCCATCTGCGCGCAGTAATCGTCGTCTCCCTCCCCGCGTTTTCCAGGCTCCTCCCCGTTCTCCGTGACCGTTTTCTCCCGCTTCTCGTCCATGCGGTCGAGTTCCTCTTTTGTGAAGGACGAGGAACAGTATTCACAGGTGAAGCGCCCGGTCGCCGGGTCAAAGGACAGCGGCGCCTGACAGTTCGGGCATTGATAGGATACGATTTCAGCCATGTGTTACCTCACACTCAAAAGTGCCCGGGGGAGCCCAAAACGGTACTCTCCCGGGCGGTTTTTGTCAGTCTTTCTTCTTGCCGCAGTTCGAGCAGAACTTCGCGGCGGCACCGTTCTTGTGCCCGCAGGAGCAGACCCAGTCTGCCTCGGGGCGCTTCGCGCCGCAGTCGGAGCAGAACTTGCCGGTGTTGACCTTGCCGCAGGTGCAGGTCCATGTGTCATCGGCGGGTTTCGGCTTGCCGCAGTCGGAGCAGAATTTCCCGGTGTTCACCTTGCCGCAGGAGCAGGTCCACCCGTCGGCAGGCGCCGCGGGAGCGGCGGCGGCAGCCTCGCGCTGTGCCGCCATCTGCTGGGCGTTCGTCGCGGAGGCGGCACCCATAAAGTTGCCGGCGCCCGCCATGCCCATCCCCATGCCCATGAACGCGGTTGCCGCGCCGTTCGGGTTGGAGCCCGCATTCTTGAGCCCTTCGGCGACGGCGCCCTGCACATACCCCTCACGGATGGTGGGGTCGGAGAGCATCGCGCCGCGGTTACGCAGATTGATGAGTTCCTTGGATTCGTCGTCGTAGGAAATGGAGGCAAGACCGACCGCCTGCACTTCCATACCGCGCATCGCGCGCCAGCCCTCGTCGAGCGCCTCCGCCATGTAGCGGGAGAGTTCCTGTGCCTTGCCCGTCACGTAAGAAATACGGATCCCGTCGGCGGACATACGGTTGATGGCGCTCTGGAGCGCTTCGAGGAACTCGTTCAGGTACTGCTCGTTGATATCGTTGATGTCCACACGGCGGCTGGACTTCCCGACCGCCTCGGCATAGAACTTCAGCGGGTCAACGATCTTAATGGAATATGTACCGTGTGCGCGGAGGAACAGTTCGCTGTTGTAGAACGCGTCGAAATAGTTGATCGGCGCGCGGGTACCGAACTTGATCCCCTTGATTTCCTGCAGGTTGATGAAGAGCACCGTCTGCTTCGCGGACGGCACACCGCCGAACTTGATACGGCTGAACGACTCTGCGATGCTCGCCCCGAGCTGCCCGTTGAAGAGCGAGGGCGTCGCCGAGAGGTCGACTTTATAGTAGCCGGGCTCCGCCGAGTAGTCGATGACCTTCCCGCCGTCGAGAAGCATCATGAACTGATTCTCGCCGACGTGAATGATCGACCCGTTGGAAATGAGATCCTCGGTACCGCGCTTGTTGGCGGAACGTTTGTCGTTTTTGCGTACCTTGACCCCGCTCGTCAGAACGGTGGTGTCGGTCATATTATCGGCTTCCAGTACCTCAAGCCAGGAGTCGGCCAAACCGCCGCCGACGGCGCTCGCAATCGCTTTAATAATCCCCATTGTATTCTCCTATCCCCGGTCAAAGCCGGTCAGTATTCGATTCTGATGTCATTCTAACATATCGCCGGGCAAATTGCAAGTAGGGAAATAAAAGTTTACATTCGATTTTATCATCTGTTTTTTTGCCTTCCGGGGCGTCACCGGGGCTGTGCCGTGAGCGCTCCGGCGGCGCTCCGCCGCCACTCTCCCGAGAACTCCGCTCCCGTCCGGGCGGCCAATGGTCGCCCGGATGACGCTCACCGCCGCTCCCCCTAAATCCGCTCCGATCGGGACGACCATCAGTCGCCCGCAGGCTCTTTCTCTCCGCTCAGCCGCGCCCCCGCCGACGATAGCGCGAGCCCACCCGACAGGAAAAGCGCCCCCGCCGAGGCAGGAGCGCTTTCTTTTTACCCATTACAAAAATCAACCGAAACTGTAGGTCACGACGATGTTCACCCGATTGCCGCTTGCCGTCGTGTAGGTGACGGTCATATCCTTCGGCAATCCGTTCGGACGCATCGCAATTCGGACGTTCACCGAATCGGGGATCATCGGCAGTTCCGTCCCGAAGAACGCCTCGGGATCGGTGACGACCGCCTCGAACACATAGTTCTGATAGGTGTACTTGCCGTTCTCGTAGTTCCCCATATCGAAGGAGAACTTATCGAAGCCCGTCTCGCTGATACCGCTCCCGGCGTTGCCCGCCGTCTTGATCTCGTTCATGGTAGCGGACGGCAGATTGACCTGCCCGCCGGAGATTGTCACCGGTACATAATAGGGCAGTTGCACGGTGTCGTCCTCATCCTGATTGTCGTCATACACCACGATGTTCGTCACGGATTCGTTCGTGTCCGCATCCCCCTCGGCGGCGCCGGCGATGGTGTAGGTCACTTTGGCGGTCGCGCGGTTGGCACCGGCATTCGAGAGATTGTCGGAGATGGACTGCAGTTCCTCGTTCATGCCCGTTTTACGGTTGCCCTTCTTACCCCCGCAGTCACAGGAGCAGAGCGCCAGTATGCACACAAGGCATACAAAGCACGTGATGATCGAAAGCCATCTTTTCATCGTTATCTCCTCCTTGCTTTAATTCTCTTCCGACTTGGTCGGGAGGGGGGTGGACTTGTTCACGGTCGCCGTCACGTTGGCGATCAGCCGGCCGAAGGCGGTGTTCTGCGTCACCTCGAGCGAGCAGGCACCGGCGAGCCGCGCCGCGGTGATGATCTCCGCATTGATGCGCGCGATTGCGTTGTTGTAATCGGTGACGGCTTCCTGTACGACGGGCACGATCTTCCTCTGCTTGCCGATCGACTTATTGTAGGTATTATAAAGCTCAACGAGCCGTTCGAGTTCACGGTACTTCTCGGTGATCACATTCGTCTCTTTGATACGCTGTGTCTGACTTGTGAGGTACGTCTCATACTTGGTCGTGAAGGATTTGTCCGGCGTGAACGACGCACCGCTCTCCTTAATGATGGCAATGTTCTGAATGAGCAGGAGCAGCAGTTGCCGCAACTCTTCGTCCGTCTGTTCGAGCAGGAGTTTGCCTCTGTTTTCCTTATAGATTCTATACGGTTCGCTGATCTCCTGATAGGTCGCCGCAAAGACGTCGCGGTTCAGGATGGCGAATTTACAATCTTCGCTGTACGTTTCGTCGACCGGCATCTCCTTGATCTCCTCATATGCCGCGAGACGTTCGTCGAGGTCGGCATCGTCATCGGAGAAGATCGCGGCGGCAGCGATCAGCGCCTCTGCGTTGGTGGCGATGATCGTCATCTTCCCGTCGAGGATCCCGATGCGGTCATTCGCACTCACATAGTACTCGTAGTAAGCGCCGCCCTCGGTCTCGGACACGATCCCGTCATTGATCGCCTTCTGCAGTTTTGTTTCGATCTCGGTCTTGGATGCCGACATTTCCGCGTAGGTATATTCATCGTTTTCGAGCGCCGCGGCATCCAGGCGGTTGTTCGCCGCCATCAGGGTCGCGATCTGGAGTTGATCGCCCGACGCCTTCTGATAGACCTTGGAGGCGACGACCCTCTTGGTATCGCCGGGTTGCAGATAATCGGCGTCCATGCCCTCGCCGCTGACCCAGAAGGAAACGCCTTCCGCCGTGGGTGCGGTAATGACCGAGGTGTCGCTGTTGCCGGACGCGGGTACGTATGCCGTCAGGTTCGGATAACCGTCAAAGGCGGTTTTGTAGAGTGTCTCCCCCGCCTTCATACGGAACACGCGGAAGTCGCGGAAGTTGAAGCTGCGCTCGGGCGAGTTCTCCTTGTCGTCCGGGTTGACCAGCGCCCGATAGCCCTTGATCAGAGGCTTGACCTCCTGATCGTCCGAACCGTTCAGGAATACTTTCGGTACCGCCCAATCGCTGTGCGGCAGGGCGGTGAGGTCTTCCTCCGAGATGGCCCAGTCCTCAATGCACTCGTCGGTCTTGCGGACGTCCATGTACACGCGGAACCCGGTGTGCAGCGTCGCATCTTTTTTATCGTAGGTCGGCACCGCGTAGAGTCTGACCGTGTTCCATTCGTCTGCCGTGAGCTGATACCCCGTAGGGCTCGTCTTGACGCCGGAGGTGCCCCAGTAAGCGGTCCCGTCCGTGTCGATCCAGAACAGCGTGATCTCGGCTTTGTTCTTCATCGCGCTGATGCTCATACCGGCATAGGCATCTTTCGAGGGCTTGGTCTCGAACATGATGGTGAACGGGGCGACCCCCTCTTTCACTTTCGTGTTCTGCACCACGTTGAGCTGGATATTCCCGCCGGTCACGCCGGAGAAGGTCAGGATCCCCTCGGTGCTGTCCAGTTTTACATGATCCGCGGTGATGCCGGGCGCCCACTGGATCGGACCCTGGAAATCCCCTTCCGATTTAACCCAGTGCGCGTAAGATGCCCACGTGGAGAATTGCGACCCCACCCATTTGGAACGGTAGCCGCCGTTCTGCGAGAGTGTGGAATCATAATCAAAAGCATACCCCGTGATCGTTGTCTCCTCCGCCGCGAACGTCGAGAGTGGCAGCGCCATCACGAGCACGAGCAGGAGCGGCAGAAGCACGTGCAGGAATTTTTTCATGCTTACCTCATTTCCCGGACTCCGTCGCGCGGAGGCGCGGAGCCGTCAAATTGTGTCTTCCCTATTCTACCACAACGGCAAAACGAGGGGCAATCGTGAAACCGCCGAAATTGCCAAATCCTTTTTAGGGAAACTGCATAAGCAAAAAACCGTTATTTATATAATGTAGGTTCAGTTGCCGAAACTATTGCAGATCCTGCCGTATCCTTTCCAAAATTGTCACGGCGCGCCGGAGAACGGCGGGAGCGACGCAGTAGGCAAGACGCACAAAACCGGGGAGCCCGAAGCCGTCGCACGGCACGATGAGCAGTCCCTCCCGCTTCGCCCTGTCGGAGAAGGCGACGGCGTCGCCGCCGGGGGCGCGCAGGAGCAGATAGAACGCTCCCTCGGGGGTCACATAGGCGTACCCGAGGTCGGAGAGCGCCTGCATGAGCGCCCGACGGTTGCGGTCATAGAAGGCGATATCCGGGCGCGCGTCCGGCACCGCCCCGACGACGCGCTGCATGAGCGCAGGGGCGCAGACGTGCCCGAGCGTGCGCGCCGCACCGGCGACCGCCCGCAGGAGTTCCGCCGCACGGGGGCAGGTCGGCGGCGTGAGCACGTACCCGATTCTGTCACCCGGCAAAGAGTAGCTTTTTGAAAAAGAATAGCAGACGACCGTCTCGGGATACAGCGACGGCACATACGGAACCTCCGCAGCGCCGTACACGAGTTCCCGGTACGGCTCGTCCGAGATGAGATAAATGCTGTGCCCGATCTCCCGGCTCCGCGCCGTGAGGCAGGCGGCAATCCGTGCGAGCGTCACACGGTCGTACACCACTCCGGAGGGGTTGTTCGGGGAATTGACAATGACGCCGCGCGTCCTCTCCCCGATGAGCGACGCGAGCGCGTCCGTGTCGGGCAGGAGCGTCACGGGGTCGCAAGGGCAGACGCGCAAAACGCCGCCCGCGACGGTCGTGAACACGCTGTACTCCGGGAAATAGGGCGCGAGGGCGATGAATTCGTCCCCCGGCGCCTCGGTGAGCGCAAAAAAGACGGCGGTCAGCGCCGGTGCCGCCCCGGCGGTGAGGAACAGGTGCTCCGCGCCGATCTCGGTCGCGTAGCGGCGGGAGAGCGTGGCGGCGATGCTCGCGCGCACGACGGGGTCGCCTTCGGCGGCGGTATAGCCGTGGAGCGTCAGCGGATCCTCGGTCGCGAGCAGGGTGCGGAACGCCTCCGTCACCGCCGCAGGCGGCGGGGTGGCGGGGTTGCCGAGGCTGAGGTCGGCGACGGCGTCTTCCCCGGCGGTGCGCCGCAAGGTCTCACCGTAGGCGAAGAGCTCACGGATGACGGAGCGGCTGTTGCCGCGTTCAGTTGCTTTTGGGTTCCACATGGGGGGTCGCCTCCTTTCCCTCGCCGAGCGCCGGCGGGGTCACGCCGTGCAGCTTGTCGAGATAGCAGGTGAAGAGGATGGCGTTGCGCGGTTCCTCCACGGGGTACAGCCGCAAAAGACGGTTGTTGTCATAGACGTCGAAATGCTTCGCCACGGTGACGGGGAGCCCGCCGAGCTCGGCGGTCGAGATCGAGAAGTCTCGCGCCTCGCCGAATACCGTGCCGGAGAAGGTCAGGGCACCGCGGTCGAGCGTCACCGTGCCGCGCCCCGCGCGGCGGTCGAGCCTGCCGTGCCGATTGACGGCTTCCACCGTGACCTCGGCTGTGAGGGGCTTATCGAGGTCGATCGACGCCTGCTGCCAGTCGAACCAGGCGTTGACGGTCGGGAACGGCGCGCCGTGCAGGCGATAGGTCTCGTCGAGCGTCGCGTCGAGCCCGCAGGCGGTGCAGCGGATATGCGAGTGCTTCGTGACGAGCGTCCCGTAAGCGCCGCAGGACGGACAACGGCGGAGGATCCCGTCCAGCCCCGCCGTTGTGTCTTTCACGCGGTAGCGGACGCCTGCCATGGCGGCTTCGTCATCATGGGCGAGCGCCGTGCGCATCTTTTCGTCCACCTCGGCGGGCGTCATGGCGGTGAGTTCCTCCGCCGTGAAGAGCTGCGAGGTCGAGATGAGGATCTTCCCGCGGCGGCGGTACTTCCCCCATTTGGGGAAGGTCAGATATGCCCCGTTTCCCGTCACGGTATAGACCGGGAGATCGAGTTTCTGAATGAGGGTCGCCGTGCCGTCCGCCAGCGGCAGCGAATGCCCGCAGGCGGGGAGCCGCCCCTCCGGGAACAGGACGATGATGTTTCCTTCCGCCTTGGCACGCAGAATCTGCATGATGGTGCGGGTGTCCGCCGAGAACATCCGTTTACCGATGGCGTGCATACGGCGCAGGAACCACCCGAGGACGGGGAACGTCAGGAAATGCTGGGAGAGCACGAAGGTCACGCGCCGCGGCCAGAGCGCCATACCGACTAAAAAATGATCCTTGTTCGAGATGTGCGGCGCGAGGACGATGGCAGGGCCGCGCAGCCCCCGCACCGCCGTGTTGTCCACGCGCACGCCGTACCGCAGACGGTAGTACGGGCGCAGGATCAGGAGCGCGAGCAGATATAAAAACGGGTTCGGGCGCCCGATCTTCTGTTTCTTTTTTGCCTTATGTGCCATACATTTCCCTCTTTTCTTGATAAAACCAGTATACCGCACCCGCGCCCGTCTGTCAATTCCCGCCCACCGCCGTTTCGTCGCGTCTTTCTCCCCTTTTCGCGCCGCGTAAGGCACGGGGGTGAAGACGCCTTCTTGCAAAAATCGTGCCTCCGTCGCCCCATTTGCCGTACCATTAAGCGGGCGACTCCCGACAGGCAAAAATCGCGCCCGGGGCGCCCCTGCCGCTTGCATTCCTGCCCGCGGCGTTGTATGATAGAGAAAAACCGCCGGGAGGATCCGCCATGCACCCCTTTCGCCACCTCGCCACCGTCTGTCGGCACCGCCGTGCCGTGCGCCGTATTGCCCGCCGCGTCGGAATCCCGTGGCGTGGGCTGACTCATGACCTCTCGAAATTCTCTCCGACCGAGTTCTGGGCAAGCGCGCGCTACTGGCAGGGCACCCGCAGTCCGAACGAGGAGGAGCGCGAAGAACTCGGCTACTCGCTGGCATGGATGCACCACAAAGGGCGCAACCGCCACCACTATGAATACTGGGTGGACATCGACCCCGTGACCCGCCTCTATGCCCCCGTCGAGATGCCGGTCGCCGACACCGCCGAGATGTTCTGTGACCGCGTCGCCGCGAGCCGCGTCTACCGCGGCGCCGCTTACAGCGACCGCGATCCCCTCGACTACTTTCTCCGCGGGCACGCCAAAGACATCATGCACCCCGCGACCGCCGCGCGGCTCTCGCTCTGGCTGACGACGCTCGCCGAGGAGGGGGAGACGAAAGCCTTCGCTCTGGTACGCGCCGCCGTACGCGAGGACAAACGGCGCCGCCGCGAACAAAAGCGCGCCCGCCGAAAGGCAAGGCGCACCACGAGCCAATAATCAAACCGCCCTCGGGCGGGACAACAAATGACGACCTCAAAAAAGCGACCGCCCGGCGCGAAATGCCCGGGCGGTTTTTGTTTCGGCGGGTTCCTCGCGGCGCACGGTGACTCAATGCGGAACGTGAAGTCCCCCGCCGTCGTTTTGTTTCTTTTGTGTTCGCCCCCGCGTTACTCGATACGGAACGTGAAGTCCCCTGCCGCCGCACGGACGCGGAAGCACAGCCGATAGAACGTGTCCGTCGACCACGCGCGCTCGAGTCGCGTGTCGGAAACCGGGAATGCGTCGAGCACATACTCGAGACGCGGGTCAAAGGTCAACACCCGCCCGAGCGGGAGCGCGATGCGCCCCTCCCCCACCGGTTCCGGCTTGGCGGCACACATGAAGTGGAACGTCACGGTTTCCTCCCGCTCGAGCGAGAAGGTATCGCGCACGGTCGCCCCCGTGTCGTCGAGAGAGACGGCGCGCCGATAGGAGCGGATGCCTGCCTCCCCGGGGTATGCCCCCGCGAGCTCGAGCGACCACCCGCCGTCACCGTCATACACCTCGTCGCGGGAGGCAAATGCCGCCCCCTGGCGTTGCTGGATGCCGTCGAAGTCGGGCAGGTTATGATAGGAAGAATTCATGTAGTAGAGTTCATACCGCCGCTCGGAGAACGTGATCTTACTGTACACCCCGCAGCCCGTGTCGATGAGGACGGGCTCGCCGCGGTAGCAGAAGAGGAAGTTGCCGACGTCGTTATGGTTGTGGCTCTCGCCGTTGTGCCCGCCCTTGGACGCGAGCAGATAGTCGCCGCGGCGGCTGACGAGCACCTTTAGATAAGGGAAATAACTGTTGCGCTCCGGCGTGTAACCGACGTCCGCCGGCATCTCGCTATACAGGCGCAGGAGTACCCGATAGGGGAAGGAATAGGCGACGGACGCCTCTTCGTATTTTGCCACCGCCCCCGCGAATGCGGCGAGCCGCTCGGAGTGCGTCAGCGTGCTGTAATGATAGAGCATCGTGGCATCGGGCGCGAGGCGCGGCGGGCAGTCCGCGAAGTTGACGAAACGCGTCTCTTTGATGTGGCACCCGGGCAGGTAGTCGCCGATCGCGCGCACCTTGGGATCGTCGAAAATATGGAGTTTCCCGCCGCTGATGTACAGGAGCAACTCGAGCGCGTCGTAGTACGCCGCCCCGGCGGCGCCCCAGTAACTCGCCCCCTCGTCACACCCGCCGTCCGCCGGATACCCGGCGATGAAGTGGTCGAGCAGGTGCATGGCGCGCTTGACGACCTCGCGGCGCTTGCCGTCGTCCGGCTCTGCCACGGCGGCGACGAAGAGCGTGTTCGTGACGATCCACGGGCACCAGTTGTTGACCCGCCGCCCCTCGGGGCCCGTCCAATGTGCGTGGCTTAAGAGGAACGGGTCAATGATACGGACACGGAACGCCGCGTCCATTTTGTCATAGAGCCCCGCGTCCGCCCCCCGGATGACGTCGCCGAGATAGTAGTAGGTCACGGCGACGCAGGCACCGGTCGCCCCCGCCATGATGTCGAGCCCGTGCGCCCGCCCGGGCGCGAGATGCGGCGGCAGCCCCTCGGCGGCGCGGTAATCGCTGTTTGCCTCGAGGTGCGCGGCGAGAATCCACGTCGGCTCGTCGAGAATCGCCCCGAGAACCTCGCACAGTTTGCAAAGGAATCGCCCCTGCCCCTCGAAGCTCTCTGCGAGCGTGAGGGTGAGCAGCATGGTACGGCGCTCAATGTACGCGTCGTCGAAGCGCTGACGCTCCCCGGTGGTGAAGAACAGCTCCCACAGCTCTTTCGTAATGGCAGGGATCTCCCGCCCGAGCATCTCCTCGGCGGCTGCGACCACCGGCGCCATGCGCCGGGGGAGGAACCCCTCCCCGCGCCGCGTTTCCTGCGGCAGTACCCGAATCTTCTCAAACGGCAGCGTCACCGCACGCATACCCCGCCCTTCAAAAATATGTCCTTCCATTCGAATGCACCTCTCCTTTTGCGTAGTACACCGCGGGAACCCCGATATAGCCGGGCACCCGCCGCCTGCTACCCGTTTTCGGCGCCGACCCGCGCCCGCGCGTTTCTCGGCAAAGTTTTTCCGTTGATCGTGCGCCGGACAAGCCGGCGCCGCGCCGACCCACGCCCGCGCGTCTCTCGGCAAAGCCGTCTCTCAGTATCGGGAAACAGCTTCGTTTCCCTCTCATTTTACCATACCCGCCGCCGCGCCGCACCCCGTCACCACCGCACCGCCCGAAAAAACGATATTTTTTCTTTCAACCTGCCCAAACGCCCCGCCCCTTTTCCCGCCACCTTGTCCAAACACCGCCCCTTTTTCTTACCTCGCCCAAAACCACATTGCTTTTTCCGTGCGTAAAACCGCATTGTTTTTCTTTCTCTACCGAAAATCCGCGCTTTTGTTTTTCTCCAAACTCGTCCGCCGACAACTTGCCCCGACCGCCCGCCGACGC
>ERZ1034755.534-NODE-534-length-12580-cov-4.727106_pt1 | contig 12580 bp, 12 predicted proteins | sample MGYA00520596_ERZ1034755 | MGnify/ENA primary metagenome ERZ1034755 (study PRJEB33766, sample SAMN09781701) | gut metagenome | biome: gut microbiome | host: Homo sapiens | place: Madagascar | study: EMG produced TPA metagenomics assembly of the PRJNA485056 data set... | reverse complement strand
CTTCAAAGGATAACCCATAAACCGAGCGAAATCCTGAGTCGCACACACAACCAAGCGATAGGACTTACCATCTGGCGCGGCATACAAAGTACTATCAAACCCTAAAGTCCGAAGCAACCGCTGCAAGTCACGAAGAATGTCCGGCTGGCACATATGCCACATGAACTGCTCCTCGGTCTTACAGCCATCCGACGCAAACAAGCCATCGAGCAAAGCCTTGCGCTGAGCAATAGACGAACAACACAGACGCCACGGAATACGCTTAGTGTGATGACGCCAACGAAAATCAAGACCCAAACGCTGCAAGCACCGCATAACATCGACACCACGCACAACGAACGTGTAACACTCACCCTTACGTCCCGGCATATCTGCCGTACAATGATTCAACTTACCAACCGTACAACCAATAGACGGAAAGAAAGCCAAAGCATCGTCATATCGAAAAGTCTCCGTAGCCCCTAATGTAAACCGAATAACATTAGACTCGCTAAAGCTACCATCACCTAGAGCATAACCAACCCACCACATCAAAGTCACGCTATCCTCGTAAGAAAGGGTACGGGGAGAATAAGAGATGAGCAGACCCTTCAACCGCGACTGTGAAGAACAATGGAACGCTAACGCCGGGAACTCAAGGCGACGGCACAAAGACCCCGCAACACGAGCTCCAACCGACAACTTAGTAGCATCCTTAAAAACACACCCCTCCGAAGTCCAAACCTTAAACTGATGGCGAACATCAACGTCAACATAGTTGCCACGCTTGAACTTAAAACGAAGGATATCACCTAGACCCGCGTCAACAACATGAAAATCACACCATCGAACACCATTCCAGCACTTAACACCATATGGAGCAAGCTGCCCCGCAACGTCTAAGGTATACAAATGCTTAATAGGAACATAACCTAAAGTGGTCAAAATCAAAGTGTTAGGTGCCGCGGGACCCTGAATTGGACTGTTGAGAGCCACTCGGTCGGCATAAGCACGCAATCCGTTATCCGGAGAATTAAACCACCGGGCCAAGTAAATAGTGCGCCCAAAAAACGTCTTAGCAAAGCCTGTACGTTTCGCCTGCTTCTGCAAAGCCTTCTGCCACCTAGCAAAAACAGGCATACCCGTATCGTAGTCATAGATGATCTTATTGGCCTCCTGCTTCGAAATACCAAGTCGGTTAGCGATCATCGTAGGACCACCACCGTAAATCTTGCCGAACGATACAGCTTTAGACTTATCACGGAACTCAGGGTCGGAAACATGGAAGCGCGTCTCCGCAACGTACATGTGGACATCGAGGTCATGACGCAACGGATACAAGAAACCCTCCTCACGAGACATGTTAGCTACCAATGCAATTTCCTCGGACGCATAGTCGTTGCCAACCATTACCCAGTCATCCTCCCCCGGTGGATTAGCCAAGAAGGCATCACGAAGTCCGCCCTTCGTCTTGTACTTAATAGGCTTGCCCGACTCATCACACACAGCACCCTCCGCCTCATGCTTCAAACAGTAGCCTATAAGAGGATCAGTATGCAAGTACATCTTCAAAGAGACCTTCGGACAATTCTGGCCATTAAAAGGAACGTAGAAGTCATTACCCTCCGACCCGGAGCTACTCATACGACCCGTCAACGCCACGACAAGGTTATAATTAATATGAACCGGAATCTGACGATGACGCCATGAAGCCATCTTGGAAACAAAAGACTTCAAATAAGTGCTCAAGGCATTATACTCCAACATGAGCTTAGCTAACGGATGATCAATCGTCGCCAAGATGTTCTTATCCGTCTTGAACTTGCCACTCTTAGTGCGGACCGTCAACGTGACAAAGCGACTCAAGGCATCCGCCTTGTCATCCTCACTACTGATGTTGAAAACATAGCCCACAAGCCGATAGATACGCTGGCGGACATCCTCCATACGGGCGGAGGTGCGAATAACCTCCTGATCCAAGAAATCATAGTCAAGTAGAATATCCGCCTTAGCCAAGCGACGGACAGCCTCACCGGACTCGTTGTCCAGCGGGTAAATTTGACGAATATGGGGATAGTCACTCCAAATACGAAGACCACACAGTGTCGTGATGAGAGGGTCGGCAGCTGCGTAGATAAAAGAGACCTCCGGATCAAGTGAGCCGAAGTTGCCATTAACCGCATTATTATCCTCGAAGTCGATAGTCTTAAAGCCAAAAAGGCGCTTAGCAAAGACCTTCAACTTAGGATAGCGCTCATTGAAAATCTCATGCGCCATGAACTGGACGTCATGAGTCTTACCAACAAAAGGAGCCTTAAACCCGTCAAGCTCCAGCATGGAAAAGTCAAAACTCCGGTTCCACCACATCGTCATATAATTATCGACGACATACTGCACGAAAGCAATAACAAGGTCAACCGGAAGATTGGCAGGATAACCTACATGGCGAATCGGAATATAATAACCACAGTAGTCATCCTTGCTGTAAGTCTTACCCGTAGCAATACATACACCCACAACCCGGTGACGCACGTACGAGAGACCTTGCGATTCGGAGTCAAAACCAGCAATTATATTGGCATGCAAATCAGCTTGGATGTAATCCAAATCCGCCAGACTCTGAACCAAGCCAACCTTATACCCATTAAAAGTGCCCCACAACATAGATGTCTACTCCTTCTGGCGCTTAACGTAAGGAACAACGTTCTTGACAACACCACGGGAAACCAAAGCAACCCTGCGGTTAGAAGCCAGAACAACGTAGCACATCTCCAAAGTGAAAAGTATAATGACATCCTCCGTATGACCATCGACATACACCAACGTCTTCTTCTGCAAAGCACTCATTGAAAATCCGAAATGAAAGTATAAAACTCAAAAGACCCCGGAACCAAATCCGAAGGTATATCCGACGCCGAAGCGTAAGACAAAACTACTGACTTAACGTCATTACGAAAGACAACGCCCTGCTCCGGCAAAACACCCGAGTAACGCAACTCACGGAGGCGATCCGGATTAAACCTACAAAGCAAGTCATAAACACTATAAGACCGCTGGCATTCACCATAGCACTTCAACCAATTACCGTACAACTTAGCCGCCTTCGTATCCGTATTAGCATGAAAAGGGCAGTAGCAAGTACCGTAATCCAGCTCCTTGCCGAAGATAGCCTTATACTCGTCTCGGAACGATAAGTTGGAGTTTACCCACTGTGCTAACTTAGGATTGAAGCGGCCCATAGGGAAGCAGGTGACTAATCTACAACCAGAGCGGGAACCTTAAGCGACTCCATATGTCGCCAGTAAATGTCCTGAAGGCACACGTGCCACCACGTACACATAGCAATACCCAGTGACTTCTGGATCTCCGTAGACAGCAACGACGAAGACGGAAACGACCCAAGCGAAACCAAACGCTTAGAAACGAACCCATGAATAGAATCCGAATTCCAACGCTGGATCATAATGTCCTGAGCAGAGTCGGTACCTACGGCCGAAAAGAAATCCTCCGGCTGGCAATAAACATAAACCCAAACCGTGTACAGCGTAGAAGCTAACTCCGGAAGCGACTCCGAAGGGTACTTCGCAACCATGCCTCGAACAGCAAAGTCACCAACGGTGAAAGTCCGGTCGCATAAAACGGAAACACTATCCGCAACCCGAGGTATGAAGTCTAAGTCATCAACCTCATCCGGAACCGCAAACGTCACTTGAAGACTAATGCCCCCCAAAGGAGACTTATAAGCAAAATCACTCTTAACTTCCATGCGGTGCACATAAAAAAAAGGTTGCTAGGAACATCCCTAGCAACCTTCTCAACGTATGTAAACTTCGTTAAACTAAAACCACGTGAAGCTCAGAGCCATTCTTGAGCTTGAAGCTCGAAACCTCCCGGTCCGCAACAACGTCCGCATCCAACGGAGCATTAGACACCAAGCAACCGTGACCCGCAGCAAACGAAGCATTCAGCTTGAACGAATCCGAAACACGCGATGCATTGTCGCAAACCCAATAGGAATCCGTTAACTTGCGCTTGTATAAGTCAGGACAAATCAAGTCCAACTCGTTCATAACAACGGCGGTATCCACAACACGCTGAACCTTCGCCTTAGCGGCCTTACTCGAAGACTTGCAGAGACTCTTGTAGTTGGCGGCACTAATGCGCTCGCCCATGATCTCAGAAGCAACAGAAAGAACCGAATCCAGAACCTTCCGGGTATTGCGAACACGATGATAAGTCGAAGCCGTATGAGGAATGTCCAAAGTGTTAGGAGCACTATCCTTCACCTTGTCAGGATCAATAGCCAGAGACGCAGAATCCTCAATCAAAATGTTCTTGGACTTCAAAGCCTCCGAAATCTCATTCTCGATGGACCGCAGAACCTCCTGCTTAGCGGCGTCCGACAAAATACTCTCATCGTCGATCACCATACGAAGACGCGGATACTTCTGGAGGAAAGATGCATGCTGTGCCCACGGGCGATCCTTCCAATCAGCCTTCGAACGAACCGTCTCCAAAGAATCCTGCAGCAGAGCGATCTCCTCTTCCTCCGATAACTCATTCGCAACCTCAGCAACAACATCCGAAGCCGTAGCATCGTAAATCTTATGAGCAAGCTGAATAGCAGCATTCGACATGGTAGACGCGAAGGTAACAATAGCATCATCGGCAGTCTGGTAAACAAACAACGTAGTGCCCACATAGACACCATCGGCCTTGATGTCAATAAACCGTTGATCCTTGCAAAGAATACGAGGAACAGAAGCATCAAGACGAGTCTCCAGACGGGTATCCGAAGACAATGCCGAAGCCAAAGCCTCCGCAGCGGAAACCAAATGAGTCTGATCGGGCGTCTGAGCCAAAGTGAAGCAATTAGCAAGACCCCAGTCCTTCAGAACCAAAGCCACAGCACCCCAGTCAATAGCTGCAGGATCGGAAGTCTCGTCTACGGCATGCGGTGCATCTTCAACCACAACTTCAGGAGAAACATCGCCTTCCGCATCCTCCACAGGAACCTCGCCTGTAGGGGACCCCGCAGAAGCCAAAGCCTTTGAAATATCGTCATAGGAATTCGAAATAGCGTCCTTAAACTCAGCAAGATGATCCGACAAGTAAGCAACAGCCTCGGAGCCATCCTTAACAACCGACCCCGACGGCGTGGTGAATACGAATACATCACCAAGACCATCACCATCATCAAAAACGATAGATACAGAATCATCCGCATTAGCAATGTCAACCCCATTGCGCAAAGCCGTCATAATTTGATCGACCGTGAAGTTAACGGCAGCATCCGAAACAGCAGAGTCTACAACAGCACCCCACGGCGTAGAAAACTTGTGACTATTGAAGATAGACAAGATATCACCTACAGACAACCCACCCAAAGTGTCACCAAAGTCCAGAATAATATCCTCCGCAATGGACTTCAACGAAGACCATACACTCCGTCGAACAACATCATCCTCGGTCGTATGAACTACATGAATAAGCGGAGCAACGTCGTTGAGAATCTCAGGACCCACGACAGACTCGAACTCCGAAACCACAGCAGGATCGACATCGTCACGAACACTATCGAACAGCAGAGCAGAAGCATCTACAGGCTCCGCCATGACGCCGGGAAGCTTCGCAAGAACATCGTCCGTCAACTCCTCAACAGCCGCAATGGCAGCGTCATCCGACTCGAACGTGTAAACCTTATTCCAACCACGATTACCACGGTGGAAAATAGAAGCATAAAGCGAGTCATCGCCGCACTCGATATGCAGGCGAGGACCACCACTCTTATCGTCCGTCAGGTATACGTCAAACTCGTCAGCGGCACCGCGGTCTAAGTAAGCATTAAGAATGCGACCCATCAACTTAGAAGACTCCTCCGAAGCAGAATCCTCGATGATCACATCCTCCGTAGCCTGAATCTCCTCCGGCGCACTTGTAGGCACATCATCGCCCTCAACAACGTCCTCCGAAGCCATAATAACATCAGCGTCATTCGACGAAGGAGCAACAGACGTCTCCTCGATAATCTGAACCGGAATGACATCCGCAAGGGCGAAAGTCACATCATCATCAGAACCTGTGAAGGCACCCTCGGCCTGACGCAACGAGAAGTACTCAAAAGGAAGTCCCTCAATGACGGCAACACCATTGCCAACAGAAGTGATGACACCCGGATAAACATTACCCAAATACGAAACCTGAACCGCAGTTCCGACATTAACCGGAACGGACGGAACAGCCTGCGACGAAGCACCCTCAACAACAGGAGCAGCCTGAATAGCCTGAGCAGCAGGCTGCGGCTGAGCAGAAAGCTCCGAAGCCAGCGCCAAGTCATCGATGTCATCGGCAACAGGCTTAGACGAAGATGCCGTCTTAGCGTGATCAAGCAAACGTGAGTAATCCTTGAAAATCAACTCCGCAACACTCGAATTGCGACCATTGGGAGAGTAATAACGAAGACCGTAAAGATCACGACCCTTAGCATCCTTCTTCCCAAGAGGACCCAAGAACTCCTGACGCTGAACGTAACGAGCAATATCTACAGCATCCCAATCAGTAGCCTTACTCTTAGACTCCCAATCAGGATCATCAACGGGATCAATAGTGCCATGAACAACAAACTCCGGAGACGCAGCAGAGTCCTGAACCTCCGACGAAGCTCCTGCATCCGTATCATCCACATTCGGATCAGGAAGCGCGTCAACATCCTCCTCCGGAATAGGCGCCTCCAAAACATCCTCCGTAGCCTCCTCGGCGGAAGCCAACGTCTGGGCCGAAACGACATCCGAAATGCCCTCCTCGTAGATATTAGAAACCTCCTCAATGAAAGTCATAGCAGCCGACTGAGCACGCTCCCCAAGCTCGTCAAGTTTCTCCTGAGTAGTCTCGTACAGCTCCTCGCCAGAAACAGAAGCCTCCTCAATAACCTCATCCAAAGCACCCTCCTGCGTAGAACCACCCTCAAGGAAGGCCTCCACACGAGCATCATCCTGAACAAGACGATAAGGACCAAGCATCTCCTGAGCACGAACAGCAGCAGGAGAGTAACGGTTCTTCAAAAACTCGTCATAGAACGTCTTAACCTCCGGCGGCAAAGAACGGTACTTAGACTTCAAGATGTCATAGCCCGCAGACGAGTCATTCTCTATAATGTCATTGATGGCCCAGCAAACCTCCGGCGTGTACTCGATAAACGAATCCGCAACAACAGACTGAATGCGCTTACCCTCCGCAAGAAGACGACGACGCAAAGGAGCACTCATCTTAGCCAAAGACGCACGGCGACTGCCACGCGACATGCTGCAAAGACTGCAAGCCACCTTGTGAATCTCCCCATCAGTGAAACCACCACGACGCGCGTCCGTAACACGACGCGAAGCACCCGACTCCACCTGCAGGAACGAACTAACAGAGTCACCAACACGGCGAACACCCGTGGACTCCGGAGCCGTACCAATCGAATCATCATCGATCGCTACAACATGAGTATAAAAATCACCCATAACAAATAAACCTTATTTTAACAAAAACACCTCATAAGACTACTCTGTGTAGTCTTACAAGATGTGGGATATATAATGCTCGGACCAAAAAGTAAACACTATTTATGACGCACAAGCCGATTCGGGATGTGCTTCAAAGAACCCCAGATCGGAATCCGACGACGCAAGTACCCCGGATCATCATCGTGATTATAAGCCTCCGTCTCCCAGCACGTGTAGTAATAACACTTGCCAACCGGAGGGCAAAAGAACTCTATGGCATTACTAATACCATAGCAAATCCAGCCTGCAAACAAGATACCCAGAATCGTCAGAACCCAAGCCCACCATGCAAAGCTAAAATGGATGGCTATAGGAAGGAGGATGACAGCAAACAAGACGCTTAATTCCCCCTGTTGAACCACGTGAACCAACTCGTGTTGACGAGTAGTACCCTCCAGAGGGACGTCCTTCGGCTTGCGCGTAAAACAGAACACAAGCCACGTCATCCAACTAAACCCCGGGAAAGGAATGAACCTATTATGAACCTCAATCGGAAACCGCATAACCTACAAATTTTTGATTTGTAGGATATATAATTGCTACAAGCCGAGATCGGCTGTAAGCTCCGCCGTAAGAGAGTCGCCAGAAGAACCAAAGTCGTCCATAGAACCCAACTGCGCAAACTCACCCTCGTAAGAGATAAACTCGACGTTATCACCCACAAGAACAACCTTCGGTAGAAACTGAGCCGTAACTGGCTCCGGCAAGATGCGACCAAGACGATGCTTAATCATGCAAATCTTCGTCTCCTGAGTCTCCGCAACATCCAAACCCGTATACATGAATACACAGTAGGCACTAGTACGCTCGATCTCATTCAAGTCCGAAATGGCAGTAAGGTCATAGGCACCTCCACGACGACCCGCACGGGTGAAACCTGCACGGTTGACCTGAACGGCAAAAACCGTAGTGCACTTACTTCCCGCACTATTGGTAAAAGACAAACAAGCAGCACGAAGATTGACAATGATAGAATTACCTAAACCCTTGCCGTGATCCTGAAACAGAAGGTCAACCTGATTGACATGATCGTAAATGATACAATCAAAACCTCCTAAATGTTTATCCAGAACCCCATACAAAGTGACAAGGCTATCGACATTGGTGAAAACCGACTTCGTGAACAACGAAGTATCTACAACAAGAACGTTAGGAACGAAGTCCCGCTTGAAGTCATCCTCTGCAGCAAGAACCGCCTTCAACTTGTCACCCGACAACTTATGAAAAAGCAAGTCCTGAGAATCTAACTGAATGCCCTTAACCTCATACATGTACCGAGTCTCAAGCATAAGCCAGACCATCTTAGGCTCTAGCTCCAAAGACACGTAAACAATCTTACGCCCCGCCTTCGCATTCTTGAACAGCATAGACAAGCAAAGCTGTGTCTTACCCCCGCCCGTGAAAGCACAAATGCTAGCAACCGTACCCGGCTGGAAACCATTGGTCAATGAATCGACCTCTGGAACACCCAAAGAAAGACCATCACCATAAGGCGTATTAAGCTCCTCACCGTAAGACCATGAACTAAAATCAGCAACACTCGCATCCGAAGCAACACTAACAGACTGAAGCGCCCGCTTAAGCTCCTCCGCAAGCTCCTTAGTGGTCGACGTGCTACTAAGGGAACCCGTGACGTCCGTAGCCAGCTTAAGACGACTGTAGCCATCTACAATGTCGGCATAAGCAACACTAAGCTCACCGAGATTATAAGCATGGTCCGGAGTAGGGTAATACTTACCATACCACGCCCAAGACGGGTAGCACCCAGCAGCAGAACAGGCAAGCGTATACTCTAGAACCTGCCTGTCATTCTTGGATAAATTAGGAATCTGTAAAAAGCGAGAAAACCAATCGTCAAAATCAGGATGCGACTTCTTACCCGCACACGTGTAAAAGTAAATCTCAAAACCTAGCATCACACAATCTCATCATGATCCCGAAACTGACGCGTCTCAGGAGAAGACAGCAAACCCGACGAAGGACCTACAGACGGCGAAGGCACCGACGGCGAAGATGCAGACCCTACACTAGACGTAGCCGCAGGACGAACCATACGCGGCGCAGGAAGCTCAAACCAATCAGACCCAATAGTAGGCGGACACCACGACGAAAGCAAGAACACCCGACCATGCATACTCAACGCCAAGTTGATAAACGAATCAACCATGCTAATAGCCTTCGGATCACGGCTCCCACGACTATAAATCTCAAGAAAGTAAATGGAATCCTGAAAGTCAAACTCACCACGATTGTAAGCAAAGCAAGAACTAATGACGCGCTCCAAGTTGAAGTACTGAACAGGAAAAGCCGTATTACGCTCAATAGCAGCACGAACCGCTAAAGACTTCAAACGATCCGACAACCAGACATAAGTGCTGTTACGATACAACATATCAACACTCACAACATTCGGAACCTCACAGAAACTCCAGACAACAGGCGCCGACGGCATGAATACAGAACCATCCCGGCGCTTAATAGTAGTGAACTTAAAAGGGACTAGCTCGGACGCACACCGACGAAGATGATGCTGACGGAAAGTAGAACACTTCCGGTAGATCACATAGTCACAAGACTTGCAACCCGCAGCAGAACGAAACGGACATCCGAAATCCAAACCCATAACAAAATCCTACTTTTTCTTAACTACATTATCCTGCAGACGGACCACAATGGAGCCATCCTCCGTGACGCTCATCGTACATCGAGAGTACTTATGAGCACCATTAGCGGACACAAATACAACAGGCGCCTCCGGATGGGACTGTTGGAGAGCCTGCAACTCCAAGATCAACTCCTCAACAAGCATATCTACTCGACAAAAACAGCAGACAACAACTCATGAAGACGAATAAGCACTCGGACGCTCTCAGGACATGATACAACATCCACAAAGTCCGGATTGAGACTCCCAAGAAACTCAATGGCAGTACTCAAATCATAGCACGCAGAACCCCACGCACCCTCAGCCTCGCTAGGACGAACAGAATGCAACTCTACAAGGTTGGGCAACATAAGTTCAACCACCTCGATCTTATCGATAACAAACTGCGGGTAACGCAAGGCATCAAGACCACTCACGTACGAGTCTACCGCACTGACTGCACTAGGAACTAAACGCATAGAAAAGAATTTTAGAACATCTACGTACTACCTTGAGTGAGAACGCTCCTTCTTACTCAGGCGCCGAGCACCAAACGGCTTCTTCTTGGGCTTAAAGTGACCAACCGGATGCGTATCATTACCAACACCCGTACACTGAGACGCGCAACCTCTGTGCGGCGCAGAAAACATACCCAAATCCTGACCAGCAGAAAGTGCACTAGCCACCAACGCTAAACTATAAAGACCTGACTTACCCATAACCTACATCAGCTCATTAAAACCGTGACCAATATCCCAGTGCTCCTTAACACGGAACTCGAAGTCATACGGAATGTTAAACTCGTCCACAATGAGATCACGAAGCAAGGACTCATAAGGAGTATACCAACTCCCAACGTATACCACGAACCTGCCATCGTCGAATGAAACCCTACCTCGAGGAATCATAGTATAGTCAGTCTGGTAAATAGGGTTGGAACCCTTCGACCGAGACATGCGAGCCTTAGTCCACCAGTTCTTGTGAAGCTTGCCATAGGACAAATGACCGTTGACCACCTTAGAACTGTCGAAATCCTCCGTATGAACTTCAAACAAAGAACCCGACTCCGGCAAGAACCAGAAGATGCCAAGCTGAGGAACGTCCACAGCATTGGAGTCGAAGGTCCGCATTAAGTCAACCATGTCCTCGTATACCATAAAGCATCACAAATTAAATTAGCACCACACAAATATAGAAAAGTTAAATTAAAACTCCAAATGAATACATAAAAAAAAAGACGGGAATCACCCGTCTAATGTCAGACATCCGCACCTAGAATAGGATATCCCGCTGATCTCCGAATTTCCCACATCGGACAGCTTAACCGCGTCGCAACTGTAGAGCCGTCACGGGCTGCTGCTGACTTCTCGTACCAGCACCGGACTGATCGATAACCCACACCAGTCAAAGGGGATAGCAAGAAACGGTGCCGCGAAGGCACCGTACTCGAATACGAGCATTGCAGAGACGCCTGACTTTATACACACGCCTTATCCGTATCTGCGTCCGGTTCCATCGGCTTCGACGGCGGAATCGCACCCCGTCTACTATCCTCCGTAGCCCCTCACCTTGCGCGTCGGTGGTTTCTTCGAAGTAGGCTTCGGGCCAGCCTAGAAAATGCAGGAAACCCTCCATGTAAAAAAGAACCAAGCTTAAATTGTAGAGGGAGGACTCGAACCTCGGAATACAGCAGCCCAGACCAGTCATCGTTTGCAACCTCCGAAAGGTAGGGCCGAATCCATCCGGTATCCTCTCCTAAGCATCTACGTAGGATTGCCGACGTCATCACAAGAGCCTACATCGACATCTTAAGAGTATACCCCTCTACGGGACCCTCTCATTGCCACACTTAAGCAAACGCAAGTGAGACAACTGTTGCCTCAACCTAATCTTAGTCGACTTCCAATTAGGTCTAACAACCGGAGGGGCGGCGGAAAGTGAGAGATTCGAACTCCCGAATCCTAAAGGATCACTGGTTTTCTAGACCAGCGCAATCGACCACTCTGCCAACTTTCCTAAAAAGCCCTACGCACGCCACTGCAGATAGGGACGTCATGCCTGTCATTGCGCGCTTGACAAATACCGATGAATAGAGTTTTCATACGGTCAACCGTAGCGGTGAACTCATACATCTTAACCGCAGCCTGCTGATATAGACGCAAGTCAACTCCTACAAATACGCGTCTGCCCGCAGGTGATTTCTGATGGTATCACCTCAACCATCCCCCGATACGTTCGGGAACGACGCCAGTTAAATTCAGAGCACAACCGGAAACAACTCGGCGCGGAGAGTGAGAGATTCGAACTCCCGGCCCGGAAACCCGGACACCTGATTAGTAGGCAGGCGCGTTAGACCAACTCCGCCAACTCTCCAACAGAGGTGATTATGTACAATTCTACACTGTACATA
>ERZ1034755.532-NODE-532-length-12585-cov-6.569034_pt1 | contig 12585 bp, 9 predicted proteins | sample MGYA00520596_ERZ1034755 | MGnify/ENA primary metagenome ERZ1034755 (study PRJEB33766, sample SAMN09781701) | gut metagenome | biome: gut microbiome | host: Homo sapiens | place: Madagascar | study: EMG produced TPA metagenomics assembly of the PRJNA485056 data set... | reverse complement strand
CCAAAAGGCAAAACAAAAAGCGCGGCGGAGCGCACAGTCGTGCCGACAAGGCACAGGTGCAGGCTCCGTCGCGTTCTTGTCCGGCGCGGATTACACGCGCTCGATCTTCGCGGAACGCAGGCAGCGGGAGCAGACATACACGCTCTTATGCGTGCCGTTCACAACCGCTTTCACCCGACGGATGTTGGGTTTCCAGGTTCTGTTGGTCTTGCGGTTCGAGTGGGACACATTGTGACCGAACACAACGCCCTTGCCGCAGATATCACACTTTGCCATCGTACATACCTCCCTGAGACATTCACACCGCGGGGGTGCTATCTATCTAAAATTTATTCAGAAACCAAGTCGCGTTTTATATTCTACCACACGGATTTCAAAAATGCAATACCAAAATAAAATAATTTTTGCTTTTTTCGGAGTGCCTCCGACGACGCCGCGACGGATCCCGCGAGGGGATACAGGAATCCTGTCGGGGCATTGCGACAACGCCGTGCGGACTTGGCGGTTGTCAACCCGTCGGCGAGGGCGGGCGTCTGCACGTATCGGTTGTGCGCCGTGCCGATGCCGGGCACATCCGGCGCCGGGGAGCCCGCCGCACAATGTGCATTCCTCGCGCGCCGCGAGTGTTGCCGCACGAATCGAATACCGAACTTTTTCGCGCACGACCGAAAAACCGAAGCGTCAGGCTCTTGCATTACGCGCGCGTATCTGTTAGAATAATATAATCAGAGATTTTCGCAATTTGCGGATTACGCAAAGCCCCGGTTGAAAAGGAGTTCTGTATGGCAAAGGGAAACTATGCAAAGACCTATGAGGAAATCTACGCGCATGCCAAAGCCCTGACCGCGCGTCTCGAGGAGGATACCGACTATCAGGCGCTACTTGCCCGTGCGCGCACGCTCGGCATCACCGTCTCCGTCACCCCGCGGCATACCTTCTCGCCCGAATATGTCCCGCACTTTATCCCGGACGCGGACGCGACCGGTAAACTCCCCGCGGGTTACGCGATGGAGCTCTGGATCGACCTCAACTGCGGCGACCACATTCTCGCGTTCACGGACGACGAGGGCAACGACGTGCAGTGCAGTTACACCATGCTCGCCGCGTGCGAGGAGAACTTTCTGCTCTTCTCCCGTGTGGCGCTGTATTCTTACGAAAAGATGATGGCGGACAACCAGCTCATCGCCATTCTCACGGACTGCCTCGATGCGGCAGAGGACGGCGTGTCCGGCGACTCGCCTTTCCGCTCCGACCTGCTCACCCCGACCGAGCCGCGCGGCGAGCGGGGACTCATCGTCGGGCGCGACGCCGTCGGCGAGGGCTCCTATGTCGAGATCGTGCGCGGCGACTACGACGGTACGTTCGGGCATGAGGACGCCTACTATTTCTCGGAGGACGGGTTCCTGCCCTATCGGATGCTCCTGCTCGCGCTTTTCGGCGCGGAGCGTATCAGTATCGGCTCCTCCCTGACCCTCACCGCCGAAGAAACGGCACAGTTTGCCGACGCGCTCGACGAGTTGCCCGAGGCGCTCTCGACCGTCTTTTCCTATTCCGATGCCCTCGCCGAGACCTACGGGCTGGAGGCATTTCTCCCGCCCCCGCGCCTTGAGACGTGCCTCAACCGCCTGACCCTGCACCGCGACGAAGCATTTCTCGACGACGCCGCACGTCTCGCCGCCTATATCGCCCCCGAGGACGGGGAAACGACCTCCGTCACATTCATCTGGTAAAGGAGTTTTTCATGCCGTATATCCACACATCTGTTTCCTGCCCCCTGACCCGCGACGCGGAAGTGCGCCTGAAGAGCGCCTTCGGCGAGGCGATCACCTGCCTTGCCGGTAAGACCGAGGACTACCTCATGCTCCGTTTCACCGACCGCGCCCGCCTGTGGCTCGGCGGCTCCGACAAACTTGCCGCCATGCTGGAAGTCAGCGTGTACGGCACGCTCCGGCATGAGGAAGCGGCGGCGCTCACCGAGCGTCTGACGAACGCCGTCTCCGAGACGTTGCTCGTCCCGCCCGATCGCATTTACGTCAAGTACGTCGCCACCCCCGAATGGGGCTTTAACGGCGCGCAGTTCTGACCTTGAAAAAGACAGCAAACCCCACCGCGAAAACGGGCGTGCCCGACCTCTCCTGCCGGGCGGCGGTACAGGATGCCGTTCCCGCGGCAGAAACGCCCGATGCTGCGGAAAGAGGCGCCCTGCTCGCCGCCGCCTTCCCCGCGCTCCTCGCGTTTTACGACCGGGAGCGGCGGCACCTGCCGTGGCGCGAGGAGCCGACCCCCTACCGCGTGTGGGTGTCGGAGATCATGCTACAGCAGACGCGGGTCGAAGCCGTGAAACCGTATTTTGAACGGTTCATGCGCGCCCTGCCCGACGTCTATGCTCTCGCCGCGTCTCCGCCGGACACGCTCCATAAGCTCTGGGAGGGGCTCGGGTACTATTCCCGCGTCCGCAACCTCCAGCGCGCGGCGGAACTGGTCGTGCGTGACTACGGGGGAGAACTCCCACGCGACCCGAAGACGCTCCTGACCCTGCCCGGGATCGGCTCCTATACCGCCGGCGCCATTGCCGCATTTGCCTACGGCGTTCCGGCGCCCGCCGTGGACGGGAACGTGTTACGCGTCCTTGCCCGTTTCTTCGCGGACGGACGCAACATTCTCGACCCCCGCGTCAAAACCGATTTTGAAACGACGGTCGCCAGCGCGCTCTCGCGCGGTACCCCCCGCCCGGGGGATGTCGGACAGGCGCTGATCGAACTCGGCGCGACGGTCTGCACCCCGACGAGCCCCGCGTGCGAGAAATGCCCCTGGCACGACGCCTGCCGTGCGCGGCAGGACGGACGCACGGCGACGCTCCCCTGCCGCGAGAAAAAGACGACCCGCCGCGAGGAGACCCGCACGGTGCTGCTCCTCTCTTTCGGCGGCAGATACCTGATCCGCCGCCGCCCCGACCGCGGGCTGCTCGCCTCGCTTTATGAATTTCCCTCCCTCGACGGTTTCCGCACCGAAGAAGACATCCGCGCATATCTCACCGCCCGTGGGCTGACGCCGCTTTCCGTCGCACCGGCGGCAGATTATTTGCACGTCTTTACCCACCTCGTCTGGCATCTGCACGGCGTCTTTGCCGACGTCGCAGAAGCCTTCGACCTGCCCGAAGAGACGCCGCTTGCCCTCAGGGAAAACGCGCCGCCGACGCCCGCCCCGGGCGGCGACTGCCTGCTCCTCACCCCGGCGCGCATCCGGGACGCCTATCCGCTCCCCTCGGCGTTCGCACCGCTGACCGCCGCGATCCTCACCCGTAAAGGAGACAAGCCTTGCTGACCGCCGAAACCCTCAAACGGCACTTCCCCGCGCTCGCCGCCGCGGAGGTCTACGATACGATTGACTCCACCAACGCCCGCGCCGTCGCGCTCGCGAGGGCGGGTGCCGGAGATCTCACATTGGTACTGTCCGACAGCCAGAGCCGCGGTCGCGGCAGAGTGGCGCGCGCCTTTTATTCCCCGCCCGGGACGGGCATCTACCTGACGCTCCTGACAAGACCGCGCGTCGCCCCCGCGCTCCTCTCCCACCTGACCCCGCTCGCCGCCGTCGCGACGGCGGAGGCAATCGAGCAGGTGACCGGGGCAAAAGTCGGCGTCAAATGGGTCAACGACCTCTGGCTCGGCGAAAAGAAAATGACCGGGATTCTCGTCGAGGGCGCTTTCCGCCCGGACGGCACCCCGGACTACGCCGTCATCGGCATCGGGATCAACGTCGGGCGCATGACGTTCCCGGACGAGCTCGCCGGAAGCGCGACCTCGATTGCGAACGCAACGGGCACCGACCCCGACCGTGACGCGCTCACGCTTGCCCTCGTCGACCGGCTCCTCACCCGCCTCGCAGCGTTCCCCGAAGGGGATTTTCTCGACGCCTACCGGGCGCGCAGCGTCCTCGACGGACGCGATGTGACCGTCGTGCGCGGCACGGAGACCTTTGACGCCCGTGTCCTCGGGATTGACGCCGACGGCGCCCTGCGCCTCTCCCTCCCGGACGGAAGCCTCCGCACACTCTCCTCGGGCGAGATCGCCCATGTCAGCCCCCGCCGCACGTAATCGGGGCGGACGATACCCCCGCGAACTCCCTCACATACAACCCCCATCACACATAAGAAAAGGAAACCATGCCATGAGTCCATCTGCCGAACGCACCTCCGGCCGCCTGCGCGCCCTGACCATGACCGCCCTGTTTGCGGCGATCCTCGCTGTCATCTGCCCCATCTCCATTCCGATCGGTGCCATTCCGATCACCCTTTCCCTGCTTGTGGTCTATCTTGCCGGAGGGCTCCTCGGCCCCGGGCTCGGGACGCTCGCCGTCCTCGTTTATCTCGCGCTCGGCGCCGTAGGACTGCCGGTATTCTCCGGTTTCTCGGGCGGTGCCGCCCGCCTCATCGGCCCGACGGGCGGCTACCTCATCGGGTATCTCCCCTGCGTCGCCATCGTCGGGATTGCCCGCCGTCACCCGCGCTGGTTCGCGCCGCTGACCGTCCTCGGGCTCGCCGTCTGCTACCTCTTCGGCACGATCTGGTTCTCGATCAGCGGCGGGACGCCCTTCGGCGCCGCCCTGAAAGTGGCGGTCCTTCCGTTCCTGCCCTTTGACGCCGTGAAGATCGTCATGGCGACCCTGCTCTTCTACCCGCTCCACAGCGGCTTCACTCGCGTCACCCGCAAATAACGGGACAGATCTGCCGTAAACGCCGGCACCCACACCGAACAACACCATTTGGAGGATGAACCTATGCTTACCGTCGAAAGAATTTCCGTCATGAATTTTGAGAACGCCATGCGCGGCGCGCGCAATCCCTTGAACAGTTGGGCGCGCATGGACAGTTACTACGATGAGAACGGCAACTATCATCTCGGAGAGAACGACCTCTCCCTTGCGACCCGCCTTGCCCGCGCCGGCTCCGACCACCGCAAATTCCTGCGGCAGGTCATGGTGTCCATGGACATCACGGCGCCGCTCTACTGGTGGAAAGAATTCGATACCTATAAGGTCGGCACGGTCGCGAACTCCTGCTCCACCATGCACAAGATTCATGCGAAAGCCTTCTCCCGCGACGACTTCGCCTGTGACCGTCTGACGCCGGACGCCCTCGCGGTACTCGACGCCGTCATCGCCTATCTCGAAACCGAGCGGGTGCAGTACGTCGAGACGAAGGAGCTCTCACATTGGCACAACATGATTCAGCTCCTCCCCTCGTCCTACCTCCAGATGCGGACGGTCACGATGAACTACGAGGTACTGATTCATATGTACGCCGCACGCAAGAATCATAAACTCGCGGAATGGCATACCCTCTGCGACGCTATCCGCACACTCCCTTACGCGCGGGAACTCATACTCCTTTCGGACGAAGAAGGTGAAAACGCATGAAAGACGGCTTTCTCCGGGTAGCCACCGCCTGCCCCGCGATCCGGGTCGCCGACCCGGCGTATAACGTCGCCTCCCATATCGCCGCCGCGCGTGACGCGGCGGCGGGGGGCGTGCGCGTCCTCGCGTTCCCCGAGCTCTCCCTCCCGGCATACACCTGCTCCGACCTCTTCTATCAGGAGGTTCTGCTCGACGCATGCGAGGCGGCGCTCGGAGAGTACCTCGCGGCGACCGCCGACCTCGATATGGTCAGCATCGTAGGCGTCCCCGTGCGCCACGCCGGCAGGCTCTACAACTGCGCCGCCGTCACCTGCCGCGGGCATCTGCTCGGGCTCGTCCCCAAGACCCATGTCTGCACCTACGCCGAGTTTTACGAGGGGCGGCAGTTCACCTCTGCCCCCGCCGACCCCATTTTCCTCACTTTTGCCGGAGAGGAGACCTGCCTCTTCTCGAAGCAACTGTTCGCTTGCCGCGAGATGCCGTCTCTGCTCCTCGCCGCCGAGATCTGCGAGGATCTGTGGGTGGCGGACCCGCCCTCGAACGCCCACTGCGCCGCGGGCGCGACGCTCGTCGCGAACCTCTCCGCCTCGGATGAGACGGTCGGGAAATGCGATTACCGCCGCTCCCTCATCGGGATCCAGTCGGCGCGCGCCATGTGCGTTTACCTCTATGCCGACGCCGGCACGGGCGAGAGCGGTACCGATATGGTCTTTTCGGGCAACTGCTTCATCGCCGAGGCGGGGCGGATCCTCGCCGAGAGCGCGCCGTTTTCCGACCGGGTTCTGACCGTGACCGAAGTGGATCTCAAGCGTGCGGAGGCAATGCGCGCCCGCACGAACACGTTTGTCAGCCGCCCCGACAACGCCTACCGCACCGTGCCGTTTTCCCTCTCCCTCACGACGACGCCCCTGACCCGGGCAGAGTCCCCGACGCCGTTCGTGCCGCATGACGAGAGCGAGCGGTACGCAAGAAGCGAGCTGATTCTGAACATTCAGTCCCGCGGGCTTGCCGGGCGCGTGGAGCGCTCACACTCGCGCACCATGGTGATCGGCGTCTCCGGCGGGCTGGATTCCACTCTGGCGCTGCTCGTCGCCGCCCGCGCGGCGGATCTCCTCGGGCTCCCGCGCACCTCGATCGTCGCCGTGACGATGCCCTGCTTCGGCACCACCGCCCGCACCAAGTCCAACGCCGAGAAACTCTCGGAAAAACTGGGCGCCACCCTGCGGATTGTCGACATCAAGGCGGCGGTCGACCGCCACTTCCTCGACATCGGGCACGACCCCGAGAACCGCAACGTCGTCTATGAGAACGCACAGGCGCGCGAGCGCACGCAGGTGCTCATGGATATCGCGAACGGCATGGGCGGGCTCGTCGTCGGGACGGGCGACCTGTCGGAGCTCGCGCTCGGCTGGGCGACCTACAACGGCGACCATATGTCCATGTACGGCGTGAACGCCGGCGTCCCCAAGACCCTCGTGCGTTACCTCGTCGCGTTTGAAGCGGATCGCTTCACCGCCGCCGGCGACACCGAGACGGCGGCTTGCCTTGCCGACATTCTCGCGACGCCCGTCTCGCCCGAACTCCTCCCCCCGGAAGAAAACGGGGAGATCGCGCAAAAGACCGAGGGGATCGTCGGACCCTACGAACTCCATGACTTCTTCCTCTATTATTTCGTGCGTTTCGGCTTCCCGCCGAAGAAGATTCTCCGCATGGCGACGCTCGCGTTCGCCGGCACCTACGGGGAGAGCGAGATCAGAGAATACCTGACGCTCTTCGTCCGTCGCTTCTTTGCCCAGCAGTTCAAGCGCTCCTGCCTGCCGGACGGACCCAAGGTCGGGAGCCTGTGCCTTTCCCCGCGCGGCGACTTCCGTATGCCGAGCGATGCGCAGGCGGCGGCATGGCTCGAGGAACTGACCAAATGACCGACATCTTCTCTCTTTTTGATCGGATTGCCCGCCGGGAGGACACCCCGCAGGGCGCCGTGACCCACCTCGTCGTCGGGCTCGGCAATACGGGGAAACAGTATGAAGGCACGCGCCACAACGCAGGATTCCTGTGCCTTGACGCCGTCGCCGCGGCGGCGGGCGCCAAAGTGACCTCCCTGCGCTTCCATTCGCTCACGGCAGACACCGTGTACGGCTCGAAGCGGGTACTGCTGATGAAGCCGCAGACGCTGATGAACCTGTCCGGCGTCGCGGTCGCGGAGGCGGCGGACTTCTACCACATTCCCCCGGAACACATTATCGTCCTCTGCGACGACATCAACTTCGCCGTCGGGCACGCCCGCATTCGTCTGAAGGGCTCGCACGGCGGGCATAACGGACTGCGCGACATCACGGCGCGCCTCGGGTCGGAGAACTTCGTGCGCGTGCGCATCGGCGTAGGGCAGAAACCCACCCCCGACTACGACCTCGCCGACTGGGTGCTGGGGCACCTCCCGGCGCAGGAACTGACCGAGATGCGGGAGACGGTCGCCCCGCGCATGGCGGACGCCGTACGGCTCCTCCTTGAGGGGAAACCCGACCTTGCCATGTCACAGTATTCCAAATAACATGAGACTGACACAATGGATTTTCGCCGACCCCGAAGTGGGTCAGGCGCTCGACTGCGTGCGGGAACAGCGCGCCGCCGCCGCCCCGCTCCCGGTACTGGTGAACGGGCTCTCCGGCGGCGCCGCGGACGCGTTCCTGACCGAGGCGGCGCTGGCGCTCCGTGAAAAAGAGGGGACGCCCTCGCTTTTCCTCCTGCCGGACGCCGCGGCGGCGGGGGGGCTCGTCTCTCTGCTCTCGGCGGCGGGACTGCGTGCCTACGCCTTCCCCGAGCGCGATCTTGTTTTTCATGCCTATTCTGCCTCTCACGACACAGAGCGTGAGCGGCTTTTCGTCATGCACGCCTGCCTTAGCGGCGCGGCGGACGTCATCGTCACGACCCCGGCGGCGGCGCTCGGATTCCTCCCGCCCCGGGAGCAGATCCGGCAGGCGTCCGTCACCCTCTCGGTAGGGGAAACCGTCGACCCGGACGACCTCGCGAGGCGCCTCTCCGCCCTCGGCTACGCCCGCTGTGATCTCGTGGAAGCACCCGGGCAGTTCGCGCGCCGCGGCGGGATCCTCGATCTCTTCTGTCAGGCGGCGGAGTCGCCGCTGCGGCTCGAATTTTTCGGGGACGAGATTGACCGTCTCTGCGCCTTTGACCCCGTGTCACAGCGCGTGACCGAGAACCTCGAGCGTTATACGCTCCTCCCCGCCCATGAAGTCCTGCTCACGGAGGGGGCAAAAACGCGCGTCGCGCGGGAGATCCGGCGTCTGCTTGCCGCCGCACGGGAGAGTGGCAACACCGACGCCGAAGAAGAACTGTCGGGGGAACTTGACGCGCTCGAAAGCGACCGGGAGCTCCTCTCCCGCGACCGGTTCCTGCCCTGGATCTACCCCGAGAAGACCACCCTTTTTGACGTTCTCCCCCCGAAAACCCCCGTCTTTATCCTCGGTACGAACGAGGTTGCCGAATCTCTCTCGCGTGCGCGGGACACCCGCGCCTCGCAGGTGGCGACGCTGGTCTCCGCCGGGCTCCTGCCCGCCGGTACCGCCTACGAGGCGGACGACCGCACCTATCAGGGGCATCTCGCCGCGACCGTGCCGCTCCACCTGAACTCCTTTACGGGCGGCTCTTTCCAAAAGGAAGGCGGACTGTTCGGCTTCCGCTGTCGCCGCCTGCCCACCTATGCCGACGCGCCCGCCGCGCTCGCGGAGGATTTACGCGGCTTCCTCTCGCAGTATTATCGGCTCCTCCTCGTCACGGAGACCGCCGCAGAGGCGAACTCGCTCGTCTCGTATCTGACCGAACTGTCGATTCAGGCGGTGCCCGCCCCCGACGCGCTGACGTTCGCGAACGCCGTCCCCGGCGTCGTCTATGTCACCTCCGGCGTCCTATCCTCCGGCTATGAGCTCCCCGCGCCCCGCGTCGCCATTCTGTCCACTCTGCGGGCGGGCGGCGCCACCGAGGGGCGGCGCCTCATCGGTGCGAAGAAGAAACGCTTTGCCCCGGGGCGCACCATTCTCTCGTATGCGGAGCTCTCCCCCGGCGACCTCGTCGTGCACGAAAAGTACGGCATCGGGCGTTTCCTCGGGATTGAGCGGCTGGTGCAGGACGGCGTCCGCCGCGACTTCATCACGATTCAGTACGCCGGCACCGATAAGCTCTTTATCCCCGCCGACCGCATCGAGTCCGTCACGAAGTATATCGGCGGCGGCGAGGGCGCGCACGTCGCGCTCTCCAAAATGGGCGGCACGGCGTGGAACAAGACCAAGTCGCGCGCCAAGGCGGCGGCGGGCGATATGGCGAAGGAGCTCGTCGCGCTTTATGCGGCGCGTGCGCGCCGCCCCGGCATCGCTTTCCCGCCCGAGGAGAAGATGGAGACGGAGTTCTACGGCAATTTCGCCTACGACCTCACCGACTGTCAGGCGAACGCCGTCTCGGACATTCTCGCCGATATGGAGAAGCCCGTACCCATGGAGCGTCTGCTCTGCGGCGACGTCGGGTTCGGCAAGACGGAGGTCGCGCTCCGCGCCGCCTTCCGCGCCATCGCGGACGGGTATCAGGTGGCGATCCTCGTCCCCACCACCATTCTGGCGCTCCAACACTATGAGACGGCGCTCACCCGTTTCCGCGGGTTTGCCGTCCGCGTCGATATGCTCTCCCGCTTCCGTACCGCGAAACAGCAGGCGGTCATTCGCCGCCGTCTCGCCCGCGGCGAGACGGATCTCGTCGTCGGTACGCACAGCCTGCTCGCCGACGGCATCACCTTCAAAAAACTCGGGCTCCTCATCGTCGATGAGGAGCAGCGCTTCGGCGTCGGGCAGAAAGAGAAACTCAAAAAACTCGCCGAGGACGTCGACGTCCTGACCCTGACGGCGACGCCGATTCCCCGCACGCTCAGCATGGCAATCAGCGGAATCCGCGACCTGTCGGTGCTGGACGAGGCGCCCGGCGACCGCCGCCCTGTCGAGACCTACGTCATGGAATACCGCGAAGAGCCGATTCATACGGCGATTGCAAGGGAACTCGCGCGCGGCGGGCAGGTGCTCTACCTCTATAACCGCACCGAGAACATCGACCTCGTCGCCGGGCGGATTCTCGCCGCCCACCCGGGCGCGCGTGTCGCGTATGCGCACGGGCAGATGGAGAAAGAGGACATCGAGGGCATCTGGCAGATGCTTGTCCGCGGTGAAGTCGACATTCTGGTCTGCACGACCATTATCGAGACGGGCGTCGACCTCCCGAACGCGAACACCCTGATCATCGAGGACGCCGACCGCCTCGGGCTCGCCCAACTGCATCAGATTCGCGGACGCATCGGCAGATCGTCGCGTCAGGCGTATGCCTATCTCACCTACCGCCGCGGCAAGGCGCTCTCCGAGGAGTCACGCAAGCGGCTGGAGGCGCTCCGCGAATATACCGAATTCGGCGCGGGCTTCCGCATCGCCCTCCGCGATATGGAGATTCGCGGCGCAGGGGATCTGCTCGGTGCGAGCCAGCACGGGCATATCGAATCGGTCGGCTATGACCTCTATGTCCGTCTGCTCGAGGAGGCAATTCTCGACGAGCGCGGCGAGACGAAGGCGGTGCCGTTCGAGTCCAAGGTGGATCTGAAAGTGGACGCCTACCTGCCCGAGACGTATATCGCCGCCTCGCGGCACCGCATGGAATTTTATAAAAAGATTTCCCTCATCGAGACGGAGGACGATCGCCGCGACGTCCTCGACGAGTTGTGCGACCGCTTCGGCGACCCGCCGCGACCCGCCGTGGATCTCACGTATATCGCCCTCGCGCGGGCGACCGCCGCCCGATGTCGCGTTTCGTCGGTGACGCGTGACGCGCGGAACCTTCTGGTGACGCCCGAGCGCGTCTCGCCGGAGCTCCTCGCCGAGCTCTTCCACCGTTTCGACGGATTCCGCGCGCCGCGCACCGCGGCGGCGGCGATCTCCCTGCCCCTCACGAATGTGAAAAACGTTGCCGCCGCGGCGGCAGAGATGATGACGACGTATGCCGACGCCTATGACGCCGCCACGAAAGCAAAGGAGGAACTGACCGTTGCAAGACAAGATGCCCAAAACAAACCCGAGTGAAGCCGTGTCCGGGGAGACTGTCTCCACACCGAAAAAGCGGCGTCCGATCCCCCGCCGCGTCATCGTCATTCTTGTGTCGCTCCTGCTCCTCGCCGCCATCGCGGTCGCGGTTCCGATGAGCATTTCGGCGGCGCGACGGGTCCTTACGTTCCGCGGGATTCGTGTGGACAAGTCTCTGTACGCCTACTTCACGGCGAAGTGCCGTTACCGGTATCTCGTGGACTGCGACTTCCCCGCCAAGGCGGACACCCCGGCGTTCTGGTCGCGCGTCAAGGATACCGCGACGGGCTTGACCTACGGCGAGGAGTGCGAGGAGCAGACGCGCGTCTATGTGCTGCGCGTCATCACGGCAGCGTACCTCTTTGACGAGAGCGGCGAGGTGCTTTCCGCGGCGGAGCGCTCGACGCTCGAGGGGGCGCTCAACGACCTTCTGACCTACCGTTTCAACGGCGACAAAAAGGTGCTGAACGCGGCGGCGAAGCCCTACGGTTTCACCTATCGCGACGTGCGGCGCGCGTACATTTACGAATACAAGGCAAGTCTGCTCCCCGACCGTATTTCGCTGACGAACGAGCAGATTGCCGGGTATTTCGCCGACCACTACCGCCGCGTACAGGTGGTTCTGATTCCGAAGGACGCCGACGCCGCCCTGCGCGAGGAGGCGGCAAAGCGGTTTGAGGAGATTCGGATTCTCGCCGACCCCGAGGAGCGTCTTTCCCTGTTCGAGAGCCGCCTTGCAAAGACGGAATACAATCGGAACCCCGCCTACGAGACGTTCGGTCACGGGTATTATTTCAATGCGGCGGGCAGTTACGACGCGTCTTTCGCCGCCGCGGTGACGCAGGAGTACAGCGGCGTCGACGGCGAGAAACTGCTCGAGGCAATCTACGCTCTCGGTGCCCCCGGCGACTGCGCCGCGTTTGAGGCGGGGGGGTACACGTTCTACCTCATGCGGGAAAAACCAGCCCTCGACGACCTCTCGGACGACGATTATGTCAAAACCATGTTCTCCGACTTCACCACCCTCGCCGTCGCCGACTACCTCCCGGAG
>ERZ1034755.528-NODE-528-length-12634-cov-6.198426_pt1 | contig 12634 bp, 13 predicted proteins | sample MGYA00520596_ERZ1034755 | MGnify/ENA primary metagenome ERZ1034755 (study PRJEB33766, sample SAMN09781701) | gut metagenome | biome: gut microbiome | host: Homo sapiens | place: Madagascar | study: EMG produced TPA metagenomics assembly of the PRJNA485056 data set... | reverse complement strand
GCATCTTGCTCTACTGCACTCTGCAATACCTGCAAGAGCACGAGACAGTAACCGAATGATACAAGCAAAACAAATGAAAGGAGGTGAAACAATATGATAACGACAGAAACGATCCGCCGCGATTTGCGTGAAATCCGTCATTACTGTTCACGCAAGAAAGTGTTCGATGAGGCTGGGGAGAGAATCGGGAACAACACAGTCCTCGATACACTTACCAAATATAATGCCGCAATCCGTACTGCCCCGCTCCGTTTGTATGAGATCTATGCGGGACTGTATATTGACGGCTGCACGCAGGAACAGTACGCGGAGAGTGTCGGTTATACACCCGAATACATCCAGTCGCTCAATACAAAACTGGTGAAATACTTTCAATCGGCAATGGGGGCTTAATGCCTGTTTATCATTACCGCTATCCCGATGTTTTTAATACGAAAACATATAGGGTATTGACAGATATGATTTCATAGTGTATGATCTTAAATGAAGCAAATGCTTATGATAGGAAAACGCCATGAGAAGTAAAGACCAAGATAAAATGCGAGCCATACAGGAGTGCATAGAGCGTGTGTATTTCTCCACCGGGTCAGCCCCGACCGAGCGCGAGATTGCCGAAATGGTTTCTATGCATCCGGTGACCGTTCATAATTATCTTTCAGACATGGCAGAGCGACAGATGATATACCGCACCGGTGGCTTTAGAGGAATTGAGACACCTCGTATGCGGAAGATGCGTTTGCAAACAGAAGTTCCGATTGTAGGTCAGATTGCTTGCGGTTCGCCGATATTTGCCGAAGAGAATATAGAAGGATACCTCTCCGTATCAAGTACATTCCTCGGAGAAGGAATTTATTTTGCTCTGCGGGCAGTCGGGGACAGTATGGTCGGTGCCGGTATTGATGCCGGTGATCTGGTCATCGTCCGTCAGCGGGAGAGTGCGAATGAGGGAGATATTGTCGTTGCCCTGTGTGATGACAGTGAAGCTACACTCAAACGCTATTTTGTTGATCGGCGCCGCCACAAAATCCGGCTCCACCCGGAAAACAAGGACATGGGAGACATGTACTTTGATTCAATCAGAATTCAGGGTGTTGCTGTTAAGGTCGTCAAAGATCTGAGTTCGTCTAAGTGCGTGAGGAAATAACTTCGGAGGAAAAGGAGGTGCCTCTGTGGAGAACTCAGCTACGCTTCTTACTCGTCAATATGTGCGTGTTCGGTGCCATAACTGTTTCAATTATGTGACAGCCAAACAGGAGCCGGACGGAAGTCTTTCCGTGAAATGCTCGTATTGTCACACATTGATGATTATCAGGAAAAGAAACAAAACATCGCTTATTAAACTTATTCGAGAGAGTTGAATAATCGCCTCGGGAGCAAGATACAGTCGGACTGAAACAGTGTCCATGATCAATCTGTACCCTCTACCACCGCAGGTAAGATTCGTGTAAAAGGTAAATGCCTTGACGAATACGGCTTTGTGAAAGAAGTCGTCCGTCAAGGCATTTTTTATTTATGAAAATAATTACTAGGAGGTCACATAATGATCAGTAAAGAGACAATCCGAGAGGATTTGAAAAACATACGCTTTTATTACAGTAGGCGGGAGATTTTTGAAAATGGGGAGTCACAGATCGGTGGCTCTGCATTTTACCCGGTCGTTCAAAAGTACAACCAAGCCATTCGCGAAGCCCCGCCGCGACTGTATGACTTGTATGTCAGTCTGTACATTTTCAATCAAACGCAAAAGGATTTTGCCGCAAAGATCTGTATCACACCGGAATATGTGCAGGTGATGCATCGACGATTAGTTAGTTATTTTCAAGGGCGTTTTCAACCGGAGTAAATCGTTAAATGCTCTTTAGCAATACTAATCAAATTGAATGCAGAAAGTAAAAGCAGCACTTGTAGTCTTTTTAGTTTGAAATGATTGCTGTTAAGACTACGATTAACAGTTCGGAGCTTGTCTTGCAATTGTCTATGGCACATTTTAACGCCTCTTTCTGTTCTACAGTAAAGGGGCGATTTCCATGTTCGACAGCCATCTTCAAAAGTTTCTTGACTTCATCTTCACTCATGATAACATTCTCCTGCTAATATCAGTTTTCAGTAAAAGGGCTGGATTATTTGGTGTCCGGATCGATACCATATTTCTCTTTGATTTTCAATTCAAATTCTTCCTGACGTTTCGGTTTCACAAATATGAAGTCGAACAATTCAAGAAGTAGTTGCAACATAACTTCTGTTTCGCCTTCTCCAACCTCAATAATTTCTGCGCTATTTGTACTTTTTTTAGGATGTACACCAAAATTGGCTATACGGCGAAAGATTTGCAGACTGCGCACTAAACTTGAGGGTATATGTGGGTAGTTTTCCAGATCTGTAATTTCTTTGACCAGGTCTGATTTACTAATTCCCAGTTCCTCATGTAGTACTAACTGGAGTAAGTAACGGCTAAGGGCTGCACTGGCGCGTGGACTGATACTATTAACATGTTCGCTTTCTTTAAATATAGCTGCGTATTTTTGTGGTATGGCTTCATCCAAACGATGCCCCGCAGAGAACTGGGGATACAAGACGGTTTCGGTGTATATGCGTGTCATGATTAACTCCCCACCACGAGAGTATTTCGCCGTGCCTTCGTGCATCGTAATGATTAGTTTGTTACACGATGGACAGAAATCGCGATTGATTGATATTGCATCTGTTTCATCCCAAGGGTCTGCGCCTTTGTTCAGGAAAATATCATAAACATAATCTAGGTGAACTGCTACGCCGCAATGTGGGCAAATCATCGTAGTTTCCATAAAGTCTCCTTGTATTTTTTACAATCAGGGTGCTATAAATTCTTGGCAGAATGTGCTTGATAGTTTGATAGCAGAACATTTAGTTTAACAAAATAGAAACTTGTTTTTTACCCCGGCATTGAAATGTTGTCAGCGGATTTATTTGACAATCGCCCTTATCCACTCGGTTAGCTGGTGGGTTAAGTCATCATAGTCATGCCAAAGTAAAAGTTGCTTTTGAGCAATGTCAAAATGGGGTTTTCGATATTTTGCTTCTGTGCCGAAATCTGTATCGAAAATTTGTCTGTTGCAACAAGCGATCACTTCTTTTCCCAAGCCTAAAGCATAACCGGCCTCGTAGTAGGCACCGTAATTTGGATCGCTTATGTCGAGTATCAGGAACTTGCTTTCGCGAATTAAGCGAAACATCTCAGGAACAATTTGCTTGTTATGAATAATTTCATCAAGAAATTCGGGGGAGTAACCGCTGTTAATAATTGCTTGCCTAATGGCTTCACGCGTTTCGGTAGTTCCTTCGTTGAAAGACATGGAAACAAATACATTCTTGTTGTTAGAGAGTGTTTTTTGCAATTCGTATATTCTTTCAAGTGCTTTTGGGGTCAGTTGGAATACGAGACCATTTTCGTTGGTTTTAGAATTGACATAACCGTTTTCGGTCAAAAAGCAGGTCATATAATCTAGCTGCAGTGGGATATCTTCACCTTCTGGGGAGCCTGCGGAATGTATATCAGCGCAGAAAAGTAATCTATCGGCGTTTTTTCCGAGTAAGATATATGCACCATCGTATTCAGAAAGTTCATCAAGTTTTAATAAAATCAAATCGACTTTGTCCGAAAATTTGACGGGATACCAATTGGTTACCATTTTCGGTGTTAAGTTGTAAATGTCCCGGCAACGATTTTGGTCTACACATGCATATTCTTCTTTGGAACATATAAAAGGTCGATTTTTTGATTTATGATAAAAAAGATATGATTTTAACTTTTCTGCGAATATTAGATCACTTTCACGATGTTCATTATACCAAGGGATAAAATATTTACCGCACACAGGACAGATGACATATAAAAATGAATCATAATCAGTTCCGTATTCACATGCTTCGTGAATACCGCAGACCGGGCAAGTAGCAGTTCCTGATCTTTGCAAAATAAAACACTCCTTTCTAAAAATACTCGACAGGAATTTGTCAAATATCAAAAATATCAATTCTTTATAACAGTATAACACTTTTTTCCATTGATTTCAATCGCCTGATAAGTATTTCATCACTTCTACGAGGGCACCGGTTGTAACGACCAACGAGTATATTTGAGTAGTCCCCGCAATCTATATATCTCATCTGCCCCTCCGCACCCCGCGGAGGGCTTTTCATTTTGCTTTTGGGTACACATTGGGTAAAGGCTGGGTGAGTTTATAAACTATGCGGGTGGGTTTATAAACTGTCAGGGTCAGTCATCTACCATATTGGGTACCTTTATCGCTATACTGACACCGTCCTCCGCGAGAAGAGCGATTGAGACTGACCGGGACCGAGAGGTTCGGGTGGCCACCACCGGGCAGTACAACGACGGGAACACGATGTTCCGATGAGCGAGTGGACAAGGTTGTGCTAACGACCGACGGGCAAACAAAATCATCACGCTGTGTTATCGGCAAAACGGACAAGGAGAGAAAAAAGATATGGCAAACGCAAAGAACAATCCCAACGAGCGTCGTTGGAAAATTCCGTCCCGGCGAGCCGGCAGTTACGCCGAGGAGCGCAAGGCAAAGGTACATCAGCACGGTCCCAAGGAAGGCAGAGAGCTGACGGACTATGAGGCGGGTATCCGCTCCGGGTATCTGCAGTGCCAGAGTGACCACGCCGGTTTCTACAAATACCGTAAAGCACTGGACGAGGGTAAGACCAAGGAAGAGGCTCTTGCAATTTCCCGCCAGCGCGGCGCAGGTAAGAAAGGAGGTAAATAAGAATGAACCAGAATCAGAAGATCAAGGACGAAAGAGACACCTATGAAAAGAATGGGAAGACCTATTTCTCGTACTTCATCCGCGGCAATGTGCGCGGCAAGGATGTCCGTGCAGCCGTCATTCCCCCGGATCGCGGCGGTTACACCGTCCTGGACATCGTCTTCGGCGATGCCATGGAGGCAGAACTCGTTGTCACTCCTTTTGAAATGAAGGATGAAACCAGCGGTCGTATCATCTCTGGTAACACCTATGCGGTGCGTTCCGTGGATGAAAACGGCGAAGTGTACGAATGCAAGATCAAGCCCTCCCGTGCATCGGACAAGGCTCTGATCGGCATGCTGCTGAACTGAAACCGGATAAGCAGAAAGAAAGGAGGTACATCCACTCATGTACGATGAGGACTACGACGACGGTCTGTGGGAGGACTGCACACCGAAACGCCGTGGACGAGCGGGAGATGTCATTCGCACGATCCTGCTCGCAGTGATTGCCGTCACCCTGATTGCGGGGGCAGTCGGACTTGTGACCCTGCTCACGGGCGTTACCGGCTTTACGAGAAAGATCGTGAATCCGGATAACCTGGTCACCCCGGCATCCTATGGCTTCCGTGACGGTCAGGAGATCGGCGGCGTGAAGATCTCCATTGACGACGACGGTGTCATTCAACTGGACGGTCAGGTGATGGAAATGGTGGAGATCAGTCTCGGAACCTATACGCTCTCCCCCATGGACTACAATTTTTCTGTGGTAGCGGATAATCCGTTGTCCTACGCGTCCTGCCTGACCCTGAAAGGCGTGAACGGTAACGGCACGAAAACCGTGTCTTTCAAAGACAATTATACCTACCGTCCCGCCAAAGCAGAAACAGTGACGGTGTTCCTGACCCTGAAACCAAGCGATACCTTTAAGGAATACCGCATTGCGCCGGTGATTGTCCCCGGAAACACCATCGGCGACTACTACATCACGCAAAACGTCACGTTATAAACCCCGGGCGCAGGCAGAGTTCCGGCTTTGCTTGCACCCATTTCACAAATATAAGGAGGAATTCAATATGAACGAAGATTTTTTCAACTACCGGCAACGGGAAAACATCCGCACAATTTGTTTTGCCCTTGCCCTCATCATGCTGTTTGTCGGGTTTGCATGGTGTGCCATTCGCACGGAATCGCTGAAAAGGCAGCTGGAACAGAAGCCGAACAGCACCGCTCCCGGCAAAACCGATTCCGTGACAGCCGACACGCTCGTTGTAAGCAATGCAGAAAAGGAGCAGGACCGTTTGTATCCGATGCCGGCAAACCTGTCCTTTACCACGGTGACGTTGGCAAGTAACGATACCTCTTATCGGGCAACGGTCCGGATCCAGGCAACGATCCTCCCCGCCGATGCCAGCAATAAGAGCGTGGACTGGACGGTGGCATGGAGCGGAACTGCCACGAGAAAAGCCGAGAACGTCAATGACTATGTGGAAGCGGTACCGGTTGCGGACGGTTCCTGCATCGCCGATGTTACCTGTAAAAAGCCGTTCGGTAATGACGCTATCATCATTACCGTAACGACCAGAGACGGATGCAAGACGGCTACCTGCACAGCAAGATACCTCGGACACCCGACACAGATATCCATCAATACGGGAGAGATCACGGTCGGTCACGACAGTCAGTGGAACACCACCCTCGGTGCGGTGTTCTCCGAGAAGAGTTACACATTCGGGATTGACCTGGATAACGAGTTCGGGAGTATCCCCGGTTCTTTCAGCCCCTCGTACACCCTGGATATGACTGCGCACGGCGCTATTCTCACAGAAAAGAAACTTTACGACACAAGCGGTGCGCTTTCCAGTACCACGGAAGAATCGCATACACCTTCGATTTGCGTAACGGACGCGAGTACTTATGCACAGGTGCAGCTCATGAACAGCCTGTACCATCCCATATCCGTCAAAATCGTTGACGGCAAGTTAGTCGTGGAGATTGGGGAGTCGCCTTCCACATATACTGCCGAAACAGGTAGCAGAACGGGGCGTGTCACGGAAGCGTTCAAGGCATACGAGGACGGTAAACCGCTGTACTTCACCATCACCGTCACCGAGACAACGACCGGTATCAAGGCAAGCATCAACCTTGCAATTGATTCATCTGTCAGCGAAGTGCAGCTCACGCCGACCGAGATCGGTTTTTGAGGTGACGAACGATGAACAAACAAACTTTCGCAAGGAACATACTGCCTGTGATACTGGTGATTCTGATCCTGCTCGGCGTTTGTGGGTTCATTGCCTATTTCACAAACGGCTTTACATCCGACTTCGAAACCTTTTATGTGGAAACGGACGGTAAGAAATTGCCGTCCGGGACCTCCGGTATCTGCATTCCAAACGGTGGTGAGATGAGCTTCCGCGTCAAATACACCTTTGCATCTCCGAAAGACGATGCAAAAGGGTATTCAGTCGCAATCGTCCCCAACACAACGGCGGATACGGATTTTGATTATACCGTGGACGGAGAACCTTATTCCTTCGGTGAGATCGACAGTCTGACCCGTGCTTTTCACATCACACAAACAAAAGACGCTTTTACGATTCAAGGCGACTTTTCAATGCAAAGCGTACTTTCCAAGATATACGCAGGCAAAACGGTCTCATTCCGGAATGACGAGGTGGATTACGGAGCAGACCTCTTTGCTTTGGAGATCAGTTCCTATAACAAAGAGGCAGTCATCCGCTTGTATTTTCATCTGGATACGTCTGTTGCAGAAGTAACCGTGACCCCGGAGGAGATCATCTTCATCCCGGAAAACAAGGGGTGATTGCGATGAAAAAACGCAGTATAGCCTTACTTTTGTTAGTCTGTACCTTTTTTCTTGCCTGGCAGGGTACAGGACTGTCTGCATCTGCCGGGAGTACCGGGTATGCCTTCGACAGCACCGATGTGATGGAGGATCTCAACTCTTCCGAGCTGAACGGAGACAAATTCAACGTCGTAAAGTATCCTTTCCGTGACGGTCAGCAACCCTCTATCCTCAATTTTGTGGAGTTCGGGTATTCCTTCCGAGCCAATATGCGGGACAACTACGCGCTGTACCTGTATGTGTATAATCCCGGTGCCCTTCGCATCAAGGAAACCGCGGGGCAAAACAAAGTGCAGATGGCGGTTGCGTATGATGCGGACGGTAATCCCAGCCGCTACGAGAAGTTTTCGCTTGTGTTTTGCAGTGCGTCTACGGGTGACTATAAAGGGCTGTTTTACAAATTCCGCATAGCGGATCGGAAAATCGACGGTAAAAGTCTTGCGGAGAGAGTTTTATCCGGCGAGCGCCGCTATGATGTTTCCGACTTTGAACTGGTGCCCGGCAACAACCGAAATGCTACGGAATACAAGGTCGGCGGCAGTTATCGTTTTACCGGTTATGCGGCGGGGCTCGGACCGGATAAGGATGCCCCGGATACGCTGACTTGTCATGTAACTGAACTCGAAACGCTGGCACTGGATGTCCGCCATACCTACTTTCGTACCAACGTGTCCTCCCTGGGCAAAGACCATTACAATGAGGTGAATACGGTATGGTTTTCCGTGCCCGAGTACATCTATGAGGAGTACGGTTATTTGCAGAAGATACGCGCCGAGTGGTGGGAATACAAGACCAAGTACATGACGGTTACTTCCAATAAGGCGTTTTACGATGCGCTGTTGCCGCATGTGGGAACCGATGTCGGCGATTACTCTTCCTCTGTGCCCGTGTCGCTCGGATACGGGTATCTGGGAAAGAATACCGCAGGCGGACCGACCATCCACCGGTTCGCGTGGACGTACAACATGGATACCTCCACCCGTTATAACGCCCTCGGTGCGATCACCGCCATGTATTACGTGGACGAAAAGCAGAGCATTATGCCGTATGCGTTTTATGCCCCGGTATCGGATGTGTCGTCGGTATTTGACTTTTTGTCTTCCGGATCCGTCGCCGGTGACGTCAGCGGGACAGTCCTTGCGGACTGGATCTACAACTATAAGAACAGCCTCGGGCATGGATATATTGATTGCAACGATCGCAAGATCAGCCGTGACCTGTTTCTCGACCGGGTGGACGACGGGAGAACCATGGGGTATAACGACCGGACGATCGATCTCAAAGACACGTTTGACCTGAAAAGCTACGACAGCAATCACAACTGGTGGAACCGGCTCTGGGATTACGGCTTTTCGTGGCCGAAAACCGACGGGGATTACCGGAATATCAGTCCCATTGATGAAGTGCAGGATACGGATTTTGTCGGCTCCGATGAGGAGATTTCCGCACGGCTGCTTGTGAACCGTGGAGACGTCGGAGAACTGAAACGGTATTATGAAGCCGAACGGAAGCGGGATCGTCGGGTGGTGCTGTTTCGTTTCGCATCCACGGATTATTTTTGCGGTATTGCTTCTCCGACGGGAGCCACCGTAAATCCGGATACCTATGTGGCGCAGGAAACGGTCTTTCTCGACTTTGACATCATTGAACTCACCTTCAACCGCAACGGTTCCCAATGGGTCATACCGGTCGTGTCCAGCCCGCAGGACTTTATCAATTCCGTTACGGCACCGCAGAAGGAAATCCAGTGGTGGAAGATTGTTCTGGCAGTCGTCCTGCTCATTCTGCTTCTGGTGATTCTGATGCCGGTTTTGCCGACGATCATACAGATCGTAGTGAGTGTGATCCTGCTGCCATTCAGATTGGTACGGAGCGTGATCCGGTCAATCCGTAAAAAGAAGGATCAATCATAGGAGGAACGATGAAAACAACGGTCAGAAGAATACTGGCAGTCATTCTTCTCTTCGTGTCGGCGTGGCTGATCGGCTACGGGTATTTTACCTGCAGCCGGTTGGCTCCCGATGTCGGGGAGACAGACACACAAATAAAAGAAGAGGAGGTTTATGATGGAGAAGAGGCAACGGATCCTGTGCGGGATCCTGTCGGTATTGCTGACGCTGGGGATGATACTCCTCGGCGTCTTTTGCTATCGGTCTTCGTATCAGCGGCTCGGGGAAAGTTTTCGGGATCTCGGTACTTCGGCTCGCTATTACATATGCAGATTGTTTAGGAAAGCGGAGCTGCCAGAAGTAACGGTGACGGCACCGTCGCAGGCAATTCTGTGGGAGGTCCGACTGCCGTTTACCTATGAGGGATTCACAAGGCAGTGCAGACAATATTTCGGTCTGTTTTTCAGCCGGGAGAATTTCGCAGCATATCGAAGCACGGTCGGTCATGCGGCAATGGTGGTTGCCAAGGTATCCACCGTCGCCGTTCCGTGTATTGCCGATTTCGCCATGCTGGTGAAATACCTGTACCGCCGTGAAAACATGAACCATAACCGGAACACCTTGCCGCTGAAACTCTATCTGGTCTTCACCGGCATCGTCAACCGTGTTCTCCGACAGCCGCTGGTACGGTATATCCGTTTTGTGCGGACACATTCGTGGCTATGGAAACTATGGCTGGCAATCGGGGTGTTTCATTTGAATCTGATCGGCATCGCCGTGTCATTCGTAGCATTTTATCTTTATTTTTCGGTCAGCTTTTCGGTGGGGGAGATTTATCCGCAGATCCGTAAGCTGGTTGTGGATTTGCAGGTCGTTTTCCGGACGATACCAATCTGGCTCCTGATACCGTTTGCCCTGGCACTGTTCCTGCGAGCGAGAGAGAGGATCGCCACGATGCGTCTCCGACACATGGAAGCGAAAAACTGTGGGTTTATCCGCTCATTACCGATCGTCTCTATGACGGTCGGCAGTATGGGGAAAAAGAAGACGACGGTTATTACGGATATGGCACTTTCGCAGGAGGTCATGTTCCGTCAGGAAGCACTGGACAGGCTCCGGAAGATGGACATGCGATTTCCGCGGTTCCCGTGGATCGCTTTGGAGACGGAGCCGCTAACCTGTATGCGTTTCGGTACCGTCTATAACCTTGCGACTGTCAAGCAGTGGATAGCGCTGAAACGGGAGCGGTTTGAACGGCACGGGAACACGGCATGGCAACTGTACGGATACGATATCAGGCGTTTTGGCGATACCTTTGATTCGGCACTGGCAACGGAAGAACTGTTCGGGGTCATGGAGACCTATGCAAAGCTGTTCTTTATTTACGCCGGGGAGAGCAGTCTTTTGCTCTCCAATTACGCGATCCGTGAAGACAATGTACTGTTGTCGCGCGGCAACTTTCCCCAATGGTATTCGGACTTCTTTCCGAGGGGTCATGACGGGACAAGCCGTCATGCACACATTCTGGACTTTGACGTTCTCCGCCTCGGGAAAAAGGTCATGGAGAACAACCCAAGAGCGGGGAGTTTTGAATACGGTGTTGTCTGTATTTCGGAGGTAGGAAAGGAACGAGGAAACAATCTGGAGCTGAAAGAGGTCAAACGCGGCACGGAAGAGACCAATCAGAAGAACGACCTGTTCAACAGTTGGCTCAAAATGTGTCGGCACAGTGCCACGGTGGATCACTACCCGTTTATCAAAGTATTTACGGACGAGCAACGCCCGGAATCATGGGGCGCCGATGCCAGGGATCTATGCGATATTATCCACATCGTGTCTTCCGGCGACGAGTGTATGGCATTACCGTTTTATTCGCTGGAGGAGATGCTGACGGAATGGGCATTTCATCGGTTCATGGGGCTTTATGAGGACTTCCGCTTCCGACGGGGAGACAATACGCTCCTGATCCATTTGCTCAAAGGCATGACGGCATTTCTGTTCAAAAGAAATCTGCGGTATCATAACCGGTTCGGATACAGTGTGGCGGGTATTGAAAAGGAGCGTGGTACCCGTGACGGAAAGCCGGAGAAACACAAGTACTATCTGATGAATCGCAAAATATACAGCAACCGCTTTTCCACGGACTGTTTCAGTGATTATTTCAACGACCTGGCGGGGAAAGCCGGAATAGGGCTTGCCGACTACCGGGAATACGCAACGGAACGTGCAACGGTAGAGGAACTCCGGGAACGGCACAGTTACTTCATTGACGCCTTGTATCGGGGGCATTGACGAGAGAGGCGTCATTCCGCTCCAATGCCAAAGAAAGGAGTGCTGATGGCATATCCCAATGCAAAGGTCTATTTTGACGGCAGTCATTACATTGCCATTCCGCATACCGAACGACCGTCAAGGCGGCGTTATCGGGTGCAGGAAGAAACCATTACCGTGGTGCCGGAAAGTGCTGATGCAGAGGAAAAAGATGAAAGAAATAAGCGCGCGGATGCATCTCCCGAAGAGATGACCTCCGATAGCCAAAAAGAAGCCTCTCCCTTGCCGTTTGACGAACCGGACGAGCCGATAGACGATTTGACAGAAACAACGCAGAGAGACGAAAATAAAGGGCTCCCCGCGGCAGGGGAGCAAATGACACGAAAAGAGTATTTCAATCGGTTATACGAGGCGCATTTATTCAAGAAACGAAGCGAGAAACGGGCAATTATCCTGAGAGCTATGCGACCGTACTTTGAGACGGATTCGGAGGCGGAGCTTTATGTGGATTCCAATCTGGAGCGACGATGGAGAAACCTTATGGCAAGGCGGATCCGAATGACACGGAAGATCAATCTCGGACAGTTCAATTATTTCTGCACGTTTACCTATGATGACAAGCTGCATACAGAGGTTTCATTTCGATATAAATTTCAAAATACTCTTAAATATTTTTGCAGGCATCGGCAGTGGAAATATGTCGGTGTATGGGAACGATCGCCGGAGAAACAACGGTTACATTTCCACGGACTGTTTGAGATTCAGCATGAGGCATTACCGGGCATGATGGTGGTGAAGGAGGACTACAACTTCAAGACACATACGCGACAGAAGATTCATCAGAGTATCTATTTC